>ULRQ01030901.1_pt1 | contig 13511 bp, 7 predicted proteins | sample 1955491 | NCBI WGS metagenome assembly ULRQ01 (sample SAMEA4835684, study PRJEB28245) | human gut metagenome | biome: gut microbiome; material: fecal sample | place: Denmark | collected 2008 | reverse complement strand
TAGCAGCCATCCAGCAACGCCAACGCAGCAGCAACACCGCCGAGGAGAGACAACAACCCGCCAAAAGCTCCCACAACTCCATACAGGAGATTGAGGAGAAAGCCCGCTGCAAAGAGCACCAGCACGACCGGCACCGCAAGAATCCTGAGAATCCAGAGTAAAGCGACATTTTTTCCAAGTTGAATCAGCATAATTTCCACCTCCACCTTCATCATACAGGAATGATTTTATTTTGCAAGGCTGTCGATTTACCGTTCCAATTCATCATCCGATTGAATCAGTGCATCTTCCGGTTCTTCTTCCAATTCTTCCGCTTCGCCCTCAATGATGGGTGCATCATTGCCCACATTCAGCAGGGCATCCAGCTCGGCAAGGCGGGCACTTTTATCGCTCAGTTCCTGCTCCTGCAAGAACGGCTGCTTCAGTTCTTCCTCTGCATTGGTAAGCTGTTTTGTAAGCTGTTCCAGACTGCCATGCAGTCGGTTCAGGTCCTGTGGCAGAGCAGAAACTACATTTTGGAAGCGAATCATGTTGCCGGCAGCATCATTACCCAGTTCTGTCGTGTGCGTTGCCTCGCCAACAAGGTGGGCATGGAATACCTTTTCCAGCGGTTTATATTCGACTGTGATTTCAAAGCCTGCATAGTGACCTACCGGCACAGATTTCGTTGCCCGCACTGCTGCACCGACAAGCCCCAGCAGCGCCTTACCTGCATCCTCGCGCTTATCGTAGGTTTTCCCGTCCAACTCGATAGAAAAGATGAGCTTTTTATCGGCATCATAAGACTGGTGTTCTTTTGCTGTCTGAATATCCTGCTCAAATGCACGGATTCGATGCTCGGTTCCTTTGATTTGGCGCGGGAAAGCCACGGCTATCGCATCTTCCAATCGGTAATGCTGGCTGGTGTAGGCAGCTTTCAGGGTCCGCAGCCGCGCCACTTGAATGTCCAAGTCCATCTTTTCCTTGATCATGGGGTTACCCGCTGCCAAAGCTTTGATTTCGGCATAGGTGAGCGCAGCTTCGTCCAGATCCTCACAGCTGCGGGCTGGGGATTTTGACGTCATAATTTGCGAAATAAACTTCTGTTTATTCTCGACAAGCTGCCAGCTATACGAATCAAAAGTTGACTCTGTAACGTAAATAAATATGGAAACTTCTTTGTTCAGGTTGCCTTGACGCACCATACGTCCGTTGCGCTGGGCAATATCAGCAGGTCGCCATGGGCAGTCCAGATGGTGCAACGCGATAAGTCGGGTCTGCACGTTGGTGCCAGCGCCCATCTTCTGGGTACTGCCCATCAGGACACGCACAGTGCCATTTCTGACTTTTCCAAATAGTTCAGCTTTTTTTGTTTCGGTATCCGCATCATGGATGAACTGCACTTCCTCTTTGGGGATGCCCTTGGCAACCAGCTTATCGCGCACATCGTTGTATACGTCAAAGCCGTCCTCCTTGGGGGTGCTGAGGTCGCAGAAAATCATCTGAGTGGAGCGCTGCTCCTTGGTCTTTTCCCATATCTCATATACCTTATCCACACAGGCGTTGGCCTTGCTGCCGGGGTCATCCGGCAATAAAGGGTTCATGAGCCGCTGGTCCAGTGCAAGTTTTCTGCCGTCATTGGTGATGCGCAGCATATTATCTTCCGTGGGCTGCACTTTTCCGCTTCGGACCTTTTCGGCGCGGTCTGCCAAGCCTTTGACCATTCTTTTCTGGACTTCACTTGGCTGTAACACCACATTGGTGGGCTTGCCGCCCACCAGTTCCGGCACCGGCAAATGCAGCATATCGGCGGTCTGAATATCCGCAGACATCTTAAAAAGACTCATGAGTTCCGGCAGATTATAAAATCGCGCGAATCTGGTTTTTGTGCGGTATCCTGTACCAGTTGGGTTAAGCTCAATCGCTGTAATGCTTTCTCCAAAGGTCGATGCCCACGAATCGAAGTTGAGCAAGCCCTCTTTTTCCAACAAGCCCCTTTGCAGATAGCGCATCATGACGTACATTTCCGTCATGGAGTTAGATATGGGTGTACCGGTCGCAAACACGATACCATGCCCACCGGTCACCTCATCAAGATACATACACTTCATCAGCATATCACTGCTTTTCTGGCTTTCTGTCTGGGAAATGCCCGCAACATTGCGCATTTTGGTGGCAATCATGGCGTTTTTGAAATAATGTGCCTCATCCACCATCAGGCTGTCCACGCCCAGATCCTCAAAGGTGACGACGTCATCCTTGCGCTGCTGGTCGTTGAGCTTATCCAGCTTTTTCTTGAGCTGCTTCCGTGTCCTCTCCATCTGTTTGATGGTGAAATTCTCAGCACGAGAGCTTTTCAAAAGTGCGATTTGGTCAATGACGTCATCAATCTGCCTTTGCAGGTACATGTGTTGGCGTTCCGCCGAAAGCGGGATTTTCTCGAACTGGCTGTGCCCGATCACGATGATGTCATAGTTGCCGGTCGCAATGCGGGCGCAGAATTTCTTGCGGTTTTCCTTTTTGAAATCGGTTTTCTTTGCTACCAGAATTTCCGCGTTCGGATAGAGCAGGAGCGCTTCGGATGCCATCTGCTCGGTCAAATGGTTGGGAACAACGATCAGCGTTTTACTGCAAAGCCCCAGTCGTTTCTTCTCCATGGCACTGGCCACCATTTCATACGTCTTGCCCGCACCCACTTCGTGCGCCAACAGTACATTGTTGCCGTACAGCACATGGGCAATGGCGTTCAACTGGTGCGGGCGAAGGGTGATTTCCGGGTTCATGCCCGGAAATTTCAGGTGACTGCCATCGTACTCGCGGGGACGCAGCGCGTTAAATTTTTCATTGTAGATGGCGACCAATCGCTGGCGGCGTTCCGGCTCCTTGAAAATCCAGTCTTGGAACTGCTCACAAATCTGGCGCTGCTTTTCCTGTGCAGCCTGCGTCGCCTCCTTATTCAGCACCCAAGAAACGCTTCCGTCAGCCGCCGTAACTTTATCCCGAATCTGGGTAGAATGCAGGTTCAGGGCGTTCTCCGCAATCAGGTAGGCGTTGGCGCGGTTCGTACCGTAGGTCACCGTTGCTTTGATATTGCCGTCACCAAATTTTTTGTTGGTAATGGCCCAGCTACCGGTATATGCAGCGAATTCCACTTTGACCATCCGCCGCGTGTAGTAGGGGGCATCCAGAAGTTCCTCCAAAAACTGCTGCACATACTCTGCTGGAATCCAAGTAGCGCCAAGGCGGACGCTGATCTCACTGGCTTCCAAATCCTTGGGCTGCACCTTTTCAAGCGCAGCCACATTGACTTGAAACTGCGGGTCATTTGCCGCTACTGCCTTTGCCGCCTGCAACTTCTCGCGGACGTTGCCGGACAGGTATTCATCCGCAGGCAGGTAGATAGGATTGCCATCGGTATCGACCTTTACGGGGTCACGGAAGATAATGCCGGTCAGATCGTTGATGACGGTTTCGGTGGTTTTCCCGGTCAGCTTGGACATATACCCCAAGTCAACGTGTCCCTGCTCGGAGAGACTGAGCGCCAGCGATTCCTCTGCGGTATCTACATGATCAACTGCCTGTGCGGGGCGGATCGTCCGTTTGGTGAACATATCCGTCTTGCCCTTGAAGTTTCCCTCATCGTCCAGATTTTCCAAGGAGCAGAGAAGGAAGTAGCCGGAATCCTCGCGGAACGCGGATGCCGTGCCACGGCTGTTGATAAGCCCATATTTCTTGCGGTAGGCATCGTATTGGTCGTTCAGACGGGCTTGCAGCTTTTGAATATACTCATCCGGAAAGTTTTCCAACTGGGCGTCAATCAGCTCACGGCAGGTATCCCGCAGGGGCACCAGTGCGCGGATGCGGGCTAACGCGGTCTCGCCGCCCTTTACCGCACGCATCTTGGAGTTTTCGCGGTAGTAAATGACGTCATCCTTTACCGTATAACTGAAATTGCGCACATTGGGGTCCGCATCAATGGTGCCGCTTTCTTCTTCGGCATATTCCTGTTCGTCCACCAATGTGTACTCGGCGTGTAGGGTAGAAAGCGCTGCATCCAGTTGCTCCGCCAGCGAGCTTTGCTCATTCGGCACACAGGTAGAGCGCATCCCATAGGGACCACTGACCATCTGCATTTCACCGCAGACCATTTCCGGGTGGTCGATGAAATACTGGTTCAGCGGGATTCCGTTTTCTGTTTCTCCAACGTGTATCCACGGTGCGTCCTGCTCCAAGACTCTGCCGCGTTTTTGCAGAAACAGAATGTCGGAGGTCACTTCCGTACCGGCATTGCTCTTGAACGTGGTATTGGGCAGGCGTACTGCGCCGATCAGGTCGCACCGGGCGGCAAGATATTGGCGCACGTCCTCGGACTTTTTATCCAGTGTACCGGAGGTGGTGATGAACGCCATAATGCCGCCGACACGCAGTTTATCTACCGTCTTGGCTAGAAAGTAATCGTGGATTTGAAAGTGCAGCTTATCATACCGGTGATCGCTGACCTGATACTGTCCAAACGGCACATTGCCGATGGCAAGGTCAAAGAAGTTGTCCGGCAGGTCGGCTTTTTCATAGCCTGTGATTTGAATTTTCGCTTTCTGGTAAAGCTGCTGCGCGATACGCCCGGACAGGCTATCCAGCTCCACGCCGTACAGCTTGGCATTGTGGGTATCGAACTTGCTGTGCCGATGCCCGAAGAATGCACCAACGCCCATGCTGGGTTCCAGCACATTGCCGCCCACACAGCCGATATGCTCCAAGGCGCGATACATAGCATGAATGACCGCAGGCGGTGTGTAAAAGGCAGTCAGTGTGGATTCCCGCGCAGCGGCGTATTCGTCCTCTGTCAGTAGGGTTTTCAGCTGCTCGTACTCGGTATGCCAGTTATCCTTGCTGGGGTCAAAGGCATCTGCCAAACCGCCCCAGCCAAGATAGCCAGCCAGAATGTCCTGTTCCTGCTCACTTGCAGGGGCACCACCGGATGCCATGCGCTGCTCGATTTCTTTCAGCGTGCGGATAGCTTGCACATTGGCAGCGAACTTTGCTTTCGGACCTTCCGGCACGGCAGGTTCATACGGTGCAAGGTAGTTCGTGCGGTCATATTCGGCAGGTTCCTCATGCGCGGCAAGGCGGTCCACATCCTGCATGACCTGCGATACAAAGGTGGATTTCTCCGGTTCGTCTGCGCTGATTTCGGGTTCCTGTTCCTCGATTTCGTTGATGTCCACTTCCATCAGGCTGTCAAAATCGAGATTGGCAAGTGCCATCCGGTTCATATCTTCCAGCGAAGCGTATGTATCCTGTGCATAGAGGGTATCGTCCACAAACTTGCTGATCGTGCAATGCTCCAGATCCGCATGGACCTGAATCGTATGCTGCTCGTCCTCGGTGGTGGTGTAGCCAAGATCGATTTGGGTGAGGTCGGAAAAATCCGGCTCTGTGATTTCAAACTCATCCTTGAGATAGTCCTCGATATAGGAGAGAGCCTGTTCACGCTGCTCCTGCACCAGAGATTCACGCTGCTGTTCGGATAGCACCATGCCGCCGTTGCGGGGATTGGCGTCCAGCAGCTGTTGGAACTGTTCTCGGCTGACAGCGCGGCCTACCAGCGGGAAATCTTCATTGCGCAGATGGACGTCAAATTGTCCGATGCTCTCTACGGTGAATCGTTGGTCGTTTTCAAGGTAAACGGTGCTGCCCACTTCGCAGACAGGTTTATGGTCAGGGATGGGTGGCGGCAGGGGCTTCGATTCTGCCTGCCTGTTTATCCATGCAGGCATCTTCTCGCGTTCTGCATCCGTCAGGTAGCGGTCCATTCGGACAAGATATTCCAGCCGCTTGCCGACCTCTTTCCATTTGAGCTTTTTCTCATACCGCAGGTCATCCTTGAAATCGTAAAGGATACTGAATCCTTTACCGTCAAAATTGACGAAGCCGCTTCCACCATCGGTAAACGTCCAAGAGAAACCGCCGATGCCGTACTCCTTTTTGAGGAAAGCTACGGTTTCCTTTTCCGTTTTCTTTTGCTGGAAATGGTTATAGATGCGGTACTTGCCGCCCTCAAAGGCGCTGCCTCTTGTAATGATGACATTCACATCATCTTCCGTTATGTGACTGCCATCGTCCGGCTGGGGCTCTTTGTAGTGGTATGTGGGCAGGGCTGCTTTGATTTTTTCGTCTTGTTCTTCCTCGGAATAGATGTCATCCACTTCCAACGCGCCTACTTCATCGCCGCGAGAAGCATTTTCCGGCAGGTCAAAGGACAGCTGCTCGTCCTGACTGACAGCTTTTTTCGGGTCAATGGCTGCGATAAGTTCGTGGTTATCGACCAGTGCGGAGATGGCAGCAGTAACGCTGTGCCACGACAGATGCGATTCCGCGCTGCGGGTCAGGTAGGACCCCTGCCAGACAAGCAAACCATTGCTTTCTTTATAGAATCCAACGCGGGTATCATCTTCCAGCAGAAGCTCCGTAAACACGACCTTGTAGCTCTCGCGGATATACCGCAGCCTGTCGATCAGCAGCGGTGTTTTACTGAAAAATGAAAGGATGTCCGCATTGGAAGCGCGCGAGGTCGTGTCTGCTTTCAGCAGGGACGGCAGCAGTTCTGCCGGAAATTCGGGCAAAGAAAAAGCGGAGGGCGATGGTTCGCTCTCCGCAGCTGCGGGTTCTTCCGTTATACTTCGTACAGCATCGGAAGGATCATTTCCTCCGCCTGCTGCTTCAGGCTGTTGCACATCTGCGCCCAGCCCAGCGGGTTCGTCTTGCGGTTGGGCATCTGCGCTTTCTGCATCAGGTCGTGCAGCGTCTTGTCCACCATCTGCTGTGCGTCCAGCCCCATCTTGCGGCAGCTCGGCAGCAGCGTTCCCTCCAGCATCATCTGGTCGCACAGGTTCGGCTCGTTCTGCTCCAAGTAGTCCAGCCGCATTCTGCCGTACCGGTTCAGGTTGGTTTTCTTGGCTTTCGGCAAGCTCAGGTTCGGAATCTGGTATCCGATTACGTTCGTGTACATCATCTGTGACAGCCTCCTCTCGACTGGTCGTTTGTGTGGGTGATTGAGTATCTGTATTATGCACTGGTTCAGCTTGAATTGCAACACTGTCGCGGGCAAGCTGCATAACTTGGTGCCCCAGTTCATCCAGCAAAGGTTCTGCTGCTGCCTGCACATAGCCGCCCAAGCAGAGGGAGATTCGGCTGGTATCAAACTGGGTGACATTCTGGAAAGCCGGGAAATCTTCTTCCCGCACCGGGATACCCAAACGGATGCAGATCATGTACAGGGTGCTTTGTGCAGCAACTTCCTGCAAGATGAACCGCTGATCTTCCGGGTGGCTCCAGCCCAGTGTACTGTCCTCTATTGAATTTGCCATGACACGATTGGCGCGGTCGGACAGGGATACAACTTGCTCGGTTGCCCGATCCATTAAGCTGCCCACGGAGTTGACCTGCATAAGAAGTGGCCGGATGGCATCTGTCACTTCCCACGGGGCAGCAGCCTTGTCGCCGGTGAGAACGGTATCTGTCATGGAGAACACTCGTTTGGCAGTGGGTACACCCTGATGGCGTTGCAGGATGATGATGCTTTTACTGCCGTACATGACCTTGCGGTGTGCCTGCTCATTCCAGTATTGCATGGTAGCGCAGGCGGTGGCATCGGGGCGCTGGGCGTGGATCAGCAGCTGGTTCAGGTAGGTGGTGTGGTAGTTATGCGCTGCCGTATACAAGAACCGCCGCCAGTTTTCCGGTGAGGCTGTGACCTGTGTAGCGGTCTGCTGTGCCAGTTGGAAAATATCTTGTGGATTTGGCATCGCTTTACCTTTCCGGTTCGTCCTGAACCTGTTCTTTTTGGTGCTGGGCTTCGACTTCATGCAGTTCCGGCAGTAGGTGGCTCACATCCTTGAAGCCAATACTGTCCACATAGTAGGCAGTCTCTTTTCCGTTTTTCGTTGTGACCACAATATCACTGGTTGATAGAGAACACATATGATAGCGCAGCGGACGATTCGGGGCATTGAACTCCTGAAAGCATCTGTCCAAATCGTAGTCCGCAGGGAGATTTGCTATATAGACGCTGCTGTAATCGGCTGCATGGATGCGGCTTTTGGAATAGGCATAATTCATAAAGCGATATTCGCAGCCGCCTTTTGTAATTTGATAGATTTGGAGCTTATCCAGATTGTCTCCCGGCTGGGGGTGTTCAGGGGCAACATAGCAGCCGGTTCGAAAGTTATCCTCTGCATATTGCTGGATATGACAGCCATAGTGCCCGACATAGGCATGGGTTACGTCAATGCTTTTTACCGCCCTAATCCGCTTTGTTCCGTCCGCATTTGTCTCAATCACGCGCTGCCCGTCACGCACCTGAAATAGTTCCCGCCCATCTCGGTTCAAGAACCGCGTGAATTGCAAACTGCTGCATAGCTCATGTGCGTAAAGCCATTCTGTAATGTGCATATCCTTTTCCACCTGTACCCATGTATAACCATCCCGCTGGGTATAGGTATGCGGTCGTACCCGGTCCACACCAATAACTTCTACAAGTTTCTTAGCCATTTGGGGGATTTGTGCATCACTACCGTCTGCGTAGGGGCCGCGATAGTCATCGCACAGGTAATTGACACCATTTCGCACCTGTATGATTGCAACTGCTCCGTCCGGATTCTGACGATCAACACCTACCACCAATCGTACATAAGGGAATCTTGCCCGTTCATTCCAAGTGCGTTCGTTGTTATAGGGCATTTCACGCAGTTGGTGATAACGTTTTTCCAAATCTGCGATATTATCAAAGAATTCCGTTGGTGTTTGCTTTTCAAATTTTTCCGGAAACGCACGGGTCATAGCATCCGGAATCAAGTAATACCGATACTCTGCCATATCAGCGCTCCTCCTCATGTGCTTGCTCATGCACCATCTGTCGAAAATAGCTTTCCAGAATTTTCAAGATGCGGTTTTCCATCTGCTGCTTGGTGCAGCCGGTCGGAAAATACTGTGCCACCTTGCTGACGTTGATGTTCAGCACCGGTTCACGCGGCGCAACGCTCGGTTTCTGTGCCGACATGATTTCTTCCAACTTGTCCAGCGTTAAGGTTCCTTCTTTGCTGGCTGCTTTCAATTTTTGTGCTTGTGAGAGGGATGGGGTGCAGTCCTGCGCCTCGGCATAGTCGAGGAAACTCTGCTGCTCGTCCGGGGTCAGGTAGGAAAGTTCAACTGCGGGGTTGAATTTCAGGGTGTTGGAATCGACCTTTTTCTGGAGTTCAGGGATTAGCTCGTTAAGACGGATATAGCGGAAAATTTGCTTAGGACTTTCTCCAACATCTGCACCGATTTGTGTCGCGGTTTTTGCTTCAGGGAAATGGGTGTCAAGTTGACACCCATTTTCTTTTCGCCGCCCGGCAGATCGTTTCATCGCTTCATTTTTCATTTTCAGCGCTCTTGCCTTTTCCATCGGGCTGATATGCTCTCGCTGGATATTGGCATCCACCATGTCGATGATGGCTTGGTCGTCATCAACATCCCGCACCTGCACCTTGATTTTATCCAGCCCTGCAAGCTGCGCTGCATGGAAGCGCCGATGCCCGGAGATGATTTCATAGCCACCCTCGGCGCGGGGGCGCACCGTCAGGTTGGTAAGTACGCCGTTTTCCTTGATGCTGTCCACCAATTTCTGCATATCTTCATCGTCTCGCACCTCGAAAGGGTGATTGACGAAAGGATGCAGTTCAGAAAGCGGCACTTCCGTTACTAGGTCGCCGCTTTCTCGTTGGCGGTCAGCCTCTGAGGAAAACATATCAGCGATCGCGGGCATCTTCATCGCGTTCATAAACTTGTTCTTCGCGGCCATGACCTAATACCTCCTGCGTAAATTCAACGTATGCTCTTGCGCTGCTGCTTTTGGGTTCGTACAGGATAGTGGGTGCTGCAAACGCCTGACTTTCCTGCACTTTGACGTTATAGGGGATCTCCGTAGTAAATACACGGAGCGTTCTCCCATACTTGGCGCGGACATCATGGGCATAATGCTCTGAGACTTTCGTATGCTGGGTCATCGTCAGCAAAACGCCCCTGATATGCAGTCCGGGGTTGATTTTGCGCTGCACGCTGGAAATCGAATTTGTCAGCTGCGACATACCAACCACCGAGAACGGCTGCGCCTGCATCGGGATGATGACCTCGTTGGCAGCGGACAGCGCATTTGTCAGCAGAAGCCCCACGGAGGGGGAGCAGTCAATGATGCAGTAATCATACTGGCTGCTGTACTGTTCCAGACAGGTTTTCAGCAGAACCTCGCGGCACATCATGGTGCCCATTGCCAGCTCAAAGCTGGCCAGCCGGAGATTGGATGGAATGAAATCCACCTGTGGTGCAGAGTCATCCGTGCGCTTGCTCTGATAAACGCACTCTCTGTGGGAGAGGGGCTTTTCATAGGCAACCTTCATCAGAAGCTCTGTGATTGTCTGTTCAAGATCCTGCTCAGGCGGGATACCGCAGTAGCAGGACAGATTGCCCTGCGGGTCAAAGTCCACCATGAGGACGCGGTAGCCCTGCTGGGTAAGGGCAATGCCCAAGTTATACGCGGTAGTCGTTTTGCCCGTACCGCCCTTCTGGTTTGCGATAGCAATAGTTTTCATCTGGTTTCCTCCTGCAAAATATCATCCAAGCTGATACAGTGCTTTTGGTATTCCTGCGTGACCTGCACCAGCGTGTCGTTATAGTCCTTGCCGATAGGCGGCGGACGATCTTCCACGGTTTTGCCGCTGCCCTCCAAGTGCTTGATAATGTCCTGCGTTCTGGTTCTACCGGCTTCGTCATTATCAAGGCACAGGACAATATGGGTTATGTTCGGATAGTATGTAAGAAACGCATCCAGTGCAGCGTAATCCGTACCGCCCAGCGCCAGATAGTGAACGCCGCGCCAATTTCCGGTGTGCTGCATGATTTTGAGGGATGCGCCTGACATGGCATCTATCGGCGCTTCGTACACTTCCACCGTGTCGGCAGCGGCAGCAGCTTCGATGTAGAACGGATATATCTTCTTGCTGCCGGGAATATCACGGCGAAACTGGATTTGCGAACAACCGCGCAAGCTGCCGCCCTTGGCCTCTCCATTTCCATCGCGCCCGACAAATACGCAATTCGGATGATCCTTGAAGCTCGTCTGGTACAGGATTTTCTTTTGCTTACAGACCGTCAGCACATTGGGGTGGATGCAGCGCTTGCGAAGATAGGCAGTAGCAGCGTAGTTGTTTTTATCTGGCTTCGGCAGCTTGAATTCCTTTGCCGGTTTCTTCTCGGCAGGGGGTGGGGGTGCTTTTACAGGTTGGAAAGAAGGACGGACACCGCCCTGTATCCGATTGATTTCCCGCACCGCTTCTACAAACGAAACACCTTCAACCGCTATGAGATAGTTCAGCGCGGTGCGGCCGGTAGCTTTCGTTTTGAAGTACGTCCACGAACCATCCTCTGCAAAGGTCAACGAACTGTGCCCTTTGTGGCGGAATTGTCCGGGTCCTTCCGGTTTGAAGTTGTCCGGCTCACACAGCTGCATATACTGGTACAGATTCATCTGCTTCGCTTGGGCGATTTCCTGCTCTGTTACACCGGGCATACTCTACCACCTATTCTGTTTTCCTAACTGTAATTTATATTCTCAGTATCACTATAATCAGTCTAATTATTATCAGTATTAGTTCCGTGTGATTTTCAAGAATCCAGAAGTGTGAAAATCACATATCAAGAATCACCTTTTTCACAGCTCTTGCTATTTATCGTTGCTGCGAAGTTTTTTACATAAATCAAATTTGGTCTACCAAGCCCCTGTCGCTTGCGCTCGATAAGCCCTGCCTGCTTTTCCAGTTCCACCATCAGGCGCGTGGCTTTCTGGTTGGCACAGTTCAGTGCATCCATGATTTCCTCCACTGTGAAGATAATGTAAACCTTGTTCTGTGCATCTAACCATTGATTTTTCAGCGACAAACTCATTCGATCCAGCAGAATCCCATACAGTACCTTGGCATCGGTGGACAGCTCCCTGAAGTTCGGCTCTGTAAATAGCGCTTTGGGTATACGGTAAAAAGAGAACTGCTCGGCTTGAGCGCCGTAAAAATATTCGTATTGCATCTCACTTCTCCTGCCTAAAAATGGGTGCAGCTAAGAAAGCCTACAAAACTACGTTTCGTAAGCTATTACATATTGTACTTTTCGCTTATCTTTCCAGTTCCTCTTCGCGCTGTGGTCGCTGGCGGCTGGAGCGCTTGTGTTCCCAATTCCGCAGCAACGAAATGATGACATTCTGCATCTGCTGCGGTGTATAGCTGGATGGGAAGTACTGCTGCACATCAGACTGATTTAGGAAGAATTTCTGTCGCTGATTCGGCTTTTCTTCTGTCAGCAGGGTATGCAGGTAATTCTCCGTCAGCGTTCCATTTCGGCTCATATCCTTTAGCGTCCGAGACTGAACCAAAGACGGTGTAGCATCACACATATCCATTTCTTCTTTGAGCCATGTCTGGTGTTCCTCTGTCATATAGGAGATTTCGACCGCTGGGTTGAATGCGATGCGACCGTCATCGACCATTTGCAAGATGGATGGAATTAGATACGTCAAACGAATGTAACGATGTATTTGATTACGGCTTTCATCAACTTCTTTACCCATAGCATCAAGTGTTCTCAACTTTGTCCCAAGTTGGGACGAAGTTGCTTTTCCTTGATGTTTCATCGCTTCCATGCGCATTTTATAAGCAAACGCCTTCTCACTTGGCAACACATGCTCACGCTGGATATTGCTGTTGACCATCAGGATCGTGGCTTCGTCATCGTCAATGTATTCCACTCTAGCAGGGATGCTTTCGATGCCGAGTTCCTTACAAGCCTCCCACCGGCGATGTCCGCTTATCACTTCATAGCCGACACCAACCTTTGGTCTGACGATGATGGGCGTAATGATGCCGCTCTCTGAAATACTGTCTACCAATTCACTGAATTCCAGATCATGTCGGATATGGAACGGATGATTGGAGAATGGATGCAACTTATTTATTGGAAGAGTTTCCTCTTTGCTTGCTCTGTAAGCAGGCGATGTTTTCTTTGTCATGCTGCGTACTCCTGCGGTTTTTTGATAGCTCTTAAGTACCCCGATTTGACCCCAAAAATGTACCCAAAAATCGTATACTTTTTGCCGAAAATGTACCCAAAGGGCATTTTTGCATAAAAAAAGCCCCTAATCACTGTAGTACAGCGATTAGGGGCTTGCTATGATTTATAGAACGACCTTAACCGTTAGGTCTTTCCATTGCTTCGGCCAAAGCACGCAGCCACGCGAATTTCGATAAGAACGAGCCTTGTCGTAATCCACATTTAATTGTAAAAATCTACGTGATTCAAGAACGTGGATTTTTAATTGCTGCCTGCATATTCTGCGTCCGAACAAGGTTTCCCCTGCATCACGCTCTTAAAACCGCTCCACCCTGAATACCCTTGCCCCGCTGGCCTTGGCCGCGGTCAGGCCGATGCCCGAGTCCTCAAAGATCATT
>ULRQ01043676.1_pt1 | contig 13600 bp, 15 predicted proteins | sample 1955491 | NCBI WGS metagenome assembly ULRQ01 (sample SAMEA4835684, study PRJEB28245) | human gut metagenome | biome: gut microbiome; material: fecal sample | place: Denmark | collected 2008 | reverse complement strand
GCATAGCCGCGGGCGGTTCCTGTTATTGCTCGATGATGCGGAACAGGCGCTTGCCGTTTTCCAGCGTGGCGTGCTCCAGCTCCTCCGGGGCGATGTCCTTCCACTCCGCCAGCTTTTCCGCCACCAGACGGACGTAGGACGAGTCGTTCCGCTGTCCCCGGTAGGGCACCGGCGTCATGTAGGGGCTGTCCGTCTCGATAAGCATCCGATCCAGCGGCGTGACGGCGGCTACCTCCGGGGCGCGGCGGGCGTTCTTGTAGGTCACGGGTCCGTCGAACCCCAGATACCAGCCCATGCCCAGCAGCTCCTGCGCCATCTCCGGGCTGCCGGAGAAGCAGTGGAACACGCCGGTCACGTCCGGGAACTCCTTTACGATGGCCAGCGAATCCCCGTGGGCGTCCCGGTCGTGGAAGATCACCGGCAGGCGCAGCTCCCGCGCCAGCGCCAGCTGGCTGCGCAGCACCTGCTGCTGAAGCTCCCGCGGCGGGTTCTCCGCCCAGTAGTAGTCCAGCCCGATCTCCCCGATGGCCACCACCTTGGGCTGCTGCGCCAGCTGCCGCAGCGCCTCCGTGTCCGCCGGGGTAAAGCCGCCGCAGTTCTCCGGGTGGATGCCCACGGCGGCGTAGACGTGGGGATACTCGGCGGCGTAGGCCACCGCCTTGCGGGAGCTTTCCAGATCGCAGCCGGGGTTCACCACCAGCGCCACGCCCCGCTGGGGCAGGCTTTCCAGCAGCAGCTCCCGGTCGGGGTCGAAGGCCTCGTCATCGTAGTGGGCGTGGGTGTCAAACAGCATGTCTCACGCCTCCAGACGAACCTTGCCCAGCGTGGTGCTGTCCACATACTGCTCCTTGATGGCGCGCAACTGCTGCATGTGGGGCTGCTGCATGTGGACGCGCTGGTGCTCGGCGCTCTGCCAGCGCTCGATCAGCAGCAGCTCGTTCTCGTCCTGGGCGGAGAAGTAGTAGTCGTAGGCCAGGCAGCCCGGCTCCTGCCGGATGGCGGTCAGGATGCCCTTTTCCACGATCTGGCGGACGAACGTCTCGCGGCAGCCGGGCTTGGCCTGATATTTCACATATAGGATCAATTCTTCCATAGAAAACACCTCCGAGGTTTTTCTCCATTGTAGCACGTTGGGGGGGAAGGTGCAAATTTTTTCCTCCGGCGGGCAGAAAAGCATTTACAAGTTGTATAATATAGGATATACTTTACGGGCTGTATTATGAAAGATAGGGTGGGAGAGACATGGCAACGGATTTTTCCAGAACGCTCAGCCTGCTGCGGCAGGAAAAGGGCATCAGCCAGCGGAAGGCGGCGGCGGCGCTGGGCATCAGTCAGGCGCTGCTGAGCCACTATGAAAACGGCATACGGGAGCCTGGTCTGGCTTTCGTGACGCGGGTCTGCGATTTTTATCATGTATCGGCGGACTTCCTGCTGGGGCGCAGCGCCAGCCGGGATGGGTCGATGATCGACTCCGAGGAGCTGTACGACGGCAGCGCGGAGAAGGGCTCCCTGCGGGGCAGCATCATGGCCACGCTGCAAAAGAAGCTGGCGGTGAACACCACGGGGCTGCTGTTCGACCTGCTGGGGCGCACCAACAGCCGGGAGGCCATCACCGCCGCCGGGGACTGCATCGGCGCCACGCTGTACGACCTGCTGAGGCGGCTGTACCGGCACAGCGGCGGCAACGAGGATCTGTTCGCCACGGACGCGGTGGACTTTGACGGCGGCGCGGTGGACGCGGCGCTGCTGCGCGGCCGCGCGGCGTATATGAAGGCGCTGGCACAGGCGGGGGAGCTGCCTCCGCTGAACTCCGATGCGCTGACGGCGCTGCCGGGCATTGGCCAGAGCACGGCGCAGGTGATCCACAACGTGGACGAAAGAGCGGGGAAATAAGGAGGCTATTCTATATGTTCGACCAATCTCATATTCGTAATTTTTCCATCATTGCCCACATCGATCACGGTAAATCCACTCCCCAGTTTGCCTGACGGCAAACCGGGGACCCCGGCTTGATCTGACATCCTCGGCGGGAGTGAATCCCGCCTGCGGCAAGGTTTTGCTTCGCAAAACGCTTGTACGCGCTCCGCGCGGGCAGCGTGGATTTCCAAAGGAGGCTATTCTATATGTTCGACCAATCTCATATTCGTAATTTTTCCATCATTGCACACATCGATCACGGGAAATCCACGCTGGCGGATCGCCTGCTGGAGAAGTGCCACGCTGTGCCGGAGCGGGAGATGGAGAACCAGCTGCTGGACAACATGGATCTGGAGCGGGAGCGGGGCATCACCATCAAATCCCGCGCCGTCCGCATTTTCTACACGGCGCAGGATGGGGAGACGTATGCCCTGAACCTGATCGACACGCCGGGTCATGTGGACTTCAACTACGAGGTCAGCCGCTCGCTGGCCGCCTGCGAGGGCGCGCTGCTGGTGGTGGACGCCACCCAGGGCGTGGAGGCGCAGACGCTGGCCAACACCTATCTGGCCATGGATCACGATCTGGAGATCCTGCCGGTGTTCAACAAGATCGACCTGCCCGCCGCCGACCCGCTGAAGGCCAAGCAGGAGGTGGAGGACATCATCGGTCTGCCGGCGCTGGAGGCGCCGGAGATCTCCGCCAAGCTGGGCATCAACATCGACGCCGTGCTGGAGGACGTGGTGCAGAACGTGCCCGCGCCCAAGGGCGACCCCAAGGCGCCCCTGCAGGCGCTGGTGTTCGACAGCCAGTACGACCCCTATGTGGGCGTGGTGGTGTATTTCCGCATCAAGCAGGGCACGCTGCGCAGGGGGCAGACCATCCGGCTCATGGCCACCGGCGCGGAGTACACCGTGCTGGAGTGCGGCTATCTCAAGCCCATCGGCAACGAGCCGACGGATGCGCTGCAGGCCGGCGAGGTGGGCTATTTCACCGCCAGCATCAAGAACGTCAAGGACACGCAGGTGGGCGACACCGTCACCGACGCGGCGAACCCCGCCGCCGAGGCGCTGCCCGGCTATCGCCCGGCGCAGAGCATGGTCTACTGCGGCATCTACACCGAGGACGGCAGCAAGTACCCCGACCTGCGGGACGCGCTGGAAAAGCTGCAGCTGAACGACGCCAGCCTGACCTTCGAGCCGGAATCCTCCGTGGCGCTGGGCTTCGGCTTCCGCTGCGGCTTTCTGGGCATGCTCCACATGGAGATCATCCAGGAACGCCTGGAGCGGGAGTTCAACCTTGACCTTGTGACCACGCTGCCCAGCGTTATCTACCACGTCTATAAGTCCGACGGTACCATGGTCAAGGTGGACAACCCCCACAACTACCCTGACCCCTCCCTGATCGAGCACGCGGAGGAGCCGTATGTGAAGGTGTCCATCATCAGCCCGCAGGACTATGTGGGCAACATCATGCCCATGTGTCAGGAGCGGCGCGGCGAGTTCAAGGACATGCAGTATCTGGACACCCATCTGGTGGAGCTGCACTATCAGATGCCCCTGAACGAGATCATCTACGACTTCTTCGACACGCTGAAGGCCAACACCAAGGGCTACGCCAGCCTGGACTACGAGCTGTCCGGCTACCGCACCAGCGATCTGGTGAAGGTGGATCTGCTGCTCAACGGCGACGGCGTGGACGCGCTGAGCTTCATCGCTCACCGGGACAAGGCGTATCCCCGCGCCCGGCGGCTGTGCGAAAAGCTGAAGGAGAACATCCCCCGCCAGCTGTTCGAGGTGCCCATTCAGGCGGCCATCGGCGGCCGTATCATCGCCCGCGAGACGGTGAAGGCCATGCGCAAGGACGTGCTGGCCAAGTGCTACGGCGGCGACATCACCCGCAAGAAGAAGCTGCTGGAAAAGCAGAAGGAGGGCAAGAAAAAGATGCGCAATCTGGGCACCGTGCAGGTGCCTACGGAGGCGTTCATGGCCGTCCTCAAGCTGGACAGTGATTGATGCAAAAAGAGCACCCTTATGCCAGGCGGCCTAAGGGTGCTCTTATTATCCGGTTTACGCCTGGGGCGGCGTGCTGTCGGTGGGGGCGCTGCACTTGGGGCAGATGCCGTTGACCAGCTGCGTGCCGCAGAGCTTGCAGTACTGGGGCGGGCACTTGGGGCAGACGCCGTTGACCAGCTCTGTGCCGCAGACGCGGCAGTAGGCGTGCCGGGGCGCGGTCTCCTGCGCAGACGGGGCGGCCTCGCGGCGCTGGCGGAGCTCCTGCATGTCCGGAACGGCAAACACATCGCCGCCGGCAGAGCCGGGCTTGTCAGGCAGCTTGCGGTTGATGGCGATGACGTTCTTCAGCAGCAGGATGGCCATCATCATCAGCTCATAGCTGAGACGGATGGCGATCGGCCCCAGAATGATGATCAGCAGGCCGTAGCCGCCCATCCAGATACGGCTGTCAGTCCAGTAATTGTACTCCGTGCGGAAAAGCATGAGAACGCCGAAGAGGATCACAGCCGCCGTGGAGAAAATGTACAGCGCCTGAAGGATCTTCTCCACCATCAGGTATTTGAAGTTGCAGGTGTCGTGCAGGAACTTGCCGAAAGAGCCCATCTTCTCCCGCCTTTCCTCGGGGACGATGTAGATAAAGGCCAGGACGGTGGCGACAAGAGCCAGAACTCCGGCGACGATAAGCATGGTGCTGGGAAGCATGGCAATTTCTCCTTTTCTTTGAGTTGTGCCTTCAATATACCGGGAAAAGCAGCTGTTGTCAAGGAGGGAAAGTGCCGGTGGGACACCGCCTCCGGCGCGGCGCGGCGCGGCTTGCGCTGCCCCTCAAAAAAGGAGCACCCGCGAGGGTGCTCTTTTTTTAGCCCTTATTACTTATTTTGTCAGCACAGCTTGGCGCCGGCGGGCACGGAGTCGTCGATCAGCATCAGGTTTACCTTCTCCTCGCCGTGCTCCTTGTGAACGGCGGAGATCAGCATGCCGCAGCTGGGGATGCCCATCATCTTCCGGGGCGGCAGGTTCAGGATGGCGATGGCGGTCTTGCCGATGAGCTGCTCCGGCTCGTAGAACTGGTGGATGCCGGAGACGATGGTGCGGTCGGTGCCGCTGCCGTCGTCCAGCGTGAACTTCAGCAGCTTGTCGGACTTCTTCACCGCCTCGCAGTTCTTGATCTTCACCGCGCGGAAGTCGGACTTGCAGAATGTGTCGAAGTCCACGTTCTCCTGAGCGTAGGGCTCCAGCTCGACGGCGGGCAGGGCGGCCTTCTTCTGCGCCTCCTGCATGGCGTCCAGCTTGGCCAGCGCCTCGTCCGTGTCGATGCGGGGGAACAGGTTCTCACCCTTGCTGATGACCGCCTGGGCGGGCAGCACGCCCCATACGTTGGCGCTGTCCCAGCTGCGGCACTTGTCGTCCGCGCCCAGCTTGGCGAAGATCTTATCGCAGCTGTCGGGCATGACGGGCTGCAAAAGCGTGGTGCATATCCGAATGGTCTCCAGCAGGTTGTACAGCACGGAGGCCAGACGGGCGCGCTTGCTCTCGTCCTTGCCCAGTGCCCAGGGCGCCGTCTCGTCGATATACTTGTTGGCACGGTCGATGACCTTGAACACCTCGTCCAAACCGTTCTGCAGCTGGAGCTTGTCCATCTCCGCCTGATAGCGGTCGCGCAGGGCGCAGGCCATCTTCTTCAGCTCGCAGTCCTCGGCGGTGTCCTCCCGGCCGGCGGGCAGCTGGCTGCCGAAGTACTTCTCCACCATGCCGGTGGTGCGGCTGACCAGATTGCCCAGCTTGTTGGCAAGGTCGGTGTTGATGGTGGAGATCAGCAGCTCGTTGGAGAAGTTGCCGTCGGAGCCGAAGGGGAAGGTGCGCAGCAGGAAGAAGCGCAGCGCGTCTACGCCGAACATCTCGGACAGGGCGTAGGGATCCACCACGTTGCCCTTGGATTTGCTCATCTTGCCGCCGTCAATGACCAGCCAGCCGTGGCCGTAGACGTGCTTGGGCAGCGGCATGCCCATGCTCATGAGCATGGCAGGCCAGATGATGGAGTGGAAGCGGACGATCTCCTTGCCCACGATGTGGTAATCGGCAGGCCAGTACTTGTCGTAGTCGTCATATCTGTCGTTGTCAAAGCCCAGCGCGGTGCAGTAGTTGAACAGAGCGTCCACCCACACATACACCACGTGGCCGGGGTCGAAGTCCACGGGAATGCCCCAGCTGAAGCTGGTGCGGGAGACGCACAGATCCTCCAGACCGGGCTTGATGAAGTTGTTGACCATCTCGTTGACGCGGGTGCGGGGCTGAAGGAAGTCCGTGTCCTCCAGCAGATGCTGTATCCGGTCGGCGTACTTGCTCAGGCGGAAGAAATAGGCCTCCTCCTCGGCGTCCTTGACCTCGCGGCCGCAGTCGGGGCACTTGCCGTCCACCAGCTGGCTCTCCGTCCAGAAGCTCTCGCAGGGGGTGCAGTACTTGCCCTTATAGGTGCCCTTGTAGATGTCGCCTTTTTCGTACATGGTCTTGAAGATCTTCTGCACGGCGGCGCAGTGGTAGTCGTCGGTGGTGCGGATAAACCGGTCATTGGAGATATTCATCAGCTTCCACAGGTCGAGGATGCCGCGCTCGCCCTCCACAATGTGATCCACGAACTCCTGGGGGGTCATGCCGGCTTCTTTGGCCTTCGTTTCGATCTTCTGGCCGTGCTCGTCGGTGCCGGTGAGGAACATCACGTCATAGCCCTGCAAGCGCTTGTAGCGGGCGATGGCGTCGGTGGCCACGGTGCAGTAGCTGTGGCCGATGTGCAGCTTGTCCGAGGGGTAGTAGATAGGCGTGGTGATATAAAACGTCTTCTTTTCCATGCGTATTTCTCCTTTTCCCCGTTCCGAATGGAAGAACGGTATAAAATCACGCATACCATTTTAGCCCACCCCGTATGATTTGTCAATCAAACCGCCGACAAAAGCCTTACTTTTTACGTAAAAAGCCATTTACATACCGCAGGGAATTCGATATAATATGGGGTGGAAATTTATCCGCTGTGCCGCGGAACAAAAGAGCATAGGAGGAAAACTATCGTGTCTTACAGAATTCTCGTTGTCAATCCCGGCTCCACCTCCACCAAGATCGGTGTCTATGAGGACGAGCAGCTGCTTTTCGACAAGACCTTGCGCCACAGCGCGGAGGATATCGCCCAGTTCAACACCATCCCCGCCCAGAAGGACTGGCGCCGTGATCTGGTGATGAAGGCGCTGCGCGAGCAGGGCTTCGACGCCCGCACCCTCTCCGCCGTCTCCGGCCGCGGCGGTCTGCTGCGTCCCATTCGCGGCGGCACCTACGCCGTCAACGACAACATGGTCAAGGACTGCACCATCGGCGTGCAGGGGCAGCACGCCTCCAACCTGGGCGGCCTGATCGCCCGCGAGATCGGCGACGAGCTGGGCATCCCCTCCTACATCGTTGACCCTGTGGTCATCGATGAGATGGCTGATGTGGCGCGCTATGCCGGTCATCCCCTGTTCCAGCGCGTCAGCATTTTCCACGCCCTGAACCAGAAGGCCGTGGCCAAGCGCTTTGCCAAGGAGCAGGGCAAGAAATATGAGGAGCTGAACCTCATCGTCTGCCACATGGGCGGCGGCGTTTCCATCGGCGCCCACATGAAGGGCAGCGTGGTGGACACCCAGAACGCACTGGACGGCGAGGGCCCCTTCTCTCCCGAGCGCTCCGGCTCCCTGCCCACCGGCCAGCTGGTGAAGCAGTGCTTCTCCGGCAAGTACACCGAGGGGGAGATGCACCGCATGCTCTCCGGCCGCGGCGGTCTGGTGGCCTACACCGGCTCCAACGACATGCGCTATCTGCTGGCGCAGGCCGAGCACGATAAGAAGATCGCCGGCGTGGTGGACGCGTTCCACTATCAGATCGGCAAGGAGATCGGCGCCATGGCCGCCGTTATGCACGGCAAGGTGGATCAGATCATTCTCACCGGCGGCATCGCCTATGGCAAGGAGACGGTGGATGCCATCTCCGAGATGGTCGGCTGGATCGCCCCCATCACCGTCTACCCCGGCGAGGATGAGCTGCTGGCGCTGGCGCAGGGCGCTCTCCGCGTGCTGAAGGGCGAGGAGAAGGCGCAGGAGTACCGCCGTCCCCGTCCCGACGACAACAAGTAAAACAGGAAGAACAAGACCGTCCCGCGGCATAGCCGCGGGACGGTTTTTGCGCAGGTGGGCGGACAGAGCCGTCCGCCCCTACAAGCTGGGAATGACAGCGCTTCGCGCTGCGGGGCGATGTGGGCATCGCCCCCTACTTTTCGCCGTCCGGGATGTAGCGGACGATATCGGATACGCCGCAATCCAGAATGCGGCACAGATCGTTGATGGTGTTCAGCGTAACGCTCCTGTTTTTTCGCAGGGAGTCCAGCGTACCGGTGCTGACGCCATGCTCCTTGATAAGTGCATACTGACTGATACCCTTGCGCCGCAGCGTTTCCCACAGCGGGTCAAATACGATCATGGACTCACCTCCCTGTACGATAGCATACAGGGATAGTTTTCTCTTGAATATTGCCGAATATCAGGCTATAATGGGCGCGGGAGGGGACGGCATAATGAAAAAGTTATCCAATTTGCCGCGCCGTACAAGAGAGCGCGTTGGCATCATCGTGCTGCTGATCAGCCTTGTTCTGATTATACTGCTGTCTGACACCGAGGAATACAGGCTGCTGCTGTCTATCGCGCCGGTGATGTTCTTTGCGTGGCTATGTCCGGAGCTGTGGTCGGGACAATAAAAAAGAACCGCCCACAGGCGGTTCTTTTTTATACACTGCTGTCCTCAAGGTCAGTTGGTTCTTCCTCCGTCTCGTCTGTTTCAATGTAAATATCCTCACATTTTTGCTGGGCTTCCTCCAGCAGCGTCATCGCTTTTTCCATAGCGTCCACCGCTGTAAGGTACATTTTTTTATAATCTGCCATTTTGTATCACCTCCCGCCTTGCGCCATGCTTCTATTTTAGTAAATATATTTACTAAAATCAATAGTAAATATGTTTACTATGTAAAATACTGCCCAAAGGAGTTGGTGCAGTATGACATACCAGCGCAGGCTGCGCGACCTGCGGGAGGATCACGACAAAACGCAGCAGCAGATCGCCGATATACTGGGTACGTCGCAGACCATGTACGCCCGCTATGAGCGCGGCGCCAATGAGCTGCCCCTGCGCCATCTGCTTGTTCTGGCAGACTATTACGGTGTTTCTGTGGACTATCTTCTGGGACGCAGCGATGAAGCATAAAAAAGAACCGCCCGCGGGCGGTTCTTTTTTTACTCCTTCACCTGCTTCATGGACAGGCTGATGCGGTGCTTCTTCTCGTCCACGTCCAGCACCACCACCTTGACGATATCGCCCACGGCCACCACCTCGGAGGGGTGCTTGATGAACTTATTGCACACCTGCGAGATGTGTACCAGCCCGTCCTGGTGCACGCCGATGTCCACGAACACGCCGAAGTCGATGACGTTCCGCACGGTGCCGGTGAGCACCATGCCGGGCTTCAGATCCTTGATCTCCAGCACGTCCGTCCGCAGGATGGGCGCGGGCAGGTCGCTGCGCAGGTCGCGTCCCGGCTTCATCAGCTCCTTCACCACGTCCCGCAGGGTGGGCACGCCCACGCCCAGCTTTTCCGCCACGGCTGCCTCGCCCATGGCCTGCACCTTCTGCATCAGCTGAGACACGGCGCCCCGGCGCACGTCCTCGTCGCCGAAGCCGCACAGCGCCAGCAGCTCCTCCGCCGCGCCATAGCTCTCCGGGTGGACGCCGGTGTTGTCCAGCACGTTTTTGCTCTCCGGCACCCGCAAAAAGCCCGCGCACTGCTCATAGGCCTTGGGCCCCAGCTTGGGCACCTTCAGAAGCCGCTTCCTGTCGGGGAACGCGCCGTTGGCCTCCCGGTACGCCACGATGTTCCTGGCTGTGGTGCCGTTCAGACCGGACACATACCCCAGCAGGCTGGCGCTGGCGGTGTTCACGTCCACGCCCACGGCGTTGACGCAGTCCTCCACCACGCCGCCCAGCGTCTCGTCCAGCCGCTTGGGAGGCATGTCGTGCTGGTACTGCCCCACGCCGATGGCCTTGGGGTCGATCTTCACCAGCTCCGCCAGCGGATCCTGCAAGCGCCGGGCGATGGAGATGGCGGAGCGCAGGTTCACGTCGTACTCCGGGAATTCCTCCGCCGCCAGCTTTCCGGCGGAGTATACCGACGCGCCCGCCTCATTGACGATCATGTAGCTGACCCCCGGCAGACCCCGCAGCATCTCCACCGTCATCTGCTCCGTCTCCCGGCTGGCGGTGCCGTTGCCGATGGCGATGTGTGCCACGCCGTGCTTGCGGCACATGGCCGTCAGCCGGGCGATGGCCTCCTTCTTCTGCCGCTCGCCGTAGGTGGGATAGACCACCGTGGTGTCCAGCACCTTGCCGGTGCCGTCGATGACCGCTACCTTGCAGCCGTGGGCATAGCCGGGGTCAAGCCCCATGGTCACATGCCCCTTCACCGGCGGCTGGAGCAGCAGCGGCTTCAGGTTCAGGGCGAACTGACCGATAGCGCCCTCGCAGGCGCTCTCCGTCAGTGTGGAGCGGGCCTCCCGCTCCAGCGAGGGGTAGATCAGCCGGTCGTAGGCATCCTCGCAGACGTCCCGCAGGAACGCCATGGATGATGAGCCGGGCTTGACCACCGCCCGCCGCAGCATGGGCAGCGCCGCGTCCCTGTCCAGCAGTACCGTGACGGAGAGGAAGCCCTCTTTTTCGCCCCGGTTGACGGCCAGTATCTGATGCCCGGCCAGTTTGGGCAGCGGCTGCTCAAAGTCGTAGTACAGGCGGTATACGCTGTCCTCCTCCGTGGCGGCGACGCTTTTCAGCCGTCCCTGCCGCATGAGAAGTCCCCGCAGCGCCTTGCGGATGTCCGCGTCGTCGCTGATGATCTCCGCGATGATGTCGTTGGCGCCCTGCAGGGCGTCAGCCAGCGTCTCCACGCCCTTTTCCGGGTCGATGTACGCCTGCGCCGCGTCCTCCGGTGCCGGGCAGCCCTTCTCCTGCGCCAGCAGCAGGAGTGCCAGCGGCTCCAGACCCTTCTCCCGGGCGACGGTGGCGCGGGTGCGCCGCTTTTGCTTATAGGGGCGGTAGAGATCCTCCACCTCCGCCAGCGTGCCGGCGTTGTCGATGGCGGCAGCAAGCTCATCGGTGAGCTTGCCCTGCCCGTCGATGGCGGACTTCACCTCCTGCCGCCGCTTGTCCAGATTCCGCAGGTACTGCAATCTGTCCTCCAGCTTCCGCAGGGTGGTGTCGTCCATGGAGCCGTGCTGCTCCTTGCGGTAGCGGGCGATGAACGGAATGGTGCTGCCCTCGTCCAGCAGGGCGATAACGTTCTCCACGTGCTGCACCGGCTGTGCCAGCTCTGTGGCCAAAATCTGTGCGATAGTCTGCATGATTGCTCCTTTCAGAAAACTGTGCCCGCGCACGGCGCGGGCACAGACGCCTATTTGTGATACAGGCTCTTGATCTCGTATTTCGGCTCACAGCTGACGTTGATGCCCAGCCGCTTGTACAGCTTGGCGTCCTCCTCGGAGATGATCACCGAGAAGTGGGCGTCGCAGCCCCGCAGGTTCTTCAGCTGCGCCTGCACCATGTCCGCCAGCGGATTGGTCAGCCCGGAGATGGCCAGCGCGATGAGCACCTCGTCGGAGTGGAGCCGGGGATTCCGGTGTCCCAGATAGTCGGTTTTCATGGTGCTGATGGGCTCGATGACCGATGCGGGGATCAGATCCAGCTTGTGGTCGATGCCCGCCATGTGCTTCAGCGCGTTCAGCAGCAGCGCCGCCGATGCGCCCAGCAGGGGAGAGGTCCTGCCCGTCACCACGCTGCCGTCCGGCAGCACCATGGCGCCCGCCGGCTTGCCGGTGGCCTGCTCCTTCTCCAGCGCCGCCGCCACCGCCGGGCATATTTCCGGCGTGACGCCCGCCTGCTGCATCACCAGCTCCAGCTTCCGCACCACGCACTCGTCCGCCTGCCCCTTGGCGCGCTCCACGCAGCCGGCGTAGTACCGCCGCAGGATCTCCATGCGGCTGGCCGCCTGGCACACCGCGTCGTCCACGATGGCGAAGCCCGCCATGTTCACGCCCATGTCCGTGGGGGACTTGTAGGGGCACTCGCCCTGGATCATCCGGAACATGGCCGCCAGCACCGGGAAGATCTCCACGTCCCGGTTGTAGTTCACCGTGGTCTTGCCGTAGGCCTCCAGATGGAACGGGTCGATCATGTTCACGTCGTTCAGGTCGGCGGTGGCCGCCTCGTACGCCAGATTCACCGGGTGCTTCAGCGGCAGGTTCCAGATGGGGAACGTCTCGTACTTGGCGTAGCCCGCCCGGATGCCCCGCCGGTTGTCGTGGTACAGCTGGCTCAGGCAGGTGGCCATCTTGCCGCTGCCGGGGCCGGGCGCGGTGACAACGATCAGGGAGCGGGTCGTCTCGATGTATTCGTTCTTGCCCAGCCCCTCGTCGGACACGATGTGCGCCACGTCGGAGGGGTAGCCTGCGATGGGGTAGTGCTTGTAGCTCTTCACGCCCAGCGCGCCCAGCCGCTTGATAAACGCGTCTGCCGCCGGCTGACCGGCGTACTGGGTGATGACCACGCTGCCCACATAGAAGCCCAGACCCCGGAACACGTCGATCAGCCGCAGCACATCCGTGTCGTAGCTGATGCCCAGGTCGCCCCGCATCTTGTTCTTTTCGATATCCCCGGCGCAGATGGCCACCACGATCTCCACATCGTCCTTCAGCGTCTGCAGCATCCGGATCTTGCTGTCCGGCTGGAAGCCCGGCAGCACGCGGGAGGCGTGGTAGTCGTCAAACAGCTTGCCGCCGAACTCCAGATACAGCTTGCCACCGAACTGCGCCCGCCGCGCCGTGATGTGCTCCGCCTGCAATTGCAGGTACTTCTCATTGTCAAATCCGATCTTCACCCTGATACACCTCTGTCTCTCCAAAATTCCTGCCCATTATACTATACCTTGTGGAGCAGGGGAAGAAAAAATCGCAAGGTTTGGCAGGGAAAATGTAACGAAGTTTTTCCGGAAATTTTGGCAAAACCCACCGTTGCTTTTTGACACGCCGGGGCGTATACTAAACAATACACCCCTATTGCACGGAGGTATGCTATGCGTTTTCATGTTGTCTGGCGCAAGAGCCACGAGCCGGAGTCCGCGTACCGCGACTTCTTCGAGACGAACGATATTTTCGAGGCCAAGGACTTCGCCATGCGCCTGGCCTTTGACGAGACGAACTGCGTCTACGTCCATGACGCCCAGCGGGACGAGATCGTCCGGGATTTTGACGCGGAGATCTACCGCTGAACCAATAAACTGACCACCTTCGGCCATACTAAGGCCGGAGGTGATTTTTTATGCCCAAACGCAGACACAGTGGGGAGGGCTTCCCCTACGACGCCACGCCGGATGTACACCACTTTCCCGGCGTGCCCCGGAGCAGCTTCGACGTGGTGAATATGTACGGCACCTATAACATCCAGCCCACGTCCGACACGGAGAACCTGTTTCCCCTGATCGCGCCCGGCCTGCCCAAGGCGTACCGGGACATGCATCTGGATAAGGACGATCTGGAGCCGTGAGCCATCAGCCGCAT
>ULRQ01008517.1_pt1 | contig 13626 bp, 10 predicted proteins | sample 1955491 | NCBI WGS metagenome assembly ULRQ01 (sample SAMEA4835684, study PRJEB28245) | human gut metagenome | biome: gut microbiome; material: fecal sample | place: Denmark | collected 2008 | reverse complement strand
TCCGATACAATAGCCACCTTGGTAATATCATAAAGTCTCTGATGTACCACGAACTCTCCATTTTCAAATCCGGTACAGCTAAAACTCATCATATATTCTCCTCCCTGCATCATGGCTTTCTGTGCAAAAGTCACTTCGTATACTTCGCCAGCCTTTGCAAGTTCCACATCCACTCTTTCAAACATGGTGTTTGTTCCTGTGATATCCACTCCTCTTACATTTTTAAATGTATACGTGAATATTGGATGCTCCACATCCTTCAAAAATCTCACCTTAAGCTTAATCTTAAATGGATTCTTTTTCATAAGCATATTGCTTGGGCGATCAGAATCATCAAACAGTCCAAAATCCTCTATTCTAACCTTTCCATCTCCATATGCCACATTCTGATCATTTATAACAAAATGTGATTTCCAGTCTGTGCCATCACTCTCTTTAAGATATGCTGTTGCCGATTTTTTTTCTTCACCATTCTCAGTCGCATTTTCATCATATTGATTTACAAGAATCTTCTTGTAAATATCAACCATTTCCTTAGCATTTCCCTCTTTGACGTAATGCCCCTTATTCAGAATAACCGCTCTGTCACAATAGCTTATTACACTACTCATATCATGTGTAACAAGTAAAACCGTTGTGCCCTTTTTCTTAATCTCATCCATCTTTTTGAAACACTTTGCCTGAAAGTATATATCTCCAACCGAAAGTGCCTCATCTACTATAAGTATGTCAGGATCTACGTTGATAGCAACGGCAAATGCAAGTCTTGCGAACATACCACTGGAATATGTCTTAACCGGCTGATTAATAAAATCTCCTATTCCGGCAAAATCGATAATAGACTGAATTCTTTCATCCATCTGTTCCCTAGTATATCCCATCATCTGACCATTCAGATATATGTTCTCTATTCCTGTATACTCGCCATTAAATCCAGCTCCAAGCTCAAGGAGAGCAGATATTTTACCATGAACCTCAACTTCTCCTGATGTCTGTGTCAACACACCTGTTATTATTTTAAGAAGAGTAGACTTACCTGCGCCATTTGTACCGATAAGTCCTACTGTCTCTCCTTTGTGAACACAGAAACTTATATCATCAAGTGCCCTGTATTCCTTATATTTTTGCTTGCGTGTAAGCTTTAATGCATCCAGTAATCTATCCTTAGGATTATCATATAGCTTATATACCTTCGAAATGTGTCTTATATCTATTACTTTTTCATTATTAATACTGCTCATTATATTTTCCTTTATAATACATCTGCAAAATGAGGTCTCAATCTGTTAAAAATAGTGGTACCTATTATCATACAAACAATCACTACACCCCAGAAATATACTGTTGACCATAAATGATTTGTCACCCAGTTATAGGTCAAAAATGACTCTCTATATCCTCTAACCACATAATACATAGGATTCAGCTTATACATCAGTGTAATTTTTCCTCCGCCTAATGCTGCTTCATCCCACATAATAGGTGTCATCCACATAAATACCTGCATAAATATAGTTATTATCTGTCCAAGATCCCTAAAGAATAGAACAATGGCACTTGTAGCGTACACTAACGCAATCAAGAGCATCCACATACATATCAGATAATATATAACCTGAAGCTGATATAATGAAGGTGGATATCCCATAAACCAATAAACTATTACCATCATTATAAGGAAGAAAAAATGTACAACAGAAGCAGACATTATCTTCACTATTGGCAATATGTCTATTTTAAAGACTACCTTTTTTACGAGATATGAGTACTCAAGTAATGCATTTGTTCCACTTGTAAGTGCCTCAGAAAACAAAAACCATGGTATAAGTCCTGCAATCAGCCATAAAACAAACGGATAACTTCCGTTTGACTGTGGATTTCTGAATCCAATGGTAAATACAAACCAATACAGCATAATTGTTACAACAGGGTTAACAAATGCCCACATTATTCCAAAATACGATCCAGCAAAACGCTGTTTGAAATCATTTTTCGCCAGACTTAGAACCATTCGCTTATTGGTCCACAAATCTAAAATTATTTGTTTCATTTATAGTTCCTCTATTTTCCTATTTTTACACGCTACATCGGTGTATTTTACATCGTTTATAGTCACTTTGTCAACCTACCCCCACACAGCCTGTCCCAGCCGTCTCATGGTCCCGGTCTTATACATATCATTTTCCTTATAAAACCGTTGTCGCACGCGTCTGGATTTGCCTTCCAGTGCCGCATACCTTACCGCCAGGCTGTCATCGGGCAGATTATATGTTTTTGCAAATTCTCTCGCCTGAAGCCGTCCCAGCTTCATGCTCTCCTGTATCTGTTTTTTCTGCCAGACACGGCGCACAATATATGAGAGCTTGTTTATCCCAAGCGCTCCCAGGCTGTTGTCTCCATGCTGTCTGTACAGTATGGTTGGCTCATCTATGAATGCTGTTTGGCCAAACTGTGCGGCAACAAGTGCTGCCCACCAGTCATGCATTATTGTGTTGTCTATATCAGTAATACGAAGCATCATATCTCTTAAAGCCCTGTTTACCATCATTGTACAGCCTGTCACAGAATTCTGCAATATAAACTGATTGATTGTGTGCTTGTGACAGTCAAGACTCTGGTATTCGCTCATCGTGTCCGCTATTGTATTCAGCTCGCTATCAACCACGCGAAGCTCCGTGTATACCAGGCACGGAATCCCGGTTTTGAGTTCTTTACCATCATTCTTTCCAATTTCTTCCAACGATGCTTTCGCTGTTTTCTCAATAGCCTGCATCTTATCATATGTCAGCTCTATCTTCTTTTCCAGCCACACATCATCCTGATCACAGGTCATATAGTATGGCGCTTCCACCTGACCAAACATATAGAAAAAGTTGTACTTTGCGCCACCGGTTGATTTACCATCTATCAGATGTATCTTATCAGGGTATTTTTCCACATAGCTTTCTACAACAGCTATCGTGTTGTCCGTAGAGCCATCATCGTGTATATATAGTTCCCATTCTCTGCAGGTCTGTGACAGGATAGAGTCTATCTGCTGACATATATATTTTTCTCCATTGTATGTAGCCATGAGTATGGCTATTTTGCCTGTGCTATGCATTCTTCCTCTTCCACTTTCTTCCTGCCCTGTTGCCCAGAAACTTTGCCGCACTGTCAAATATGCAGTGCACTGCTGCCCCTATCTTGAACTGCTTTAAGAGCTGTTTTTCTATGAAAAGCACCATCCTGACGCCCTCACCTGTGGTGCCATCACACTTTATCTCATCTTTATAGGTCTCCATAAAGACCGCTACATCAAAGTTGCGCTTGTACTGCTGCTTAAATGTATAGTTGTGTGAGTGATACACCTGCGCTGTGGCACAATAACCTATCTTGTATCCTGCCCTAAGTGCCCTGGCTGCCATCAGCATATCCTCATTTGTGAGCAGTGGGCTTTCAAAGCCGCCTATGTCTTCAAAGAAATCACGTCTGTAGGCTGAGCATACATCTGAGAAGAAATACGCCTTTATTCCAAGTCGTGGTATATCCTCTTTGCTTCGTACAAAGCTTTCTGCCGGATAATTAAACTCCCTGACTAATGCCTCGTCAGGCTTAGCATCCCTTCTTGGGAGCTGTCTGGCTGATATCATAACGACTTCTTCGTTTTCAAAGCCTGCCAGCATATTTTCCACATAGTGTTCATCTGAAGGCAGCGCATCCTGCGACAGAAACATCACTATATCACCCCTTGACATGGCTACAGCATAGTTTCTCGTGCCACCATGATCAAATTCGCTTCTCTTGACCTTTAGTGTCCTAAAGCCTGCCTGCTCTGCCATGCGCACTGTGGCATCCTCGGATTCTGAGTCTATCACTATTATCTCATCGGGCTTACGGCTCTGTCTGCCCAGTATATCTATCAGACCGGGCATATACTCTGCAGCGTTGAGTGTAGGTATTATGAGACTTATTTTTATATTAATTAAATCCAGTTTTTTCATCATATTTCTCACATCTGTTATGTTTAATTCACATCTTGCACACCCGGCATTATGTGTTCACATATGTTCTGATTATTGTGCTCCATCCTCCCTGATTACAGAAAAAACGGTTCTGAAAAGTATCTTTATATCCATCCAAAGCGAGCAGTGCTCCACATAGTACATCTCCATCCTCTGGCGCTCTCCGCTCTCATAGGTGGCATTGTTTCTGGCATATGCCTGCCAATAGCCTGTCAGTCCCGGCTTTACGCTCAGAAGCTTTGCGATGTCCTTACCGTATATCTCGGTTTCCTTCTCCACTATTGGACGCGGTCCCACTATGGAGAGCTCACCCTTAAGTATATTGATTAGCTGTGGCAGCTCATCAAGGCTGGTCTTTCGCAGAAAGCCTCCTATTTTGGTGATTCGCGGATCGTTGTCTATCTTGAATTCCTTTACATACTGCTCCAGCTGTTCAGGTGTCAGTATCTTTTCCAGATCACCTGCGTTTGTCTTCATGCTCCTGAACTTGTATACAGATATTTTCTTTCCCTTATAGCCGACTCTTGTGTGCCCATAGAACACGCTGCCGCCATCACTCATTCTGATTATCACAGCGAGAATGATAAATACCGGTGACAGTACTATAAGTCCAAGCAATGAGGCAACAATATCCACCAGGCGTTTGATAAATCTATATACTGGCTTTCTGCTATCTTCGGCAGCCTGATATGCCTGTATGTCATAGCTTAAAGGCTCTCTATCCTTCACTAGCTCGCTCAAGCATCTCATCTCATCAACCAGCTGTGCCGGCATAACAAGTTCTCTCTTTGACACAGACCTGCACAGAGGACATACTGCCCTGAAAATAATCCTCATATCAAGGCCCACCGTCCAGTTCAGTATATATTCCTGGTCGTACTCGCTTTGCTCCTCCTCGGTAAGCAGCCTGTGTTCCCTGCTGTATACCTGCCAGAAGCCTATGATTCCGGGCTTTACCGATAGACTTTTTCTGTGAAATGCAGAGTATTCTATAAACTCCGGCAGTGATGGAGCAGGATTGCCCACCATGCTCATATCTCCCCACAGCACATTCCAGGCTGATGGCAGATTTTCAAGCCTTAATGCCCCAAGCATTCTTCCAACCGGTGTAAATCTCGGGTCTTTACCCTGCTTTCCATCGAGTATCCATTTGTCATATCTATCCCTCGCATCCATATACATGGTGCGGAATTTATAGTAATAAAATCTTCGTCCGTTTTTGCCGACTCTGACAAGCGATATGAGCACCGGGCCATGGTCGCCTGTGACTATTTTGCCTATAAATGCAACAAGCCACACAGGCACTATAAGTATGCTTCCGGCCACACCAAACAGCAGATCTATGAGCTTTTTAATAAGCAGATGCCTTACGCGGTATGTCTTATTCTTCCATGTGACCACTGCATATTTTCCAAGGAAATCCATATAGTGCTCACCGACCTTGGCCTCATACTCGTTGACATTCAGGTGCACTGTCTTGCCCATTTCATTTAGCACTGTAACAAACTCTCTCTGCTTAAACGGATAGTTGTCCGGCAGATGTACAAACACAGAGTCTATCTCTGCTGTTGATATCACCTGAAGCAGGTTATCGGCAGTTGCGACGACCTCTATCTTGTCTACTATTTCACCGACCATATCACAGTCCAGTATTGCAATATTCGATATACGAAAATCCCAGTTTCTTGTGGTCTTTATCTTTTTTATCACTCTCTCCACCTGGTCCGAGGTTGTGACAAGCATGATTTTCTCATTGGCCCCTGAGCGGTGATATTCCTTGGTCACCAGTCTTTTCAGGAGCTGTCTGACTATCACAGTGAATATAGTACTAAGTATAAAGGTGATCCCCATCTGCCCTCTGGAGAAATATTCACTTGTTTTTGTAAAGTATACACAGCCGACTGTGATTGCCCCCACATATACATACATTTTCAGGACGTTGTATATTTCCGGAAAGAGCTTTCGGTTTATCAGATTATCATCTGCAAATGCCACGAAATGTACTACCACATATGCTACGAGCTCCACCAGAAAAAGCGTAAGATAGTGCTCTGTATGGTTTATAAGTCCCGTTCTAAAAAAACCGAACTTGTACCAGTTTGCAATCAGATACGATGTAAACATCACAATTATATCAAGAAGTACCTCAAGGTACTGAATTATCCATTTTTTTGAGTTCATTTCTTTCTCCCGGATTTGCTGCTATTCTCGTCTCTGATGGTAGTATTGCTAAACCTTGGCATGCAGGTGACTGTCGCCTTCGTAGCCGTTTTTTTCCTCATCAGCAGTATCTATGCCGGCAAACAATACAAGCAGGAACGGATCATATGCCACCTCCAGCAGATGATGCTCCATAAAAGAGTGCACGCCAATCATGACTATTACTGCAAAAAGCACATATTGCTTTGCTCCTATTGCCTTGTGACCTATAACTATTAATAATATCAGCACTACAGCAAACACTATTATTCCATACTCAAACAGCATTCTAAGATACATATCATCTATAAAAAAATATTTTGCTGGGTCTATCCCGGTCGGGTCTGCAATGCCTCCCCAGCCCTGTTCCTCTATAAACTGTCCAAATGGCTTAACACTATACTCACTCCACACTTTGTGGCTTACCATCAGCCTTTGAGATAGTACAGTATCTATTTTAACCATTATAGCATTGCTCTCACTATAAAAATAGCTGAGTGCAAGAAACAGACTCGCCCACACTATCGGCAAATATTTAAATATCTCACACACCCTGCGCGCCAGATTTTTCCTCTCAAGCAGATAAATCAGGCCTGTCAAAACCAGAAATCCTGTCAGGCATACTGTTCCTGTAAATGCTCCTGCTTTTATATATATAAATACTGAAGCTGCTATCACGATAAGCCATCTGAGCCATGCCAGATATCTGTATTTTTCGTTTTCCTGTACTCTCTTCCATATACCAAGGCAGCTCACCGCCAATATCAGATAAAATATATGTGCCGCAAAGTCCGTCGGATATATGATGCCGTATGAATGTCTGGCTGCCGCTGCATTTCTAGGTGAATAGCCAATCACATCTGCTATCACACCTGTCTGACTGGCTATAGCTGCCACTATAAGCATGACCGATACTACCGCCGTATATACCTTTAATATATCGTCAAACCTCACATTTTTTGCCGCGACAATAAGCAATACCGGCTGTAGCAGCTCATAATAACCGGTCTGTAAACCTACTATTCCAAATATAAGAATAACTACGGCAATTGTAAGCTGCTCTTTTCTGCTGTAGTATCCAGAAAAAAGGACCTTGGCTCCTGTATACAAAACCATCGCTGCAAGAAAAAGCTTAAAGGTTCCTACCAGCACCTGCTGCGAAAACATGGTAGTCTCGTATACACATTTTGCGAGCACAATGCCATACAATATACAGTATACTACATCCCATCTGTTATTTTTCTGTGTTGAAATTGATTTATTTTTGTCCATAAAAGATATTTTAACATATTTGTAACATATTTGCCACTGATTATTGTATGTCGATATTAAATCTATATTAAATTTCTATACCAAAATAAGCTATGAACAGTATAAACCATCCATAGCTTATTGCAAGTTTTATTTATTCTAGAACTTAAATGTATTCTCCAGTGTCTCCCACTTTTGGTCCTTATCGCTTAAATTGATTGGTGTGCCATCCTCAAGTGTGTATCCGCTTCCGTCAGCACTTCCAGGATACTCTCCGACAAGCTGTGGCCACTCGATGCCGATTGCAGGATCATTCCATGCAAGACCGCTCTCGTCTCCAAGGTGCCAGAAATCTGTAACCTTGTAGCAGAACTCTGCTACATCTGAGAGTACTAAAAATCCGTGTGCAAAGCCCTCCGGTATAAGGAACTGCTTCTTGTTCTCCTCTGTGAGCTCTACTCCGAACCACTTGCCGTATGTCTTTGAATTGCTTCTTAAGTCTACCGCCACATCAAATACTGAGCCCTTTACTGCACGCACAAGCTTTGCCTGTGGGTATTCCTTCTGGAAATGAAGTCCGCGGAGCACACCCTTTGTGGAGCATGACTGGTTATCCTGTACAAATACTCTGTCAATGCCTGCCTCCTGCATGTCCTTTGAATTGTATGTCTCCATAAAGTATCCACGGTTGTCTCCGTGTACTGTAGGCTCGATGATACAAAGTCCTTCGATTCCGCCTACGTTTTTCTGTACTTTAATCTGTCCCATGATTTCTATGTCCTTTCTAAAAATTAATCTCCTGCAGATATCTGTGCAATGCATCCTGCCATGTAGGGAGTGGCTTAAATCCATTCTCTACAAGCTTGCTCTTGTCCAGTCTGCTGTTAAACGGACGAGCTGCCTTTGACACACCATACTCTGCTGTTGTAACAGGTGCGACTGTGAGTCTGTCCTCAGAATACTCTGTATGACCAAGCTCCACTGCCTGTTTGAAGATTTCCTTTGTGAAATCATACCAGCTGATATATCCGCCCTCGTTCGTAGCATGATAGTAACCGTATTTATCAGTCTCTATCATATCTACGAGCAGTCTTGAAAGGTCGAGTGTGTATGTCGGTGTACCAATCTGGTCACTTACTACTGTGAGCCTGTCATGTGTCTTGCCGACATTTAACATTGTCTTGATGAAGTTCTTGCCGTTTACACCAAATACCCATGCTATACGCACTATAAAGTACTTCTCAAGGGTATTTGCCACTGCAAGCTCTCCGTCGAGCTTTGTCTGTCCATATACATTGAGCGGTGCATAGTCCTTGCAGTCAGGCTGCCATGGTGTGGTGCCCTGTCCGTCAAATACATAGTCTGTGCTGATATATACCATCTTGGCATCTATCTTCTTGCAGGCATCTGCTATATTCTGAGTGCCGTCTGCGTTGATTGCATGCACCTTTGCTTTTTTATCATCATCCTCAGCCAGATCTACTGCTGTCCATGCTGCACAGTGTACTACCACGTCAGGATTAAGCTCTGTGATTGTTTTTTCCACTGCATCACGGTCTGTGATGTCGAGTGAGACATATTGCATCTTTGTAACTGCTGTGCCATCATCTGCTCCGCTGTACTGTGGTGCTATATCTGTTCCGATTCCTTCGTAACCGCGTGCTGCAAGGTCGTTCATTACGTCGTGTCCGAGCTGACCTGCAACTCCTGTAACAAATACTTTCATTTTGGGTCTCCTTTATACAAATATTCGTAAACAGACCCAACATATATGCGCAATCCCGCATGCTTTGGCATGCTTTCCCGCTGCTTACGCAGCTAAGATTGCTTATATACGTTGTTCCTGCTCTATTCTAGAGCCTCAAAGAATCAAAATGCGCTTATGTAAGCGAGCTTACAACACGCATTCCGATTCTTCAAGGTTTACGAATAGCAGTTATCTATTCGCGTACATCTTCTCGTAATAGTTCTGGTACTCTCCGCTGATGATTGTCTCCCACCACTCACGGTTGTCAAGGTACCATTTGATTGTCTTCTTGATTCCGTCCTCGAACTTGGTCTCAGGAAGCCATCCGAGCTCATTGTGGATCTTTGTTGGGTCGATTGCGTAACGCATATCATGACCCTTACGGTCTCCTACGAATGTGATAAGGCTCTCCGGCTTATTGAGCTCCTTGCAGATAATCTTTACGATTTCAAGGTTTGTCTTCTCATTGTGTCCACCTACGTTGTAAACCTCTCCTACACGTCCGTTGTGGATGATAAGGTCGATTGCCTTGCAGTGATCCTCTACATAGAGCCAGTCACGCACGTTTTCGCCTGTTCCGTATACTGGGAGTGGCTTATCATTAAGTGCATTTGCAATCATAAGTGGGATAAGCTTCTCCGGGAAATGGTATGGTCCGTAGTTGTTTGAGCAACGGCTGATTGTTACAGGAAGTCCATATGTGCGGTGGTAAGCAAGCACGAGTAAGTCTGCTGCTGCCTTTGATGATGAATATGGGCTTGATGTATGGATTGGTGTATCCTCATGGAAGAAAAGGTCAGGGCGGTCAAGTGGCAGATCTCCGTATACCTCATCTGTTGATACCTGGTGATATCTTTTAATACCATACTTGCGGCATGCGTCCATAAGTACTGATGTTCCGATGATATTTGTATCAAGGAATACCTGTGGGTTCTCGATTGAACGGTCAACGTGTGACTCTGCTGCAAAGTTTACAACCATATCAGGATGCTCTTCCTCAAATAATTTGTATACGGCGTCACGGTCTGTGATGCTCTCCTTTACGAAACGGAAGTTTGGATTGTCCATTACAGGCTCAAGTGTTGAGAGATTTCCTGCATATGTGAGACAGTCTAAGCATACGATACGGTAATCCGGATATTTGTTAAGCATGTGAAATACGAAGTTGCTTCCGATAAATCCTGCTCCACCTGTTACGATAATTGTCATTTTGATTTCCTCCTGATTCCCGCTTTTTGCAAGCGAGATTTAAATTATTTCTATTAACTTAATCTACCAGCTAACTAACGCAATGTCGATTTTACTATAATTAGTACAGTTGCTCGCGGTATTTTCCATCAAGTACATCCTTTAAGTACTGTCCGTACTGGTTCTTCTTTACGAGCTCATATGTCTTTAATACTTCATCCTTTGTAATCCAGCCGTTTAAGTAAGCGATTTCCTCAAGACATGCTATCTTGCGGTGCTGATGTGTCTCGACTGTCTTGACAAAGTTTGTGGCATCTACAAGACTCTCATGTGTTCCTGTGTCAAGCCATGTGAAGCCCTGTCCTAAAAGCTCTACATTGAGTGCCTTTTTCTCAAGATAGATTCTGTTAAGGTCTGTTATCTCAAGCTCTCCTCTTGCTGATGGCTTAAGGTTCTTTGCGTACTCTACTACGTTGTTGTCGTAGAAATAAAGACCTGTGACACAGTAATTGCTCTTTGGATGCTCCGGCTTTTCCTCGATTGAAATAGCCTTTCCCTCTTTATCGAACTCTACGATACCAAATCGCTCAGGGTCATCTACATAGTAGCCGAATACTGTGGCGCCCTTACCGCTCTTTGCGTTTTCAACTGCGGCCTTGAGTCTCTTATTGAGTCCGTGTCCTGCGAAGATATTGTCTCCAAGAACCATGGCTACTGTATCATCACCGATGAATTTCTCACCGATAACAAATGCCTGTGCAAGTCCGTCAGGGCTTGGCTGTACCTCGTAGGTGAGGTTGACACCAAACTGATGTCCGTCTCCTAAGAGCTCCTTGAATCTTGGTGTATCCTGTGGTGTTGAAATAATCAGGATATCTCTGATGCCTGCATTCATAAGCACTGACATAGGATAGTAGATCATTGGCTTGTCATAAATTGGAAGTAACTGCTTTGATGTTACCATTGTGAGTGGGTAAAGACGTGTTCCTGAACCCCCCGCTAATATAATACCTTTCATGTTGTTCTCCTTTAAACTGAAACTACGTGCTGCATTTGATGCTTTCGATCTGTAGAATCTACTGACCTGATTCATCATTTACCTGCATTATAAAAGGTGCCCCAAGGGCACCTTCAAGTACTTTTTTATATTTTTAGCATTTTTCACAAAATATATGCTTATAATATCCTGTTTTTGAATCATTTTCGTGCAATAAATACACCTGCATCCTTTGTGATATGGAACCCTCCCTCTGTCTTCTTTCTGACAAATGCCGCAAATTCCTTATAGCGGTCCACAATATACCTGTTCTGGTTGCCGTGGCACGAAAGCACATACTCTATCACAGGCTCTGCTTTTTCTACCACAAGCTCATCCTCGTATCCATGCCAGCTTACATCACCAAAGTATTTTCCAAGTATTGCCTCACCATTTTCTTTACCAAATTGCTCATACAGCCTTTCCGCTGACAGCTCTATACGGTCATCAAACTCCTGCACCAGGTCGTTTATTTCCTTCATATGCCGTGAGCTGTATGTACTGCACACAAACACGCCACCGGGCTTTAGCACCCTTAGTATTTCACTGCACACCATATCCAGATTGTCACAATAGAACAGTACATGGTCTGCTATCACGCAGTCATACGATGCATCCGGCTTATACAGCCTGTGGGCATCCATCACCTCATATGTGAAGCGCTTGTCATCCGCGCCTACATTTCTCGTTGCATCCCTTACCATGCCATACGATATATCAGTCAGGGTTATCTGCATATCTGCCGGTATCCTGTCTATGTTCTGTGTCCAGAGAGAGGCATCACCACAGCCCACCTCAAGCACCTTTTCCCCCTCAAAAAAGCTGCACTCATCAAATACCCAACTAAACCAGCTCACCGGATTCATCGAGAAATCCCTGTGCAGATTGATTCTGGCTGATATATTTGAAGCATCCCTGTACTGCTGTTTTAGCTTTTGCTCCATCTCGTTTATATTGACCAGCTCCAGCATATGGCTCCAGTCCACGCTTCGCCCCTCGTCTATTACCTCTGAAGCCTCCTGCAATGCTGATTTCATAAGCTTCATCTGCTCTATCCTCTCCTCCACGAGACCAAGCTGCATGTGAAGCGACTCAGACATGACATTGCTGTCCGTGTTTCTGAGTGTCATCTCCTTGATATCATCCAGGGAAAAGCCCAGATATTTGAGGAACAGTATCTGCTGTAGACGCGCAAAGTCGTCATCATTATAGAATCTGGCTCCGTTTTCGTTTACGTAGGATGGTTTTAAAATATTGTGCTCGTCATAGTATCTGACGGTTTTTTTTGTAATATGCGCTTTTTTTGCAAATTCTCCTGAGGAGTAGTAGCCGGGTAGTTTCATCGTTGCGTTGCCTTTCCTCTTATTTTCTTACTTTTGAACTTCCTATATCTAAGTATATCATAATTTTCTAATACAGGATTTATTAATATTTACTTATTTTCATTGTTTCTGCTTGTTTTTCCGGAAAATGTACTTATAATTATAATATCACTATGCAACAAGGAGAAAACAATGAAATACGATTATATAGTAGTAGGTTCCGGTCTCTACGGAGCCATCTTTGCTCATGAGGCAAAGTCCAAGGGCAAATCAGTGCTTGTTGTGGACAAGCGTCCTAACATAGCAGGAAATGTTTACACCGAAAAGCAGGAGGGCATCAATGTACACATGTACGGAGCCCACATATTCCACACCAATGATAAGAGGGTCTGGAACTACATCACACAGTTTGCTGAGTTCAACCGCTTCACAAACAGCCCTGTAGCCAACTACAAGGGTGAGCTTTACTCAATGCCTTTCAATATGTACACCTTCAACAAGATGTGGGGTGTGGTGACACCGGAGGAGGCTGCTGCAAAGATTGAGGAGCAGAAAAAGGAAATCACCGGTGAGCCAAAAAATCTCGAGGAGCAGGCTATTTCACTCGTTGGACGTGATATCTATGAGAAGCTCGTGAAGGGCTACACTGAGAAGCAGTGGGGTCGTGATTGTAAGGAGCTTCCGGCTTTCATCATAAAGCGTCTTCCTGTTAGACTTACCTTTGACAACAATTACTTCAACGCTCTTTATCAGGGTATTCCAATCGGTGGCTACACCAAGATGGTTGAAAATCTGCTCGACGGCATTGAGGTCAGATTGAATACCGACTATCTTGAGCACAAGGCTGAGCTTGATTCTCTTGCTGACAAGGTTGTATAT
>ULRQ01037232.1_pt1 | contig 13813 bp, 10 predicted proteins | sample 1955491 | NCBI WGS metagenome assembly ULRQ01 (sample SAMEA4835684, study PRJEB28245) | human gut metagenome | biome: gut microbiome; material: fecal sample | place: Denmark | collected 2008 | reverse complement strand
GTTCATTGGGAATGGTGAAGTTGGAAATGGAAGTGGACGGACTGCCGGACTGGCAGACAAATATGTTGAATCCTGACTTCGCCCAAGTGGCCGAAGCAATGGGAATGACCGGGTTTAATGTCAGCGATCCGGAAGAAGTATTAACGACCTTACTGAATGCATTCGAGTTAGACGGTCCGGTACTTGTTAATATCATGACTGATCCGAACGCACTGGCCATGCCTCCCAAAATTGAATTCGGTCAAATGGTGGGCTTTGCACAATCAATGTATAAGTTGTTAATCAACGGTCGTTCACAAGAAGTGATTGATACGATCAATTCTAACTTTAAGCATATACGGGAGGTATTTTAAGTTATTCTATTTTGAATATTTTCATAACCTCTCTCAAGGTATGACCTACTATTATTGTCAATTTCAATAAGGTAAGTCATACCTTTTTATAGTCTATCTTGAGGTGATAATCATTTTATTTTCTTATGTTTGTAATCATCAAAAAGCAAAAACACATGGAAAAGACCGACTCTTCGCCTTTATCCCGACAAGCGCTGTACGCAGATAAAAAACAATGGAATCAATTCCTTTCTATTTTTTTATTGGCAGTGGGCGTTGGTTTTACAGTGGCAGGAATTATCTTCTTCTTTGCCTACAACTGGGAGGAATTACCCAAATTTGCAAAGTTAGGAATAGTAGAAGTGTTATTAGTAGCTTCTGTCCTGCTCGCTACATTCACGCATTGGAATAAGCTCGTCAAACAAATTCTCCTGACCGGAGCTACATTCCTGATAGGCACGCTTTTAGCTGTCTTCGGACAAATCTACCAAACGGGAGCCGATGCTTACGATCTTTTCCTGGGATGGACTCTCTTCACTATTCTCTGGGCGGTTGCTATCCGTTTCGCTCCGTTATGGCTGACGTTCATCGGATTACTTTGTACTACGATATGGTTGTACAATATACAGATTGCCAGTGCCAACTCCTGGGAAATGACTTTGCTGGCCAATGCAGTAACCTGGATATGTGCCTTAACAACGATCATCACGGAATGGATGAGTGTAAAAGGTCATTTGGACAGCAACAATCGCTGGTTTGTCAGTCTTCTTTCACTGGCTACTATTATACATACCAGTTTTCTGTTAATGATGGCAATCTGCGAAGAGAATGCCATATTGTCTGTTCCTCTCATAAGCACCCTCCTTTTATTCTCTGCGGGACTTTGGTATGGATGGAAAATAAAAAGCCTGTTCTATCTGGCTATCATTCCGTTTGCTGCGTTAATGATTCTATTGACTACATTCATATCACAAAGCGGTCTTAGGGATGTTCAGGTATTCTTCTACGGAGGGGTTATTGTCATCACCGGAACAACTTTACTCATTTACATCATTCTTCATCTAAAAAAGCAATGGTATGACACAGAAGCATAGCCTCACCATTCAAGCCGTATCTATTATCGGAGGAATCCTGACGGCTATTTTCTTTCTGGGATTTCTGGCACTTGCCAGAATCCTCCGCTCCGATATTTCTTACCTGATTGTAGGAAGTATATTAATTCTCACTACCCTAACAATCAGCCGCATGGTGATCCGGTCTTTTCTGGATGCAATGAACATCACTTTATACATAGCCGGGTGTGTATTGATTGGTTTTGGTATAAATGCCAGCATTAATATCCTCTTCACTACACTTATAGGAATCAGTATTCTCACATTCTTGTTATCAAGAGGGTTTATCCTCCCCTTTCTTTCAGTCATTCTGTTTAATATATCTTTCTTCGGAGAAGCCGCCCATGTCTTTTCTTCATTTTATCCCTTGCAAATAGCTGTAGTTCCTATCCTTGCACTATTTCTATTTGCCAACATCTTTGAAACTAAGTTGTTTGAATGTATAGGAACAGAGAATTACTTTTCCAAATACAAACCATTTCATTTCGGATTATTCATATCCGGTATCGTCTCACTGGGAGGATTATCAATCAATTATCTGATATCAGAAACAAATAGCTGGCTTGTATACTGCATACTGTCTGTTTGTATATGGATCGGTATTCTTATAATGGTTCAACGAATCATGCAGGTCATGAAAGTGGATCATCCGGTGAATCAGATTGGTATCTATATTCTTTGTATTGTTATCTGTCTGCCTACCGTGTTTGCTCCTTATTTATCCGGCAGTTTGTTGCTGATTCTAATATGTTTCCATTATGGCTACAAAGCGGAGTGTGCTGCCTCGCTTCTTCTTTTTATCTATGCCGTTTCCAAATACTATTATGATCTGAATTTAAGCCTGCTCACCAAATCCATGACACTTTTCTTCATCGGAATTGCATGTATTACAGCCTGGTATTTCTTCACTCAAAAAAGAACAAGACATGAAAAAGTATAGCCGAATATTGATTATTGCAAACCTGATACTGCTACTGGGATATTTCAACTGGTCGGTTTATAAAAAAGAGCAAACTTTGAAAGACGGACAGTTGATTTTGTTACAGCTAGCTCCCGTCGATCCCCGCTCTCTTATGCAAGGAGACTATATGAGGCTTAGCTACAAAGAAGCTTCATCAGATCTGCTAGACCAACAAACTGCCATACGCGGTTATGCCATACTTCAAATTGACAGTAATCAAGTAGGAAAAATAGTGCGGCTGCAAAACGCTTTAGAGCCTGTAAACGACAATGAGCTAGTCATCAAATATAAAATAGTACGTCACCGGATCTTCCTCGGTGCCGAGTCTTTCTTCTTTGAAGAGGGACAAGATACTCTTTATCAAAAAGCCGTATATGGCGGGCTGAAAGTGGATGGTAAAGGACAAAGCCTGCTCGTAGGACTGTATGACGAGAACTTCCATTATATTCAATCCGATAAATAAATAATAATGAAAAAGCCCGGACTTTCGCAAGCCCGGACTTTCTATATTCTCAAAACATCTCCTTAATCTATAGGGAAATAAGGGACTAGCAAATTGGTTTCTAGTGCAAATAAGGAGATGTTATGAAATAAAAAAAAGGGATACCTGTGGGAAATAAGGGAGGTATCCCTTTCTATAAGAAGAACAGAATTGGAAGGATTGACTTTCACAAGCCAAATCCTTCACTCTGTTTCTTCTCGGCGTATTCTTCACACAAGGTGAAGAAGGGTTTTATTATTCTGAATTTGGAGTAGTTTCAACTGTAATACAATCCTTTGCTTATATAAAGCATTAAGAGGTTTGAAGCAACTCTCCAATTTTTCTTCTTATTCTGCCGGAATAGTTACTGTAATTGTATTCTTTCCTTCATAATTCTTAATTGTACCCCACTTAGATGTAGCTTTTACTTCTACAGTATAAGTTACAGCTTCGTAGAAATGGTGAGATTTACCTTCTGCTGTAAAGGTCACCTTTCCTGTAGCATCATCAAGAGACAGATAAGTTGACGCAGCTGCTTCTTTGAATTCAAAAACAGGAGCTGCCAGACCATAGATATCAAGAGGATTAGTAACTGAATTTGCAAATCCATTGCTTCCTGTTCCTGCTACCACAGCACCATCCTTCCACATAGTCTTACCTGCCAAATCATTCCAAGCAAAACCTGTTGAAACATTATATTCTACAGACTTATCAGATAAAGAAAGAGTCGTTGCAGTCGGAGCAACCCAAGTTCCACTAATATCTTTCACTTCAACAATACCTTCAATCGTATCCTCAACTTTACCATTATAGCTAGCTTTAATAGTAAACTTAACTACAGCAGGTACAGTCTTACCACCAACAGTCATCTTACCAGTATAGAGATCTTTATCAAACGTAAACTTAGCCTCGTTTTCATCATAGCTAACGCCAGCAATGCTATTTTCCGTAATGTTAGTAGTAATTACGAAAGTACCACCTTTAGCCAAAACAGCAGCTTTAACAGCATCAAAGTTGGAGAATATAGTAGCAAGCTTAAATTCGGAAGTAATAGCAGTAGCCGCTGTCTCAGAATCTTTTGTCGGAGTAAAGCCTGTACGAGTTTGATCTGAAGACCACATTTCCGACACTCTAGCCAATTTAGCCAAAGTGATAGGCTTAATCTTAACTGGAACATTTACAACAAGCGTATAGCCATCTCCTTCGAACTTAGCTGTTGCGGTATAATCACCAGCAGCTGTATTTTTAGGAATGATTAAAGTCAAGGCATTATTTGCACCATTTTCTAAGCGTATACCTGTTGTAGGAAGAAGTTCAACCAAACTCAAACTTTCATAAGCTGATGGGCGGATATTCACAGCCGGATCGTTATAAATGTCAGCAACATTTAGAACTACTCTCTCCTCTGCAGCAACTGCTGTTTCATTAGTCCAGTCACGTTCTACCAAAGCATACGCATGTGTAAGTTCATCAATAGTACGTGTTACTTTTACAGTTCCTAACTTTTTAGGATTATCAGAACTAGTTTCCAAATAGAAACCTGGAGCCGTTACTTTAGCCATAACATTAGCAGTTTTATCCAAAGAAGCAATCAGACCGGATGTTTTTAGACTAACGCTACCTGCAGTAGAAACTTCAAATAGATTTGCATCTGTTCCAGTCAAGCTATAAGTCGTCGCAAAGATATTCTCTACATTCAGTTCTTCTAATGTTTTTGTAAATGCTGTGCTTCCACTTGCAGTTGTTGTATATGAAACCGTCAAAGTTCCAACTCCTGAATAATCAACCGGTTGGGGAGCATCATAGATAATCTCGCCTGCTTTCTCTGTTGCTACCTCATAATAAGCAGTCTTCAGATAATAACTAGACTGTATCACTGCGATATAATCAGAATTAACATTTGTCGGAGTCAATCCTTCTTTACCTTCCGCATCTTTTGTACTTACAATATTCAAAGATATCGCATGGCTCTTTTCGCTTGAAGTTGTTAATGATACTGTAAGAACACCAGCTTCACAGTTCTTCACTTCTACGGCAAACGGTTCAGCAGCACGAGTCCAGTTACGTTCTTCAGCATTTAACTTGATTTCGTAGTTTTTATTGAAATCCTCCAATGTCATAGCAGCAGAAGCCGGAGAAATACGGAATTGCAATTCTTTTGCATCTGCACTCTTCGCTGCAACAACATAAGAAGATGAGGTTGAAGTTTTCTTAGCATACAAAGTATAGAAATCTACGCTACGATCTATGCTTGTAGGAATATATACTACACTCTGAATCATACCTTTAATAGCAACACCCAGTTTTGCAAGGTCATCTTCTAACGTATCTATACGGCTATTTACAGTCGTCAGTTCTGCTGAAACAATCGCCTTGACTTTTTCACTGAATTCTGCGCTTGCATAAAGACCGGAAAGAGTCGTTTTAAGAGATTTCACCTCTGCAATAACGGCTTCTACACTCTCGAAACCGTTTTCTACCGCTTTATCTTCCAATGCTGTTTGATAGTCTTCCAGCGCAGTCAGTTTAGCAAGGATACCAGTTTTATCAGCATTAATAGCAGCATACAATTCTTTAATAACATCTGCTACAGTTGCATCCTCTCCGGCAAGAGCAGCAACTTCCTTCATACTGCCAAAGTCTGCAAGAACCTTTGTTTGAATAGCATCATTTATTGCAGCGGCAATCTCCCCATCTTCTCCCAAAGCTGTGGCAATTTCATCACTGATAAGTCCTGACAGTTTTGCAGATTCAACGTAGTTCTTCAGCTCTTCTTTTGTAGCGAAATTGACTTTTAAACCATCCAATTCCTCTTTAAGGGCTTCCAGCTTTACAATTCTTGCTGTCAAACCATCAATATCAGACTTTTGAAGTTTCTTCAGTGCTTCTAAATCATTCTTAGCTGTTGCCAAGTCTTTTGTCAGCTGGTCGACCGTTGCCTTATCAGCAGTCTTTGACAATTTGTCCTCCAAATCAGTAATTTTCAGACCCAAATCTTTAATTTGAGAATCCTTATTCTCCAATTTTGTCTTTAAATCAGCCAACTGACTTTCCAAAGCACTTTTAGCCGCATTAATGGCAGTTTGCATGTCTCCCACGCTTACAGGATTGTTTGACTTGATCTGGTCAATTTGTTCCTGTACACTTTTTATGTCATCATCATAGTCCTTACAACCTACATAGGTGACAGTAGAAAGCGCCAACGCCCCGAAGAACATCACTTTTACAAATTTTCTTTTCATAACTACTTAAAAATTACATTAATAATATATTATTAAACACTAAGTTTCAATAATAGACTGCCCGTTACTTTGTAGGTAACGGGAAAACCTTTGTGCCTGCTCTTCGGGAGTAGTCAATACTGAAAAATGATACGATAAGTAATGAAACTTTTTTACCCCTGCTTCTGAAAGGCAGTAGAGGGAAGGAGATCTTTTGCAAAAATTTAGAAGTTAGCAAAGCCCTAATACAAAGAATCCGCGTGTTTTATTTGATTAATTCCTGTTTTGAGTAGTTTATTAGAAAAAATGTATGATTTCGTTTGGTTGTTTTAAGAAATATGCTCATATTTGCACCGATATTCATTCCCGTTACCTACAAAGTAACAGAGTAATTTTCAAGCGCTTACACCTACAACAGAGCGTTTCACGAAGTCAAGAACTTGTTTATTTGCTTCATCAATTTTCTTACTTCGGAAAGGTTTCAGATAGGTTTCAGTGACGGTGATAGACGAATGTCCCATCGCTTCGGAGATAATGCCCGGATGGATTTCACAATAATAAGCTGTCGTAGCCCAGGTATGGCGGGCGGTGTACGAGCTCAACTTATCGGATAATCCCAATAATTCACCTAGCAACATCAACTGTTGGTTAAAGCTGCGCAATGCCAACTGATATTCGCGATACGCCTCTTTGGTTCCTTCACGGCTTTTCAACAATGGAAACAAATAAGGAGAAGAAGGATCACGATTCATATACTTCTTCACCAGGATCATCGCTTCGGGAGTCAATGTCACTGACAATGGCCGTCCTGTCTTACGTCTGCGATACGTTATTACGTTATCACGCAAATCACTCTTACGCAAATAAGCGAGATCCACAAATGGCATACCACGAAGCGAAAACATCAGAATAAATAACTCTTGCGCCTGATATACCGCTAATGGCACACCGGACGTACGAGACAATTTTGCAAATACCTTTTTCATATCTTCATCGCCCAATGCACGTTTATGGTCGGCACGAGTACCGGTATAAACAGAACGGAACAGATGAGGTACATAAGAAGCTTTCCGAAGATCAACGGCACGATTGTAAACCGCACGAAACGTGCGCAAATAAGTGGAAACGGTGTTCCAACTGCAACCACGACTGCGAAGATATACTTCAAATCCCTTTAACCACTCCGGACTCACTTCATCAAAGGTGAAGTCCACTTTCCCACTATAAGCAATGATGGCATTCAGACTGCTACGATAGACGTGCGCAGTACCGAAGTTTCCCTCCACCTGTAGCCCGTTAGCTACCTGCTTCATAAATGTTAATACTTTCAACATCTCACTTTTATTAATAAATTTGATTCTAAATATACGAAGTATTCTCATTACTAAGAATACGTTGACCAAACAAAATATAAAGCAAGGATGTTTTGAAAAGATCAATTTGCAGAATAGATTGATAATAAAAAGAACGAGGGTACCCTTTTCGGACACCCTCGTTTTCATATTCATTCAGCGAAAGCCGGAATTACATCATTCCGCCCATGCCTCCCATTCCGGGAGCGCCCATCGGCATTTCTGGCTTATCTTCCTTCTTTTCTACAATTACACATTCAGTAGTCAGGAACATACCAGCGATAGAAGCTGCATTTTCCAAAGCTACACGAGCAACCTTAGCAGGATCTACTACACCGGCAGCGTGCAAGTTTTCGTAAACGTCCGTGCGGGCATTGTAACCGAAATCACCTTTACCTTCACGTACTTTCTGAACAACTACTGCACCTTCTTTACCAGCGTTAGCAACAATCTCGCGAAGCGGTTCTTCGATGGCGCGTTTGATGATACCAATACCAGTTGTTTCATCGGCATTATCACCCTTCATTCCTTCCAAAGAATCAATAGCACGGATATAAGCTACACCACCACCCGGGATGATACCTTCTTCGATAGCAGCACGAGTTGCACGCAAAGCATCGTCCACACGGTCTTTCTTTTCTTTCATTTCTACTTCAGAAGCAGCACCTACATAGAGAACAGCTACACCACCTGACAATTTAGCCAGACGTTCCTGCAATTTCTCACGGTCATAGTCAGACTTAGTTGCTACAATTTGTGCTTTGATCTGTTCGCAACGTTCCTTGATGCTATCTTTGTTACCTGCACCGTTTACAACAGTTGTATAGTCTTTAGTAACTGTAACTTTGTCAGCAGTACCCAACATTTCGATGGTAGCCTGTTCCAGTTTCAAACCTTTTTCTTCGCTGATAACAACACCACCTGTCAGGATAGCGATATCTTCCAGCATTTCTTTACGACGGTCACCGAAGCCCGGAGCTTTCACAGCACAGATCTTCAATTGAGAACGCAGACGGTTTACTACCAATGTAGTCAATGCTTCGCTATCTACATCTTCTGCAATTACCAACAGAGGACGACCTGTCTGTACAGCAGGTTCGAGGATAGGCAAGAAATCTTTCAGGTTAGAAATCTTCTTGTCATAGATCAGGATGTAAGGTTTCTCCATCTCACATTCCATCTTTTCCGTATTTGTCACGAAGTAAGCAGACAAATAACCACGGTCGAACTGCATACCTTCTACTACACCGATAGTAGTGTCTGTTCCTTTTGCTTCTTCGATAGTAATCACACCGTCTTTAGAAACTTTACGCATAGCGTCAGCAATCAATTTACCGATTACCGGATCGTTGTTTGCAGATACAGTGGCAACCTGTTCAATCTTGTCATAGTTGTCACCTACAGTTTCAGCCTGATCCTTGATTGATTCTACCACTTTGGCAACGGCCTTGTCGATACCACGTTTGATATCCATCGGGCTAGCACCGGCAGTTACGTTCTTCAAACCTTCAGCTACGATAGCTTGTGCAAGAACGGTTGCAGTAGTTGTACCGTCACCGGCATCGTCACCTGTCTTAGAAGCGACTTCTTTTACCAACTGTGCACCAGTGTTCTGGTAAGCATCTGCCAATTCGATTTCTTTTGCTACTGTCACACCGTCTTTTGTGATGTGCGGAGCACCGAATTTCTTCTCAATGATAACGTTACGTCCTTTCGGGCCCAGAGTTACTTTTACTGCATTTGCCAAAGCATCGACACCTTTTTTCAATTGGTCACGGGCATCGATATTGAATAATATTTCTTTTGCCATCTCTTTATTTACTATTTAAAGATTTACTATTTACTATTATTAATTAACCCAAAACAGCGAGAACATCGCTCTGACGCATAATCAGATATTTAGTACCTTCAACGTCAAGTTCTGTTCCGGCATATTTACCATAAAGAACTGTATCGCCTACTTTCAATACCATTTCTTCGTCTTTCGTACCGTGACCTATTGCCACAACTTCACCCTTCAAAGGTTTTTCTTTTGCTGTATCAGGGATAATGATACCACCAATTGTTTTTTCTTCTGCAGGTGCAGGGAGGATAAGCACTCTGTCTGCTAATGGTTTAATGTTCATAGTTACTTGTTATATTTTAGTTATACATTTAATAGTAGATGTTACCCGCCATTTTTCAGGCGGAACGCTAAAGTTATTGCGAAAAGCGTGCCAAAGTAAATAAATGATTCTTTGTCAGAAATAGACTGACAAAATGACTGACAACTTGCATTGTATGGCAAAAAAGTATATTTGTCACCTACTTTTTAAACAAAACAAAAGGATTATTCCTTATAATGACGTATATTCGTAAACGAACCATCAAATGCACTGTATAAATAATATGAATGGAATAGCATCCGGCCTCATCATCGCCTCTTGCGTCTTCTACTCCTGCACTTCGCGTACAGGAGAGATTTCTCCTGTACACGAACAACAAACAGACTCGCTGTCACAGGATACAATAGTTCAACCCGAGGTTAAACCTGTTAATAAAAAACTCACGGCAGAGCAGATAGAAATCTCCAAAGATTTATTGTATGACCAATACACATTGGAAGATACCTATCCTTATAAAGACACTACCCGGCAGTTTCAGTGGGATAAAATCAAAGAACGGCTGGCATTACTCGAAAATATACAGTTGCAGCCTTCCACCTGGGCCATTCTCCAGAATTACAAAAACAGAAATGGAGAAGCACCACTTGTGAGAAGTTTCAAAAGAAACGCTTACGGACGAGCGGCAGATACTCTTGGCATAGAACGTTACCAATCCGTTCCGCTTTATCTATTGACTGACACATTAGTACCCGAACGTTACGGACAGGATGGGGAATTAACCCGTTTTATCGAAGATGGAGAGAAATTCATAAAAGCAGAGCCAATGTTTACCGGAGATGAATGGATGATTCCTAAAAAATATGTCAAAGTAATCGGAGATACGATTGTTTTTAACAAAGCTGTTTTCGTAGACCGCCACAATCAGAATATCGCTTCTCTTGAACGTAGCGGAAAAGGGCAATGGGTGGTTCGCAGTATGAATCCTTCCACTACGGGACGTCATCTGCCCCCGTATGCACAGGAAACTCCTTTAGGAATGTTTGTTTTACAAGAAAAGAAAGTGAAAATGGTATTTCTAAAAGACGGCTCGAAAGAAACGGGAGGTTATGCTCCTTATGCGAGTCGTTTCACGGACGGGGCCTATATTCACGGAGTACCGGTCAATGCTCCCCGCAAGACGCAGATAGAATATAGTCCGTCGTTGGGAACTACTCCACGCTCACACATGTGCGTGCGGAATGCAACTTCCCATGCCAAGTTTATCTATGACTGGGCCCCCGTAAATGAAACTATTATTTTTGTATTGGAATAACCGTTGAACAAATCAGCATCGCCATTCCCTGATTCTTATTATCTATCTTATGAAATATGGTTAGAAAACATATTCTCTATAAGGAGGAAACTTACTTTCTTCCTTGGGAAAAGTTGCTTTTCCCTTATCCCAAACTATAACTGCAAGTTCCGGTTATAAAACTGCAACTTTCAGTTATGTAATCAAAAGTTTCAGTTATATAATCAGAACTTGTGGTTATAGTTTATCTTATACTCTAAACAAGTTTTCTCCCTATGCAAAAGAAGTTGGCATAGGATGAAAAGAAACTTACCTATACGTACTTGAGAGAGAAAACAAAGAGGTCCGAACTCTTCAGTCCAGACCTCCAATTATAAAAAGGGATTTCTTTATCCCAGATGATCTCTTATCAATCAAATATCTTCTTTCTTTTATTTTCTCCGGTTTCACTCAACCCATACTTTGCCCTCGTTATATTCTGAATTATCTCTCTCTGTACACTTTCCAATGACTTATTTCTTTTTGTAATAACTCCAAGGCAGAACCTTTCTGCAATAAATAAGACCGTTCAGTATATTTTATATAAGAAGTCGGAATCTCCTGCTTCTTTTCTTTATAATAGGCAATCGCATATCGCAAAGCTTCCGATCTATATTTGCAGACAGCCTTTCGTTCGGCATAGTACAAATCTTTATAAGCATTCTCTTCACTTCTCAACTTTTTCCAGAATGCGGAAAAGGCTGTTGATACAGCATCTTTCTCTTCCTTGGTTACCGCTTCCTTTTGCTTCTTCACCAGATCTTTATATTCTTTGTATGTATTTAAAAACTTATCCAGTTCCTCTTTACTGGCTTTATGTTCCAGACGATAAGTCTCCAAAGAAGCAGGACGCTCATATTCGACAACCTGTTGCAGATAAGGCAAATCATTCCAACTTATATATTTATTGTTTGCTTCACAATAATCTGCGTAAGCAGCTGCAAGCTGCCAACTATATTCTTTTGTCTTTTGACTCAATTCCTCGTTGATGGCGGACAAGTTCTTTTCCATCTCTTTCAAGTCCTGTGCTAATACCGCTTGCATACTTCCCCATCCGGAGAGAAACAAACAAAGCATACTCCATAAAACTGTTTTCATAATAAGATGATTTAAATTTTCTCCAAAGTTATTGTTTCTCTACAGAATTCCAAACACAATTACAGATTTGCGATATATTTCCATAATGGAGCAGCATTCAGCGCTTGCATAATTTCGTTCTTATCGAGCAGACTTCTCACCTCTTCCAATGTGAGCAGATGGACGGTGATATCTTCAGTAGCTTCCAGATGCTGATGGTCTATCAGTTCCACGTCTGTGGCAAGAAAGCAGTAAGTCAGATTGGTATGAGTGCTCGGATTAGCGGAAATCACCATATACTCTTGCCAGTTTCCTTTTCCGTAGCCCGTTTCTTCCCACAATTCACGCTGGGCGGACACCAACGGCGAAGCATCTTCCTTCTCGCAGACACCGGCACAGAGTTCATAACAAGTTCGTTCGATTCCCGGACGGTACTGGCGGACAAAAACGAATTGACCATCTTTGGTAATGGCAATGGTATTTACCCAGTCGGGATACTCAAGGATATAATACTCGGGGATATGATTCCCATTGGGAAGTAACATATCTTCGCAACGCACAGTCAGCCATGGACGGCGAAATAGATATTTGCTACTTACCGTTTTCCAGGCTTTATTCTTCTCTTCCATAAGATTTGTTTTTCTCCCGGCAAAAATACGAATTCCTCCGGATTATCCTACCTTTCGGTTGCTTGTTTTTATTCGTCTGTGTCGATACAAGTGATCTCTATCTCATGTATCTGCTCCAAGTATTTTTTGGTAGAGCTTACCAAAGAACTTCCCATGTAGAATAAAAACATCAGGCTGATAATAACCATCAATGCACCAATCATGGCAAAACGACTGCGCTGTTCAAAAATACTGCTATTCATAACTCTGCCTCCTCTTATTTTTTGTCCACTACAAAGATAACACGCGAGGGCTACAAAAAAGTTACAAGAATGTTTCAAAAAACTTAAATATTGAAATTCTGTTCGTATCTTTGCACCAACTAACTAACAACCTCTTTATTACAATATGGCATTTACGAATAATATTATGATTGTCCGGCATAAACTGCTGGCAGACCTTGTTAGACTCTGGAAAAACGACGAATTAGTGGAAAAGATAGACCGGCTTCCGATTGAGTTGAGTCCACGAAAATCGAAACCCCTAGGACGGTGTTGCGTACATAAAGAACGCGCAGTGTGGAGATACAAGACTTTTCCCCTGATGGGACTGGATATGACAGACGAACACGACGAAGTTACCCCACTTTCCGAATATGCACGATTGGCATTGAGTCGTCCCGAACCAGACAAGGAAAATATCATGTGCGTCATCGACGAGGCCTGTTCTTCCTGTGTACAGATCAATTATGAAATAACCAACCTTTGTCGCGGATGCGTGGCACGTAGTTGTTACATGAACTGCCCTAAAGATGCGATACGTTTCAAGAAAAACGGTCAGGCAATGATTGACCATGACACATGTGTCAGTTGCGGTATTTGTCACAAGAGTTGTCCTTATCACGCTATTGTATATATTCCCGTACCTTGTGAAGAGTCTTGTCCGGTAAAAGCTATCAGCAAAGATGAACACGGCATAGAGCACATTGATGAAAGCAAGTGTATCTACTGTGGAAAATGCATGAATGCTTGTCCGTTCGGGGCTATCTTCGAAATCTCGCAAACATTCGATGTATTGCAACGCATCCGTAAAGGGGAAAAGATGGTAGCCATCATCGCCCCGTCTATTTTGGGACAGTTTAAGACTTCTATCGGACAAGTGTACGGTGCTTTCAAGGAAATTGGATTTACCGATGTGATCGAAGTGGCCGAAGGCGCCATGTCAACCACTAGTA
>ULRQ01001675.1_pt1 | contig 13889 bp, 10 predicted proteins | sample 1955491 | NCBI WGS metagenome assembly ULRQ01 (sample SAMEA4835684, study PRJEB28245) | human gut metagenome | biome: gut microbiome; material: fecal sample | place: Denmark | collected 2008 | reverse complement strand
GGGTGGAATTACCGCCAGTTTGGTGTTTGCCCTGCTGGCCGCGCTGGTGGGCAAAAGCAAGGACCAGAATTAAACTGGCGAATATGTGCCAAGAACCAATATACAAATGAAAATGCCCGCCGATAAAAACCGGCGGGCATTGTTCATGCAATCTTATTCTGCAGCAGCGGCCTTGTTGTTGCGCTTAGCCATGCGGCTGATCTTGCGGGCGGCAGTGTTCTTGTGAATGACACCCTTGTTCTTGGCAGCGTCCAGAGCAGAAACAGCGACCTTGATGGCGGCGTCCTTGTTCTCGGCATTGCTGTCGATGGCAGCGTCTGCCTTCTTGACAACTGTTTTCAGGTTGGACTTGATGGCCTTGTTGTGTGCAGCCTCTTTCTTGGACTGAGCAACGCGGTCTTTCTGAGATTTAATATTAGGCATTCGTTCCACCTCCTTGGTTTACCCATAACAGTACAAATTATACTAGCATATATTTTGGCCGGTTGCAAGTGTTTTTATAAATTTTTTTCGTGTTTGGCGTTAATATTGCAATGTTTGCGGGGCGGGCAGGCATGGCTGGGGGCATATTGCCCGGCGGTGGGGGCATATCTATTCCGCAAGGGGGTGTTTGCCATGCGCAATACGGGCCGTGTGCTGGGTGCGCTGCTGTGCACCGCGGCGTTAGCGGGCAGCGCCCTGGCGTTGCGTGTGGTGCCCGGCGGCAGGGTTCTGGCCCTGCTGTTTTGTTCGCCCGGCGCGGCGTTCACGCTCTGGCAGCAGGCAGGGGTGGAACCTCCGCAGGCCCAGCCAGCTGCCGCCCTGGCAGAATCATCGGAATCACCGCCGCAGCCCACCCCGGAACCATCCGTCCAGCCAACCCCCAGCCCCACACCGCAGCCCACGGCGGAACCGGAAGCCACCCCGGCCCCAACCATTACCATACCGCCGGGGGTGCAGACGACAGCGCCCATCCTTGACCGGACTTTCGGCCAGGGCAGCGGGCAGGGATATATTGCCCTTGCGGCGGGCAGTATCAAAAATGCAACGGATGAACCAGATTCAACCATTGCCTCCGCGGCGCAGGGAGCGCTGTCCTTTACCGTTACCCCCGGCAGCCCGGACCCGCAGGTGCTGATCCTGCACACCCACGCAACGGAAACCTACCAGACCTGGGACACCCCGGTGTATGACCCCGACTTTACCGCCCGCACCAAAGATACCACCCTGAACATGTGCGCGGTGGGGGAGGCAATGACCAAAGTGCTAAACGATGCCGGGATCACCACCCTGCACGATACCACCCTGCATGATTCCCCCAGCTACACCGAAAGTTACGCCCGCAGCGCCCAGACAGCGCGGCGCTACCTGGAAGAATACCCCAGCATCAAAGTGGTGCTGGATGTACACCGCGACGCGATGGAAAGCGGCGATGCCCGTGTGCGCCCCCTGACAACGCTGGACGGCCAGCCGACTGCACAGGTCATGATCATTGCCGGGTGCAATAACGGCGGCACCGTCCAGCTGCCCAACTGGCGGCTGAACCTCTGCTTTGCCGCCAAGTGGGAGGAACGCATGGAAATGCTGTACCCCGGCCTGACCCGGCCGGTCCTGTGCGGGTACCGGTTCTATAATCAGGATGTCAGCCCCGGTGCGCTGCTGATCGAAATAGGCGGCCACGCCAACACGGTGCAGCAGGCAGTACGGGCCGGGCAGTACGCGGCCAAGGCACTGGCAGCCCTGTTTGACGGCAGCGTGTAACCGCGGCAAAACGCCCTTGCAACGCAAAACAAAATAGAATATACTGGACAAAGATAAGGCGGCACCGCATGATTCCCGACGGACGGCATCCGGAACGATGCGGGACTGCCATAAAAACCGGGGTGGAACACCACCCGCCCCGCAGGAGGATACCATGCAGAACACCATCCTGATCCACGCACCGGGCCGCAGGCAGGGCCGCGGGGCGCTGGTGCTGGCTTATACGGCGCTGTTTGCCCTGTTGATGGGCATCTGGGCTGCTATTTTTGCGCTGAACGGGCAGAGCTTTATCCAATATGGCGATACCCTCAAGCAGCATTACCCGTTTCTGGTCTATTATGGCCGCTGGCTGCGGCAGGCCGCGCGCTGTGTGCTGACCGGCGCGGCGGTGCCCACCTGGGATTTTTCCATCGGTTACGGTGCGGATATCATTACCACGCTGAGCTATTACGGCCTGGGTGACCCGCTGGACCTGCTGGCAGCCTTTGTGCCCGGCCGGTGGACCGAGCAGCTGCTGGAGGGCCTGATCGTGCTGCGGCTCTACCTGGCGGGGCTGGCCTTTATGGCGTTCAGCCGCCGCCATGGCAACAGCCGCTTTGGCACCCTGCTGGGTGCGCTGGCCTATGTGTTCAGTGCGTGGCCCATCCAGGCAGGGCTGATCGAACCGGTGTTCCTGGTGCCGATGTATTGCTTCCCCCTGATGCTGCTGGGAGCGGATGATCTGTTTGAGGGCCGCAGCCCGGTTTTGTACATTGCCGCCATTGCGCTGACGGCACTCTCCAACTTTTTGTTCTTTTATATGGCTGCGGTGCTACTGGTGCTGTACGCCATTGCGGTGTATAGCAAGCGGTGCGGGGCCAAAAACCTGCGCACCCTGCCGCCGCTGCTGGCAAAGTTCATCGGGTTTGCGCTGGTGGGCATTGCAATTTCAGCCGTCACCCTGCTGCCCACCGCGCAGGAGCTGTTCGGCAGCGCTCGCTTTGGCTTAACGCGGGAAACCGCGCCTTACCCGTTCTACCGCTTTTTTGAGCTGCTGGCCAACATGACCACCGGCATGGGGTATGATGCTTACTCTACCTATGCGGGGGTGACCTCGGCGGCGTTTTTGGGTGTGCTGGTGCTGTTTGCCAAGCCGCGGCAGAACACCGTGCTCAAGTGCGCGTGGCTGGGTCTGCTGGCCCTGCTGCTGGTGCCGCAGGCGGGCAGTGTGTTGAACGGGATTTCTTACGTTTCCAACCGCTGGGTGTGGGCGTTCACCATGCTGGAAGCCTTTATCCTGGCGCGGGTCTGCCCCGGCATAACGGCGTTTGAGCCGAAAGAAAAGCGCAACCTGTTTGCGTTGCTGGCGGTTTACTGCGTGGTGGCGTTCTGCGTCAAGCAGGGCCGCACGGAGACCGCCCTGCTGGGCGCGCTGCTGCTGGTGCTGCTGGCCGTGTTTGTGCTGGCGGCAGATGGTGTCAGCCGCCGCGGTGTGCAGGCTGTTTTACTGGCGGGCTGCTGCCTTGGCGTGGTGATGAACCTTGGCGGCTACTATGGCATTGAGGAAGCCGATGCCGTGAACGAGTACCGCCCCGCCGGTTACGCCTGGAGTACCACCGTGCAGGACAACCCCGCCGTGACCCTGCATCTGATGGAGGACCAAAGCTACTGGCGGTATGACTCGCTGGTGAACGAGCCGATCAACAGCCCCATGCTGCTGGATGTGTATGGCACCGGGTACTTTTTCAGCCTGAACAACAGCTACCTTTCCAGCCTGTTCCGGGAACTGGGGCAGAACACCCCGGTGGAATATGATTACCGCGGGCTGCAGAACCGCACCCCGCTGGAAACGTTGTTCGGCGTGAAATACGCCCTCTGCGCACCGGATTCCACCGGGGCGCTGCCCGCCTTATTTGATAGCCAGGCCGTGCAAGCAGCGGAAATCGGCGGCAGCACGGTTGCGGTTTACCCCAATACGGCGGCGCTGCCCATCGGCTATACGGCGCAAAACCAGATCAGCCGCGAAACCTATGACGCCCTGACCCCGCTGCAAAAGCAGGATGCCCTGCTGGACGGCGTAGTGCTGGAAGAAACCGGCCTGCTGCCCGAAGCGGAATTGACCGGCGATACGGTAAGCCCCGCAGCCGAAATGGAGCTGGACGGTGTGCAGCAGCTGGATGAAACCACCTACTATGCCCCGCAGGACGGCGGGCGCATTACCCTGACCATTGCCCAGCCGGTGGCGGATTGTGAGACCGCCTTTGTGGTGCAGGGCATGCAGTACACGGCCACCAGCCCGCTGGATGCGATGAGCGAAGAAGAACTGAGCGCCATGAGCGCCCATGACCGCCGCAACCTGCAAAAGCAGTATGCGCATTTCTGGCGCAAGGACAGTGTCTATCTGCGCCTGCTCAGCAACATTGGGGAGGGCCGCATTGAGTATAACCGCCCCAACAGCCAGTATTACTGCGACCGGCATGACTTTGTGTACAACTTTGACACCAGTGATGAACCCTTGCAGCAGATCACGATTGTACTGCCCTTTGCGGGCTATTACCAGTTTGACCGCCTGGCGGTGGAATGCCAGAAGCTGGATACCGTTGCGGCCCGTGCGGAGAACCTTGGGGCCGAAAACCTGCAGAATGTGACCCTTGGCACCAACAGCCTGGGTGGAAAAATCACCACCACCCGCAGCAGCGTGCTGGTGGTGCAGCTGCCGTATTCTACTGGTTGGAGCGTGACGGTGGACGGTACCCCGGCCCAAGTGCTGCGGGCAGATACGGCTTTCCTCGGCGTGGCGCTGGAACCCGGCAGCCATACGGTGGCGTTTACCTACAAAACGCCCGGTCTTACCGCGGGGGCAGCGCTCAGTGCGGCAGGAGTGGTGCTGCTGGCGGCCATCTGGGCCGTGCCGGCCCTACGCAAAAAGAGCAAAAAGCGCCGCAAATAACAAGCGCTTTACTTTTTAAGCATCACACGTTATAATACATTTTATCTAGGTGTAACTGAAAAGTCGAAAATTTAGCCTATGGCAACACCGCACAATTCCCGCCTTGCGGCTTAAGCACCGCTCCGGCAGCTGCGGCACGGCATCTGCGTTGCCAAAATGCTCGATAATGTCGGGTTGCGGTACCCGCATCGTGCTTCGGGGGCAAAAGCCCCTCGCACTCTGCGACCGCTGCCCCTGCTTCGGTTCGCTGTTTCCGCCACTGGCGGCGCTCACCTTTGCAGCATCCAGTATTATCTGCGCTTTTGGCTTGGCATCTGCCGCACCTCGCTCGCCGTATCGGCACTTAGAATTATGCGGTATTGCCCTATTTCTACAATCGCAGCCGGATTCCGCGTTAAAAAGCCTTGGAATCCACAAAGGATTCCTGCGGCCTTTTGCCTTGAATCCGGCATGTGCTTGCGAAATAGTCGTCATTTTCTTTGTTTTCAGATACACCCCCTACATTTGCATTTTAGGAGTGGGAACACATGGAACGAGTTGAAATTGCATCGCTCTATAAGGCTACCCCGGCGGATGGTACCAAAGTTACTGTCTGCGGCTGGGCAAAAACCGTGCGCGATTCTAAAAAGATCGGTTTTATCTCTCTGGCAGACGGCAGCTGCTATAAGCCCGTGCAGATCGTTTTCCAGGCGGACAAGCTGGAAAACTATGCCGAGGTTGCAAAATCCGGCCTGTACACCAGCTTTGAAGTGACCGGCACCCTGGTGCTGACCCCCAACGCTAAGCAGCCGTTTGAGATCAACGCCGATACCGTTACGGTGCTGGGCGCCTGCGGCAGCGATTACCCGCTGCAGAAAAACAAGATGGGCATGGATTACCTGCGCACCCTGACCCACCTGCGCCCCCGCACCAACACCTTTAACGCTGCGTTCCGTGTGCGCGGCCAGGCCGCTTATGCCCTGCATGAGTTCTTCCACAAGAACGGCTTTACCTATGTACACACCCCCATCTTTACCGGTTCTGACTGCGAAGGCGCAGGCGAGATGTTCCAGGTTACTACCCTGGACCTGAACGATGTGCCCAAGACCGAGGACGGCAAGGTGGATTACAGCAAGGACTTCTTCAAGCGCCCGGTCAACCTGACGGTTTCCGGCCAGCTGGAAGCCGAGGCCATGGCAATGGCCCTGGGCAAGGTTTACACCTTTGGCCCCACCTTCCGTGCAGAGAAGAGCTATGATACCCGCCATGCCGCAGAGTTCTGGATGATTGAGCCGGAAATGGCATTTGCTGACCTGAATACCTACATGGACACCGCCGAGGCCATGACCAAGTATGTCATCCGCTACCTGCTGGATAACTGCCCGGACGAGCTGGCATTCTTCAACCAGTTCTTTGATAAGGGCCTGATCGAGCGTCTGGAGCTGGTTGCCAACAGCGATTTTGCCCGCGTGAGCTACACCGATGCCATCGAACTGCTGAAAAAGAACGATGACAACTTCCAGTATAAAGTAAGCTGGGGCATTGACCTGCAGACCGAGCACGAGCGCTACCTGACCGAGCAGGTGTTCAAAAAGCCTGTGTTTGTTACCGATTACCCCAAAGAGATCAAGGCATTCTATATGCGCATGAACGAGGATGGCAAGACGGTTGCCGCCGCCGATATGCTGGTGCCTGGCATTGGCGAGCTGATCGGCGGTTCCCAGCGTGAGGAGCGCCTGGATGTGCTGCTGGCCCGCCTGGATGAACTGGGCCTGAAGCGCGAAGATTATGACTGGTACCTGGACCTGCGCCGTTTTGGCAGCGTAAAGCATGCCGGTTACGGCCTGGGCTTTGAGCGCCTGCTGATGTATGTCACCGGCATCCCCAACATCCGTGACGTCATTGCCTTCCCGCGCACCTGCGGCGGTTTTTAATGGCGGCGGTCAGCGAACCGCTGATCCAATGGTTTGAACTGAATCGAAGGCTCCTGCCTTTCCGGCAGGAGCCTTCGGCATATCATATCTGGGTCAGCGAGATCATGCTCCAGCAGACCCGCGTCTCGGCGGCGCTGCCCTATTACGAGCGTTTTGTGGCCGAACTGCCGGACCCCGCCGCCCTTGCCGCCTGCGACCCGGACAAGCTGCGCAAGCTGTGGCAGGGGCTGGGGTATTACAGCCGGGTGGCCAACATGCAAAAGGCGGCGCAGATCGTCTGCCGGCAGTACGGCGGCCAGCTTCCCGCAGATTATGCCGCCCTGCGCGCTCTGCCCGGCATTGGGGATTACACGGCGGGAGCCATTGCCTCCATTGCATTTGGCATCCCAGCCCCGGCGGTGGACGGCAACGTGCTGCGGGTATTTGCCCGGCTGGATAATAGCTCTGCCGATATTACCAAACCTGCCGCCAAGCGCGAGTTCACAGCCCGTGTGCTGGAAGAAATGCCCAAGGAACGCCCCGGCCCTTATAACGAGGCGTTGATGGAACTGGGGGCGCTGGTCTGCCTGCCCAACGGTGCGCCAAAGTGCGAGGTCTGCCCGCTGGCTGCTCAGTGCAAGGGCCGCGCTGCAGGCCGGGCCGAACAGCTGCCGGTCAAAACGGCTAAGCCGGAAAAAACGCTGGTGCCGGTCACGGCCGCGTTGATCACCGGGCCGCAGGGCGTGCTTTTGCAGCGCCGCCCGTCCAAAGGGCTGCTGGCCGGGCTGTGGCAGCCCCTTGCCTTTGAGGGTACCGCCATGACCCAACCGGAACTGGACGCCGCGTTGCGCGCCATTGGCCTTTGTGTGCAGTGGCAGGCCCCGCTGCAAAGCACCCGCCATGTGTTCACCCATCGCATCTGGCAGATCAGCGGGTTTTGCGGCACAGCCGCAGGCCCGGCGCCGGAGGGCTGCGTCTGGGCCAGCTGCGCGGAGCTGAACGGGGAATACGCGGTACCAAGCGCATTTGCGGGCATTATGCGCCAGTGGCAGCCGGAATAAAAAGCAAGCAGTGGCAGGTGAAGAAATTTTCCGGAGACCATGCTGTGGAGAATGGTGCGGAGAATGGTGCGGTATCACCTTAATACCTGAACCTTTTTGTGTGAAAAATTTACAAGGGAAAGATTGTATTCACCCGGTTAATCGGGTATAATATTTTACAGACCCATCCCTTTTAGAATACGCGGAGGAAAAGTATTATGATGAAGAAATCCACTTTTGGTGCCATTCTGGCGTTTTTGTTTGCTGCTGCCGGTGCCCTGACTGCCGCTGCGCTCTACCTGCGCCGCCGCGAAAAGGAACTGGACGAATACGAGCGCCTGCTGTACAGCGATGACGGCGACGATTATGACGATGACGACGAATATCTGCCCATCGACAATGAACCGACAGAAGCCGCCGAAGAAAAGGCTGCTGACGACGCTGAATAAGCCGGAACAGCCAGCAGAAAAGTGAAAATGGCCGGGCTTCGGCCCGGCTGTTCGTGTTTCTTGCAATCAATAGTGATACTTATTAAATGATAAAAAAGGCTCAGATAAACCATAAGGCGCTGCTGAAAATAAGAAAAATGACGGCAGTGACTATAAAATCAGACTGAATTTCGATTTTTCTGCTGTGCCAAGGAAAGGGAACGCCATGAAAAAGCTCTTGCTGTGGCTGGTTATGGTGGTGGTTATGCTGGCGGTGCTGCTGGGCGGCGCCGGGTACGCCATGTACGCTATGACGGGCGATGACAAACTTCCCACGCAGCACCCCACTTTGGGCGATACGGAACTGGAACCGATCGGCTATGACTGGAGTGTGCCGGTGCTGGGCAATGTGCTGAACCGCACGTTTGAACAGCCCAGCACCCTGACGGTGCAAAAGCTGGGCGAAATGACGGAAGCTGCCCCGGAGCTGGTTTTGCCGGACTGGGCGCAGCGCACGACCCTTACGCTGAAAGATTCGGCCGGCAGCGTTGTGGTGCAGGGGGATGCCGCTGCCTTTGCGATGTATGCCTACCCCAAAAATGGCAGCTATGAGCTGACCCTGACCGCTTACCGCAACACGGCGGACCCCGGCGATGCCACCGGCTGGTACCGGTACTGTGCATCTTATACCATGAACATCCAGCCCAAGGCGGTGCTCAGCAGTGAACGCGTCAGCCAGGGCGGCGTGGCGGCACTGGTCATCACCGGCATTCTGGATGGCAGCGAGCCGACCGTGGAAACCGACCTGGGGGATGTATGGTTCCGCCCGATGACCGGTGGGTATATGGGCTATATCCCGGTAACCTATAATGCCGAGGGCGGCCCCCATACCCTGACCGTGACCTGCGGCAGCCTGACCCAGGAGCTGACCCTGAACGTGATGCAGAGCGAGGCCAAAACCGTGGATGTGGCCGCCGAGGCAGACATACCGGGCGCAGCAACGGAATATAAAAATGCGATCTGGCCCCTTTACACACAGGGCAGCAGCGAAAAGCTGTGGCAGGGCAATTTTGCCTCGCCGGTGCCCAGCGCGATTCTGGCGGATTACGGCGCGCGGCTGCGCACCGATGGGACCATTACCGGCCGGGCAACTGGCATCAATTATAACGCCGCAGCGGGTACCGCCGTTACGGCACCGCAGGCGGGTACTGTGGTGTACGCCGGAACGCTGGCGCTGACCGGCGGCACCGTGGTGATTGACCATGGCTGCGGGGTTAAGAGCTATCTGTTTGGGCTGGATGCCGTAAAGGTGCAGCGTGGGCAGAGCCTTGCCCGCGGCGAAGAACTGGGCACCACCAGTGAGGAGCATACCCTGATCTGGGAGCTGCGCATTGGCAGCAAGTCCGTTGACCCTGCTGCCGCCCTGACGGGCAGCAGCGGGCTTTTGTACCGCGAAACAATGTAACAAAATAGAGTTAGAGCAACGATAAATCGCAAATGTTGGTGGAGAAAGCGATGGACGAAGAGAAGGTAACACAGACTGCGATGGAGCCGGCGCAGCAGCCAAAGCCCAAAGCCAGGGGCGGGCAGCGCACGCAGGGCAAAACCGCTCCAGGCACGGGGCAGGGCAGGATGGCCAAACCCCATGCCAGCAATAGCAATACTGCGCACCGCAAAACGGGCACGCAAAAACAAAAAAGCAAACCCCAAAATACAAAATCCCCGCAAGAACCAAAAACGCGGGCGGAACAAGCCGAGCAGACCGAAGCTGCCGCCCCGGAACAGGTGGCAGCCAAGCCCAAAGCGCCGCGCAGCGGGCAGGCAGGCGGCAAACGCCGCCGCAAAAAGGCTGCCCCCAAGCCGGAAGCAAAACCGCAGCAATATGTTGAGCCCCGGCCGGAACCCCCGGAAGCGCCGGAAAAACCGCAAACGCCGGAACCTGCCGCTGTGGCCGAACCGGCTGAAGCAGCCGCCGCGCCGGAAATGCCGGAAAAGGCGGTGCAGGAACCCAAAGCCGCGCAGCTGCCCCAGGCCACGGAGCCGCCGGAGCCGGAGGATGACGAACCGGAACTGACCCCGGAACAGCGCGCTGCAGCAGAGCGGCGCAAGGCGGAGATCACCCGAACGGTCCAGGTTTCGATTGAACAGATCGAGGATGCCGAAGCAGAACAGGCGGAAAAAGAGGCAGATACGCCGGAATCGACGGGCAGCAAAGTGGGCCGCGCCGTGCGGCTGTTGATCGGCTGGCTGCTGCTGGTGGTGCTGCTGGCGGGTATGATCGCCGCAGGCGGCATATACTGGCTGTACAAAAAAGCCACGCCGGATATGATTCCTGCCGTTATGGTAACAGTGGCGGGCCAGCAGCTGGACCCCGTGGCGTACCATTGGCAGGTGCCGGTGGCAGGCAACTACCTTAAGCGTACCTATGCCGAGACACTTTCCAGCACTCCCACAGCGCTGGAATCTGATTTTGGCGGCGGCACCATGACGCTGCGGGTGACTCCGGCGGACTGCAGCACCGAAGTGACCGTTAAGGACGAGAACAAGCAGGAAGTGTTCAGCGGCAGCGCCCAGGAATTTGCCGCCTACCGCTTTACCACGCCCGGCAGCTACACCGCCAAGCTGGTGGTCAGCAGTGGCGAGGGTTACCAGAGCGAACCGACAGTTTCGGGCCACCAGACCTATGAGTTCACATTTGATGTAACGATTAAGGCTACTGTGCGGCTGAATACCCAGGCTGTTACGCCGGGTGGCGTTGTGGCCGTAAAGGTAACGGGCCAGCAGACGGATACCAAGCCAAGCCTGACGGCAGAACTGCCGGATACCGGCTTCCGTGCCAGCGCGACCGGCGATGGCTGGGTGGCTTACCTGGCGGTCCCGCTGGAAACCGAGCCTGGCAGCTATACCATCAAGGTCACCGTGGACGGCGAGGTGCAGGAGCTTACCCTGAACGTGAGCAAGAGCGCCGCATCTTTTCGGGATTATACTTCCAAGTCCAGGCTGGTCACACCGTATGTCGGCGCGGATGATACCCCGCAGGAGGTGCTGAACCTGCTGGATACGGCATCGGATACCATCTACTGGGCGGACACTGGGTTTGCTTCGCCGTTCAGCGATAAGGTGGAGGTCACCCTGCCGTATGGCCTGACCGAATATGTCAACCGTACCCAGACCGAGCGCAAGAACAACACCGGTACCGGCCGCACCAGCATCAATGTGGTGCTTTCCGGCAGGTGCGACCTGATTGCCCCGGCGGGCGGCAAGGTACTGCTGGCGGAAAAATTGCCCAATGTGGGCAATACGCTGGTGATCGAGCACGGCGCGGGCGTAAAGACTATTTACTATGGCCTGCGCAGGCTGACGGTAGAAAAAGGTGCAATCGTGGCCCAGGGCGATGCCCTTGGCACCACCGACAAAGCTACCGTGGTGGAAGTGCGCGTGGGCAAAACCCCCGTGGAGCCGCTGCGTATCCTGCGCGGTCAGTGCGATGCCCTGCGCAGCTATTAAAACGGAGCATAACCAATAAATAGAAAAATTCCCCTGTCTGTATTCTTTGTGATGCAGGCGGGGGAACTTTTTTGCGGCAGGCGTTTTTGATGTTCTGACGGAACCATGTCGCCCACCCCGGCATAACATGGAACAAACGGCCAGATACAACACCGGGGGGAAGCATTATGGCGGCAGCATGTAATTTGACTTTTTGTGTGGTTGGGCGGGATGCCCGCCAACTGGCGGCGGCGCGGGCGCTGCAGAACAGCGGTTATACCGTGCTGGGGGCAGAGGGGGCCGGGCAGGCGGATTACATCCTGCTGCCTATGCCGATGGATGCCGAGGCGGCGGACCTTGCCCGCATCCTGCGCGCCGCCCGCCCCGGTACGCTGGCCCTTGGCGGGCGCATCAGCGAACCGGTGCGCAAAGCGGCGCAGGCCGCCGGGGTGGAGTTGGTGGATTACTTTTTGCGGCCGGAGCTGGCCTGCCTGAACGCAGTACCCACTGCGGAAGGGTGCCTGGCCCTGCTGATGCAGCTGCGCCAGCGCACGATATGGGAAAGTGAGTTCCTAGTGTTGGGGTATGGGCGCATTGGGCGGGCGGTGGCCCGGCGGCTGCAGGCATTGGGCGGGCAGGTGACCATTGCCGCCCGCGCGCCGGAACAGCGGGCCGCAGCGCGCTGCGCGGGGCTGCATGCCGCACCGCTGACCGCGTTGAAACAGCTTCTGCCGCACTTTGATGCGGTCATCAACACCATACCGGCCCCGGTGCTGGGGGCGGCCCAGCTGCGCTGCCTGCCCAGGGGGGCGCTGATCCTGGACCTTGCCAGCCGCCCCGGCGGAACGGATTTTGCCGCCGCGCGGGAACTGGGCCTGCGTGCGGAACATGCCTTGAGCCTGCCCGCCCGCTGTGCGCCCGAAACCGCCGGTACGCTGGTGGCGCATACCGTGGAAGTGATTTTACAGGAGCGTGCCGCCACGGCCCGCAGCGAAAGGGGAGTGAGCTGATGAATTCCAGCCTGGAACCGCCGCGCACGGTGGTGTTTGCCCTGTGCGGCAGCTTTTGCACATTTGAAACGGTTCTGCCGCAAATCATCCGCCTGCGCGCCTGCGGGTGGGAAGTACTGCCGATGCTGAGCTATGCGGCGTCGGCGCTGGATACCCGCTTTGGCCGCGCGGCAGATTGGAAGCAGCGCCTGGAGGAAGCCACCGGCCACCGCCCGCTGGAGGATCTGCGGGAAGCGGAACCCCTTGGCCCCAAGCATATGGCACAGGCACTTGTCATTGCTCCCTGTACCAGCACAACAATGGCGCTGCTGGCGGCGGGCATCAGCGCAACGCCGGTCACGCTGGCGGCCAAAAGCATGCTGCGCGGCGGCAGGCCGGTGGTGATCGGGGTATCCACCAACGATGGGCTTTCCGGCAGCGTGGGAGCGTTGGCGGCGCTGCTGCAGCGCAAAAATTATTATTTCATTCCCTTTGGCCAGGACGACAGCTACAAAAAGCCCTGCAGCCTGAAAGCGGATTTTACCCAGCTGCCGGATACGTTGGAAGCCGCTCTGCGCGGGGTGCAGCTGCAGCCGATTTTGCTGTAAAACCCGTGGAACAGAGCTGTTTTGTGCGGGTGCGGCATATGATAGAAAAGGGCGCTTTGGTGTGGGAACAAAGAGGGGCGGTGCGGCAATGGAATATATCGAAGTAACAGGCGGGAACCCGCTGCGGGGGAGCATCCGCCCGGCAGCGGCCAAAAACAGTGTGCTGCCCCTTTTGGCGGCAACGCTGCTGTGTGCGCAGCCCTGCACCCTGCGCCGGGTGCCCCTGCTGCGGGATGTGCAGACCAGTTTGGATCTGCTGCGGGCTGTGGGCAGTGGGGCGGCCTGGGCCGGGCAGGACCTTGTTACCCAGCCAGCCCGGCAGATCAGCGGGCGGGTGCCCACGGCGTTGGCGGGGGCTATGCGGGGGTCGGTGTTTTACCTGGCACCGCTGTTGACCCGCGCGGGCTGGGCAGAGCTGCCGCTGCCCGGCGGGTGCAGACTGGGGCCGCGGCCCATTGATATCCACCTGGCCGGGCTGACGGCCATGGGGGCACAGGTGTGCGCGGCGGCAGAGTGCGTGGTGCTGCGCCGCCACGGCGTTTTGCGTGGTACGGATTTTGCTCTGCGCCTGCCCAGCGTGGGAGCAACCCTGACCCTGATGCTGGCGGCTTGCTGTGCGGCGGGCGTTACCACCCTGCGCGGTGCGGCGTGCGAGCCGGAAATTGCGGATACCGCCGCTTTTTTGAACGCCTGCGGGGCAAAGATCACGGGGGCGGGTACGCCGGTGGTCTGCATCCGAGGTACCGGCGGCGAGCTGTTGGACGGCTGTGTGCATAC
>ULRQ01011261.1_pt1 | contig 14158 bp, 12 predicted proteins | sample 1955491 | NCBI WGS metagenome assembly ULRQ01 (sample SAMEA4835684, study PRJEB28245) | human gut metagenome | biome: gut microbiome; material: fecal sample | place: Denmark | collected 2008 | reverse complement strand
GCGCTGCCGGTACAGCGCCAAAAACTGTCGACCTTCATGGAGCATCCTGCGTACAGGGGTGGTCATAATGCCCTACGGGGCCCATGAATGTCTGAGGTCACACTTACGGTGTGAACCTCACCGGAAAGCCGCGAGATTTGGCTTTAATCTGTTATCGGTATAAAGTAGATGGCAGTGTGCTGTCAAGGGTAACTCGCAACTATGGATTAGTCGGCGGCAATGAACAACCTGAATGATGTCATGGGAGTTCATATGTGTAAGTTTGCAAAAATGAACACATATAGAATTCTTGAACAAGCAGATAAGAGCAGATGAACACAAAACATAGTTCACCGAAAGCTTGCAACAGTATCAGCAAAGATAACATAAGTAAATTTACAATTTTTTGATTGTGAAATAAAAGCTAAAAACGTGTTTGAAATTGTGTGCATGGGCTATTATTATAAATATATAAAGAAAGAGGTGGGTTGAAATGGTTAATTTGCATGATGTTACATATAAGGCCTATGTTGATATTTTGAAGCGGGAACTGATTCCGGCAATGGGATGTACAGAACCGATTGCTATCGCGTACGCTGCAGCAAAGGTGCGGGAGCTGCTGGAAAGCAAACCAGATAAGGTCCACATTGCGGCAAGTGGAAACATTATCAAAAATGTAAAAAGCGTGACCGTTCCGAATACAGATGGCTTAAAGGGCATTGAAGCGGCTGCCGCAGCGGGTATTATTGCGGGTGATGCAAGCAGTACGCTGGAAGTGATCAGCCGAGTCAGTACTGAACAGAAAAAAGAAATCCGCGAATATTTGAAAGAAGCTTCGATTACGGTTGGTATTGCGCAGTCTGATTTGGTGCTGGATATTCTGATTGAAGCATCGGCGGGAAAAGAGACTGCGGCTGTCCGCATTACGGACAATCACACGCATATTTCTCACATGGAGAAGAATGGAAAAACGCTGTTGAATGAGCAACGCCTGCGCGAGGAAGCGGAAGATGCAACCCGTCAGTCGGCGATGCTGAATGTGGATGACATCATTATGTTTGCAGACATCTGCGATCTGGATGATGTCCGCAAGGTAATTGCCCGTCAAATCGCTTACAATAGCGCGATTTCGCAGGAAGGACTTCGAAAAGAATATGGCGCGGGAGTCGGAAGAACCATCTGCGAATGCTATAATGCTGATGATGTGATGATTCGCGCGATTGCTGGCGCAGCTGCTGGCTCAGACGCGCGGATGAATGGGTGCGAGTTGCCGGTCATTATCAATTCAGGCAGCGGAAATCAGGGAATTACTGTTTCGGTTCCTGTGATCGAATACGCAAAGGCCTACGATATCCCGGAGGACAAGCTGTACAGAGCGCTGATCATTTCCAACCTGGTCAGTATTCACCAGAAAAAAATGATCGGAAGCCTGTCTGCTTTCTGCGGTGCGGTGAGTGCAGGCTGCGCGGCGGCAGCAGGTATTTCTTATTTGCTCGGCGGCAATCGCGATGAAATTGCACATACTTTTGTTAACGGCATGGCAATTAACTCCGGCTTGATTTGCGACGGCGCAAAACCATCTTGCGCGGGCAAAATTGCTTCGTCTGTTTGCTGTGGACTCTTGGCACTAAATATGTCAAAGACAAAACGTCAGTTTAGAGATGGTGAGGGTATTGTGAAAAAGGGCATTGAGCATACAATGTCCAGTATCGGACGTTTGGGCAAGGATGGTATGAGGGAAACAGACCGGGAAATTCTGGAGATTATGATTGAAAAGTAAGCGTATCGGGATGCTTGAGCTTTTCACACACGACCTGAATGAATGATTTCATGGCGTTCGTCATAAAAAGATCTTTTGAATAGCCGCAGGCGATGATTCCAAATGTTTGATTCGATAGCGGAATAAAATGGATACCCGAATTACTTGAATTGTTGACAGAAACTAATTTGTCCTGAACAAAAAGAGACGGCACGATCAGGATACCGAGTCCGTATTGACATAAAACGACAGCGGTCTCAATGGTCTCAGTTTCCATTATGACCTTTGGAGTGAGATGGTTATTGAGAAAAATATCGTTGGTTAAGTTGCGGACACGGCCGTGCTTTGTGAGAAGGAAAGGGCAGTTTTTGAGAAGTTGAAGATTAGCCTTTTCTCGAAGCGAAAGCTTGATTGCGTCTTTATCCGAACCGAATTCACGCTCAAGGATCTGCTCGGGGATCATAAGTATCATCCGATCCTCACAGACGGGGACGCTTTGCACATTGGCTGCCATGAAAGGAAGACGGCCCAGGATCAAATCAATCTCGCCGTTATTGAGCGCTTCATCTAAATCTATCGCATTGCGTTCATAAAGCTTTAGCTGAATATTTGGGCACTGCTGGAAAAAGCTCGGAAGGATTTTGGGCAGTAGAGTACGGCTGTAGGCGTAGCTGATGCCGAGAGAGATTTTGTCTGCATGATATATGGTAGAGGCGGATAACTCCTGCAAGGTTTGTTCTCGAAGATTAAGCATTTCCTGCGCCCGAAGCTGAAAATGCTTTCCGGCGGCCGTGAGCGAAAGAGGCTTGGTCCGCTCGTAGAGCGTGACCCCTAATTCATTTTCCATGCGGGCAATGTGCGCGGAAAGGGACTGTTGAGAGATAAAAAGCTGCTTTGCAGCGCGTGAAAAGTTTAATTCCTGTGATAAGACCAAGAAATACTCAAGATTTAGAAAGTTTATCATTAGATCACTGCCCCTTATCAATGGTATATTACAACAAAGTATATAATATTTGAAAAACGATTACAACATTTACATTGAAAATAGTGGGAGGTAATTATCATTCAGCAAGAAAAAATCATGGCATATGCGCAAGAGCTGATTGATGAGGCTTCGTCGGAGATATTATCCGTTAGTCACGAGATATTTGAACATCCGGAACTGGCCTATCATGAAGAGTTTGCTTCTAATCTGCTCGAACAGACATTGCAGGCGCATGGATTTCATGTGCGCAGGGGAGAGGGCGAGTTACACACAGCGCTTCGGGCAGAGCACGATCTGCGTTCTAATGGTACCTGCTTTGCATTTATCGGAGAATATGATGCTCTCCCGATAGGACATGCCTGTGGGCATAACCTAATTGCTGCATCAGGTATGGCAGCAGCAATCGCATTTGATCGATTAATCCGGCAATTTGATTTGCCTGCCAGCAGCATTTTCCTCGGAACACCCGCAGAAGAGGGCGGCGGCGGAAAAATCAAAATGCTGGAAACAGACATGTTTGATTCTATTGACTATGCGATGATGATCCATCCTTGCGACGCAACGATGGTTGAGGACTGGTCACTTGCAGGACAAACACTTACTTTCCGCTTCCATGGGCGCAGCGCGCATTGTGCGGCAAGCCCGTGGTTGGGAGCAAATGCACTTGCTGCTGCGATGGAGACAGTCAATATGGTCAATGCGTGGCGCAGCCAGTTCAAAGACTACAGTCGTGTATTTCCGAACATTACGCACGGGGGTGAAGCAACTAATGTTATCCCTGATTTTGCAGAGCTGAAATACAATGTGCGCAGTGATGACCTTGCATATCACCGCGAAATCACGTCGATCGTTGAGAACTGCGCGCGGTGCGCGGCGAAAGCGTTTGGCGTAACAGTGGAGGTTGAACGTTCGTTGGCATATGCGCCGGTCGCAAATAGCCCTGTGTTGGAAGAATATATGGCAAAAGCGTTTTGTGCATTGGGAGAGACGGTGATCCCTCGCTACCGAGACCACGGAATAGGGAGCACGGATATGGGTAATGTTACCCAACGTCTGCCGGCGATACACGGGCATATGTTCCTTGCGCACGAGAATACGCACACCGCGCCTTTCCGCGAGGCGGCAGGTGATGAACGCGGAGAAAAATATGTGCTGAAAGCCGCTAAGGCGATGGTCATGACCGCGGCAGGAATCGTGCTTGATCAGAAAAAGGAAGCGAACATTTAAGTACGTTGTTTGCAGGAAGAGACGATGGCAAGCCGTTCCTGCTGCAATAAATAAAAAATAAGGAGAAAATGATTATGAAAAGAATTGCAAGCCTATTGCTTACACTTGTCATGCTGCTTGGATTAACGGCGTGCGGTGAGCAAAACAACGCAGATGCGGATAACACGCAGGACAACAGCGCTAAAACCGACTTTGTGATCGCCACGGCGTCCGAAGCTGTTACGCTTGATCCGCAGGGCGGTTGGGATGGCAACTCGCTGTACGTGATGCGCCAGATGTATAACGGCTTGGTCAAACTGGACGGTGATATGAACATTGTCGGCGACTTAGCGGAGAGCTGGGAATTTACTTCTGATACGTCTGTTACCTTCCAGCTTAAAAAGGGCGTGCACTTCCATAACGGCGAAGAAATGAAAGCCAGTGACGTTGTGTTCAGCATTCAGCGCGCACAGGAGAGCGCGAAGGTGAAGAGTTTCACAGCGAACATTGAATCTGTTGTGGCGGATGATGATTACATGGTCACGATCAACACTTCGATTCCTTATGCACCGCTGATGTCCAACCTTTGCCACACGGCCAATTCTATCGTCAGCCAGAAGGCAGTCGAAGAATCGAATGGCAATTTCTCTGCGTCTCCTTGTGGTACCGGCCCGTTCAAGTTTGTCAGATGGGATGCGGGCGATAAGATCGTTCTTGAGCGCAATGACGACTATTTTAACGGTGAAGTTCTGCCCAGCACGCTCACCTTTAAACTGATGAGCGAGGGTTCTGCCCGTACGTTTGCCCTTGAGACGGGTGAAGTCGATCTTAACCTGGTCGTTGCTGCGAACGATGCAGAGCGCACTCAGAACACGGATGGCCTGGAGCTTGTTGTTACTATGAGCCCCAAGATCGAGTATGTTTCTATGAACCAGAAGGTCGCTCCGTTTGATAACCAGCTTGTCCGTCAGGCGATCAACTATGCCATCGATCGCGACGCGCTGAACACTGTTGCGACGGACGGCTATGGCGAGGTAACGGATTCTGTGATGAATAAGCAGATCAACGGTTATACCTCCGATGTTACTCACTATGAATACAATGTTGAAAAGGCTAAGGAATTACTCGCGGAAGCGGGGTATCCCAACGGCTTCTCTACCAGCATCGTGGTTGGTACCAGTGCGAGAAGCGTGGAGGCTCAGGTGATCCAGGGCAACCTTCAGGAGATCGGCATTGACCTCGAGATCGTTCAGATGGAATCGTCTACCCTGCTCGAGCAGATCAACAACGGCGATTATGAAATGTTTATTATGAGCTATAACAATACGACCGGCGACCCCGATACCAGCCTGTATATGCTCTTTAACTCTCAGGTGCCTGCCTCCTCCGGGAACCGCTCCTTCACGAATATCCCTGAGGTCGATGAGCTTTTGGAAGGCGCTCGTGTTGAGACCGAGAATGACAAGCGCATGGAGCTGTATGCCCAAGTGCAGCAGATCCTGACGGAACAGGCTGTTTGGGTTCCCCTTTACTGCGTGCCGTCCATGGTTGGTACACGCAGCGGGCTTGAAGGTTATACGCCGCACCCCCTCGGCAATGATGTGTTTGATCAGCTGCACTATGCAGGCTGATAGAGCATCGTGCGCCTGCGCAGGGATGACTCCTGTTCTTACAAAGGAGTAAACTATGTATAAATACATTGCAAAGCGTTTTTTAATGATGATACCAGTCATCATCGGCGTTTCACTGCTGGTTTTTATGGTGCTGAAGATGACGCCCGGCGACCCGGCGCGCGTTGTTGCCGGAGCGGAGGCTGATGATGAAACGGTCGAGCAGATTCGGGAAGAGCTTGGACTGAACCGTCCTTTGATCGAACAGTATATCGACTACATGCTCGGATTGCTGCACGGAGATATGGGAACGAGCTATACGACCGGAAAAGCTGTAACAGATGAGATCGTTGCACGTATTCCGACGACCTTTGCTCTTGCGTTTGCTGGCGTTTTGGTCGCAGTCATTATTGGCATTCCGCTCGGTATCATTTCGGCAACAAAGCAATATTCCCTATTGGATTATATTTCTACACTGCTGGCTTTGGGCGGTGTGGCAATGCCGAACTTCTGGATGGGCCTGATGCTGATTCTGTTGTTTTCGGTCAAGCTTGGTTGGCTGCCAAGCGGCGGTGGTGATACCTGGCAGGCATATGTCCTGCCAGCCATCACGATCGGCCTTGGCGCGATTGCAAACTTTATGCGCACGACGCGTTCGAGCATGTTAGAGGTTATCCGTCAGGACTACATTCGAACCGCGCGTGCAAAGGGTGCGGGAGAAAAGCGTGTTGTTGTGCATCATGCGCTGCGCAACGCGATGATCCCCGTGGTCACAGTCATCGGCCTTCAGATCGGTACACTGCTTGGCGGCGCGGTTGTCAATGAGACGGTGTTCTCTCTCCCTGGCGTGGGAACGCTCATGATAAACGCAATCAACCAGAAAAATGAACCGGTGGTACTTGGTTGCCTCATCACGTTTGCTTTCATTTTCAGCTTGGTCAATCTGCTGATCGACATTCTGTATGCGTTTATCGATCCGCGCATCAAATCGCAGTACAGATAAGGAGGAGAGCAGACCATGAGCAAAAATAATACGAATTCCGCTCCTGTGAGGAAAAAAAGAAGTCAGCTTGTCGAGATTTGGCGAAGAATGCGCCGCAATCGTCTGGCCATGCTGGGACTTGCTATCGTGCTCATGCTTGTTTTGGTGGCGGTATTTGCAGACCAGATCGCAGATTACGATACCGTCGTTATCAAGCAGGATATTATCAATCGAAACCAGGCACCGAGTGCGGAATACTGGTTCGGAACCGATGAGCTTGGCCGCGATATCTTTGCGCGTCTCGTTCACGGTGCCCGCGTGAGCTTGCTGGTCGGTGTGGTGGCGGTGGCCATCGCACTGGCAACAGGTGGTACATTGGGCGCGATCGCGGGATACTTTGGCGGCGTAGTGGACAATATCATTATGCGAGTGATGGATATTTTCCTATCGATCCCCATTCTGCTGCTGGCGATTATGATCGTTTCGGCACTGGGAACGAGTATGACAAACCTAATGATAGCGATCGGACTTGCCAGTATGCCGACCTTTGCCCGCGTTGTGCGAGCATCGGTACTGAGCGTTAAAGATCAAGAGTTTGTAGAGGCAGCACGTGCCATCGGCGCAAGCAACGGACATATCATTCTGCGCCATATCCTGCCTAACTGCCTTTCGCCGATTATTGTTCAGGCTACGCTGCGTGTTGCGACGGCGATCCTTTCCACGGCAAGTTTGAGCTTTATCGGTTTGGGAATCAAGCCGCCTGCGCCGGAATGGGGCGCCATGCTGGCGAGCGGCCGCGGCGTCATTCGTGACGCACCTCACGTTGTCGTTATTCCGGGCCTTGTCATCATGATCACGATCCTGGCACTGAATCTGCTGGGTGACGGTCTGCGGGATGCGTTGGATCCCAAGCTCAAGCGATAAGGAGAACTCATAAATGAATACTACAGATTATTTACTTGACGTAGAAAACTTGAGCGTTGAATTCCGAACAGACGATGGCGTAGTCAAGGCTGTAAACAATATGGAGCTTAAACTCCAGAGCGGCAAAACACTTGGACTTGTCGGAGAGACCGGCGCAGGTAAAACAACGACAGCACTGTCTATCCTGCGCCTGATCCCGGATCCGCCCGGCGTGATCACAGGAGGTACGATCCACCTTAACGGGACCGATATCCTTGCGGCGAGCAAGCGGGAGATGGAAAAGCTGAGAGGCTCGCAAGTGAGCATGATTTTCCAGGATCCCATGACGAGCCTTAACCCTGTTCTGCCTGTAGGGGAACAGATTGCGGAAGTTTATCTGCTGCATGAAAAGATCAGCCGTCAGGAAGCCGAAGAGAAAGCTGGCGAAATGCTTGAGATGGTCGGCATTCCGGCTGCTCGAGGAAAGGATTATCCCCATCAGTTTTCCGGCGGCATGAAGCAGCGTGTTGTTATCGCAATGGCGCTTGCGTGCAATCCGATGCTGCTGATCGCGGATGAGCCGACCACCGCGCTTGACGTAACGATTCAAGCACAGGTGCTCAAGTTGATGAAGGAGCTGAAGAATAAATACAATACCGCTATGCTCATGATCACACATGATCTTGGCATTGTTGCTGAAGTGTGTGATGAAGTGTCGGTCATGTATGCTGGAAGTGTTGTAGAGCACGGCACGCTTGAGGATGTGTTTGAACATACGGCTCATCCGTATACGGAAGGCCTGTTCAACTCGATCCCTAACATTGAGGCGAGAACGCATCGGCTTGTCCCCATCCATGGCTTGATGCCGGATCCGACAAATTTGCCCGAGGGATGTCCCTTTGCGCCCAGATGCAGCAAGGCAAAGCCGGAATGTACACAGAAATTCCCGGAACGTGTTGATCTGAGCGATACGCATTATGTTTGCTGTGCGTTATATAAGAAAGGAGATGAAACTGCATGAGTGCACAGGAACCGATTTTGCAGGTCAGCGGTCTGAAAAAGTATTTCAATACACCAAAGGGTGTACTGCATGCAGTGGATGACGTTTCCTTTACGATCGAACGCGGCAAAACGCTTGGCGTAGTTGGCGAAAGCGGCTGCGGCAAATCGACGACAGGCAGATCTATTTTGCGCTTGATCGAGCCGACGGCGGGTAAGGTCATTTTTGAAGGACAGGATGTCCTGGCCTTGAATAAGGATGAACTGCGTAAGATCCGCCGCCGGATGCAGATCGTCTTTCAGGATCCGTATTCCTCACTCAATGCCCGTATGACGATCAGCGACATTATTGCAGAACCTCTTAAGTTGCACAAAATGTGTGACAGTAAGGAAGAGCGTCATCAGCGGGTAAGCGAGCTGATGGAGACGGTCGGCCTTTCGGAACGACTGGTCAACAGCTACCCGCATGAATTGGACGGCGGTCGCCGTCAGCGTGTCGGTATTGCCCGCGCACTTGCATTAAATCCATCGTTTATCGTCTGTGATGAGCCAGTCAGCGCACTGGACGTGTCCATTCAGGCACAGATATTGAACCTGATGCAGGATTTGCAGGAGCAGATGGGACTTACGTATATTTTCATTACGCACAATCTGTCGGTTGTGAATCATTTGGCAGATGAAATCGCGGTGATGTACCTTGGACAAATCGTGGAAAAAGCGTCTGCGGTAGAGCTCTTTGAACAGCCGCTCCATCCCTATACCAGGGCATTGTTGTCGGCGATACCTGTGCCGAGTCTGAAAAAGAAGCGTGAGGTGCAGCCGTTGACCGGTGAAATATCTTCGCCGATCGATCCGCCGGATGCGTGCCGCTTTGCACCGAGATGTCCGCATCGCTGCGACCGATGCACGCAGGGGGTTCCTCCTCTGCGTGAGGTCAGCGACAACCATTTTGTTGCCTGCTGCTTGGATGTGTGATGCAGACTGCATTGCCCGCTGTAAAGTATGAATAAGAGTCACCCATATGGCCATGGGGCCATATGGGAGATTCTTCACACAATTTAACAGGCTATACATTGTTTTGACTTTCAAAATAACAATAAAAATACTGTAATAGAAGATGCAGATCTTTGATCTCAAAAGGGGGACAAACGACACTATGAGCGAATGGACAAAAAAACAGAGACTAGAAGCAGTACTGAATGGAGAACTGGCAGATAGACCGCCGATCACCTGTTACCACCATTTTCCGGAATATGAGCACGGTGGAGCAAAACTGATGGCGGATACTTTCCTGAAGTTCCAAAAGGAATATGACTGGGATATCGTTAAGCTGAATCCTCGTGCTGTCTATTATTACGAAGCGTGGGGCAACACCTATGATTATGAGCACTATAACGATGTTGTTCCTACCCGCACCTCAAATTTGATCCATGACTACCGTGACCTTGAAAAGGTGATGGAGATGAGCGGCGACGAGCCGATTTGGGCAGAGCAGTACGAAACAGCACGTCTCGTGGTTGAGGGAGTGGGAGAGGATATTCCCGTCTATGCAGGGGCATTTACACCGATTGGTATTCTTCTCAACCTTTGCGGTTACCGCAGTGTTGGACGCTACCGCGAGTCTCCTCGTGAGGAGAGCAATCTTATTCGCCTCTGCCAGGAGCATCCGGAAGAAGTCCATCGCGCACTGAAAAATATTGCCAACACGATGGCCCAATATTGCCAGCGCATGAAAGAGGTCGGAGTGACAGGTGTTTTCTATGCGGCACTTGGCATGGCCCGTACGGGGTATTTTACACTTGACGAATGGAATGAGTTCTGCAAACCCTATGACCTGATTGCAATGGAATCCATTCGAGACCTGCCCAACATGGTACATACCTGCGGTATTTATGGCAATCCGGAACGGTTCGTGGATTATCCGTGCAAGATCATTCACTGGGCTGCCAGCGCGCCAGGCAACCCTGCCATGAAGGATAGCCCGGCATGGCTGAACGGTAAGTTGCCTATGGGCGGATGCGATGAGCGTCCCTTTGGCCAGGGAAAAGCACCAGTCATTGACCAGATGTGCCATAAGACCCTCTCGGAGATGAAGAATATCCCCTTCATTATGGCTCCAGAATGCAGTGTTGCGCCGGGCGTGTTACCGAACGAACTGCGTGCGTTCCGTAATTCTGTCGAAAAGTATTGAGAAACTCAGGGAGATTTGATTATGGAAGAAAAAACAACATGGCTACATGCTAAACGAGGAATCGTCGGCGACGGTCATACGGTGCTCTCTCCGGTGTGGGTCGGGTTTCGTGGAAAATACATTACTTGTGTTACAGATCAGCAACCGCCGGAAGTGACACCGGAGTGCATGATCGAGTTGGGAGATGCTACGCTGACGCCGGGCTTGCTGAATATTCATGACCATATCAGCAGAAAAGCGCTGCGCTTTCCGACGGCTGGAAAGACTTTTGGACAATGTGCAACAGAATTGATGAGTCATGAGCAGACGTACCTGATCCTACATAGCTATAATAACATGATGCATTATCTAACAGATGAGGGCATCACCTATGTGCGTGATCAGGGACTGACCGGCTATACCTGCATCGAGCTGCGCCGCGCTATTACGGATAGAGTTGTAATGGGACCGTATATCAGCACTTGCGGTATGTCGCTGAGCATTACGGGAGGACATTGCTATCGACAGAGTGTGGAGTGTGATGGCGTGGACGCTGTGAGAAGAGCTGTTAGAACTCAGGTAAGCATGGGCGCTGACGTGATCAAATTTATGGGCAGCGGAGGCTTGGAGCATTTTCCAAATGAGGACCCGAGTATTCCGCAGTTCACGCTGGAAGAACTGACAGCAGGCGCAGAAGCTGCGCATGACCTAGGCAGAGAATGTGCAATCCATGCTTATTCTAACGAGGGTATTCGCCGTGCTGTGCTCGCTGGTATTGACAACATTGAACATGGTTGCATGATGTCGCAAGATCTGATCGAGGAAATGGCGCGCCGCGGTACGCACTTGAATCCGACGATGACGGGCATCCGCGGAGCGGCAAAGGCCGGCCCGAATGCAAAATACTGGGATATGCTGCAGGAAAGAGTTTTCAGCAAGCAAGAACAGGGTATGCGTTGGGCAAAAGAAGCAGGGATCCTAATTGGTGCAGGCACAGATACAGCCGGTACGTTACGCGACGAGATTGCAATGATCGGCCAGACGTTGGGAGAAAATCCAGTAGAAGCGCTGGGACATGCACTGGGCATAAATGCAAGAATTGCCAAGCAGGACGATATGGGTCTGCTTGAGGTAGGGCGTTTGGCAAATTTGGCTGCCTTTGATGGCGATTTGACGCAATCTCTTGACGGGCTTTCCCGCGTTGTGCAGACGTGGAAAGATGGTATTCCGTGTAAGTAAATTACTGACTATGTAGTTGGAAATTAATGTTGGCACAGCTGATTATCTAACCGGAGGTCCTTTTGGATAAAAGCATGAGATATATCTGATTGAGAATTGTACAGGCTGAGCAGAGAGGATACAATGGCATAAATAAGCAGATGTAGGAGACAACATGGATATTGATACTGGCATAGATATGAAAGAGCTGGAGTGCTTTGCGTATGTGGTGGAAACCAATAGCTTTTCACAAGCGGCGGAATTCCTGAACCTGACACAGCCTACAGTGTCAACGCATATTTCAACACTTGAACGCAAGGTTGGAATGAATTTAATTTTACGTGGGAAAAAGAGAAGTCTACCATCAGACGCGGGAGAAATATTATATTATCACGCAAAAAGTATTTTAGAGTTACGCGAAAATGCCCAAGAGGAGATTCAGCACTTTTTAAGGGAAAAGAAACAGCGCAACTGAGATTGTTTTATCTCTTTGTAAAGGCTGACAAAAATGGAAGAGAACTATCCAATATGTAGAACATTATTTGCTTCTATGTGGACACAGAAAAATCGTACAGGTTGGTTCCGTTGTTCCGCGCGGCATGGCTCTTGCATACGCATAACTTACTCCTATCGCCTTTGACTCACTTCATTCGGCTAAAAGTCTGTAAACCGATTTAAATGTAACTTTCCATATTTATCAACGAAACACTTCACTTATTACTTGTTCACACAAGATTGCTCTAAAATAATAATTATATTTGATTTCCTTAAATGTTGCAAGCTGAGAAGTTTAGTGAACTGGCGCATTTGGGGGCTTAGCAATCTCCGATGCGGTGCCGACACTTGCTGCCGCACAAATCTGACATGATTTTATTTTAAACATTCCACATTTCATCAAGCAAAAAGTACGCCGAGGGATTTCCCGCGGCGTACTTTTTTGCTCTGTTGCCGACCAAGTGTCGGTCATATCTTTTGGTAAGCAGTAATCTTTTTCCAGTTTGTGGGCATACCCATCATGCGGAAAAGATCGGGCATTGGGATCTTGCCGTTCTGTTCGGCGGCATTATCAAGCAGCTTGGAAAGCTGCCGCTTAAATGCCAGAAAATCCTCATGGGGGAGCAGATACCGAAAAGCGAGAACCACAGAAAAGTAGTCGCGCTTTCCGTAAATGTACTCCTGCCCGTTTTTAGGAATAGAGAGCTTTTGATGAAGCGGCAGGTCTGGAATGTCATGCTTGGCGCAGCGATGGGTGAAAAGCCTTTCGTTGTGGGCGCATACATTTCTAAAATCTGTCAGAACCTCTAATAATTGTTTTAGCTGCTGCTCGTTTATTCCCTCAAATTCGATGCTGACGGCGGACTTCACCTGTGGCTTGGAATATTCGTACATCTTTGACAACGTGCCAAATGTCAATGCGCCTACCAGCACCCAAAGAGGAACATTGTGGTGGCTGGTTTTGTGATGCTCTATGTAAGGGTACTTTGTGGGACGGTTGATCAAGGGAGAGAGGAATTTGCCAATCAGCTTGTCCACTTCGCGTTCTTTGGAGGTGGACGAAATATCATATTGGTGTTTGTCCAGATATGCGCTTTGATTTTCGCCATAAAGATCACAAAAGCTATAAGAAAGAGAAGAACGGATATGACGCTCGATATGAAGAAGATATCGGAACGTAAGTTCTCGGAGCTGCTCGTCGAAACGATATATGGCGACAATATCATCAAATGTCGTTCCGTCCAGATAGCGCTTTGTCGTTCGATTTTTCAGCAGATCCTTATAGCCTGTAATGAGCGCGAAATAACCATAGCGGTGCAAAATTGCCGCCGCATTCGGTTCATCGGGGATAACGAGGTTTTTATCTTTGAGCTTTTGGATCTGCTGTGCATACGTCAGAAATGGTTTCGGCATACTATCACCTCAAAAATAAAAAGGGGAGTCCCCGCAGGAACTCCCCCGATCACAGGCCCCACAAGCTTCTGCGACCTAATCACTAAAATGAGTATAGCCGAAAATTTGCGATTTGTCAACAACAATCGCAAATAGAACAAGCAATACCATCTCAGCAATAATAGTATATGCCGCAGAATTGCACATATAAGTGCAGTGCAGCCGAAAATTTGAATTATGCTACTATGCTCTGCTGAAATTGCTGGTAGAGAAAAGAACGTTGTAGTCGATAAAATGGGTGATGTTATGCCCGGTATAAGACAAGCGAAAGAGCATAATGCAATTCTAACGCATTAGAATGCGTTAGAAATACCACGGATGATTAAACGCTGTAAAACCCATACAAAACCCATACGGGCATCAAAAAAGCCCATACGCAGGCATAAAATAAGAGAGACAA
>ULRQ01066285.1_pt1 | contig 14649 bp, 15 predicted proteins | sample 1955491 | NCBI WGS metagenome assembly ULRQ01 (sample SAMEA4835684, study PRJEB28245) | human gut metagenome | biome: gut microbiome; material: fecal sample | place: Denmark | collected 2008 | reverse complement strand
AAGCTGCCGTAGCGGCAGATGCCCCGCATATCGCCCAGCGCCCTGGCAAACGCCTGCCCCAGTGCGATGCCGATGTCCTCGGCGGTGTGGTGGTAGTCCACCTCCACGTCGCCGTGGCAGGTAAGCACCAGGTCGAACCGGCCATGCCGCGCAAACAGCTCCAGCATGTGGTTCAGAAACCCGCAGCCGGTGTCCACCTGATACCGGCCTGCGCCGTCCAAATTGAGGGTCAATTCGATCTGCGTCTCGTTGGTGTTGCGTTCCAAACTCACTTCCCGCATGGGTCAGTCCTCCAGTATCTTGTCCAGTGCGGCCAGCAGCGCCTGCATCTGGGCCGGTGTGCCGATGGTGATGCGCAGCCAGCTGTGGATGCGCGGTGCATCGAAATGCCGCACCAGCACACCGTTTTCCTTCAGTTTTCGGTACAGGGTGCCGCCGTCCTGCCGTGCCGTGCGGGCGAACAGGAAGTTCGACCGGCTGTCCAGCACCGTGAAGCCGCGCGCTTCCAGCTGCTGCCGGGTCCAGCTGCGCGTCTCGACGATGGCGGCGCGGGTGGTGTCGAAGTAGGCGGTATCTTCCAGCGCGGCCTGCCCGGCTTTCAGGGTCAGGCGGTTGATGTTGTAGGGGTTCAGGCTGAACTTGACCCGGTTCAGGTCGGCGATGAGCTTCGCGTTGCCCATGGCCAGACCCAGCCGGGCACCGGCCAGCTGGCGGGACTTGGAAAAGGTCTGCACCACCAGCAGGTTCTCGTACCGGTCGATGAGGGGCACACAGCTCTCCCCGCCAAAGTCCACATACGCTTCGTCCACGATGACCACATGGTCGGGGTTGGCCTGCAGGATGCCCTCGATGGCGCTGCGGGGCAGGGCCAGACCGGTGGGGGCGTTGGGGTTGGCCAGCACGATGGTGGTGTTCAGGCCGTAATAGTCGGCGGGGTCCAGCGTGAAGTCCTCCCGCAGCGGGATGATCCAGCTGGGGATGTGCATCAGCCCGCACCAGACGCCGTAGCAGCCGTAGGTGATGTCCGCATAGGCCAGCGGGTGTTCCTCGTCGCAGAAGGCTCGCAGCGCGAAGAACAGGTTCTCGTCGCTGCCGTTGCCGGGCATGATCTGGTCTGGCTGCAGCCCGAAGTGCTTTGCCGCTGCGTTCAGCAGCTCGGCACAGGCCGGGTCGGAGTAGAGCCGCAGCTTTTCCACCTCGGCACGGCTCACGGCCTCCAGCACCGCCGGGGAGGGCGGATAGGGGCTTTCGTTGGTGTTCAGCTTGATGTACTGCTGATCCTGCGGCTGCTCGCCGGGGGTGTAGGGGGTCACCGTATCCAGCCTCGGTGAAAGGAATCTACTCATACGCTTTATCTCCTTGTCAGCGTCCTCACCCTCTCAGGCCGCTTCGCGTCCAGCTCTCCCAAAGGGAGAGCTTTTCAACCTCCCACTTTGGGGGAGGTGGCATTGCGAAGCAATGACGGAGAGGGGAAAACGCCTTCCCATTTATTCGTACCGGATCGTCACGCTTCTGGCGTGGGCGTGCAGACCCTCGCGCTCGGCAAAATCGGCGATGCGGGGGGCCACCGCCTCCAGCGCATCGCGGGTGTAATAGAGGAAGCTGGACTTCTTGACGAAGTCGTCCACGCCCAGCGGGCTGGAAAAGCGGGCCGTGCCGCTGGTGGGCAGGGTGTGGTTCGGGCCGGCGAAGTAATCGCCCAGTGCCTCCGGGACGTTCCGGCCCAGGAAGATGCTTCCCGCGTTCCTGATCTCGTTCAGTACGCCGAAGGGATCTTCCACACAGACTTCCAGATGTTCCGGCGCGATGATGTTGCAGGCCTCAATGGCCTTGTGCAGGTCGGTGCAGACGATGATCTTGCCGTTGTCGTCCACGCTGGCGCGGGCGATGGCGGCACGGGGCAGCTGGGGGATCTGGACTTCCAGCTCTGCCTGCACGGCTTTGGCCAGCGCTTCGCTGTCGGTCACGAGGACGGGGCTGGCCAGCTTGTCGTGCTCGGCCTGGCTCAGTAGGTCTGCCGCCACCCAGGCCGGGTCGCACCCGCCGTCTGCCAGCACCAGGATCTCGCTGGGGCCGGCGATCATGTCGATGCCCACCTTGCCGAAGACCTTCCGCTTGGCCGTGGCTACGTAGATATTGCCGGGGCCGACGATCTTATCCACGGCCGGGATGCTCTCGGTGCCGTAGGCCAGCGCCGCCACCGCCTGTGCGCCGCCGGTCTTGAAGATCTTCGTCACGCCCGCCGTAGCGGCAGCGGCCAGAATGACCGGATTCACCCTGCCGTCCTTTCCGGCAGGGGTGGTCATGACGATCTCCGACACCCCGGCCACCTTAGCCGGGATGACGTCCATCAGCACCGTAGAAGGATAAGCAGCCGTGCCGCCGGGCACATAGACGCCCGCCTTTTCGATGGGAGTGTATTTCTGGCCCAGCACCACGCCGGGCTTGTCGTTCATCACAAAATTCTTGTGCACCTGCTGGCGGTGGAAGGCCTCGATGTTGGCAGCGGCCTCTTTCAGCGTTTCCAGGAAATAGGGGTCCATGTTCGCGAAGGCCTCGTCGATCTCCGCCTGGGTCACCTGCAATTCTTCGATGGACGCGCCATCGAATTTCAGGGCGTATTCCTTCAGGGCCGCATCGCCGCGGGCGCGGACGTCGGCAAGGATGCCGTCCACGACATCCTCCACATTTTTTTCGGCACGGATGTCCCGGTTCAAAATCTCTTCCGGTCTCAGTTCGTCAAATTGGTACAGCTTGATCATTTTGCAGCCTCCTGTAAGGTCTCCCGCAGTTGTTCGAGCATTCGGTCCACTTCCCGGTGTTTGAACTGGTAGCTGGCCTTGTTGGCGATGAACCGGGCCGAGATGGGCAGAAATTCGGTCACGACCTTCAGGCCGTTCTCCCGCAGAGTCGTGCCGGTCTCCACGATGTCCACGATGACATCCGAAAGGCCCAGGATGGGGGCCAGCTCAATGGAACCGTTCAGCTTGATGATATCAATGTCCCGCCCGATGGACGCATAGTAGTTCTTTGCGATGCTCACGAATTTGGTAGCGACCCGCACCGGGCGGCTGGGGTCGTCCTGATAGTCGTTCGGCGCTGCCACGCACATCCGGCATCTGCCGAGGCCGGTGTCCAGCAGCTCATACACGTCGGCGGAGGCTTCGGTGAGGATGTCCTTTCCCACGATGCCCACATCCGCCGCGCCGTGCTCGACATAGATGGCTACATCGCTGGGCTTGACGAGGAAATACCGGATGCCCGCTTCGGGGTTCTCGACCACCAGCTTCCGGGTAGCATTGTAGTCCTCGGCGCAGCCGTAGCCGATGCGGGCCAGCAGGCCATAGACCTTATCGCCCAGACGGCCTTTCGGCAGAGCCACATTCAGCATCACCCGGTCGGTCTTCTGCTGCTGGACCGGCGGCAGCGGGGCGCTCAGGCGGTCCAGCTCATCCAGATAGACCGCAAACCCGATGGCGTCCGCGCCGGGGGTGAATTTCTGCATCAGCAGGTCGTAGCGTCCGCCCTTGAGCAGCGGGCGGGGCAGGCCCTGCAAATAGCCCTGAAAGACCAGCCCGTTGTAATACTCCATCTCGCCCGCCAGCGAGAGGTCCAGCCGGACGCTCCCGCCCCCGGCGCTCAGGGAACCCGTCAGCGCCCGCAGCTCGGCGGCAGCGGCCCGCATCCGGTCGTTTTTGCAGAAGGCCTCGGCGCGGGCCAGCGTCTCTTCGCAGCCGCCGCAGAGGGTCAGCAGCGCACACAGCGTATCGGCCCCGGCATCGTCCAGCCCGGCGGCCTTTGCGGCGGCCCGCAGCTCGTGGGCGTTCTTCTCGCGCAGCAGGTCCAGCAGGGCGGGGCGGGCCGTTTCGGGCACTGCCAGCGCATCCAGCAGGCCGAACAGATACCCCATGTGGCTCAGCTCCAGCACCCAGGCCGCGCCCAGCTGTTCCAGCGATTTTGCCGCCAGCCCGACTGTCTGCTGCACCTGCGCTTCGTCCACGGCGCCCAGCATCTCCAGGCCCATCTGCGCGATCTCCTTGAAGGTGTGGCTCTCCGCCGAGGGGCGGTAGACGTTCTCGTGGTAGTAATATTTCAGCGTCTCGCCGGGGGCGGGCTGGGCCGTCTTGGCAATGGAGAGGGTCACGTCCGGCTTGAGCGCCAGCAACCGTCCGTCCAGGTCGGTGAAGGTGATGACCTGTTCCGACGACAGAAAGCTCCGGTTCTCCTGATACAGACCGTATTCCTCAAAGCGGCCCATGTGGTATTTGCGGCAGCCCGCCGCCTCATACAGTGCCCGCAGCGCAAAGGAGGCCCGCTCCTTCGGCTGCAGATCCGACAGATCAAATCCCATGCTGGTTTCCCTTTCCTCTTTCCCGCCCTGTGCGCGGCACCGTCCGCGCCATTTGCTCTGCGAAATCGTTCTTGAATTTATTTTACTTTATCTTGATAAAGTTGTAAAGCACGAAAGTATCAAACTTTTCTCTTTTATCTTACCGTTTTTCTGTGCGTTTGTACAGAAACGCGAAATTGTTTCATCGTACCGGCAAATCAGATGATGCGTTCCGCAAACGCACCGCTCCCCAAAGCGCAAAAATGCCCCGCCGAGCGCAGGATGCGCACAGCGGGGCAAAACGCGATTCTTCGGGGGGCCGGCTCAGCGATCCAGCAGGGCCAGCACACCGCTCTTCGGGCGGGCACCGACCGCCTGATTGACGAGCCGACCGTTCTGGAAGACCAGCAGCGTGGGGATGCTCATGACGCCGAACTGGGCGGCGAGGTCCGGCTGCTCGTCCACATTGACCTTGCCCACCTTGACGTCGCTGCGCTCCTCGGCCACCTCGTCCACGATGGGCGAGAGCATCCGGCAGGGGCCGCACCAGCTGGCCCAGAAGTCCAGCAACACCGGCTTTTCGCTGTGCAGCACCTCGGCATCAAAGTTTTCGGTCGTGATCGTAATGGGTTCCATATCTTTTACCTCCTGCGGGTGTGTTTGTTGTTCGATGGTCTTAGTATACCCCAAATGCCGCCCCGCTTCCGTAACCGGGTCACAAAACACCACAAAAAGCGGCGGCCCGCCCCGGTTGGGGAGAGCCACCGCCTTTCATTGTTCTTTGGAGTACTCCGGGCTGTCTGGCCTCAATGTTTTAGGCAGTGATGATGACCAGAGCGGTGATGGGCCACAGGCCGACAGCAGCCGAACCAGCGCAGATGCCCTTGAATGCGCTCACCAGATCCTTCTGCAGATAGTTCACATAGGTGTTCATGCCGCCCTCCAGCAGAGCTGCGGTATCCTGGCCCTTGTGCGCTGCGACATAGTTGCGGGTAGCGACCATGCCCTTGTAATAGTTGTACAGGCCCCAGATGCTGAATGCAGTGCCAGCCAGAGCAGAAACAGCACCAAAAGCGCTGCCGCCCTGCGTATAGGTCATTTCCTCTTCGTTCATGACGTTGTAGTTCGCGGGCATCTTCATCTTGTTTTCCATAATAACACTCCTTTGAAAAAGCAATAATATCCCAAGCAGTGCATTCGCTGCACTGCAGGTTTCCAAACAAATGCTAAGGGGTTCCAAGAGGCATCCGGGGCAGTCTGCTCAGATGAGCATCAGCACCACGCTGACCGGGGCCAGACCCACCACCGCAGCGGTGGAGACTGCATCCCGCAGGAAGTTGGACGGGCTCTGGCTCATGTCCTCGCCGATATCATCCAGCGCACGGCCGATCACCGTGAAGACATTGCCCTTGCGGTTCTCCTTCTGGTTCAGCCAGCTGCGGGCCGTTCCGATGCCCCAGACATAGCTGGCACCCAGCACCACGGCTCCTACGACCGTTGCCGCCGTCGAGAGCGCATCCAGATAGCTGCCGCCCTCAACATAAGTCATCTCATCTTCCGACACCACGGCGCAGTGTGCGGGCATCTTCAGTTCGTTCTTCATTCCTAATTTTCCCTCATTTCGACGGTTTCTGTTCCTCCGCCGCATACAGCAACCCTGCTGCATTCCTCACTCACTCTTTATACGCTCATTTTACTACGTCTGTCGATTTTCTGCAATAGATTCTGTGCAAAACTATGAAAAATCGGAAAGTCGCATGAAAACTTCGCGAAAAGTTTGTGAAAAAGGACTGCGTTTTTTCACAGCTCAGCCTGCCACGCCCGCACGGTAGAGATACGGGTCGCTGGTAAAGCTGGAATAGCTGTACAACACCAGGATGGCGTCGTAGTCGTTGTCTGCGATGAGCTGGTCCAGACCGTAGTTGTAATTGCGGAAGTCCACCACGTCGATGGCCGCATAGTTTGCCGTCAGATACGGCACGAAGCTGTTGGCGTAGCTGTCCTTGATGACGAGGATCTTGCCGGTGCCGTCGCCCTCCACCCGGCTCAGGCCGTTGTTGCCGTGGAGGAACATGGCGTACTTGTCGTAAACGTCCAGCTTGCCCGTATCGTACAGGCCGGTCTGTGTGCCCTCGGTGGGCTGACCCGGCGCAGTGACGTTCCAGATGGTGAGCCGGTTCTGCAGATCGTACCAGGTGATGGTGTCCGGCTCGGCATTCCAGGTGCGCGCCTTGGAGTAGTGGGTGCCGTAGAAGTTTTCCGCCGTCTTCACAGAATGCGCACTGCGGTCAAAGGGCGTCAGGCCCTGCGCTTCGCAGAACTGCTCGTAGGCGTAGTAAGCCCCCAGCGTCGTCCAGTGGTGGTCGGTGCGATAGTACAGATACTCGTCCTTGTGCGCCCGCAGCGCATCGGTGACGCGGAGAAACTGCACCGCCGGGAGCGCTGCCTGCGCTTCGTCGATCCGCCCTTCCTCGTCCATCTGGGGCGCAGCGAGGGGCAGATCTTCCGGGTAGAGCACTGAGGCCGACGGCACGAGCATGAAGCTCACCTTGCCGGGGTAACGCTCGCCCAGCGACTGCACCGCCGCCAGATTCTTGTTCCAGACCCGCTCTTCGGTGGGCAGAACGCGGTAGCGCCGGGCAAACATCCGGTGTTCCCGCCCCAGCAGGATACCGCCGCTCTGGGTCTTCTGGAACAGGGTCGTCTCGGCCAGGCTCTGCAGGCTGATCCACTGGTCCCGCCCGAAGACCTGATCCTTCACATATTTGGTATAGTTCGTAAAATAGTTGTTCAGCCCATCCACCGACACGGCCGTCAGTTTTGGCCGCTGGGTGAGGGTAGTGTTTTCCAGCTCGCTGTAGGCGCGGTCCGGCGTCACCAGGTCCAGCACGAACAGCGCCGCGAAGAACAGGGTGAAAGCCGCCAGCACCGGGTACTGCTTCAGGGAGGAAACACGCTTTTTCGGATCCATGCTTTACGTCCTCCTCAGAAATTGAAATACAGGAACGGGCTGTTCGTGCTGCCCACGACATAGGCCGTGGAGAGCACCAGCAGCACCAGCACCGTGGCCACCCGCGTTGCGGTGCGCTTTTTCAGCAGGTCCCAGACCTTTTCGATGAGCGGGGTGCAGCAGACCACCGACACCGCCAGCAGCACACCGTAATTCCGCAGGAAATACACCGGCGACACACCGCCCGCAGGCACGAAGAGCTTATAGAACAGGTAGTTGAACCCGACGCCCCAGTCGTTGCCCACGAACATGGCCCAGCCCACCACCACGAGGAAGAGGGTGTAGACATGCGGCCAGACTTTGCCTTTTTCAAGGTATTTCAGCAGGAACAGCTTCTCGACGGCCAGCAGGATGAAGTAGTACAGACCCCAGCAGATGAAGTTCCAGTCCGCGCCATGCCAGATGCCGGTGAGCAGCTCCACGACGAAGAGGTTGAAGATCTGCCGTTTGAGGCCCTTGCGGTTGCCGCCCAGCGGGATATAGACGTATTCCCGGAACCAGCCGGACAGGGTCATGTGCCAGCGCCGCCAGAATTCCGTGATGGAGCGCGAGATATAGGGGTAGTTGAAGTTCTGCGGGAAATCAAAGCCCAGCATCTTGCCCATGCCAATGGCCATCATGGAATAGCCGGAAAAGTCGAAATACAGCTGCAAGGAATAGGCGATGACGCCCAGCCAGACCAGCGCCGTGGAGGCATTGCCCAGACCCACATAGGTGGTGGAGGGGCTGTTCTGGATGCCGATGATGTCGGTCCAGAGCGCGCCCACGGCATCCGCCAGCAGGACTTTCTTCGCCAGACCGAAGGTGAACAGGGTCATGCCCTCCTCGATCTGCCGGAGGCTGTAACGGTGTTCGTAGACATGCAGCTGAGCCGAGACATCGCGGTATTTGACGATGGGGCCTGCAATGAGCTGCGGGAACATGACCACATAGGCACCGAAATCAATGATGTTGTGCTCGGTCTTCACATCCCGGCGGTAGACATCAATGGTGTAGGAAAGGGTCTGGAAGGTGTAGAAGCTGATGCCCAGCGGCAGAGTGCTGATGCCCTGGATGGCCGCGAACTGAGTGCCAAACAGGCTGTTCAGGCTGGAGAGGACAAAGTTCGCATACTTAAAATAGAACAGCATCCCCAGGCTCCCCGCCAGAGCCACCAGCAGCAGCGCCGTGCGGGCGGCGGGCTTGTCCTCCATGCGTTCCAGCCCCAGGCCGCAGAGGTAGTTGATGAGGATGAGGGCCAGCATGACCGGGAAAAACCGGACTTCGCCCCAGCAGTAGAACACCAGACTGCACACAAAGAGCACGGTGTTCTTGAGTTTGGCGGGCGCAAGGTAATAGAGCGCCAGCGTGATGGGGAGAAACCGGAACAGAAAAAGGATGGTGCTGAAAACCAAGGTGTTCCTCCTTTGAAAAAGGGCCGATGCCGCCAAGGCACCGGCCCACGATGATCGTTGTTACTTGAGCAGAACGCCGTTGACGGCGTCGGTCAGGTCTTCCGTGCACGCGTTGGAGGCAATGACCATCACCACGCGGTCGGCGCTGTTGGCGATGACGGCATTTTCCACATTGGCCTGTGCCGCGGCAAACTCGGCATAGTTGCCGTAGAAGGCCACCTGGTCCTGCTGGTAGGCCTTCAGGGCCTCCACGATCTCTTCGGCCTTGCCCTCTGCCGGCTCGATGACCAGCACCAGACCAGCATCGCCGTTGTCGTTGCTCTTCACGCCCTTATAGCTGGCCACATCCTCCGCCTTCAGGCCGAAATCGTACTCGATGTTCATGGCAGCGATCTCGAACTGGTTGGAGATGGGGTTCGCTTCCAGCAGCGCATCCACCTCGTCGGCCAGCGCATCGGGGCTGTTGGTGCCGTCGTCGGGCAGGACGCTCTCCGCCTGGGACAGCACCACCGAGGACGCCGCCGGGCTTGCCGAGGAAGCCGTGGAAGAGGAAGCCGCGCCGCCGCAGCCTGCGAGCAGAGCGCAGCCCAGCGTAGCAGCCACAGCGGACAGTATCAGTTTTGAACGGATCTTCATAGATTATTCCTTCTTTTGCATTCATTACACTCAAGCCCGGCGCTGTGCCTTCCGGCGCGGCTGGCCGGGCCATTGCTATCTTACCATACCCTTGCCGGAAATGCAAAGGTTCGCGCAAATTTTTACGGTTTCTTCACCGGTCTTTGCCAGCGCTTTTCCGCTCAGCCCGCAAGGGTGTGCAGCTGGGCGATGTAGTCCTCGAAGCACAGGCCGCTGGCGCTGATCTTCCGGGCATTTTCCACGCCCACATAGCGCCAGTGCCAGGGCTCGTAGGTAATCTCGGTCTGAGCCTCGGCCCCCTTGGGGTAGCGCAGGATGAACCCGTAATCTGCCGCGTGCTCACACAGCCAGCGGAAGGCCGTGGTGTTCTCAAAGCCCTCGTCCAGGCCGGTGTGCTCCGGGCTGTTCAGGTCTGCAGCCAGACCGCAGTTGTGCTCCGAGTAGCCCGGCGGGTTGACGACCGCCGCCGCCTTTTCCTTGGCCGTGGCCAGGTCGTAGCCCTGGTCGGTGTAGTATTTCGTCTTCCGCTCGTACAGACCGGTCTGGTACTTGACGCTGCGGTAGCCGCTCTGCATCCAGATGGTCACATTTTCGGCGGCAGCGGCTTTCTGCATCTCCAGAAAAGCATCGCAGGCCACGGTCTGCAGCGTCTTGTTCACAGCGGTCTTCGAGCCGCACTCCTTGGTCTCAAAGGTATAGTCGTCCGGCATCTTGTTGGTGTGGTTCACCAGCACCATCAGCGGGTCGGCCAGCATAGCAGCGGCCTCGTCGGCGGTCAGGCCCAGAGCATTGCCATTGGTCTCCTCCACGGTGCTGGACGCTGCCGGAAGCAGGCTGTTCTCCGCATCCTCTGCCGGGGCGCTGGCCGCGTTGGCGGAAAGCACCGGGGCGTGGCGGTTGAGCAGGAACGCAGCCCCGCCCACGAACAGGCAGACGGCGACGGTCAGCCCGGCCACCCGGCGGATGGCACGGCTGCGACGGCGGCGGCGCACTTCGGCGCGGGTCATGCGGCGGTGCGGTTGGTTCACAGGTCGTTGATTCATAAGGCTTCTCCTTGTATATTCTCTCCGGGCCGGGGACATCCTATCCCCGGAGGTGTTCTGCATGAAACTGACAGCGCAGGAATATGCGCGGCGGGTGCAGCGGGCAGGCCCGCATTCGCCGCTGGGCACCGACTGCCTGTGGGCTTTCGGCGTGGGCGGCGGCATCTGCCTGCTGGGCGAGGTGCTCCGCCAGTGGTATCTGGGTCTGGGGCTCGAAGTCGACCTTGCCGGTACCCTGACCAGCTGCACCCTCATCGCCCTCTCGGCGGTGCTGACGACGCTGGGCCTTTACCAGAAGCTCGCCGCCCGCGCGGGGGCCGGGTCACTGGTGCCCATCACGGGCTTCGCCAACGCCGTGGTCAGCGCGGCCATCGAGTTCAAGACCGAGGGCCGTGTGCTGGGCACCGGGGCCAAGATGTTCACCATCGCCGGGCCGGTCATCGTGTACGGCACACTGGCTGCGGTGCTGTACGGCGGGGTGCTCTGGCTGCTGGGCGGCTGATCCCTCTCACTTACCATACGCTTTGCCGGGCGCAAAGATTGCACACTCCCGGCGATTTTCCAGTATACCACAAAATCCGCAAAAAAACATCCCTGAAAGGAGGAATTTTTCATGGCGACCCGGCGCGGCGACACCCTGATTTTCCAGACTCCGCCCGTCATCGCGGCCCATGCGGCGGTGGGCGGCAAAAAAGAGGGGGAAGGCCCCCTTGCGGCGGGCTTCGATGCGCTGAGCGCCGACAACCGATTCGGCCAGTCCGGCTGGGAAGCCGCCGAGACCCAGCTGCAGCTGCGGGCGGCGCGGCTCTGCCTGAAAAAAGCACAGATCACTGAGAAAGAGGTCAGTCTGGCTCTGGCCGGAGACCTGCAGGCCCAGTGCACGGCCTCCAATTACGCCATGCGGGCACTGGGCATCCCCTATGCGGGGCTGTTCGGGGCCTGCAGCACCATGGCCGAAGCGCTGGGGCTGGGGGCTGCGCTCTGCTCGGCCGGGCTGGCCGACGGCCTGCTGGCCATGGCATCCAGTCATTTCTGCACCGCCGAACGCCAGTTCCGCACCCCGCTGAGCTATGGAGCCGTCCGCACCCCGACCGCCCAGTGGACGGCCACCGCCGCCGGGGCCTGTCTGCTGCGCCCCGCCGGGCAGGGGGTCGGCATCCGGGCCGTGACCTTCGGGCGGGTGCAGGACTATCAGATCCGGGACATCAACAACATGGGCGCGGCCATGGCTCCCGCCGCCAGCGCGACTCTGCTGCACTACCTGCGGGACACCCACGCAGAGCCGCCGGATTTCGACGCCATCTACACCGGCGACCTGGGCCATGTGGGCAGCCAGCTCTTCCGGGAGCTGCTGGCCGCCGAGGGCCTGCTCATCAAGAACCATGTGGACTGCGGCTGCATCCTCTACGATGCCAACGAGCAGGCCGTAAAGAGCGGCGGCTCCGGTGCGGGCTGCTGCGCGGCGGTGCTTTGTGCCCACATCCTGCCCCGGCTGGAGCGCGGCACCCAGAAGCGGGTGCTCTTCCTCGCCACCGGAGCCTTGATGAGCCAGACCACCTTTCTGCAAAAGGAGAGCATCCCGGCCGTCGCCCATCTGGTGGAGCTGGCTGCGCCGGAGAAAGGAGCCGCATCATGAACTATCTCTGGGCTTTCGTCATCGGGGGCGGCATCTGCGCCGCCGGGCAGATCCTCATCGACCTGACCGACCTGACCCCCGCCCGCATCCTGACGGGCTATGTCGTCGCGGGAGTCGTGCTGTCGGCCCTCGGCTGGTACGCCCCGCTGGCCGAGCTGGCCGGGTGCGGGGCCACCGTGCCGCTGCTGGGCTTCGGCCACCTGCTGGCCAAGGGCGTCCGCACCGCATTGCAGGAAGAGGGGGCCATCGGCATCCTCACCGGCGGGCTCCCTGCCGCTGCCGCCGGCATCACCACCAGCCTCGTCTGCGGCGTGGTCTGCTCCTGGGTCGGCCGGAGCCACGACCAGAACTAGCCCGCAATCAAAAGCGGCGCTGCTTCGCGCCGGTTCGCGCCCGGCGGGTGGTAGGATGCAAAAAACAAAAACCCCCGCACCGGAAACCGGCACAGAGGTTTTGTTCGTCAGTCGATCACTCGATCAGGCATGAACTCAAGCGTTCTTGTTTGCACGCTTTGCCATACGGCTGATCTTGCGAGAAGCAGTGTTCTTCTTGATGACACCCTTAGCGCGAGCCTTGTCGATCGCGGAAACAGCAGCCAGGACAGTTGCGTCCTTGTCAGCGGCTTTAGCATCGATGGCAGCGTCTGCCTTCTTGACGACTGTTTTCAGGTTGGTCTTAATGGCCTTGTTGTGAGCCTGCTCAGCTGCAGCCTGCACGACGCGGTCCTTCTGAGATTTGATGTTAGGCATTCGTTCCACCTCCTTGGCTACCTATAACAGCGCACCTTATGATACCATATTTGCCGTACCAGCGCAAGCCTTTTTTCGATTTTTGTTTAGAAAAGTTTTCAAAATCCCATACTGAAACTGTAAAACCGGGCCAAAACGGCCCCAAATGCAAATTTCAGATGGGAAAGCGGGATGAATCATGCGGGAAACAGACCTTGCCGATGAGCTGTTCCGGGCACCGGGCAGTGCGCCGCCCACCGGTGTGCGGGTGGCCACAGCCAGGCGCGGCGGCGTGACCGTAACGCGGGTGGAGATCGCGCGCGAAGGGCTGGAGCGCCCCCGCGGGCGGTATGTGACGCTGGAAGTGCCCCGCGTCAGCCTGCTGGACGAGCGGGACGAAGCGGTCATCGAACCGGCTGCGGCAGAGCTGCAGGCCCTGCTGCCTCCGGCAGGGCCGGTGCTGGTGCTGGGCGTCGGGAACCGGCGGGTGACCTCCGATGCCCTCGGCCCCCGGACTGTGCAGAAAATTTTCGTCACGATGGGGCAGCATACCGTCCCGGTGCAGGGCATCCGGCCGGTGGCGGCAGTGGCACCGGGCGTGTCGGCTGCCACCGGGCTGAGTTTGCAGCAGCTGGCCGGGGCAATGGTGCGGGAGATCCGCCCCGCTGCCCTGCTCTGCGTGGACAGCCTCTGCTCTTCCGAACCGGAGCGGCTGGGCCGGACCCTGCAATTCTCGGACACCGGGCTGTTCCCGGCCCAGCCCGGCCACAGCCGCCATCTGGACGCCGCCCGGCTGGGGGTGCCGGTCGTAGCGGCAGGCATCCCGACCCTGATGCAGGCCGAGGAGGGCAGCGACCTTGTAGTGACCCCTCGCGAGCTGGACAGCGTCATCGCCCACGGGGCCGCCCTGCTGGCAGCTGCCATCAACCGTGCTTTGCAGCCCCGCCTGAGCATTGCCCAGCTGGGCTGGCTGACGAGCTGAGGCCTTGGCTCCCCTACCAGGGGAGCTGTCGAGCCGTAGGCGAGACTGAGAGGTTGTATGAAGGGAAGCCTTTCCTCTGTACAACCTCTCCGTCACCTGCGGTGCCACCTCTCCTGGTAGGAGAGGCCTTGGCATTCCGGCACGAAACGTTCTATCTCTACAGGTTAATTTCATACCCTATTAAGAGGGAAGGAGGTGTCCGCCATGCGCCGCAGGCAGGGAGATTTCGGGGCCGGGCCGGTGCTCAGTCTGGCCGGGGCGGCGGCGCTGATGCTGGCGCTGACCGTTTTTGCCCATGGACTGGTGCTCAGTCTGGCGGCGCTCATCATCGGGCCGCTGCCTGCCGCGCAGACGGCCCTTTCTCTCAGCCGGAGGCAGGCCGCCTCCGCACAGAGCACCGGATCTGCAGCAGAAGCGCTTCCGCCCGAAGTCCTCGAACCCGCTCCGGGATCTCTGCCCGCCGCCGCAGACCGCTCCTACCTCGTCCCGCTGGAAGGCGACGACGCCCGGCCCGAAGACGCAGGCACCATCCTTGAAAAGACCTATCCGCAGGGCAGCGGCGAAAAATACGTGGCCTGCGGGGCGGGCAGCATCAAGAACAACACCCGCGTCCCGGCGGCGGAGATCGCGGCCGAGGTCGAAGCTCCGCTCCCCTTTGCGGTGGAGTGGAACAGCCCGGAGCCGCAGGTCCTCATCATGCATACCCACGCCACCGAGGACTACCGCCTTTCGGCCGGGCTGTGGTTCCGCCCCGGCGACGGCTCCCGCACCACCGACCGGAACTATAACATGTGCGCCGTGGGCCGCGTCATGGCCGACACCCTCAACGCCGCCGGGCTGAACACCCTCCACGACGAGACCCTGAACGACTACCCCAGCTACACCGGCAG
>ULRQ01016277.1_pt1 | contig 14665 bp, 10 predicted proteins | sample 1955491 | NCBI WGS metagenome assembly ULRQ01 (sample SAMEA4835684, study PRJEB28245) | human gut metagenome | biome: gut microbiome; material: fecal sample | place: Denmark | collected 2008 | reverse complement strand
GAGATAGTTCAGCAGATGAAGAAGAGAACTATTACTATGAGTGAAGGAAAGATTATCAGCGATCAGGAAAAGGGTGGTTATTTCTATGAAGATTAGGTCATTAGCATATCATATTAAAGATGGATTTAAGAATATCCATCGTAATAAGATGTTCTCACTGGCATCAATAGCAACAATTACAGCATGTATATTCCTTTTTGGAGTATTCTATTCTATAGTGGTTAATTTTCAGTATATGATTAAGAAGGCTGAGACAGAGGTCTGTGTAACAGTTTTCTTTGACGAAAATCTCAGTGAGACGGATATTAAGAAGCTTGGAGATGAAATCAGCAAAAGAGAAGAAGTATCAAGAGTTCAGTATGTATCAGCTGATGATGCATGGGAAAGCTTCAAGGGTGAGTATTTCGCCGCATATCCTGAACTTGCAGAAGGCTTCAAGGATGATAATCCTTTAGCTAATTCTTCTTCTTATGAAGTATATCTTAAGGATGCAAGTAATCAGGGTACACTGGTTAAGTACCTTGAGAATAAGGATGGAATAAGACAGGTTAACCGTTCAGAGGTTACAGCAAGCGGACTTGCCAGTGCAGCAAGACTTGTAAGTTATGTTGCAGTTGCAGTAATTGTTGTTCTTCTTGCGGTATCTATATTCCTTATTACTAATACAATTGTAATTGGTATTACAGTACGAAAAGATGAGATATCAATCATGAAATATATAGGAGCTACGGATGCATTTGTTAATGCACCATTCTTCGTAGAAGGTATCGTTATAGGACTTATAGGTGCTATTATTCCAGTAGCAATATTGAGGTATATTTATGGTGGAGTTGTTAATTTTGTTCTTGGAAAATTCTCTGTTTTACAGAATATATTAGCATTTATGCCAGCATCAGAAGTATTTGAGGTACTTATTCCGGTAGCAGTTATTCTTGGAATTGGTATTGGTCTTATAGGAAGTTTCTTCGCTGTAAGAAAGCATGCCGATGTATAGTTTCGGATAGTTTTTGGGGGCTTTTGCAAACGGATGCAGAAGTCCCTGTTTGTTTTTAGAAAACATTTTAATTATGGTAAAGGAGTGGCTGTATGGAGAAAGCACTGTTTTGGAACAATTTAATAAAGAAAATAACAGCGGCACTCATGATTGTAATGCTGCTTATACCGTATTGTTTTGCACAGGTTACATTTGGAGATAATAAATCGGATCTGAAGAATGCCCAGAACCAGCAGAATGATATACAGAATAAAAAGAAAGAAACAGAAGACAAGATTGCTCAGCTTAAGGCGCAGAGTTCAGATCTTACATCTCTTATTCAGGGACTGGATGCCCAGATGGGGGAATTGTCAGCGTCATTAGATGATATTAATACCCAGATTGCAACATTAGAGGCTGAGATTGAGGAGACACAGGCACAGCTTGAGCAGGCTGAGGCTGATAAGGAAAGCCAGTATGAGGCTATGAAGCTTCGAATCCAGTTTATGTATGAGCATAATGATTATACATATGTTGAAGTGCTTTTATCATCACAGAGTATGGCGGATATGCTTAATAAATTTGAGTATATTAATAAGATATCAGAGTATGACAGACAGATGCTTGAGGAATATCAGTCAACGATTAATCTGATATCATCTTCTAAAGTAAAGCTTGAAGAAGATAAAGGGACTCTGACTGCCAGTCAGGAGGCACTTCAGGCACAGGTTGATGCACTTGAGGTTGTCCAGAATGAGAAGACTGCCCAGCTTAATGCTTTGAGTAAGAATACGGCTAATCAGGTGGCTTATAAGAAACAGCTCGAAGCTGACGAGAAGAAGCTCGATGCAGAGATTGCTTCTATAACAGCCAAGATTAAGGCAGAGGAAGCAAACGGAGTTACTCCGTCTAACAGATATGATGGCGGAACTTTCAAATGGCCAACAACAAGTACAAGAATAACTTCTCCATACGGAGATACATCTGACAGAACTTCACCGCATAAAGGTGTGGATATTGGAGCGGTCAGGGCAGGAGTTTCAGGTGATCCTGTATATGCAGCTTATGACGGTAAAGTTGTTATTGCACACAGACAGAGTGAGAAATACTCAACAGCGGGTAATTATGTGATGATTTATCATGGTAATGGACTGTATACGAGATACCTGCATCTTGATAGTTTAAATGTATCAGTAGGAGCCCAGGTGACGAAAGGACAGAAGCTTGGTGTTATGGGTAATACGGGTAATTCGTTTGGAGCACATCTGCATTTTGATGTAATGCTCAATGGTTCATATGTTAATCCCATGCCATATTTTAATAAATAATTCAACTTAATAGGAGGACTCAATGGAATATGATAATAACAGACCTTTTTCTTCGGAAGGGGCCGCACAGGAACGAAAGAGAAAACATGCTTTAGGCAAAGGTGTTATTATTGGTGTTGTGGCAACACTGTTGGTTGTGATACTGGCATTGTCATGCGTATTCATGGGACTTATAAGAAGTGGTAATCTTCATATTGGAATTGATGGACGTATATATGTCCAGGATGTTGGAACAAGTGATAATGAAGGAATCGGAACTAAGGTTGAAAGTAAGCTGAATGCTCTGGATTCGCTGCTTGGAGATGGATTTTACTTTGATGATGTAGATGATGAAAAGGCTGCAGACAACATTTTTAAGGCATATCTTGCTGCATATGGTGATAAATATACGGTTTATTATACGCCTGAAGAATATAAGTCAATGATGGAGTCAACATCAGGTTCTTTCTATGGAATTGGTGCGGTATGCCAGAAGGCTGATGATGGTTCAATACTTATATCTGAGGCATATGAGGATGCACCGGCATATAAGGCTGGTATCAGAAATGGAGATAAGGTAACAGAGGTTAACGGTGAGGATATTACAGGAATGGATCTTTCTGTAGCAGTTGCTCTTATTAAGGGCGAGAAGGGAACGGATGTTAACCTTACTGTTATGAGAAATGGCGAGAAGCTGAGCTTCACAGTTACAAGAGACAAGATTGATATTAAGACTGTTTCATCAGAGGTGCTTGAGAATAATATTGGATATATCTACATTTCGCAGTTTGATGATGTTACAACAGAGCAGTTTAAATCGGTTGTTGATGACCTTCAGAAGCAGGGAATTACAGGACTTGTAATTGATATAAGAAATAATCCTGGCGGAGTTCTTAATACTGTAGTGGATATGCTTGATTATATTCTTCCTAATGGACTTATCGTGTATACAGAGACTAAGTCGGGTAAGAGACAGGAATATTCAGGTTCTGATAATCATGAGCTTAATATTCCGATGGCAGTTTTGGTAAATGGCAACAGTGCAAGTGCATCTGAGATATTTGCCGGTGCAATGCAGGATTATGATAAGGCACAGATAATCGGAACACAGACATTTGGTAAGGGCATTGTGCAGACAATCCGTCCGCTTACTGATGGAAGTGCGGTTAAGTATACAATTGCCAAATATTTTACTCCTAAGGGACAGGATATTCATGGCAAGGGAGTGACACCTGACAGTATTGTGGAGCTTCCGGATGATGCGACTGAAGATGTGCAGTTGAAGGCAGCAGTTGATTATCTCAATGGAAAAATGAGTGTCAGCGCGGCAGAATAAAGAATATAGAAGTATGGAATAAAGTACAGGGCAAATCGAATGTTTGTTCTGTACTTTTTGGCTGTTATATTGTATAATGAGGGAAATGCATTTAATAGGGAGGGCTTTATGGACAGATTTGTATTACATTCGGATTTTAAGCCGATGGGCGACCAGCCGCAGGCTATTGAAGCACTTACAAAGGGCTTTGAGGAAGGCAATCAGTTTGAGACTCTAGTTGGTGTAACTGGTTCTGGTAAAACATTTACAATGGCGAACATTATACAGAATGTTCAGAAACCTACACTTATTATAAGCCATAATAAGACACTGGCAGCGCAGTTGTATGGGGAGATGAAGGAGTTCTTTCCAGAGAATGCGGTTGAGTACTTTGTCTCCTATTATGATTATTACCAGCCAGAGGCCTATGTACCTCAGAGTGACACTTATATTGCGAAGGATTCATCTATTAATGATGAAATTGATAAATTAAGACATTCGGCAACAGCGGCACTTTCTGAAAGAAATGATGTTATTATCGTTGCTTCGGTTTCATGTATATATGGATTAGGTGCGCCGGTTGATTATAAGAACATGGTTATTTCGCTTCGTCCGGGAATGGAGAAGGACAGGGATGATTGCATAAGAAAGCTTATTGATATCCAGTATGTAAGGAACGACCAGGATTTTAAGCGAGGAACCTTCAGGGTAAGAGGCGATGTTGTTGAAGTGTATCCTTCATCATCATCAGGTGATGCCATAAGAGTTGAATTCTTTGGTGATGAAGTGGACAGAATAAGTGAGATAGATTCCCTTACAGGCGAAGTTAAAGGCGTTCTTGAACATATTGCGATATTCCCTAACTCACATTATGTTGTTGAGAAGGAGAAGATGGACGCTGCGATTGAGAATATCAAGGCAGAGCTTGCCGAGAGAGTGAAGTATTTCAAGAGTGAGGATAAGCTTCTAGAGGCACAGAGAATTGAAGAGAGAACGAATTTTGATATAGAGATGATGCAGGAGACAGGCTTTTGTTCAGGAATAGAGAATTATTCAAGACATTTGGCAGGACTTCCGGCAGGGTGTCCTCCGTATACGCTGATGGATTATTTTCCAGATGATTTTCTTATTATTGTGGATGAGTCGCATATCACAATTCCGCAGATTCGAGGCATGTATGCCGGTGACCAGTCAAGAAAGACTACGCTTGTAGATTATGGCTTCAGACTGCCATCTGCGAAGGACAACAGACCGCTTAATTTCAGTGAGTTTGAGAGCAAGATTTCACAGATGCTTTTCGTATCAGCAACACCAAGCACATACGAGGCAGAGCATGAACTTATGAGAACCGAGCAGGTTATCAGACCTACCGGACTTCTTGACCCGGAGATAACTGTTAAGCCGATTGAAGGACAGATTGATGACCTTATATCAGAGATTAATAAGGAAACTGCCAAGAAGAACAAGGTGCTTGTTACTACACTTACCAAGAGAATGGCGGAGGACCTTACTGATTATCTTAAAGAGGCAGGAATCAGGGTTAAGTATCTTCATGCAGATATTGATACGCTTGAGCGTCAGAAGATTATAAGAGATATGCGTCTTGATGGATTTGATGTTCTTGTTGGAATCAACCTGTTGCGAGAAGGTCTGGATATTCCTGAAATCAGCCTTGTTGCAATACTTGATGCTGATAAGGAAGGCTTCTTAAGAACAGAGACATCGCTTATACAGACGATTGGTCGAGCTGCAAGAAATGCAGAGGGACATGTTATCATGTATGCAGACAAGATTACTGAATCTATGGAAAAGGCTATTTCAGAGACAGAACGAAGAAGAAAGATTCAGCAGGAGTATAATGATGAGCATGGAATTACTCCACAGACAATCAAGAAGGCAGTAAGAGATCTGATAAGTATAAGCAAGGCAGCGGAGCCGGGTGATGCTTCCGGAAAGCTTAAGGTTGATTATGAATCTATGAGCATCAAAGAGCTTGAGAAGGTTAAGACGCAGGTTGAGAAGAACATGCGTAAGGCAGCAGCAGAGCTTAACTTTGAGGAGGCTGCACAGCTTCGTGACAAGATGATTGAGATTAATAAATATATTTATGAAGGAAAAAAACATGGCTGATAGTAAGTTAAAGAAAGAGATAGAAAGAGGCAGTTACAAGAACTGCATAAGGATAAAGGGTGCAAGAGAGCATAATCTTAAAGGAATAGATGTTGATATTCCAAGAGACAAGCTTGTTGTGCTTACAGGACTTTCAGGTTCGGGAAAGTCGAGTCTTGCATTTGATACAATATATGCAGAAGGTCAGAGAAGATATATGGAATCACTGTCCTCATATGCAAGACAGTTCCTGGGGCAGATGGAAAAGCCGGATGTTGACAGTATTGAAGGACTTTCACCGGCTATATCTATAGACCAGAAGTCAACTAACAGAAATCCGCGTTCTACAGTAGGAACTGTTACAGAGATATATGATTATTTCCGACTTCTCTATGCAAGAATTGGTATTCCGCATTGTCCACAATGTGGACGCGAAATCAACAAACAGACAGTTGACCAGATGGTTGATGTTATTATGGCGCTTCCTGAAAGAACTAAGATTCAGGTTCTTGCACCTGTTGTCCGTGGACGAAAGGGTGAGCATGTAAAGCTGTTTGAGCAGGCAAAGAAGAGCGGATTTGTGCGTGTTATTGCTGATGGAAGCATGTACGAGCTTACAGACGACATTAAGCTTGATAAGAATAAGAAGCATAATATTGAGATTGTTGTAGACAGACTTTCTGTAAGAGACGGAATCCAGAAACGACTTACAGATTCTATTGAGACAGCTCTTAAGCTTGCCGAAGGTCTTATGACAGTAGATGTTATTGATGGTGAGACACTTAATTTCAGCCAGAGCTTTTCCTGCCCAGACTGTGGTATAAGTATTGATGAGGTTGAGCCAAGAAGCTTTTCGTTCAACAATCCATTTGGCGCATGCCCGGACTGTTTCGGACTTGGTTATACAATGAAGTTTGATGCAGAGCTGCTTATACCGGATGAGAGTCTCAGCATTGATGAAGGCGCTATTGTCGGAATGGGATGGCAGTCATCTAAGGATGAGGGCAGCTTTAGCAGGGCGGTTCTTGATGCACTTGCAGAGGAATATGGATTTTCATTAAAGACACCATTCAAGGATTATCCTGATGATATTAAGGATATTATTATCAATGGTACTAAGGGACATTCTGTAAAGGTTAAATATAAAGGCCAGCGCGGAGAGGGTGTATATGATGTCGCATTTGAAGGTCTTATTAAGAATATGGAGAGAAGATACAGAGAGACATATTCTGATAATACTAAGCAGCAGTATGAGGAATTTATGAGAATAAGACCTTGTTCTGCCTGTCACGGACAGAGACTTAAGCCGTCTTCACTTGCTGTTACTATTGCAGATAAGAACATATATGAGATTACTAACATGTCTATTATAAAGCTTCAGGAATTTCTTGAGAATATGAAGCTTTCAGAGAGACAGTTGTTTATTGGTGCAGAGATTCTTAAGGAAATCAAGGCAAGAATTAAGTTCCTTGTAGATGTAGGGCTTGATTATCTGGCACTTTCGCGTGCCACAGGAACTCTGTCAGGCGGTGAAGCACAGAGAATCAGGCTTGCAACACAGATTGGTTCAGGTCTTGTAGGAGTTGCTTATATTCTTGATGAGCCAAGTATCGGACTTCACCAGAGGGATAATGACAAGCTGCTTGGAACTCTGACACATTTGCGAGATCTTGGTAACTCAGTTATTGTCGTTGAACATGATGAGGATACTATGTTTGCAGCCGATTATATTGTGGATATCGGCCCAGGCGCAGGAAGAAATGGTGGAGAAGTTGTCGCAACAGGAACTGCTGCGGACATTATGGCGTGCAAGGACTCACTTACAGGTGCATATCTGTCAGGAAGAATCAAGATACCTGTACCGGCAGAGCGTAGAAAGCCTGCTGGCTGGATTAAGGTAAGAGGCGCAAGGGAGAATAATCTTAAGAATATTGATGTAGATATTCCGCTTGGAGTTGTCACATGCGTAACAGGTGTGTCAGGCTCAGGCAAGAGTTCACTTGTTAATGAGATTCTTTACAAGCACCTTGCAAAGTCGCTTAACAGGGCGAGATGTATTGCAGGCGACCATGATGGAATTGACGGAATAGAGCAGCTTGATAAGGTCATTAATATTGACCAGTCACCAATTGGACGAACACCAAGGTCTAATCCGGCAACCTATACAGGTGTATTTGATATGATAAGAGACCTGTTTGCAACGACTAAGGACGCCAAGGAGCGAGGATATACCAAAGGCAGATTCAGCTTTAATGTTAAAGGCGGAAGATGTGAGGCATGCTCAGGTGACGGTATTATCAAGATAGAGATGCATTTCCTGCCGGATGTGTATGTTCCTTGTGAAGTCTGCGAGGGTAAGCGTTACAACAGAGAAACTCTTGAAGTAAAATACAAGGATAAGAGTATATATGATGTTCTTGACATGACTATTGAGGATGCAGTTGATTTCTTTGAAAATGTGCCAAGTATAAGAAGAAAGATTGAGACTCTCAACGAGGTTGGCTTGTCTTACGTCAAGCTTGGACAGCCATCAACTGAGCTTTCAGGTGGTGAGGCACAGAGAATCAAGCTTGCAACAGAGCTTTCAAGAAGAAGCACAGGAAAAACTATATATATTCTTGATGAGCCTACAACCGGACTGCATTTTGCCGATGTCCACAAGCTTGTCAATATCCTTCACAGGCTTGCAGAGGGTGGCAACACTGTAGTTGTTATTGAACATAATCTTGATGTTATTAAGACAGCAGATTATATTATAGATATGGGACCAGAGGGTGGCGACCGCGGCGGAACTGTTATTGCCAAGGGAACGCCTGAGGAGATTGTTAAGGTTAAGAAGTCTTATACCGGACAGTATGTTAAGAAGTATCTGGAAGAGAAGTAAGATTAAGAAGTGAATGAACGTATATCTGGAAAGTGTATGCAAGGGATGTCGGTTTGATATTTGGGGGAGTAGAATGGAGGCAGTTATGATAAAAGGGATTATCTTTGATATGGACGGAGTTATGATTGATACGGAAAATCAGTCTAATCTTGGCTGGCTGTGGGCAGCTTCCCAGAAAAATGTAGAGATGCCATTATGGCTTATCGACAGTTTTAAAGGTGCACCGGCAAAGCTTAGTCAGAGCTTTTTTGATGATTATTATCATGGAGAGCAGGATTACTGGGAAATGCGGACAATGCGCACAGACCATGTTTACAAAATCAGGGAGACAGAGGAAGTTCCGGTTAAGCCGGGGCTTCATATGCTGCTTGATTATATTAAGGATAATGGACTCAAATGTGCTGTTGCAACTTCAACACAGAAATCAAGTGCTGAAAAGAGTCTTTACAGAATAGGAGCATGGGATTATCTTTCTGGTGTTGTATATGGAGATGAGGTTGAGCATGGAAAGCCTGAGCCGGACATATTCTTAAGGGCAGCAGGCTTTATCGGCTATGAACCATCAGAATGTGTAGTCATTGAGGACAGTATTAATGGCATTAAAGCAGGATATGCAGCAGGCATGAAGGTAATTCATATACCTGATACTATTGAGATTAACGATGACATCCGAAGACTGACTTCAGTTGTATGCCATTCTTTATCTGATGTGCCTGATATTATAGACACATGGAATGAGGGAAAGGTTGCTGATGTTGAAGGTTATTATGAAAATGCCAAGATAAACCGTGTGTATGTTGACAGAGTGCATGTTAAGAAAGCATTTGCAGAATACGCAGCAGCTTATAATGCAGATGACCCTAAGATTAAATTAAAAATTGACCACACTTACAGAGTTGCAGCTTTGTGCGAAAGAATTGCAAAGGCAGCTGGAATGTGTGCCTATGATGTTGAGCTGGCATGGTTATCCGGAATGCTTCATGATGTTGGAAGATTTGAACAGATAAAGCGTTATAACACATTTTCAGATGCGGACTCTGTTGACCATGCAAAATTCGGTGCAGACCTGTTGTTTAAAGACGGTCTTATCAGTACTTTCCTTAAAGGTATGGTCAAATGTACAGGCTACAAGCCAGGAGCATTAGAGGATCGATATAGTTCTGATGGAGTATTTCTGTATGACAGATTGAATAAATCGGACATGGAAATGCTTGAACTTGCAATAAGGTGTCACAATATGTACAGAATTCCGCAGGGACTTAATAGCCGCGAGCAGGCATTCTGCAATGTGCTTCGTGACGCTGATAAGGTTGATATATTTAAGGTTAATATTGATACTCCGCTTGAAGAAATATATAACACTACGACTGAAGAACTGATGAAGAGCAATATTACAGATGAAGTGTTAGAAGCGTTTGATGAGGAACACTGTATACTCAAAGCAATAAGACGCACACCGGCTGATACTGTTATTGGTCATGTATCACTTGCTTATGAGCTTGTGTATGATGAGAGCGTGCGGATTACTGTGGAACAGGGCTATCTTGCAAAGCTTATGCATTTTAATTCTGATAATGAGGAGACCAACAGAAAGATGGCGGTGGTCAGAGAGAAGATGGATTCTTATGTGAAGAAGAGAATTGGGGAGAAAGATGCATAGATAAGGATTGTCTGGAGGAGAATTAGCAAGATAGGAATTGGGGAGAATTAAGGCTTGTCATAAGTGGCAAGTTTAACTATAATGTATATATAAATACACAAGATTGGAGATTGATCATGGATCAGGAGAAAGTTATTGTCATTGACTTCGGCGGTCAGTACAACCAGCTGGTTGCGCGCCGTGTCCGTGAATGTAATGTATATTGTGAGATCTATTCTTACAAGACAGACCTGGCGCAGATTAAGGCTATGAACCCTAAAGGAATTATCCTTACGGGTGGTCCTAACAGCTGTTATGAAGATGGCGCGCCAACATGTACTAAAGAGCTTTTCGAACTTGGTGTACCTGTACTTGGTCTTTGCTATGGCGCACAGCTTATGCAGCATGTGCTTGGCGGCAAGGTTGAGAAGGCACCAGTAAGAGAGTATGGAAAGACAGAAACATTTGTAGATAAGAGCAGCGCTTTATTCTCAGATGTCTCAGAGAAAACTATTGTGTGGATGAGCCATTTTGATTACATCTCACAGATTGCACCAGGATTCAAGATTGTTGCCCACACAGCAGACTGCCCAGTTGCAGCAGCAGAGTGTACAGAGAAGAATCTTTATGCAATCCAGTTCCACCCAGAGGTTCTTCATACTCAGGAAGGAACCAAGATGCTTCACAACTTTGTTCGTGGAGTATGCGGATGTGCCGGAACATGGAAGATGGATGCATTTGTTGAGAATACAATTAAGGAAATCCGAGAGAAGGTTGGCAGTGGCAAGGTTTTACTTGCTCTTTCAGGTGGTGTTGATTCATCTGTTGCAGCCGGACTTCTTTCAAGAGCTATTGGAAAGCAGCTTACATGCGTATTCGTAGATCACGGTCTTCTCCGTAAAGATGAAGGCGATGAAGTTGAGAGCGTATTTGGACCAGAAGGACAGTTCGACCTTAACTTTATAAGAGTTAATGCACAGGAAAGATATTACTCTAAGCTTGCAGGCGTTACAGAGCCAGAAGCTAAGAGAAAGATTATTGGGGAAGAGTTTATCCGTGTATTTGAGGAAGAAGCCAAGAAAATTGGTGCAGTTGACTTCCTTGCACAGGGAACGATATATCCAGACGTTGTAGAGAGCGGACTTGGCGGTGAATCAGCCGTAATCAAGTCTCACCACAATGTAGGAGGACTTCCTGATTTCGTTGATTTCAAGGAAATCATTGAGCCACTACGCAACCTTTTCAAAGATGAGGTTCGTAAGGCTGGTCTTGAGCTTGGAATACCAGAACATCTTGTATTCCGTCAGCCATTCCCAGGTCCGGGACTTGGAATCAGAATTATCGGCGAGGTAACAGCTGATAAGGTTCGTATCGTTCAGGATGCTGACTTTATCTACCGTTCAGAGGTTGACAAGGCCGTAGCTGAGTACAAGAAAGCTAACGGCAAGGCTCCAGCATGGATGCCAAACCAGTATTTCGCAGCCCTCACTAACATGCGTTCCGTTGGTGTTATGGGTGACGAAAGAACTTACGATTATGCGGTTGCACTTCGTGCAGTCAACACAATTGATTTCATGACAGCAGAGAGCGCAGAGATTCCATTTGAGGTTCTCCAGACAGTCATGAGCAGAATTATTAATGAGGTGCGTGGGGTCAACAGAGTATTCTATGATCTGACTAGTAAACCACCTGGAACGATTGAGTTTGAATAATTTTCAAAAGCTCGCAAAGCCTAGTAAAATGGGCATTTGCGAGCTTGTTTTTTGCCTTGTGGTACTATTTTGGTACTAAAGTGAGCTATGCAGGAATAGAAAATTGATGGCTTGGAATGCTTGCATTCCATAGACAGCAGGTTTCTATTCCTATAGGGCGAACCCCCTCCATCGAGATGGTGCACAGCGGATGGCATTATGTTCTATGCCTGAGGCCATGTTATTTTCCACTCAAAATATTCATTTGGAGAAATCTCTTCATTATTTAATTTCGTTTTCATTTCACACCATTCCGAAAGGAAATCATTTACCAATCCATATTCAAAAGTCAATGCGACAGGTGAGCCTGAACTGTCATAATCATCTTCATTGTAAGTTGGTCTGGCAGTCTCGGAAGGTTTAGCAGGTGTCATCGCAGTCAGATGAATCAGGTTGCCGGGAGCTGTATACTCTGGAAATCTTGTGCCTTTTCCACGTGCAGGAAGTGACGTGGCACTTTCTTCAAGCCAGAAAAGTGTTTCGATGATATCTTCAGCAGCACCAAGGCTGTAATCAGAGATTGCCTTGTAATTGCAGTGCAAAGCATCAGCAAGCTTTAGAATCATATCTTCACCAGGAATGCGGGCTCCGGTTTCATACTGGGATATGCGGACAGACATATTTTTGCCCTCAAATCCAAGTGCACCGCCAAGCTCATCCATTGTCATTTTACGGAATACCCGTATTTTCTTTATTCTTTCACCAATTGTCATAGTGTAGTTACCTCCGTTTATCTGTCACTGATGGACTGTTAAAGACAGTATAACACGGAAAAAATGAAAATGGAAGTTTTTCTATACAAAAACATTAGAAAAACTTCTTGACAATTCAATACCACACGGTATAGAATAATGTCAATTCAATTATCTATACAATATAGTATTGAAAAACAACTCGATGAGCGGTATCAGAAATCTAACAGGCATTTGCCAGGACATTCATAGGAATCGAGCGAATGTAGACACTCCCCCAAGGCACATAGATATTATCAACCAGACGATAGCAACAAAACAATACTCTATGAACACAGCTGTTTTGAATGCTACAGATATGTCCTGTTTTGAAGATGATACCTTTGATATTGTTTTAAATATGGGACCTTTTTATCATTTGCTTGTGGAACAGATGAAGGAGAAACAAGGTGTGACGGAGAAGTTGAAGGCGGAAAATCAGATGCTATGGGGGAAAGATGAATAATATTATTGCTTGTGCGGAGGAGATTGTGGTGAGGGAGGTTGTGTATGTGTGATTAGGGCAGTCGAAAGGCTGCCTTTTTGCTATATGATATATTGTTAAATCTATAAAATTAAATATTTTTTATGAAAAAAAGTTGCATAAAAAATACATAATGATATAATAATGATAAGTAAATAGAAAAAGTGACTTGGAGGAATGAGCCATGATTATAGAGGTAAGAGCAAAAAATTGTTATGCATTTGAGGATGATATTACATTTTCAATGAAAGCAGATATGCGAAATAAAAAATTTGGAGCAAATGTTCACCAAGAGAATAATTTTAATGTCCTTAAAACAGTAGGAATATATGGTCCAAACAATTCAGGAAAAACCTGTTTGATTAAGTGCATTAGGGCAATAAAAAATGTGCTTTTAAATAAGAAAAATGGTTTAATGCCTAATATATTTACAGAGAGTGATGTTTGTGAGTTAGGCGTAACATTTATGTCATCAGGAAGAAAGTTTTCTTATGACCTTAAGTATGATGCAGAAAAAGAAGAATATATATATGAATCATTTTCTGAGATATTCAAAGATCAGTACAACAATGAAAAAGAAGTTTGCTGGTTGAAAAAAGATACTGTTAGTGAAGTATACGAGTGTATTGATGAATCTGTTCAGACTATGATTTCAGTTGTATCAAAGAATAATTTGTTATGCTATGTGGTAGATACAAGTAAATTCGAACATATCAATGAGATGAAGCAGATTCTTGTCGGATTTGCAGAAAAAATTGATATCATCAATATGAATAACATACCTATGCAGCACACGATTGAACTCATGAAGAATAAGAATCAGTTGCAGCAGAAGGTTGTTGAGTTCATAAAAAATGCTGACTTATACATGGATAATTTTGAATATGTGGATATGGATAAGATACAGCTGAAAACTGGTGAAGGTGACGAAAAGCCAGATGAGAAAGTGCTTGATATTCCAGAGAACATTATGGATCAAATCAGATTGGTTTCTACTTATAAGGGAGTCCATGTGCCAAGTATGATGTTTGACTCCACAGGAACAAAGAAGATTGCAGCTATTGCCAGCTATGTAATTGAAGCACTTGAACAAGGCAGGATTTTAGTCGTGGATGAGTTGGATAGCAGTATTCATTTTAAGCTTACCAGGGCGATTGTTGCGATGTTTAATAATGAATTAAATACAAGTGCACAGATGATATTTACAGTACATGATATAAATCTTATGGATTGCAAGAGAATGTTCCGAAAGGAGCAGATTTGGTTTGTTCATAAGGATGAAGAAGGTGTGTATGTATATTCACTTGCAGATTTTACAGCACAGCAGGGCGTACGAGATACGACAGATGTTATGGAAAAATATCGGAAAGGTGCTCTTGGAGCATTGCCTGATCCAGAACTAATCAATTCCTTGCTTAGTATTAAAGGTGGTGTAAAGGGGGATGATGCCGATGCCAAATAAGCTCCCTAAG
>ULRQ01036926.1_pt1 | contig 15414 bp, 13 predicted proteins | sample 1955491 | NCBI WGS metagenome assembly ULRQ01 (sample SAMEA4835684, study PRJEB28245) | human gut metagenome | biome: gut microbiome; material: fecal sample | place: Denmark | collected 2008 | reverse complement strand
ACCACAGACGATAACAATATGTACAACAGGGCGTTCCCCGTGCTGGGTGTTCGTAAAACAGTTTTTGAGAACCAACACGGCAACTGCCGGTCAGGATTGGTTACGAGTACCCGGCTAGACCGAGGGAGCATCTAAATCGGAAGTTATGGGAGGGAAGCTCAATGGAGGAACGGACATATCAGACCCGTTGCGGAACGATTCACTATTGGGTGAGTGTGTCAAACCCGGATGCAATTACGCTTGTTTTTCTGCCGGGATTGACTGCGGATCATCGATTGTTTGATAAGCAGATTCAGTATTTTGAGAACAGGTATAATGTTATCGTCTGGGATGCGCCGGCACACGGTTCCTCATGGCCGTTTCGATTTGATTTTGATCTGTTCGATAAGGCAAAATGGCTGAACGATATCTTAAACCAAGAAGGAATAACAAAGCCTGTCATTGTTGGGCAGTCCATGGGTGGATATGTGGGACAGGCTTATGCACAGCTTTACCCAGACAAAATGACGGGTTTTGTCTCCATTGATTCTGCACCGCTGCAACGAAGCTATGTGACGGCAGTTGAAATTTGGCTTTTGAAACGGATGGAACCGGTATATGCTCACTATCCGTGGAAATGGCTCCTGAAATCGGGGTCGGAAGGCGTTGCCACGTCTGATTACGGTAGAAATCTCATGCGTGAAATAATGCTGACTTATGACGGCAATCAGAAACGCTATGCGCAAATTGCCGGACATGGTTTTCGTATTTTGGCAGCGGCTATGGAGAAGGACCTGCCGTATGAAATCAAGTGTCCGGTGTTGCTGATATGCGGCACACAAGATCACGCTGGTTCGTGTATACGGTACAACAAAGCATGGCATCGCAATACGAAAATTCCTTTGACGTGGATAGAAGGAGCAGGGCACAATTCCAACACAGACAGACCCGAACAGGTGAATCGTTTGATAGAGGAATTTGTTGCTGATATTTTATAACAGACAACTTCCAGTTTGCCGTAAACAATCTTAGCAGGGTTTGGGGTGGGACCGCGTTTGCGAAGCGCAGCGCAGCAATGAAAGCCCCAGTAGGGCTTTTAAGCGGCAGCGCGGTCTGCGACAGCAGATGGAGGGGCCTCGCCCCGACAAGTTCTACAAATGTTTCCGAATTGTTAAGGCGTAAAAATAAGTAGAGGTTGTGCTACTCATGTATGTGGGTCACCGTTTGCTCCGAACGAAGTTCCTGCCCCTGTTTTGCAGCGGCGTTGTCCGGCTCGCCCACGGAAAGTGTGAGGTCGTGGCACAGTAAGGTTTTGATAACCTTCAACTATAAAGAAGGAACGCAGACCGTCACCTTTGGAGAAACGACAGAAGTCACATCAAAGGGAAATGGTTCGGATTTGAATTGCATTCCTGCACTCTCAAGCGACAGCTTTCAAAAAGGCTGTCGTTTTTCTTTTTTGTATCCGTCCTTTTGGAAACGCTCTGCTATGCGGATAAGAGGACTTGAACAACAACGACGACCGCTGCCTGCGGCAGAAACAGGGAGGAGTTGTTGGGGCCGCGTTCTGCTTTTTCAAAGCCCCGTCAAGGGGCTGCGGAAAAATCAGCAAACGCAACCCGCAAGGCCCTGCCGCACAGTGCCGCAAGCAATCAGCCCAGTGGGCTGTTGCTTAGCCCGCAGTTCCTAGACCCATAGGAATGTCTACCGGGAGGACTTCCGTTAAAAAGCAAAAGACCAGAGTTGTAAAGCCTTTTGGCTGAATAACTCTGGTCTTTTTGTAGGGACTTGTGCAACAGCCCCTACATATCAGATGCCGGAAGCTCTTTTTTGTGTTCACATCTTGATTTTCTGCGCCGCCCTGGCGATCTCTGCCAGAAGGTCCACGAGGTGTCTCTCGTCCATCCGGCTGCTGTTGTTGGTAAAGGCATAGAAACAGCCCTGCACACAGAACGACAGCAGAATGCCGCGCTTGGGGTCGTTGGCGAAGGTGGGGTCCTGCGCGGTCAGGCGCTCCCGCAGGCCCTTTTCGATGCGGTTGGCAAAGATGCCCTGACGGGAATCGGCGAAGAGGATGTTCACCGCCGTTTTGTTCTGGACAAAGGCCCGGAACAACTCGCGGGTCAGCGCCTCCGTCCGGACCGGGTGCAGCTCCACCGCCGAGACGCTGGCCAGAATGTCAGCAATGAGCTTGTCCTCCAACCGGCTGGACAGTGCATAGATATCCTCATAATGGGCATAGAACGTCGATTTGTTCACGCAGGCCAGTGCGCACAGTTCTTTGATCTTGATCTTTTCCAGCGGCATTTTGCTGCGCAGTTCCAGAAACGCTTTTTCGATGGCGCGGTCGGTCTTTTCGATGCGGATGTCCAAAAATAATCCACCTCTTTCGGTATTTTGTCGGATACCCAACCCTTTTCGGATTTTGTTGATAGACAGAATCTGCAGGTTTTGTTACTCTTTTTTATACAGGACGCCTGCGTTTTCCAACGCTGCCTCAATGCGGTGAAACGTTTTCTCGTCCGGGCAGCAGAGGGTGTGCAGATGCACCCCGCCGGTCATCCGGCTGAGCAGACATTCGGGGGTATCCGCCGCCTGCTGGATGAAGTTGTCCACGTCATACCGGCTGGACAGGTTCAGGTTGCCGCGCAGCTCGCCGTACAGCGGGTTCTCCACGGCCACGTCCACCACGGTGCCGCCCTGGTCCACCACCGCATACAGTTCGGTGCGCATCTCCTCCGCCGTGCGGTGGACGCAGGCCAGGATGCCGGTGTAGCCGCCGGGGGCCGGGTGGAACTGATATCCCCGCGGCGTGGCTTCGATGGCCGCACCGCCGGCCCGCAGCAGGGCCACATCGCCCACCACGATCTGGCGGGAAACGCCCAGCTCCGCCGCCATCACACTGGCGCTGACCGGTGCGTCGGCGTTGCTCAGCCGCTCCAATATCACTTCTCTGCGCTGTACAGCATTCATCCGAATGCCCCCCTGTTTTCTGATTTTACCTTATAATAACAGACCCCGCAGGAATGTGCAAGTTTATTTCAGGCGGAGGAGCGTGGCGTAATTGGAGGGCAGCTGCACCTTCATCCGGCCCCACTCGATCTCCGTCAGGATCGGCTGGCTGCCCACGCAGTCGGCCAGCAGGTCTTCGACACCGGTGGCCTCCACCGGCAGCTGGAACTCCAGCTGCGCGGGGCTGTCGCCGTTGTTGAAGACGGCCACGACGGCCTTGCCGTCCAGCACACGGGCGAACGCATAGCACTGGGTGGTCAGCTGCAACTCTTTCACCTCGCCCCAGGTCAGCTCCGGGCACGCGGCCTTCAGCCGACCCAGCGCTGCGTATACGCTGGTGACCGGGTTGGTGGTCAGCGCATCCTTGAAGTCATCCAATTCCAGGCAGGGGCGGAGCGGCCAGTCGCTCCCCCACTCTTTTTTGCCCTCAATTGCAAATTCCGAGCCATAATAGATGGACGGAATGCCCCAAAGCGTATATACTAGAAGAGCAATATGGCGGATGTGGGCCCGGTTGCGCAGCTTGTTGGGCAGGCGCTCCACATCGTGGTTGTCCGAGAAGAGATAGAGCCGGGTGTCGTGGCACAGGCCCTGCAAACGGCGCATGGTGTGCGCGATCTCGAAATAGTTGTGGTCGTTGTGGCCGCTCCACAGGCCCTTGTGCAGCTCGTAGTTGGTCACCGAGTGGAGCATTTCGGGGTTGGCCCACCGGCTGTAATCACCGTGGATGACCTCGCCCATCAGCCAGAACTCCGGCTTGACCTCGTTGGCCAGGCGGCGCAGGCCCTTCATGAACTCGAAGTCCAGCACGTCGGCTGCATCCAGACGGATGCCGTCGATGTCGAACTCGCGGACCCAGAAGCGGATCGTATCGTAGTGGTAGTTCTGGACCTCCGGGTTGCGCTGGTTCAGCTTGACCAGCAGGTTGAAGCCGCCCCAGTTACCGTAGGAAAAGCCGTCGTTGTACTCGTTGTTGCCCCAGAAATTCACATCGCAGAACCAGTCCTTATACCGGGCGTTCTCGCGGTCCGTTTTCAGGTTCTGGAAGGCGAAGAAGTCACGGCTCACATGGTTGAACACGCCGTCCACGATGACTTTCTGGCCGCGGGCGTGGCAGTTGGCCACAAACGCCCGGAACTCTTCATTCGTGCCCAGGCGGCGGTCCACCCGGCGGTAGTCGATGGTATCGTAGCCGTGGGAGCCGCTCTCAAACAGCGGGCCGATATAAATGGCCGTGCAGCCAAGGTCCTCATAAGCGTGTTCGGCCCAGGCGTTCAGTTTTGCAAAGGCACCGGGTGTGGGCTGGCCGTCGTTCTCATGTGCGCAGCCGCACAGCCCCAGCGGATAGATGTGATAAAATACAGCGTTGTCATACCAAGCCATCGTTACAGTCTCTCCCATTCTAGCAGTTTTTCCTGCGCCCGCCGCATACGGACGACAGAGATAGTATAGCATAGTTCCGGACCAAAGTGTGGAACTTTGCTAATTTTCATACAAAGTCTCCTGTAAAATCAGCAGGTTTGACGATTTCGATTTGGTTTTCTTAGTAACAATGACAAAAAGGAAAGGTGCCTCGCCCTCTCAGGCCGCTTCGCGTCCGCATAGACTGCCAAACCCTCCCACTTTGGGGAGGCGGCATTGCGAAGCAACGGCGGAGAGGGCAGGGCTGTGAATAGAAAAGGAGTTTTTGGCATGGAATTTCCTTCGATCGATCGTTCGTTCTTTCTGGGCGACTGCTTTGACGCCTACCGCACACTGGGTGCGCATCCCTTCCGGGACGGCTGGCGGTTCGCGGTGTGGGCCCCCAGCGCCGTAGCCGTGGAGATCTGCGGCGGCTTTGACGGCTGGGGCCCCGGTGTGCCCATGCAGCGGGCCGAGACCGGCATCTGGAACGGCTTCGTCCCCGGTCTGCAGGAGGGCGAGATGTACAAGTTCCGCATCCACGGGCGGGACGGCAGCACCGTGATGCGGGCCGACCCCTACGCCTTTGCCACCGAGCTGCGCCCCGGCACGGCCAGCATCCTGACCAAACTGGACTTTCCGTTCGACGACCACACCTGGATGGAGCGGCGGGACAAGTGCCGCAAACTGCCCCTGAACATCTACGAGCTCCATGCGGGCAGCTGGAAGCACAAGCCCAACGCCACCTGCGAGGACGGCTCGGACGGCTGGTACAACTACCGCGAGTTGGCGCGGGAGCTGATTCCCTGGCTGCTGGACCACCGCTTCACCCATGTGGAGCTGCTGCCTCTGGCCGAGCATCCCTTCGACGGCAGCTGGGGCTACCAGACCACCGGCTATTTCTCCGTGACCAGCCGCTACGGCTCCCCGGCCGATTTTGCAGCCTTCGTCAACGCCTGCCACCGGATGGGCATCGGCGTCATCATGGACTTTGTGCCGGTCCACTTTGCCGCCAACGGCGACGCGCTGGCCAACTTTGACGGCACCCATCTGTACGAGTACGACAGCGATGTGGGCCACAGCGAGTGGGGCACCTGCAACTTCAACTACTACCGCCGGGAGGTGTGCAGCTTCCTGAACAGCGCCGCCGCCCTGTGGATGGACGTCTACCACTGCGACGGCATCCGGATGGACGCCATCTCCCGTGCGCTCTACTGGCAGGGCGACCCCAACCGCGGCGTGAACGAGGGCGCGGTCACCTTCCTGCGGAATCTGAACCACGGCCTGAACACGCGGTTCCCCACCGGCATCTACACGGCCGAGGACTCCACCAACTTCCTCAAGGTCACGGCCCCCACCCGCTACGACGGCATCGGCTTCGACTACAAGTGGGACATGGGCTGGATGCACGACACACTGGACTATTTCGCCACCCCCTTCGGCGAGCGCCCGGATGCCTACCACAAGCTCACCTTCAGTATGCAGTATTTCTACAATGAGCTGTATCTGCTGGCGCTGAGCCACGACGAGGTCGTCCACGGCAAAAAGACCATCATCGACAAGCTCTGGGGCACCTACGAGGAAAAGTGCGCCCAGCTGCGCACCCTCTACTTTTACATGTACACCCACCCCGGCAAAAAGCTGAACTTCATGGGCAACGAGCTGGGGCATTTCCGCGAGTGGGACGAGAAGAAAGAGCTGGACTGGAGCCTGATGAAATACCCCTTCCACGACAGCTTCCAGAAATACTTCGCCGAACTCGGCCGCCTTTACGCCACCGAACCCGCCCTCTACGACGGCGAATACAACCCCGGCTGCTTTGAGTGGGTGGCCAGCGAGAGCCGGGACGAGGGCGTGTACGCCTGGCTACGCAAGGGCGCGGGCCAGACTCTGCTCTGTGTGATGAACACCCAGAACACCGCCCACAAAAAGTTCCCGCTCTACCTCAAGTTCCCCTGCGGGGCCGAAGAGCTGCTCAACAGCGAGGCCTCCCGCTGGAACGGTGCCGACAAGAGCCGGACCCGGAGCTTCCACACCACGGACGGCGGCGTCTATGGGCGGGACTACACCCTGACCCTTGACCTGCCCGCCATGGGCAGCCGACTGCTCCGTCTGACGCCGGAGGCTCCCCATGCCGAGGCCGCACAGGCTTCGGCCCGGAAGGCTGCTGCTGCCCGGCGCAAGGCCGCTGCAAAGCCCGCAATCAATTCCAAAAAGTAATTTTTTATTAAAAGTATCCCGTCTGCTGAAAATGCAGCGGGATATTTTGCGTTTTGCCGCCACTGCGGCCTTGCCAGCGCCGGGCAGAACCGTTATACTGTAACATGAAATATTAGGTTTTGTGAAAGGTTTTGTGTTATGGAACAAACACGTTCGTCCCTGCCGAAACGCGGCCTCACCCCCTGGGGCAAAGCGGGGGCCGCGCTCGGCATCGGGGTACTGGTCCTGGCAGCCGTCGGGCTGCTCTTCCCCACCGGGACGGCATTCTTCCCGCTGGTGAGCCTGTGGTGCAGCTGTGCGCTGTTCTACGGGGCACTGTGGGTGCTGCGGGTGTCCGGCGTTACGCTGGACTTCTTCCACCGGGCCGTCCTTGTGGGCTGCTGGGCGGCGGCGGTGCTCTATTTCTACTGGGCGCTGGGGCGGCGCGATTTCGTCTACGCCTGGGACTACGCCAACTACCTCGTCAAGCAATACAGCGCCGAGGCGGCCTTTGCTGCCGGCCCGGCGGCGGGCTTCGCGTACATCTTCGGCTCCTTCGCAGAGGACTACACCAATTTCATCACCCTGTTCACCGAGTTTCCCTTCTGCCTGACGGCCCGCACCGGCGACAGCTATGCGTTCAGTCAGGTGTTCTGCGTCCTGCCCAGCCTGATGGTGCTGCTGGCGGGCGTGGTCATCAAGGTGGGGCAGATGCTCCGGGTGAAGAACCGGTTCTATTACTTCCTCATCGGCTTTTCGTGGCTGCTCACCTTCCCGTTTCTGCGGATGAGCGCGATGCTGGCCCAGCCGGACTGGTTCGGCCTCATCTTCGCCTTCGCCATCCTGGTGCTGACGCTGGACTACCGCTTTGAACAGCTGGAGCCGGGCCGGTTCGCCCTCCTCTTTCTGGCCACGGCAGCGGTCATTCTGACCCGCCGGTGGTATCTCTACTTCGTGGTCGGCTACTACTTTTCCTACGCACTGCTGCTTCTGGTCAGCAGCGCAAAGCTCGCCAGGACCGATAAGGCGCTGGCCGTCCGCCGGGTGCGCAACCTCATCGCCTTCGGCCTCTGCGCCCTGGTCGCGATGGTCGTCCTGCTCTGGCCCATGGTCCGCAAGATCCTGGCATTTGACTACTCTGACCGCTATTCTTACTACAACGTCGGCGGCATGGCCACCGAGCTTTATTACCACATCCTCCGCATCGGCCTGCTGAACTTCATCCTCATCGGGCTGGGCGTCGCAGATGCCTTCCGCCGCAAGCGGTTTGCCCTGCCCGCGCTGGGCGCCTGTGAGCTGGCGGTCAGTCTCGTGCTCTTCACGCGGGTGCAGAACACCGGCTCCCACCAGATGCTCCTCTTCCTCCCCGCCTACTTCCTGCTCTTTCTGGCAGGCGCTGCGGCGCTGGCGGAGGGCATCGAGCGCCGCAAGGCCCTCAAGCTGGGCTACTGGGCGTTCACGCTGGTGTTTGCCGTATCGGTTCGCTGCTCGCCGCTGACGGTGGTGGCCCTGCCCGATTTTCTCATCGACCACTTTCCGCTCAAGAGCACCGCAGAATTTGTCCGGCTCGACGGCCTGACCTGCGACCGCAAAGACCTGAGCCAGCTGCAGGCTGTGACCGAATGGCTCAGCGTCCACCTCGGCAACGGCGAGACCGCCTACATGATCACCGACGACATGCTCTACAACCCCGGCCATCTGCGCAACTGCCTGCTGCCGGAGCAGCCGCTGGACGGCAAATTGCCGGACAGCTTCTCGGTACCGGGCACCCACAACTTCCCCATGAGCTTCTTTGAGGCAAAGTATGTCGTCACCGTTGACCCCTACCCCCTGTCCTACGCATCGGACACGGAGCTGGGCCACAAGCTGAACGCCAAATTCGCCGAGCTGCGGGACGGCACCCACACCCTTGCCGCCACATTCGATATGGGCAACGGCTACACCTTTACCATCTGGGAGCGGGTCGCCGCCCCCACCCGTGCGGAAGTGGAGACCTACCTCCACGTCTTCGACGCCGAAAATGCCCAATACCCCGAAATGTTCTCGCAGGTCGCCGAGAGCTGGCTTGCCGCCCACGGGTTATAACACCGCACCCTCCCATTTTTTGAATAAACGTTCTATCGTCAGAAGGAGTATTGCAAAATGGAAAATCAGCAGAACAATTTCCCTGAAGTAAAACTCGGACAGTATAAAGGGCTGGCCGTCACCCGCCATGTGCGCGGCATTTCCGAGAAGACGCTGGACATCGAGATGGTCCACCAGACCCGGATGCGCGCCACCTACCACAACTCCACCGAGGCCGCGAAGCGCGGCAGCCGGGTGCTGCTGGATTTCGCCGGTTTCATGGACGGCAAGGAGATCCCCGACAGCCGGATGGAGAAGGTCATGGTCGTGCTGGGTGACGGCAAGCTGATGCCCGCCGCCGAGCAGGCCATCTATGGCCACAAGGCCGGTGAGACCTTCCGGTTCGACTTCACCTATCCGGCCGCGTTCCGTGTGCCGGAGCTTTCCGGCAAGACGGCGCAGTTCGAGATCACGCTCCACTCCGTGGCCGAGAAGACCACCCCGGAGCTGACCGAGGAGTTCGCACAGTCTGCCGGTTATGCGTCCCTCGCCGCCATGCGGGAGGCCGTCCGCGCCAAAAAGCAGAAGATCCACGAAGACGGTGCCGACCGCGCCGCCGGGCAGAAGCTGCTGGAGATGGCCGGTGCCAACCTGACCGTCACCGTGCCGGAGGCCGTGCTCGACCGCACCGCCGACAACGAGATGAAGCTGCTGAGCCAGCGCCTGAGCCGCAGCGGCATCAGCATGGAGCAGCACTGCAAGAACAGCCGCACCACCGCCGAGGCTCTGCGGGCAGGCTACCGCGCCGACGCCGAGCGGAAGATCCGCACCATGTATGCGGCCCGCGCTATCGCAGAGGCCGAGAATATCACCGTCCGGCCCGAAGAGGTCAACGCCGAATACCGCCGCCTCTCCGTGCAGCAGGACACCCCCGAAGCCGACATCCGCCGTGTGCTGGCCCCGGAGACCGTGGCCGCTGCTCTGGCTGCCCAGAAGGTCCAGCGCTTTTTGCTGGACAATGCCGTCGTGACTTCGGTCATGGACCCGGATAAGGAGTGATTCGATGAGTTTCTTTACGCGCTACGCCATGGATGCGCTGATGAAAACCACCCACCCGGAGATCAACCGCAGACAGTGCTGGAACCTGCACCCGCACCGCACCCCCTGCACGGCCTGCAAGGACATCTGCCCCTTTGGGGATGCGATCTTCACCCGCCCGAATCTCGTCAAGGACTGGGACCCCTGCACCGATTGCGGCCTCTGCGTCTCCGCCTGCCGCAGCGGCTGCATCGCCCCCTCGCCGGAGCAGGTCCAGCGGGATACGGCCCCCGCTGACAGCGACAACGACACCGTCTGGATCGGCTGCGAGAAGAGCACCCGCAAGAACACCCTCGTCCGAGCCTGCGTATCGGCCCTCTCGTGGGAGGCGCTGGCCTACCTGGCCCTGAACAAAAAGGTCGTGCTGGACCTGACCCCCTGCGGCGAGTGCGAGAACGACGTCTGCGCCGAACATCTGCGCAACGAGCTTACCCGTCTGGTGGAATTTTTCGGCCAGCCCCTCTTCGAGGCCCGGTTCACCCTGGCCTACGAGCAGGATGCGGCCCCCTTCCACAGCAAGGAATACTCCCGCCGCGAGATGATAGAGCAGGTGACGGCCGGCTCCAAGGCGGGCACGAAGCAGCTGCTCCGGATGCTGCCCGGCCTGCGGGACGATGACCAGAGCGCGGTGGACTTCCGCCTGTTGCTGCACCAGCGCACCAAGCAGCTGAAAGCTGCCAGCGAAACGCCCCTCAAATACGGCTACCACCTGCCCAATTTCACCCAGAAGTGCTTTGCCTGCGGCCGGTGCGAAAAGGCCTGCCGCGCCGGGGCCATCCGCTTCGAGGATCTGCCGGACGGCCAGACCCGCGCGGTCATCACGCCGTGGAAGTGCAGTGAGTGCGGCGTCTGCGTTGCCACCTGCTCCAACGGCGGTCTGGATGGGCTGAAGCTCCGCCAGCTGACCACGCTGGGCCCGGTGAGTGTTTACAAATGCACCAAGAGCCTCTGCAAGGAGTGCGGCAAGCCCATCGCCCCCACCTGCAAGGACGGCATCTGCTCGGTCTGCCGCATCAAGATCCGCACCAAAAAGCGGCAGGAAGAAGCCGTGGCCAAGGCCAAGGAGCGCCAGGCCGAGCGTGAGGCCAAGCGCGCCGCTGAGGAAGCCGCCAAGGCACTGGCGGCAGAGGTCCAGGCCGAGTCGGCTGCCGCAGCCGCAGAAACGGCCCCCGCCGCCGCTGTGCCGGAAGCGCCCGCTGCCGAAACCAAAATGAATTAAAGAATTGACGTCCGCCCGAAAGGATGCTATACTTTTCTGTAACCACACGGCTGTGGTCGGGAGGGACTGTTACAAAGGCGTAACGGAAGGATTCCGTTGCGCCTTTTTTGCAATTCCCCGCTGATGGGAAACAGTGCACCCCAGCCGCTGGCGCACACAAAAACACGAAATACGAAGAAAGAGGGATTTTATCATGGATCATTCGATTTCTCGCCGCCAGTTCCTCAAAGCCAGCGGTCTGGCAGCCGCAGGCGCATGTGCAGCCGGTCTGCTGACCAGCTGCGGCGGCAGTTCCTCTGCCGGCAGCACCGGCAGTGCGGCTTCCGGCACGGTGGACACCTCAAAGTACACCATCCTGTACTCCAGCCAGCCCGCCACCCTGAACTACCTGACCACCGCCACCGATCTGGAAATGGTCGTGGGTGCCAACTGCGTGGATACGCTGGTCGAGTACGACAACAAGGGCGTCATGCGCGAAGGTCTGGCCACCAGCTGGGACTGGGATGCAGACACCCTGACCTGGACCTTCCATCTGCGGGAGGAAAACTGGGTGGACAACAACGGCGAAGTCGTGGCCCCCGTCACCGCGCAGGACTTTGTGGACGCCCTGAAGTATGTTCTGACCCCGGACTACGCCTCCTCCAATGTCGGCCTGGTCACCGCCTACATCGCCGGTGCCGATGACTACTACAACTACTACGTCTACCTGAACAACGCCAACACCGGCGTTGTGGACGACGACGGCACCACCTACACTGCCGACGCCAGCGGTCTGGTCACCGTGACCGCTCCGGACGGCACTGCCAGCACCTATGAGCCGCTGGACTTCGACACCGTGGGCGTCACGGCCGTGGATGACCACACCCTGACCTACACCCTGACCTACGACTTCCCCGGCTTCCTGAGCCTGCTGTGCTACCTGCCCTATGAGCCTGCCTACGGCCCCCTGCTGGACGAGATGGGCGACCAGTACGCCACTTCTGCCGAGACCATGTACAGCTGCGGTGCGTTCTATCTGGCGGATTACGAGTCTCTGGAGACCTGGGTCATGAAGAAGAACCCGGAGAACTACGACGCCGACAACGTCTTCATCGAGACCATCAGCCGCATCTACAACGCCGAGGCCGCCGTCAACGGCCCGGAGATGATCAAGCGCGGCGAGATCGACGAAGCCACCATCGGCTCCGATATTCTGGACAGCTGGCTGAGCGACGACACCACCAAGAGCATGGTCTCCATGGACCGCCCCAACACCAACTACACCTACTTCTACATGTTCAACTTCATGCCCTACGCCCACGAGTTCTCCAACTGGAGCGTCGAGGGCGTGGACGCCGAGTATGAGCCGGATAACTGGGCCAAGGCCATCAACAACACCAACTTCCGCAAGGCCTTCCTGTACGGCATCAACAACGCCGTCACACTGGCCGTTTCTGCCCCGGAAGGCTACGACGGCTACAAGCTGAACACCATCACGCCCCCGAACTTCTGCGCCACCACTGCCGGTGTGGACTACACCCAGTGCGGCGACCTGGCTAACATCACCGAGTTCTTCGATGAGGCCAAGGCCAAGGAGTTCCGCGATGCTGCCATTGAGGAGCTGACCGCTGCCGGCGCCACCTTCCCCATCAAGGTGCAGCTGCCCTACAACCCCTCTTCCACCGACTGGGACAAGCAGTGCCAGGTCTTCAAGCAGCAGCTGGAGGGTGTGCTGAACGACGGCTTCGACTTCATTGATGTCATCATCACCGAAGGCCCTGCGGACAGCTTCCTGTCCTCCGTCCGCCGCAACGGCAAGTTCGAGTTCCTGCTCTGCAACTGGGGCGCCGACTACTCTGACCCGGAGACCGAGACCGACCCGTTCTATCAGGCCGAGGGTTCCCGCGGAATGCGCTATGCGTATCTGCGCACCGGCGTGGAAGACGGCTTCATCACCGGTGACACTGCGGACGCCATCATGCAGTACATGACCGCCATCGAGGCTGCCAAGCAGATCACCGATGACATCGACGCCCGCTACAAGGCCTTCGCCGATGCCGAGGCCCTGCTCATCAACAACGCGCTGGTCATCCCGCGCGGCATGAGCGTGCCCGCCTATCTGGCCACCCGCCTGAACTACTGGGAGGGCCAGTACGCTTCCATCGGCTTCTCCAACAAGCGCCTGAAGGGCATCCATGTGCTGGACCACTACGTCTCCATGGAGGAGTACGAGGCCAACCGCGACGCCCGCTGATCTTTAACACCTGACAAAAAATGGCTTCCGGCAACTGCCGGAAGCCATTTTTGTTGTCCATCATTCGAGATTTAGTTTATGCTTCATCAGCCAGCGGGTCAGGCAGAAGTAGGCCGCCGCGAAGGCCGAGGTCACAACAAAGCAGAACAGGTAGCCGGAGCCGGCCCCGAACGCTGTGGTCATGGTCTGCATCGGGGTCATCCCATAGGTCACACCGGTCACGTTCACATCGGCCACCCGATAGGTAATGTCCACAAACAGGTTCACGTGGTTCGTGCCCAGCAGCTTGTCGATCTGGTTCTCTACGACGTTCAGGCCGATAAAGGCGAGGATGCCGGAGACCATCCCATACTTCCGGAATGGATGCGCGATCATGCAGGCGGCGTAAACGCAGAGGATGAGGTCGGCCAGCCGGGCCAGATTGATGAGGATGGTCCAGAACGTCACCAGCCAGAACCTCGCGCCCAGTTCCCCATACAGCATCCCCCACAGCTGCTTCTAGCTGTCCCAGTCCGCCATGCCGAAGGTCTCCGGGTCGAACACGCCGACAACAACCATGACCGTGATGCAGACGATGCCCACCAGGCCGCTGCACAGCACCCAGACCATGCTGGTGATGAGCTTGGAAAGGATGAGCTGAGTCTCGGTCACGGGCAGGGTGTGCATCAGGTAGCCTTCACGCCCCAGCAGATTTTTATAAAAGCGCTGGACCGTGCTGACAAAGCAGAGCACCGCAATGGCGAAGATGACGGAGAGATAGAGGACCATCAGAATGACTTCGAGCCGCCCGAAATTCGTATTGTCAGCCCATGCATTTTCCTGCCGGAACGAAACGCCCAGCACTACGCTCAGCAGCGCCAGCGCCAGATACAGCCCGAAGTACAGGCTTTTGGTGGCCTTGAACTCATATTTCAACAATTGCTTCAGCATTTGAATACCTCCCGGAAATACGCATCGACACTCTTGCCCTCGGTCTCGCGGATGTCGTCCACGGCGCGGTGGGCGAAGATTTTGCCGTCCTTCAGGAACACGGCCTCGTCCAGCACCGGCTCGATGTCCTCAATGAGATGGGTGGAGATGACGACCGTTGCGTCCTTGCTGTAGTTGGAAATGATCGTGTTCAGAATATAGTCCCGCGCAGCGGGGTCCACACCGCCGATGGGCTCATCCAGCAGGTAGAGCTTGGCGGCGCGGCTCATAGCCAGCACCAGCTGAACCTTTTCCTTGGTGCCCTTGGAAAGCGTCTTGAGCCGGGCCTTGGGGTCGATGTTCAGCCGGGCCAGCATCTCGTTGGCTTTGGCGGCATCGAACCCGATGTACGCTTTGGCTTCGCAGGGCGTCCCGTAGAAATCCCGGAACATGTTCACCAGCTCTTCCACCCGCATCCAGTCGGGGAGCCAATCGGCATCCGGCAGGTAGGAGACGATCTCCTTCGTCTCCGGGCCGGGGAGCATGCCCGCGATCTTCACCACGCCCTCGGTGGGCTGCAGCAGACCGTTTGCCAGTTTGAGCAGCGTGGTCTTGCCGCTGCCGTTCGGGCCCAGCAGGCCGACGATGCGGCCAAAATCAAGGTTCAGGTCGATGCCGTTCAGGGCGGTCTTCTCTTTCCCGTAGGCCTTGGTCAGATGTTCACAGGTCAGGATCTTACTCATGCTGTTTTTCCTCCGTTTCGTTCCAGCTGCGCAGCAGCTCGGCCGCCTGCTGGGGCGTATAGCCGATGCTGCGCATTTGTTCCAGAAAATCTGCTGCAATGTTCCGGGCCGCAGACGCCCGCAGTTGTTCGATCAAATCGGTATCCTCCGTTACAAACCGGCCGCTCGTCCGCTCGGTGCGGACCAGGCCCTCGGCTTCCAGCTGGGCCAGCGCCCGCTGCATCGTGTTGGGGTTGACCCCTGCCGCTGCGGCAAGGTCCCGCACCGAGTCGAGGTGCCCGCCGGGCTGGTAGGTGCCCGCCAGAATTCTGGCTTTGAGCCGTTCCACCAGCTGGGCATAGATCGGCCGGCTGGAATCAAACTGTTCGCTCATGGTCTTCTCTCCTTGTGTTGTTGTGTTAAGCGCTTAATACAATAATATACAATTTCGGTTTTTTGTCAAGGGGGTTTCTGCATTTTCTTCATTCAAAACGCAAAAAAGCCCCCGAAGAGGCCGAACGCTTTTGCGTTCGATTCTGAGGTGCACTCCGTCAAGTAGACAATAAAAATAATATAAG
>ULRQ01007927.1_pt1 | contig 15559 bp, 7 predicted proteins | sample 1955491 | NCBI WGS metagenome assembly ULRQ01 (sample SAMEA4835684, study PRJEB28245) | human gut metagenome | biome: gut microbiome; material: fecal sample | place: Denmark | collected 2008 | reverse complement strand
CGTATCGGCACTTAGAATTATGCGGTATTGCCCTAAAAAAGCAGCAAGCCCGCACCGCGCCCCTGTATGCGCCTGCGGGCTTGCTGCTGTCATACCGCCGCTTTGATTCCAGAAAGGATTTTTTATGAGCTATACCAAACTGGACCTTCTGCAGGACCTGGCTGATATGGGCCTGACCGGGCAGGAAACCATTCTGATCCATTCTTCCATGAAGTCCATCGGCCCGGTGGACGGCGGTGCCGATACTGTGCTGGATGCACAGCATTGAAAAAGTGCTGAACGTGCCTCACCGCCTGGCCGACCAGCCCATGAAGCTGCAAAGCGTGGATACCGATGGCAGCGCACACACTGTTTATATGCGCAGCCACTACAACGCCCAGCAGCCCCATGCCCCACAGTTGGCGGGCGGATACCGGTCGTGGTTCCGAGCCGTGCATGTGGGGCATTGGTATACCTTCTATTGAGTTTATGTTTTATAGGCAAAGTAGCAAAGTATAGGAAAGAGAATTGATGGCAAGGCTGCCAAACGGGACGATGGCAAGCATCGTCCCCTACAAATTATCTTTTAGGTGCACAACGAATGATTTTATGTTTCTCCGCGGCGGGCTGAGAGCATCCCGCCCTACTGGTATTTTAGAAGGTTAGCCGCGCAGAATAAAATGTTCTGTAGGGAATGGTCTTGACCGTTCCGGGGTCTTGTCCAAATCTGGCATAATGAGATTTGTGATCGGGCCTGTCCGGCGGCCAGAGGGCTGGCCGCCCCACTTTTCCCTACCGCCCTGCTACCCACACTCAGGATATAACAACAGCCCCGGCTCTGCAAACGCAGAACCGGGGCTGTAATACTTAAGGCAGCACCGCACAATTCCCGCCTGACGGCTTAAGCACCGCTCCGGCGGCTGCGGCACGGCATCTGCGTTGCCAAAATGCTCGATAATGTCGGGTTGCGGTACCCGCATCGTGCTTCGGGGGCAAAAGCCCCTCGCACTCTGCGACCGCTGCCCCTGCTTCGGTTCGCTGTTTCCGCCACTGGCGGCGCTCACCTTTGCAGCATCCAGTATTATCTGCGCTTTTGGCTTGGCAGCTGCCGCACCTCGCTCGCCGTATCGGCACTTAGAATTATGCGGTATTACCTTATTTACCGCCCATGAAAGCCGGCAGAGGTTTGTCCTCTTTGAGCCACTGGTGGTATTCGGCGGTGGCGGCAAATTCCACGTCACCGGCGGAGTTCAGCGCAGTCTCAACGGAGTCCTGAATAACGCCAATGATGAAGCCAACGCCGACGACCTGCATGGCAATATCATTGGAAATGCCAAACAGCGAGCAGGCCATGGGGATGAGCAGCAGCGAACCGCCCGCAACACCGGAAGCGCCGCATGCGCCCAAAGCCGACATGATGGACAGCAGGATGGCGGCAGGCACGGAGACCTGCATGCCCAGCGTGTTGGCGGCAGCCAGCGTCATGATGGTGATGGTAATGGCAGCGCCGTCCATATTGATGGTTGCGCCCAGCGGGATGGAGACGGAGTAAATATCCTTATCCAGGCCCAGCTTTTCGCACAGAGACATGTTGACCGGGATGTTGGCAGCGGAGCTGCGGGTGAAGAAAGCGGTCAGGCCGCTTTCACGCAGGCAGCGGAACACCAGTGGGTAGGGGTTACGGTGCAGGTAGATAAAGATGATGAACGGGTTGATCACCAGCGCCATCAGCAGCATGGTGCCCACCAGCAGCAGCAACAGGCGCCCGTACTGGGTAAAGATGGACAGGCCGTTGTCCGACACGTTGGTAAACACCAGGCCCATAATGCCAAACGGCGCCAGGTTGATGATCCACCGCACAATGGTAGAAATTGCATCCGCCGTGTTGGCCATAAAGTTCTTGGTGGTATCGCTGCCCAGCTTTTTCATGGCAAGGCCGAACAGGCAGGCCCACATCAGGATGCCGATATAGTTGCCGTTCATGATGGAAGCAACCGGGTTAGAAACAATGTTGGAAAGCAGGGTGTGCATCACATCACCCAGGCCCTGGGGCACCACATCCGCCGTGGCAGCTTCCGCCAGAACCAGCGTCTGCGGGAACAGCTTGCTGGTCACAACGCTGAGCGCAGCCGCCACAAAGGTGGTGAGCATGTACAGCCAGACCACCGTACCAAAGCGGCGGTCCAGCTTGGAGGAGCCCTGCGCCAGTGCACTGGCAACAATAACAAACACCAGCACCGGTGCAACACCTTTCAGCGCGCCGACAAACAGGTTGCCGAATTCTTCGATCCATGCAGCACCGGGGCAGATCAAAGCCAGCACCGAACCGACCACCAGGCCGATTGCAATGCGCAGGATCAGGCTGGTGGAGTTGTACTTGGCAGCCAGCGTTTTGGCCGCTTTTGTGAGTTGATTCATAACGATTCCTCTTCCCTATTTTAATTGGGTTTGGCAGATGTTCCGCACCTGCCCATTCCGCAGCCGCCCGCACAAACGGTTTCGCGGAATGTTTTCCATTATACCGCAATCGTTCAAGATTGCAAGAGGCGGACAGGTGTGCCCTGTGGAAAAACAATCTATTTTTATCGTTGATACGAAGTAAAAAATATTTAAAAAATGTTTTTGCGGACAATATATCTGTGTTCCGTCCGTGGACATTTCGTTGTATGAAAGAGGGCAGCATACGAATACACTGCCCTTTTATCTTGCTTTATTGGGAACACGGTTTAGAGCCAGATTCAGGGCCACAGGGAAACGCAGGCATATGGAAATTCGCCTGACAGCTTGTGGTAGACCTTCATACGGCCTTTTTTCCTCACTGATACCGGAGCGGTAATCCTCTCTCTGCTTTTGGCGGGGCAATAAACAACTTAAAAGCCAAGACAAAGAAAAAGAGCCTCAAGCCAAAGCTTGAAGCTCTTTGGTGCGGATGAAGGGATTTGAACCCACACTCTTTTAAGGGAACTAGAACCTGAATCTAGCGCGTCTGCCAGTTCCGCCACATCCGCTTATTTTGTTTGGCCGCCTCACCGGCGACGAGTATTATTATAACCAAGTATTCCCCTTTTGTCAACACTTTTTGAAAGTTTTTTTATTATTTTATGCCTTTTCAGTTTCGTCAAAATACAGTTCGTTTCATCGTCATTTATTCCCCATATCTTACAAAGTTTTTCCTGTTTTTGTTTCCCGAGCTCCCCTTTTTCATCCGAAATTCCTCTTTCCAAAAGAAAAGCACAAAATTTCCTTTGTGATTTTTTCAAAAAAGAGTAGCGATATTTTTCTTTTCCCCGTAAAAGGTTGACTTTTTATAAGGCTGCGGAACGGTCAATCCCGTTTCCTACAGCATTTTTTCAGCATGTGGCTAATGATACAGTGCCCTATCGTGCTTTTCATCCGCGGATGGATTTCAAAGTTTTATTTTAGGCAACACCGCACAATTCCCGCCTTGCGGCTTAAGCACCGCTCCGGCAGCTGCGGCACGGCATCTACGTTGCCAAAATGCTCGATAATGTCGGGTTGCGGTACCCGCATCGTGCTTCGGGGGCAAAAGCCCCTCGCACTCTGCGACCGCTGCCCCTGCTTCGGTTCGCTGTTTCCGCCACTGGCGGCGCTCACCTTTGCAGCATCCAGTATTATCTGCGCTTTTGGCTTAGCATCTGCCGCACCTCGCTCGCCGTATCGGCACTTAGAATTATGCGGTATTGCCTTTACAACTTCACAAGTATCTCCCCCGCACCGGAATCCGATTGCCCTTCTCCCCTATCCCCCAACCGCGCGTACCGTTCATCTTCATCCGCTCCCCCACCCCAAAACAAAAGGCATGTGCCCCCTTATCTCTATCATAAGGTGGGCACATGCCTTTACATTATCATGATTTTATCACGCCAAAGTCATCAGGCAATGCAGCCATCGGCAAAGCTGTTGCGCTTGGCTTTCTCTTTCTGCTGGTTGCGCTTGGCGATGATTTCTTTGCTCAGGCCAATACGGTTGGTCTTGAAGTGGAAGAACGGGCGTTCCGGTACGGTGAAAATCTCCACCGGACGCATGTAACGTTCCGGCAGGCAGGCATTGATCTTATCGCGCACATCGTCCAAGGTGTAGCCATCTTTGAGCTGGACGTACAGGTACGGCAGGAAGCAGCCCTCGTGCTCATCATCCGGCACGATAACAAAGAACTCGTCCTTGATGCCCTTGATGTCGGCATCGGCCACGATGTTCTCCAGCGGCTGCACCATCAGGTCGCCGCCGCCAAAGCGCGGGGATGCGCCGCGGGTCATCGTGTAGAGCACACCGTCCTCGGACATATAGCCAATATCGCCGGTGTGCAGCCAGGTCTTGCCGTCTGCGTGGACCTGCAGTGCCTTGGCGGTTGCTTCGGGGCTGTCATAGCCCAGCATCACGCCGGGGCCCGTCATGCAGATCTCACCGGGGGTATTGTAGGTCAGCTCTTCCTGGGTGCCGGGCTTGAAGATGCTGATGACGCTGTGGATCATCGGCACACCAACGTTGCCATCACGCACCGGGAACGGAGCCATGGGCAGAGTGGCGTTGGAGCCGGCCTCGCTGCTGCCGTAGCCGGCAGTAAAGCGCAGGTTGCAGTTATGCTGCTTGAGGAACTCCTCAACATTGCGCAGCTGCTTGTTGTTGAATGCCTCGCAGCCGGCGCCGATGGCCAGCATGTGGGACATATCATAGTCAGCCGGAAGACGCTTGCTGCGGCGAATAACCTCCACAAACATGGGGATCAGGGGCCAGTTGTTGGGGCGGTAGCGCATCATTTCCAGGTCAACATCGTACACATCCACAAACGGATCCAGAATGAGCAGCATACCGCCGGCCAGGGGCAGCAGCATCATGGAAACCACAACAGCGATCAGAGCCGGGGGCAGGATGGTCAGCAGCCAGGTGGGGCGGAATTTATCCGAAGAGCCATAAAAGTTCATCTGGGTCAGCACGCCGATGATGCTGTGTGCAGAATGGATGACCTGCTTGGAAGGGCCGGTGGAACCGCTGGTGTAGGCGCGCAACAGCGGGCGGTCAATGTTGACAGGAGCGGGCACAAAGCCGCGAAAACGCTGGCCCATGTTACAGAAATCAGCCCACATCATGGTATCAGAGCCACGGGCGGGAACATCCGGATACAGGGCATCCAGAGAATGCTGCAGGTAAACCGGCATAGCGGCGCGGTCGCCGCTTTCCAGAGCGGGAACGATAACATAGGTATTCACGTTGGTCTGCTCACGGTAGGCTTCGATTTCGGCCTTGGAGAAGAAGTCGTGAACAAAAATCACCTTGGCATTGGCTTTCTGAACAGCTTCAATGTTTTCTTCCAGGGTGTTGTCACGGCACAGCAGCGAAGCGCCGATGCGCTCGGCTGCCAGCAGCAGATAAATGAATTCCGGCACAGAACGCAGGAACACGGGGATCTGGTCCCCCTGCTTGACGCCAAGCACCTGCAGAGCGCGGGCGGTGGCGTCCACCTTACGGAACACGGTACCCCAGGTGATATCCACGCCATAGTAGTGCATGGCAATCACGTTAGGGTCTGCAGCGCGCACGGAGAGGTACTGCTCCACGGTGCAGGCCGGAACCTGGATACCGCGCAGAACATCTGGATAGAACTTCATCCAGGGGCGGTCAATGCTGGGCTTGCCAGTCAACATCGCGTTTTCATTCATTGCAATTTCCTCCAAATGTCTTTCCCTTATAGTTGCAGGGAATTAAATTATCCAAATCACGCCAAACCTTTATGGCGCTTTCCCCTGCTGTGCACATCGTTGCACAGCGGCGCCGAACCATAATGCTACAATTATCTTCGGTGCTGAATATAGTATACCATTCCTGTTTACGGAAAGCACGAGAATCCCATGGCACAAATTTCCAGAAATTGATTCCGCATGATTCACTTTTTTCACATGGATTTTCACGCTTTGGCATGGAGTTTTCTTGCAATTTCATTTTCCTCGGTGCAACAAAAGCCCCAGCTACCGCAGCAGCCAGGGCTTTATGTTTATGCGTATGTATGTTGTATTTTTAGATTTTGTTCACCCAGCTCTCTTGCAGTTCTTCCATTTCATCACTTTTGGCGCGGGTAATCAGATGGATTCCCTGCAGGACATGATGGATGTGCTCCGCAATGGCGTTGCGCTCTTTTGTCACGTTCTGCTCATCCAAATTCCAGACCTGATCAAAATATTCACTCAGGCGGTCTTCCATCACACTGTTGTTGACCATTGCAATCCGGTTGATGGGGCAGTTGTTATCCAGCCGAAGATACGATGCAGCGCCAGAAAGGAACATATTGGGGTCCGCCACATACTGGAAATCGTTCACAATGCGGCCGCTGATCAAGCGGAATTCAAGTTTTTCACGCTGCTTGCAAAGCTGCAGCACATAGCTGATGCACCGGCTGCGCTGATCCGGGGTAAGGCTGACCTTGTAACTGAAAAAGTCCAGCTCGCCGGAAACCGCCATGGAGGAAAATGCAGCTTCATAAATCAGGATGCGGATGTTTGTTTCCTCCACCACACCTTTGGCAAGGTTGTGTACGCTACGCAGCTCCGCAGGGGTAGCCCCCAAAAAATCTTTCAGCTCGGCCTCGTGGGCGGTCAGGATCTCTTCAAACAAGTCATCCGGCAGCAGAAGCTCATTCAGGTGGCCGAACATCCACCGCAGATTGGAGGCCAGCAGCGTGTGCATATAGTCGTACTGGCTGATCAGCTGGCGCATGCTGGTATCGCGGAAAAGCTGGTCATCCCGCACGCAGAGCTTGGAGAAGTTATCATACAGGCTTTCGCAGTTCTGCGGGTCCTCGGTGGCGGTAACGGCAGCGCAGCGGCTGTGGCTGACCAGCAGGCCGGTAATGGCAAAATCGCCCTTGACCACAAACACCGCGCGCCCGGCAGCCGCGGTGCTGCCAAACAGCTTGAAATGAATATGGCTGAAGTTGGTCAACACGTTGATAATGAGCGCGGCATCATAGATGGGGTCCCATTTTTCGCGGCTGATATCGATCATCAGCTTGAAATAGACGTTATCATAGCTGTGCTGGTCCACCAGCTGGCCGTTTTGCAGGTTGGCAACTTTCAGGCGGTATTCACGCGCCATTTCCATCAGGTCCATCACAGCCACAATATCCAGCTGGCTGACGCGGCGCAGCACGGGGTGCGCCATTTTGGTCAGGTATTGCAGCATGTTCAGCTCGGCCCAAAAGTCCGTATAGGGGCCAATGCGCGCCTCGCCGCTGTCCAGTTCCTCTTGCAAATAATCATATTCAGCAATCAGGTTATCATAAATGGCGGCTTTCAGGTCACTGGGGATGCTAACGCTGTATTCCCGCAGCAGCAGGTTACGGCCATCATCGGTGGCTTCATCCACCACGCAGGCACTGATGCCCTCCATCACGCGCTTTTCAGTCTTTTTGGCAGGCAGCATGCGGCCGCTGACCCATTTGCTGATATAGGAAACATCGTATTGCAGGCGCTTGGCCAGGGTATAGTTCTTGACCTCCGCAACTTCTAGCAAATGCTCCAGCAGAATGCTGAATCTATTTTTATCTTCCATTGCACCAAATCCTCTTCACCCATTTAGTTTGCACTTTTCTTTTATTCTATTATACAAGTTCCATATTTCGATTGCAAATTCAAATGATAACAGGTAAGGAGAAAACGAAGAAAATATATTAAAATCTTTCACAATTCGCGGCCGCATTCTTTGGCATCCATGCCAGTTTATTGTTTTTTTGTTGTTTGAACTGACAAAGTTTGTTTGTTCTGCTTGTGATATCCTCCAAAAATTATACTTCGCGCGCCATATTTGCCAAATTTAGCCGCAGCTTTTTAGTAGGTTTTGCCCTTGCACCGGCCTGATATGTTCGCCATGTTTTTGTGTGTTGCCTTTATTATGCGGGTAAGGTAAATTGCGATTTTTTAATCGTGTACTATTTCTAGGGCAATACCGCATAATTCTAAGTGCCGATACGGCGAGCGAGGTGCGGCAGATGCCAAGCCAAAAGCGCAGATAATACTGGATGCTGCAAAGGTGAGCGCCGCCAGTGGCGGAAACAGCGAACCGAAGCAGGGGCAGCGGTCGCAGAGTGCGAGGGGCTTTTGCCCCCGAAGCACGATGCGGGTACCGCAACCCGACATTATCGAGCATTTTGGCAACGCAGATGCCGTGCCGCAGCTGCCGGAGCGGTGCTTAAGCCGCAAGGCGGGAATTGTGCGGTGTTGCCCTAGCTTTCGGCGGGGTGGGGTCCCCCGCCCTACTGATTGTTTAAGGGTGTGCTGCCCATTATAATTTGTTCTGTAGGGAACGGTCTTGACCGTTCCGAGGCCTTGTCCGATTGGTCGTGATGGGATTTGTGGCAGGGCAAGGTGCCTGCGGGCGCAGTGACTGTTCCAAGGCGTTGGATTCGATTGCCTTAGGTTTGCGGCAAGGAACCACCCCTCAGGCCGCTTCGCGTCCAGCTCCCCTCCAGGGGAGCCACCGCAATCATGGGGTCCCCCGCCCTACTGGCCTGGCAAATATTTCACCGAACCTATGCCCACAAATACAAAAATGCCGCAGCAGACTGTTACATCTGCTGCGGCATTTCTATTTAGGGGTTAATGGGCTGGGTTACAGCTCATTGTTCCGGCTGTGGGATTACTGCCGAATGCCGGTGTTCTTATCGAAATGATAAGTGCGGCCATCGATGACTGCATCGCCCTTAGCCATGGTGCCATAGATCGGGTCGAAATAGTAACGCTTGTCAGCGCTCCAGCCCTTGATCATGTGGCCCTGTGCATCGTAACGGACCCACTTGCCGGTACCATCGGCGCGGTCAGCCCACTGGCCAGCTTCGGATTCCTGATAGACATCCTTGCTGGTGGCTTTCTTGCCCTGGTCAACGGCGTCCAGCCAGTACCAAGCATCGGAAGCCGGGTCATAGATTTCCTTGCCGCGGCCTTCCAGACCCTGGCGAACGCCCTTTTCGTACCAGAAGTCAGCGCCTTTGATGGTCAGCCACTGGCCGTCCAGAGCGATGCCGGTGTACTCGTCAAATGCGCAAGGTACACCGTCAATATCGCCTGCGCCCTTAGCCATAGCGCCGGTGATCAGGTCAAAGTAGTAGGTGCCCTTATCGGTCGTCTGCCAGCCCTTGACCATGTGGCCGTTCTCATCGTAACGGACCCACTTGCCGGTGCCATCGGGCTTATCAGCCCACTGGCCGGCGGCGGATTCCTGGTAAACGTCCTTGTTGACGGTCATTGCGCCGCCCTGGACAGCATCCAGCCAGTACCAGGCGTCGGAATCGGGATCATAGATCTCTTTGCCGCGGCCGGTGGTACCCTGCTTCACGCCCTTTTCGTACCAGTACTTCTTGCCGTTTTCTTCAACCCAGCCGTTCTTCTCGCCGTACTTGGCGGTGTAGTCCTTGCCGTTGAAGTTGACAGCAGCGGTGGTAACGCCGCTGGTCTGCTTTACCGTTGCATCCACGAACTGAGCGCTTGCGCAGTTCTTATCGGTGCAGGTAAAGACAGCCATTGCGGTAATGGTGGTCTTTTCAGCGGCACCATGGACGGTGCGTTCCTCGGCTTCAATAGCCTGAGGTTCTTCGCTGGGGTTGGTGGGTTCAGTGGTTTCAATCTTCTTGAATTCTGCAGTGATTTCAAAGTTACAATCGCTCATGGTAACCGTATACGTACCACCATCTTTGACTTTATCGGTGATAACGGTCTGACCATGGGAAGCCTGCTCCAGTTCATAGCCAGAATTCGGCGTAACCGTTACAGCCATTTCAGCGCCCTTAGGTGCGCGTTTCAATTCAGATTTGCCATTAACTGTAACAGTAATCGTGCCACCTTCAGCCGGGTCTGCCGTAGTTACAATGCTGTACTCAACAGTCGTGAACTGTACGCTGATGGTTACATTATCGGCAGGCATCTCGAAAGTATAGGTGCCATCTGTGGTGCCAGCCTTGTAATCAACAGCAGTACCCTTGCTATCCTTAACAGACAGGCCATTTTCAGCCAACTTGGTCAGAATAGTAGCTTCGTTCTTCGGGGTAACGGTAAAGGTAACAATGTCGCCAGCCTTCAGGGCAGTGGTCTCGGTAACAGCTGCATCATTAGCTGTTACTTCTACCGCGCCTTCGCCCTTCTTGTCAACAGCAACGCTGTAAGTTTTAACCTCAACGGCTTCAAACGCAGCGCTAACGGTAACATTGGCAGCAGGCATCTTGAAGGTAGTCTTGCCTTCAGTCAGGGTCAGCGTTTTGGTCTCGGTCTTTTCACCGTCTTTGTAGCTGTAAGTCAGGCCGTCATCCTTAAGCTTGTAGCCATCCTTAATGTTCTTAACCTCAACGGTGATTTCGGCATCCTTCGCAGCTTCCTTCGGGGTTGCGGTAACTTCAGCGGCTTCGCCTTCAACAGGGTCAACCGTAACCGTGTACTTCTTAACCTCTTCAAACGCTGCGCTGACAGTTGCATCGCCAGCGGGCATTGCAAAGGTGTAAGTGTTGGCCTTTTCTGTGTCAGGAGTTGCTTTCAGGGTCTGATTGTCGCCGTAAGTAACCACCACACCGTCAGCCGTCAGGGTATAGCCATCCTTCGGGGTAGCCACAACGGTAACGCTGGTGCCCTCAGCAACCTTATCCAGGTCAGCTTCGGGGCTGGTGATCTTCAACGTATCCTTGTTAGCATCGGCCACCTTGACCGCATAGGTCTTGGCGTTTTTGGTAACGCTGATGGTCACATCGCCGTCCGGCATGGTGAAGGTGTAAACCGTCTTAGCCTTTTCGGTGGTAGCCTGGGCGGCGGCTTCGTCCTGCGCTGCTTCCTGAACTTCAGTCAGGGCAACATCGGTATCGCCGTTCTTTGCGGTAACGGTAACGATATCGGTGCCTTCCTTTTCTACGGTCAGGGTAACGGTATCGTCCTTGATGTAGGTGTTGCTGGTGGTGCCCAGGGTCAGGGTAACGCCTTCAACTGGATCGGGCAGGGTAACGGTGTGGGGGGTGCTTTCGGTTGCGGTATGGCAATCAGAGCACAGGTACACATTGTTGCCAACGGACTTGGTTTCCAGCTCGTCCAGAGCCCAGGTATGGCCCTTGGGCAGTGCGTTGTCAGCGTACACCTTTTTACCCTTGGTCAGGCCGTACTTGTTGGTGCGGTCCTGGGTGTAAGCGGGGGTATCGCACCATGCTTCAACGGTAACATCGGTGGTTGCGCCGCTCTTCAGGTCGCTGACCATGTCGGACATCGGCATGGTTTCAACCAGGTTAGCGCACCACATGAACTCTTCGTTCTTGTTCTTCTCGTCAGAGCTGCCCATGTTCTGGTTGTAACTCGGGTTGTAGTTCCAGGACTCGTTCTTGTAGCTCTTACGGTTTGCATAAGAAGTGCCGGCGGCATCGGTCTTGACTTCTGCCTTGCCGTCCACCAGTTCCTTATAGGTGTTGGACAGGTTGGTGCCGACAGAAACGACCAGCTGATCCTTGGTGGTGTTGATGCCGGTGATCACAGTCTGGCCCTGCTGGGTGGTGGTAGCAAAGCTGTAGCTGTCACGCAGGGTCAGGCCCGCCAGAGGATGGTTCATGAAGGTGCCCAGATACTGCACACTGCTGGTATCCTGGGCGCTATCCATGATAACCATGCTCATGCCGGGAAAGTGGGTATCGGGAACCATGTTGCCGTCCTTATCCTTGGTCAGCTTAATGCCGCCATAGACGGTGTTGTATTCCTTCACTTCTTCCACTTTGCCGGAGGTCGGGTCCATACGGTAGATGGCGTTGTTGACGTTGAAGTACAGCTTGCCATCATACAGTGCGGTAGAGTGTACCAATGCGGGGTAGATCCGCTTTGCAGCAGCGTCTGCCAGGCACTCGGTGTTCAGGTTAGAATCCGCTGCACTGCTATCGATCTTATAGATGGTGCCAGCTTTGGCCAGAACCTCGGCATTGCTGTCGTCATCATTGAAGTTGCTGCTGGTTTTCTTCAGATCGTTGTAGTACATCAGGATGATATCAAACGGGTCATCCGTCTTGGTAAAGCTGCTCATGCTGAAGCCGCCGGAGCTGCTGGAATCCTCTTTGCGGATATAGTAGTTCGCATTACGCGGACGTGCTTCCAGAGTATCGGGGCCCTGGTTCTGCATCTTCTTCATGAACTGCTGCATCTGGGAGTTGTTACCAGAGCTGCCGGAACCAGAGTTGCCGTTGTTGCCGTTCTCGGACTGCTGGCGGCGCATGTTGTTGTACAGGTTCTGGTTGGTCGTGGTATCAACGTAATAGAAGTAATTATTGTCGAAGTAGATGGGGCTGCAGATAGAGGTGAACCAGGTATCCTCGTAGCAGGTATCGGTGTAACGGGTCTCGTTCTTGTTATCCGCCTTGGTGTAAGAGTAATGCGGCTTGCCGTTGTTCATCACATAGCTGCCATCATCATTCTTATCGGGTTCCTTGTTTTTGGTGTAGGTGTAGCCATCGTACAGCGAGTCAATGTAATCATAGTACTTGCTGTAACGGCCTTCCAGACCGGAGGGAGAAACCAGGAAGTTGACATGGCGCAGGTCGCCTGCGTTCTCAACGCGGGTCTGGGCCATGCACTCGGTGTTCACGTCGTCATAGCAGACGTCAACATAGTACCAGTTCTTGTTGGCTTCGCCGGTGGTCATCGTAGCAGACTTGCTGTCGCCCTGCAGCTTGTTGACCTTGACTGCGTTGAAGTAGTGGACGTTGTTGAACATGCCGCCGCCGAACGCATTACCGGCAACACTGGTATCAGAAGTATCGCAGTAATACAGGATCTGGGCAAAGTCAACAACAGCGTTATCGCCTACTTCATCGGGGGTCTTCCAGCTGCCGTCATCATTTTTATAGATGCTCTTGTTGTCAGGCAAATTCTGGACCATGTAGTTAAATGCAGCTGCATAGCCCAGGCAGATGCAGCCATACTCAACGCCCTTAGCGCCGATCTCGCCGCCCAGCAGGGCACCGAAAGCAGTCGTCTGGATGGGGTCGTTGTTGCCGCCGCCGGTGATATCGCCCATGGAGCCCATATCGAATTCTGCAACCTGGGAGATCCAGTCGTGCAGGATCAGCAGCTTGGTGACATAGTCAGCGCTGTCACCCAGCTTGGCAACCTGTGCCAAGCCTGCATTACGGATGGCTTTCAGAGCTTCGCCATAGTTCATGACGTAAGACATGAACGCCTGCGGCAGCATGTTCAGCATGAATGCCATGGTGGTCGGCGGGACATCATCGTTCGGATCAATGCTGCACAATACCTTGATTGCGCCCATGGTGCCGGTGATGCTGCCATCCTCGCCCTGCTTCTGAACGCCCTTGGAGGTCCAGAACGGGGCAGCCACGCCGAAGTACTCTGCTTCGTCCTGGTTGAACTGCGACAGCTGGAAGTAGTAGTAGTTCATCTGCGCAGTCGAGACATCGTAAGTATTGGTGACCTGGTTGCCCTGGTCGTCCACATACACGGCAGTCTTCTGGCTGTCGTACAACAGCAGGCTGTTTTTGCCCTTGTTGTCGCCGCTCTGATAGGTGAAGTTCACCTTGCTTGCGTCAACCGGGTTGTTCTGCATATCGTACCAGTTGCCGCCATCCATTGCGGACACCAGGGTAACGCCGGTGCCGCCGGAGGTGGTATCCAGGGTCGGGGTGCCGCCCACATTGATGTAGACGGAATTGTTATTCTGGTCTACCACAACGCTGACCGGCATGGTCATTACCGGCTGGGTTTTGAATTCTTCGCCGCAGACAGCGCACTTGAAGGTGATGCTGGTGCATTCCCAGTCAATGGTAACGGGAGCGCCGGCAGAAATTTTGCCGGTTTCGCTGTCATAGAACAGCTGGGCGTTGCTGTAGTCAGCGGCCAGCTCGCCCTCGACCTTCTTCATTTCCCAGTTGAAGGTAGCAACAAAGTTGCCATCTGCATCCTTGGACACAACATGGCTCTGGCAGGGCAGAGCGGCAATGTCGTCGGTGCGGGTGGTGGGTTCCTTGTATTCCTTCTTAACCGGGCTCTTGTCAGCGGGCACGCTGGCAGAGTAAACGGTCTTGCCGGCAGCGCCGGGCTTTGCCTCGGTGGTATCCTTGGTTACGGTGCCTTCTACCTTCTGGTAGGCATCGTCCTTTTCACAGGTATACACAGCGGTGTAAGCCCAGCCGTCATCGGTCTTGGTCCAGTAACCATCGGGGGTTTCCTTCCAGGTATGGGTGTGGCCATCCTCCGGGTTGGTGTCATTCCAGTACCATTTCGGCTCGCCATAGGTATGGCCGTCTGCAGCGGCGCTGGCAGCAAAGGTATCGGAGTTTTCAGCAACGTAAGCCTGTGCGTAGCTGTCAGCCTGCTGCGCAATCACTTCATCATCGCTGTTGGTCATGGACTCCATCGCAGAGGTCATGCCGGAGCTGCCGGTAAAGGTAACGGCGGTCACAACGCCTGCGGCGTTCGTCTCATAGCCCAGGTCGGTAACGGCGCTGGACAGATGATACGTTTTGATGGTGGCAGCCATCACCGATGCCATCTCGTCCTTGTTCAGGCCATAGGCTTCGGTGTTGATCTTGCCGGCTGCGGCGTTGGCGTACATGGCATCGGCCAGTGCATTTTCCAACGCTGCAAGGCTCATGCCCGCCTTGCTCTGTGCAGTCGCTTCCAGCTTGGCATCGTCCTGCTCCAGTTCATGCACTTCGCCCTGGGCAGCCAGCGTTTGGGCTGTCTGCTTGATCAGGTCTGCGGTGCTGGTGAACTTGGGCAGGGACTGCACAGCGCTGGCCGCGCTTGCTGCGCTAGCTGCAACAGACTGCGCTACCGAAGAATCAATCTTGGTAGTTTCGGCTGCTGCGGGAAGCGCCACGCTTTGGGCAACCATGGCTGCTGCCAGCACGGATGCACCAAAACGCTGAAGGTTTTTCTTCATAGTTTTATCCTCCCTTAAGTGTTACTACTTTCCCCTTTTGTGTGAAAAGTGGTACGGCAGATGTGCGGCACTTTGCAGGTGTTGATTGCAAAACGCCTGGTTGTGCTCCCTCGGTCTGGCGATCCCTTGCCGGGCTGCGGCCTGCTTTTGGGGCTTTTGGCCCCGGCACAGCGGCTGACAAAACGTTGTACCGGCTGCATGCCTTGATCCCGCAAATGATAACCTTTCCGACACATCTAGGTATATACATTATATCACAGTTGCCAGAATTTGCATAGTTAATTAGAGCGGTTTCTAGGTAAATTTTTGTCCTTGAATCAACTGAAACCTGTTTTTCGCACATTATTTGCGTTGCGGTGCGGTGACCCTTTGGCGGTATTTATTAACATTTTTGAATGGTTTATTCCTGATTTTATCAAATGATTAAACATTTACCCCGATAATGTTCTTTGCAATCTCTTAATCCAATCACCCGGTATTGTGATCGCGCATTTTTTGTCATTTCGGTTTGGCTTGTTGTTGAGAGATTTGGCAGAGATTGGAGGAAACTTGAAGGGAAAATTTGAGGTTGAGAATTGCCCATTATAAATTGTACTGTAGAGAGCGTTGCTGACCGTTCCGAAAACTTAGGGCAATACCGCATAATTCTAAGTGCCGATACGGC
>ULRQ01063154.1_pt1 | contig 15968 bp, 15 predicted proteins | sample 1955491 | NCBI WGS metagenome assembly ULRQ01 (sample SAMEA4835684, study PRJEB28245) | human gut metagenome | biome: gut microbiome; material: fecal sample | place: Denmark | collected 2008 | reverse complement strand
ATATCCAGCATCTTGATGAACTCGATGATGTTGGTCATGGCGCGGTAAGGCATGGCGGCGGTGATGTCACCGGCCACCGCGTCCTTCAGAGTGGGCTTGACGTTGGACTGTGCCAGCTCCTTGGCCCAGGTGCGCTTGCCGTCCAGAATGTCGCCGTAGCGCTGGACCATGATGTGGCCTGCGCCCAGCATGTTGGTCAGCTCGCCCACCTTCTGTGCGTAGGTGATGGGCTGGTTGAACGGTTCGGTGAAGTTGTGGGAGACGAGGATGGCGAGGTTTGTGTTCTCGCTCTTCTTCTCCTTGAAGCTGTGGCCGTTGACGACGGCCAGGTCATTGTCGTAGTTCTCCTGCGCCACGAAACCGCCGGGGTTCTGGCAGAAGGTGCGGACCTTGTTCTTCCAGGGCTTGGGGTAGCCGATGAGCTTGGACTCATACAGCACCTTGTTGACCTTCTCCATGACCTCATTGCGGCACTCGACGCGGACGCCGATATCGACGGTGCCGGGCTTGTGGGCGATGTGGTGTTCGGCGCAGATCTTTTCCAGCCAGTCCGCGCCGCGGCGGCCGGTGCCGATGACGACGGTGTCGGCATAGACGGCGCGGGGCTCGCTGTCGCTGCCCGCGCGGAGATACACGCCCTTGCAGACCTCGTCTTCCAGGATGATGTTCTCACACTCGGTGGAGAAAAGCATCTCGACGCCGTTGTCGGCCAGATAGTTCTGGATGGCCAGATAGAGCTGCTGGGCCTTTTCAGTGCCCAGATGGCGGATGGGGCAGTCCACCAGCTTCAGACCGGCGTGGATGGCGTTCTTGCGGATCTCCTTGATCTCCTCGCCGGTGTAGATGCCCTCCACATGGGGGTCTGCGCCGAACTCCAGGTAGATCTTGTCGGTGTAGTCGATGAGCTCCTGAGCGAACTCCTCGCCGATGAGGCTGGGCAGGTCGCCGCCGACCTCATAGGACAGGCTCAGCTTGCCGTCCGAGAAGGCACCGGCACCGGAGAAACCGGTGGTGATGGCGCAGGTGGGGCGGCAGTTGACGCAGTGGCCAAGCTCTGCCTTGGGGCAGTGGCGCTTTTCCACCGGCTTGCCTTTTTCCACCAGCAGGATCTTCTTTTTGCTGCCGTGGCGCAGCAGCTCCACGGCGGTAAAGATGCCGGCCGGGCCGGCGCCAACGATGATCAGATCGTACTTTTCCATTGTTCTGTAATCCTTTGCTGTATTTGATAAAAACCATCTCAGGCCGCGCTGCGGCCAGTTCCCCCGATGGGGAGCGTTTATGCGGGCTTGTTTTACGGGCCGTCTTCCTGCTCCACCTCAGCGCTCTCGTCCACATGGTCGAGTTCGACGGCAGTGGCTTCCACATCGGCATGGGCGACCTCCGGGGCGACGATGCCGTCGCCGTTCAGGTCTTCCCCGGTGACGGCTTCCAGCATGGACTGCGTCTCCGGGTGCAGCTTCAGGAACCGCTTCACCGCGATGACGGTGTACAGCGCACTGAGCAGGTTCAGCGCACCCTCCACGATGAGGATGACGCCGATGGCCATGACCAGCGTTTCCATGGTGCCGAAGGGGTCGAGGATCATGACGATGCCCAGCACGATGCTCAGCACAGCCAGCAGCAGGAAGCCTTTCCAGCTGGGATACCGGCACTTGCGCAGCTCCAGTGCGTTCTGGATGCGGCCCAGACTGTCGAAGATGACAAACAGGCCGAAGACGATGGGAAGGATGCGCACCACGATGTCGCTGCGGATGATGAGGAACGCACCCAGCCCCAGACAGACCAGACCGGAGATCAGGGTCAGCTGGCTCTGGAAGACACCGCGCTCCACCGCAAAGTAGCGGACGAGCTGCACCGCTGCGCAGGCCAGCACCACGCCGCCCAGCGCATAGCAGACGATGTTCATCGCGGTGCCCGGCACCAGCAGCAGGAAGATGCCCAGACCCAGATAGAGGATGCTCATCAGGACCAGATTCCATTTCAACTTCTTTCCCATAAAACAGTCACGTTCCTTTCTCAATTTGGAGAATGCCGGCTCCGCTCACTGCATGGCAGGAGCTTTGTTGTACAGGGGTTCGATGATCTTTTTGTCCAGGCGGGCAAAGAAGACGAAACTCAGGGTCACGCTGACCAGCTCGGCGATGACGAACGACCACCACACCAGGTTGACATTGCCGGTCTGGCTCAGCAGCCAGGCGGCAGGCAGCAGGACGACCAGCTGGCGGCAGACGGAGACGATGAGGCTGAACATGCCGTTGCCCAGCGCCTGGAATGTGGAGGACAGGATGATGCTCATGCCGGCCAGCAGGAAGTGGAAGCAGATGGTGCGCATGGCCGGGATGCCGATGGCCAGCATCGCGTCGCTGGCGGCGAAGAAGCTCAGCAGCTTATCCGGCGCAAACTGGAACAGGCAGAAGCCGATGAGCATGATGCCCTCTGCGTAGCACATGGCCAGCTTGATGGTCTTTTTGACGCGGTCGGGATTACGGGCGCCGTAGTTGTAGCTGATGATGGGCACCATGCCGTTGTTCATGCCGAAGATGGGCATGAAGACGAAGCTCTGGAGCTTGAAGTAGACGCCGAAGACGGCGACCGCCGTGGCCGAGAAGGCCATCAGGATCTGGTTCATGAAGAAGGTCATCACGCTGCCGACGCACTGCATGGCGATGCTGGGCAGGCCGACGACGTAGATGCGCTTGATGGCGTCTGCACTGGGGCGGAAGCCGTGCCAGCTGATCTGGATGTCGGGGTTCTTCTTCAGATTGAAGAAGATGGCGGCACCGGCACCGCAGAACTGGCCGACGACCGTGGCCACTGCCGCGCCGGTGGTGCCGGACAGGGCCTCACCGCAGTAGCCGAAGATGAAGATGGGGTCGAGCACGATGTTCACGATGGCACCGATGAGCTGGCTGCACATGCTCAGGTTGGTGCGGCCGGTCGCGGCCAGCAGCTTTTCGCTCATGGTCTGCAGGAACAAGCCCAGGCTGAACACGGAACAGACGGTCAGGTAGCGGATGCCCTGCTCGGCGATCTCCACATCACTGGTCTGCGCATAGAAATACGGCTTCATGCAGGTCAGGCCGATGATGAAAAAGGCAACAAAGCTGCACAGCGCCAGGAAGATGCCGTTTTCAGCCGTCTTGTTGGCGCGCTCCTGGTCTTTTTCACCCAGGCTCTTGGACAGCAGGGCGTTGACGCCGACGCCGGTGCCGACACCGACGGCGATCATCATGTTCTGCAGCGAGAAGGCCAGCGAAACGGCGGTCAGCGCACCTTCGCTGACATGCGAGACGAAGATGGAGTCCACGACATTATAAAGTGCCTGGACCAGCATCGAGACCATCATCGGGATGCTCAGCTTGACGAGCAGCGGGTTGATGGCCATGGTGCCCATGATGTTTTCCTGGGCGGTGGGGGGATTGGTCTGCTTGTTTTCCACGATTTCTCCTTTTGACGTTTGACGTTTTTTCTCTATGCTTGAAACGTGGGCAGAGCGCCGAAGCACCCTACCCACGCAACATCATTGTTTTTTGACTTTGCAGCCCGGAGCGGTTACTTCTCCGCAGCCTTTTCCTTGGCGGCCACTGCGTCCAGGATCATCTTCACGCAGGTCTCGCGGCCCAGGGCGGCGTTGATGGCAAGGTCGTAGTTGTGGGCATCACCCCAGCGGTTCTGGGTGTAGTAGTTGTAGTAGGCCGAGCGGTTGCGGTCGGTCTTCTCGATCTCTTCCTTGATGCCCTTCTCGTCGTGTGCCTTGACCAGAGGGTCGGTCTTGGCCAGCTCACGGCGCCACTCCACCGGCGCATAGATGAAGACGCGCAGCACGTCTTTGCGGTCCCGCAGCACATAGTCACCGCAGCGGCCCAGGATGACACAGGGGCCTTCCTCTGCCAGCTGCTTGATGATGCGGCTCTGCAGGATGAACACCTGATCACCCAGCGGCAGCTCGTTGCCCATGGTGTACAGGCTGTACAGCAGGCTGTGGGTGTGGCGTTTCTCGCTGGCGGCGACAGCTTCCTCGGACAGGCCGGAGTGTTTGGCTGCCATGGTGATCAGCTCCTTGTCGTAGAGCTTGATGCCCAGAGCATTTGCAACATCCTCTGCGATGTAGTTGCCGCCGGTGCAGTACTCACGGCCAATGGTGATGATCGTCTTTGCCATAATGTGTTCCTCCTATGTAACAGTTTTTATCCCCGGAAAGCGTTTGGCGGGGGCGGGCCTAGAGGTCCGGCTGCCCGGTGCTCTGGGGGTCATTCTGAGGTGCGGCAGGCGGTGCTGCCGGGGGTCTGGGCGGCGCGGGCAGACGGACTTCCGCGACCCGCATCCGGCCGGTCTGGTCTACGGCGTAAACGCTGCACCGCCCGCCTGCGGCCAGCTGTTCGGGCGGGAAGCACAGGCCTCCGTCCGGGGTGCGCTCCATCCGGCGGAACGTCCGGTGAGCCGTGGTGGCATGGGCGATGCCGTCGTGCAGGGTGTAGGCGGTCCAGCCGGAGAAATCATCCGGCAGCGGGTCGCGCTGGCCCCGCTGCTCGAAGTAATAACAGCGGCCATCCTCGCTGCGGGCCAGATCGCAGCGGACGCGGTTGGGCAGGTCGGCGGCTGCATCTCTGGGCTTGCGCCGCAGGGCGATGGCCCGGCCTGTGAAGTAGCGCAGGAAATCCGACAGCGCCATGGTGCAGTTGACGGAGCCGTCGCTATCGGCGGTGGGGTCGTTGAGCAAGACATAATCGGCCATCACGGCGTCGTCGTGGCCAAAGCCCCGCAGCCCCATCCAGATGCCCACCGGGTCACGCTGGCCCCGGATGCGGCGCTCGACCCGGACGGCAACGGGGCAGTCATCGTGGATCTGGGTGCGCAGGTCCTGCAGGTCCATCCAGGCCTGCCAGCAGGGGAATCCGCAGCAGCCCGCGGCAGCCGCTGCAAATGCGGCGTTGCCGGTGCTCCGGGTGGCGTTGTCCTCCATGGCGTAGGCCACCTCTTCGGGCAGGATGTCCTCGCCCCAGCGGTTCATCAGCGCTGCCATGACGAGGGGCAGGTCCATCTCCCGGCCAAAGCTGGGGTCGTGGGCGGAGAGGCAGTATTCCGGCAGGTAAAGCCGCCGGTTCAGCGGCCGGCCCTCGTGTTTTTCCCAGGTCAGGGGGCGGACGGCGGCGGCCAGCAGCCGCACAGCAGGGGTGGATTTGTCGTCGTTGGTCGAGAGGTTGACCTGCAATTGGATGCCGGTGCCGCCGCCCGGCGTGGCCACGGTGACGGTGTCCCCCAGCAGGAAGATCATCCCGTCCTCGCTCTGGGCGTTGATGCTGCAGCGGGGGTAATCCGGGGCCCACTTGCCAAAGCTCATCCAGCCGGTCCAGGTGTTCCCGGCATAGACCCGGCAGCGCACCTCCACCATCGTGTTATGAGGGGCGCTGGCGTTCCAGCTGACGTTCAGGTTGCAGAAAGCCGGCATCGCGAACTCCGGCGTGGTGTAGCTGCCGTAGGGCAGATACCGCCCGGCGGAGCTGTCCAGCACCAAAGCGCCGCTTTCCAGCGCGACATTGTCCAGCGCGCCGCGGGAGAAGGTCTCGGTGCCCTGCAACACGAGGTTATTTCGTTGTTCCATCGCACGGTTCTCCTTTGCGCATCGGTGAAAGATCAGTGTTCGGTGCCGTCCGGCTCGTCTTCGCCGTATTCCTCCCGGAGGGCGGCGTCCAGCTCGGCGTCGTGCAGCTTCTGGAGGCTCTCCTCGATGTGGAAGACGCGGTTCACGTCGCCGTAGACGATCTGGCAGCAGACCTCGGTCTGGAACCAGAAGCCGAAGATGAGCATCAGGAAGATGCCCAGCGGCATGCACAGGATGACGACGCCCCAGAACAGGATGGTCACGATGGCGGACGCCAGCGCGTGAGGCAGGAAGGCGATCATGCAGTTCAGGCAGTTCTTCAGCGTCTGGTGGAAGGGCTGGTCCAGCAGGACCACCTGCGGCCACATGTAGGCGAACAGCATGTGGAACAGCACCAGGTTCAGCACCGTGGCCACCCACATGGGCAGGCCGACGTTGGTGCCGTGGTACAGCATGTTGAAGCAGAAATAGACGAGGAAGATCTGGATGGTGATGACGGTGCAGTAGACGATGCCGGGCAGGATGGCGGCTTTGAAGTTCCGCTTGAACGCGCGGCGGTAGGTGGTCCACCAGTAGCCCGCTTCATCGCGCAGGGCGCGGAGTACGGTATCGTACATGCCCGCCAGTGCGGGGCCGGCCAGGATGCCGCCCGCAATGGCGCTGACCACCATGACGGTGAGGTTGTTCATCAGAAAACCGACATACACCAGGCAGATGACCGGCAGAAAGCCGATGCAGGTGAGCAGGTTGGCCAGGAACATGCCGGACATGTCGCGCCCGACCAGCTCAAAAAAGCGGCCGATGCCCGTTTTACGGGGGGTGTCCTTCTCGACGCCCGGCCCGGCCTTGCGGAAATCATTTGCAGAAGGAAAAAGACCCATTTTGTTTCGAACCCTTTCTGGTTTGGCTCGGTGCCGCAGGGCAGAAGGAAAAGGGAACTGCCCATTGTGCTACCTTTCTTTCTATAAATATACCCGGATTTTGTGAATTTTGCAAGCCATCCGGCCCTTCATTTGTAAAAAAAGTGTTTCGGCTCCCATTTTCGCCCAAAGTGTGGTACAATGAAACAGGCATTTCAGGCCAGAAGGAGGAACGTATCATGAGCATTCTTCGCACGATCGCGATGTTTGTATATCTGTTTGGCTATATGATCGTCCACTACGGTGTGCTCCGCCGGGCCGAGCGCGCCCTCGCCGCCGGGGACATGGATACCGTGGAGCAGATCATCAACAAGCATATCCCGCACTGGAGCCGGGGCATCCTGAAAGTGACCGGCGCACGGCTGGTGGTGGAAGGGCAGGAGAACATTCCCAAGGACGGCCCCTGCGTCTTCGTGGGCAACCACCGCAGCTACTACGACATCCCGCTGCTTCTGGTGGCGCTGGATGCGCCCCACGGCATCCTGGCGAAAGAGGAGCTGGAAAAGATTCCTCTGCTCAACCGCTGGATGAAGCTGCTGGGCTGCGTTTTCGTCAAGCGCGACGACATCCGCGCGTCCGTCAAGGCGCTGAACGATGCCACGGCCATCGTGGAGAGCGGCAAGAGCTTCGTCATCTTCCCCGAAGGCACCCGCTATAAGGGCGAAGAGGGCGGCGCAGGCGAGTTCAAGGCCGGTGCGTTCCGCATCGCCATCAAGACCGGTGCCCCGGTGGTGCCGGTGGCCATCTCCGGTGCCCGCGGCCTGTTCGAGGCCCACGGCAACCGTGCGACTCCCGGTTCCATCCACATCCGCATCCTGCCGCCCATCCGGACGGTCGGCATGAGCAAGGCAGAGCAGAAACAGCTGCCCGAAGCCGTCCGCCAGACCATCCTCGCACAGCTTTAAGGAGAACTATGGCAAGCTATCGTTACGAACGCGACATCCAGCCCGGCGACCTCAAACCCCGCCGGGAGAAACAGTATACCCGGAAAGAACGCTGGGCCAACTGGTGGGATTATAACCTGAAGTGGGTGATCCTCATCGGCATCGCCGTAGCCTTTGTGGCGTACAACTTCATCGGGCAGTATTTCTTTACTACCAAAGCCGACTACAATGTGGCCGTGGTGGCCCCCTACTACCTGCCGGAGGATACTGTGAACGCGCTCCAGACCCAGCTTGCTCAATTCGGCGAAGACCGGAACGGCGACGGCAAGGTGGTCGTGACCCTAAACGTCTATACGCTGGACTACTCCGACGAGGAGACCCAGACCGAGAGCGCAGCCTACCTGACCATGGCGGGCACCACCAAGCTGGCCGCCGATGTGCAGGGCGGTCTGAGTGCGGTCTTTCTGCTGTACGACCCGGCGGGCTTTGAAGAGAGCACCGGTACCCTGCGCTACCTCGACGGCAGCCTGCCGGAACCCGGCAGCGACGGCGACTGGTGGAACATGGTCTACCGGTGGACCGACTGCCCCGCCCTGACCGGGCTGGACCTCGGTGAATACCAGGCCGATACCACCCACGCCCAGGGCGGCGACAGCCAGGAGTACATGGCGCAGTTCTACGTCGGGATGCGCGGTGCCTGGAACTCCGGCACCGCCGACAACCTCAAGGGCGGCGAAGCGTTCTGGCAGGCGCTGACTGCCGGGGCCGTCTCCACCGCCAGTGCGGAGGACTGATGCCATGCGGTTCCGCCTGATCAAGCGGGAGGTCGGTGCCCCCCGCCGCCTGCCCGTCCCGCCGCCCCCGGAGCCAAAACGCGCCCCGCCCCGCGCCGCCGACCTCGACAACCCCTATGGCCGGTATTACGGGAAGGCGCGGAGCCGGGAAGATTTAAAACGATACTTTTGGTGAAGAAATATTTACGTTGTAGTTATTTTATTGTGATTTTGGAGTACAGTCAAAACCACCGGCTGAGCCGGTGGCTTGAGTAAGCCCTAGAAGGGCGCCTTACTGGCCAAGCCCCTGCAAGGGGCCACGAGCAAACGTCTTTCATCTGCGTTACTTGCCCTACCGCTCTAACGAGCTATGTCCATAAGGTGCATCTTCTAAGATGACAAGTTTTTTGTCATCTCGCTTCGCTCGAATCTTATAGCTAAAGCATTTTTACTCCACCAGCCTAGCTGGTGGTTTTGAATCGCTCAAGCTAACCAATAAAAATGAGATAGGCTTCCTTTTAGAGAAGGCCTATCTCATTTTCTTAAGCTACGCTGAATAGTTAATAATTTTTATGCGAAATCACATCTGGATCAGGGCTTGATTGTAGGCGGCAAAGAGATATTGCGTCAATTCCGGTGTCAGCTTTCCGGCGGTACCAAGTTCTCGAATTGTTTTCATAATATCTTCACGGGTACGTTCATTGGCCTCAATTGCTCTAATGATGATGTCAATCTGGCCATCCATTCGACGATATTCCAGCAGCGGGCGGACGATAGCCATGGGCAACGCACTCAGAACGGAGGAAACAACGTTTCCATTGCTACTGGGCATCATTTCATAGCAACTGTTTGGTGTTATTTTGTTATTCATTGTTATTTCTCCTTTTAATTTTTTACTCGGAAAAGGCAGACCCATGGCCTTCCCGTGGCCTGGCCTTTCGGTGACATAATTATAAACTAATTTCGATAATACGTCTATCCTTGTTCTGGAAATATAGATTCACGTATGATATAATATTCTCTGACAGGAAATATTTGAGAATAAAGGAGGGGATACACTATGGCTGATTGCTCTCTGTCTGAATTATATGAACGTATTGGCCGGAATATAGCCTATCTGCGAAAAAGTAGAAAACTCACTCAACAAGAATTTGCAAATAAGCTGCATATACATAGTCAATCGCTCGTATCGCAGTACGAAAATGCAAAGAAGCCCTTAACGTTTGAAAAAGTCGTAGATTTTTGTGTTTTTTTCGATGTCAATCTTGAAGATATGCTATTTCAAGACTTTTCGAATAAAGAAAAAAATCATTCTGTCGAACAAACTGCTGAGCGAAAGACATATGCTACAAGTCCTATACAAAAGTGTGCGGGACGAACATATTATGCCTACTATATTAAAGAACAAAACAAAAACAGCAGCGAGTTTTCAAGTCGTATTGCTACCTTTACAATGAACGTGATGCATACATCATTATCGCATGAGGCTCAGGTGGAATTGGCCTTCTTAAATGATAGAAAAGAACGATATGTCGTTAAAGGGATCCTGAGAATGGATGAAAGCTATGCTTATGTGATATGCCATGATTTGGAAAGAGATTTCTTTTGGGAACTTACGTTTTTCTACTATAGACAAGGAAAACGTAAATTTTATTCTGGCGGGATGGCATTGCTTCAGACTCTTGATTACCATGTTCTACCAATAAGCCAGTTCTGCATTCTTTCAAGTAATGCAATAGCATCCAAACGTTTACCGGAACTTAAAGCACTTTTACAAATAGATTTCAAATCAAGTCACAACAGGAAACTATCGAACCGTTGTCTTTCTTCAGATGCGATTTTGAGACTTACAAAAGAAAAAGATTCAGCGGTTGATGAGTGGCTCCGGCAGAATGTAAATTTATGAGTATATGGCTGCTGCATACTCCCCCAGTCACAGTTTCGCTGTGCCAGTCCCCTCCCATAGGGGGCTTTTGGCGTGGCGGAATACTGGGAAGGTCTCCCTCTCCTCAAAGAGAGGTGGCATCGCGCAAGCGATGACGGAAGGAGTAATGCGACGGCCATTTCTCTTTGCAATTTTTTTCGTCTTTCATGAGTGGAATCTGAAAAAAACTCCGCACAGAACCGGGGCGGGGTTTGTTGTTTCTGTGTCCGGGTTATGGTATACTCATTCCGTATCATCTCCGGTATCATGAAAACAAAGGATGTGGAACCCATGGACGCACTGGACAAAGCCCGCCGGGAGATCGACACGGTGGACGCTGCGCTGGCCGCGCTGTTCGAGCGGCGGATGGCGGCTGTGCTGGCGGTCGCCGAATACAAAAAGGCCCACGGCCTGCCGATCTTCGATGCCGCGCGGGAAGCCGTGGTGCTGGACAAAGCCGAAGCGCGCATTCAGGACCCTGCCCTGCGCCCCTATTACCGCGACCACGTACAGCACATGATGGATGTGGCCAAGCAGTACGAGGCCGAGGTTCTGGGCCGGAACCGCGCCGCCTATCAGGGCGTGGAGGGAGCCTTTGCGCACATCGCGCTCAAGGCGCTCTTCCCCCATGCGGAGGCGGTCAGCTACCCAACCTGGGACGAGGTCTTCGACGCGGTGGAACGCGGCGATGCAGCCCATGGCGTGGTCCCCTTTGAGAACAGCCACGCGGGCGATGTGTCCGCCGTGCTGGACCTGTGCTACAACCACCCCGCCCTGTGGGTCGTGGATGTGTACGACCTGCCCATCTCGCAGAACCTGCTGGTCCTGCCCGGCACCCCGCTGAGCGAGCTGAAGCATGTGTACAGCCACCAGCAGGCCATTGCCCAGAGCGAGACCTTCTTAAAGCAGTTCCGCCTGCCGGCCACGGCCATGCCCAACACGGCCATGGCAGCCAAGTTCGTGGCCGAGAGCGGCGACCGGACGCAGGCGGCCATCGCCAGCGTGGAAACGGCGGCGCTGTACGGGCTGGAAGTTCTGGTGCCCAGCATCAACACCGATGGCGACAACACCACCCGGTTCATCGTCCTCAGCCGCGAAAAACCCACGGCGGGCAACCGCTTCTCGCTGCTGTTCACAGTGGACAACAAGCCCGGCAAGCTGGCCGAGGTCATCCAGATCATCGGTGCCAGCGGCTACGATATGGAGTCCATCAAGAGCCGCCCGCTGCCCCATGTCCCCTTCGATTACTATTTTTACGTTGAGCTGGTGGGCGACCCCACCGCCGAAGAGACCGCCGCGCTGCTGCGCGCGCTGAACCATGTCTGCCGCACGGTACGGCTGTTAGGAGTGTACAACAAATGAGCGATTTTATCGGAACCAAGCTCACCATGAATCTGGGCGAGCGCAGTTATGACATCATCCTGAAGAACGGCGCACTGGAGAACCTGTACCAGTTCGCCCGGCTGGACCGCAGGGTGGCCGTCGTCACCGACAGCGGCGTCCCGGCCCAGTATGCCCAGCGGGTGGCCGACCAGTGCCGCGAGGCCCGGATCATCACGGTGCCCCAGGGCGAGGCCAGCAAGAGCTTCAAGATCCTGGAGAGCGTTTTACAGCAGATGCTCGATTTCAACATGGGCCGCGGCGACCTAGTCGTGGCGGTGGGCGGCGGCGTCGTGGGCGACCTGGCCGGATTTGCCGCTTCCATCTATATGCGGGGCATCGACTTCATCAACTGCCCCACCACCACGCTCTCGATGATCGATTCCTCCATCGGCGGCAAGACGGCGGTGGATCTGGGCGATACCAAGAACATCGTGGGTGCCTTCTGGCAGCCTAAACTGGTCATCGTGGACCCGGATACGCTGGCCACCCTCCCCCGCCGCCACTACATCAACGGCCTGGCCGAGGCGGTCAAGGCCAGCCTGCTGGCCGACCCGGAGCTGTTCGGCATCTTTGAAAAGGGCGACATCGACGGCCAGATCAACGAGATCATCTATCGCAGCCTGCGGTTCAAGAAAAATATCGTCGAGCAGGATGAGACCGAGCGCGGGATGCGCAAGGCCCTCAACTTCGGCCACACCATCGGCCACGGCATCGAGGCCGTCAAGGGCATCAAGGGCCGCCGCACCGTGGGCCTGTTCCACGGCGAGTGCGTGGCGCTGGGGATGCTGCCCATGATCGAATCCAAGGCGCTGCAAAAGCGGGTGCGGGCGGTCTACCGCCGCCTGGGCCTGCCCCTGCGCACCACCTACAACAAAGAAAAGGTGTTGGCCGAGATGCTGCACGACAAAAAGGCGCAGGGCGGTCAGATCACCATCATCAAGGTGCCGGGTCTGGGCTGCTGGCGTGCTGAGACCATCCCGGTGGAGGGCCTGCGCCCCCTGCTGGGCATGGAGGAATGACCATGAAGAACACGTTTGGGTCTGCCCTCTCCCTGACCATCTTCGGCGAGAGCCATGGCCGCGCCATCGGTGCCGTGCTGGACGGCATGGCGGCGGGGGTGCCGGTGGATGAGGCGTTCCTCGCCGCCTGCATGGACAAGCGCCGGGCGCGGGGCGACGGCCTGTCCACCCCCCGCGTGGAGGCGGACCGGGTGCAGTTCCTCTCCGGCGTTGTGAACGGCCGGACGACCGGCACCGCCATCGCCCTGATGATCGAGAACCAGAACACCCGCAGCGGCGACTATGCCAAGACCGCCGACCTGCTCCGCCCCGGCCATGCGGATTACACAGCCTATGCCAAATACCACGGCTTTCAGGATGCGCGGGGCGGCGGACACTTTTCCGGCCGCATCACGGCGGCGCTGGTGGCAGGCGGTGCGGTGGTGCTGGGTGCCCTCGACCGGGCCGGCATCAACATCGTGACCCACATCGGGCGGTGCGCGGGCGTTGCGGACACCCCCTTTGCGCTGGATGACCCGGCGGCACTGGGGGCGCAGGCCGAAGCGCTGCTGAGCCGAAGCGATGGCTTTGCCCTGCTGAACGAGGAGGCCGAAGAGCCGATGAAAGCGGCCATCCGCGCCGCAGGCAGCGCAGGCGACAGTGTGGGCGGTACGCTGGAGACCGCCATCCTCGGCCTGCCCGCAGGTGTCGGCGAACCCTATTTTGACAGCGTGGAAAGCGAGCTGGCCCACATGGCCTTCTCGGTCCCGGCCGTCAAGGGCATCGAGTTCGGCACCGGCTTCGGCTTCGCTGACCTGAAGGGCAGCGAAGCGAACGATGCCTTCCGGATGCAGGGGGGCCGCATCGTGACGGCCACCAACCACAACGCGGGCCTGAACGGCGGTATCTCCAACGGGATGCCGGTCGTCTTCCGCACCGTGGTCAAGCCCACGCCCAGCATCTACAAACCACAGGATACCGTGGATTACATTGCAAAACAGAACGCGGAACTTTCCATCCAGGGCCGTCACGACCCCTGCATCGTGCCCCGTGCGGCCATCGTACAGACCTGCGCGGCGGCGCTGGCCGTCGGCGACCTGCTGACCGCGAAGTACGGCATGGCCTGGATGGAACAGCCCACCGCTTACCGCAAGGAGGAGCTGTAAATGGAATACGGACTCATCGGCTCCAAACTGGGGCACTCGTACTCGAAGATCATCCACGAGATGCTCTGCGGCTACCGGTACGACCTGTGCCCGCTGCCCACCGAGGAGGAGGCACGGGCCTTCCTGACCCGGCGGGCCTTCAAGGCGATCAATGTGACCATCCCGTATAAGCGGCTGGTCATGGAATCCTGCTCCTACATCGACCCGCGCGCCAAGGCCATCGGGGCCGTGAACACGGTCGTGAACCAGAACGGCCTGCTCTACGGCTATAACACCGACTATCTCGGCTTTGCCTACCTGGCCGATGCCCACGGCGTGGAGTTCGCGGGCCGGACCGTCCTCATTCTGGGCACCGGCGGCACCCACAACACCACGAGCGCTGTGGCAAAAGATAAGGGCGCGGCCAGAGTGCTGACCGTCAGCCGGCATCCGGACCCCGAAAAGGGTGAGCTTTCCTATGCGGAAGCCGTCCACAGCGGGGCCGACATTGTCATCAACACCACCCCGGCGGGCATGTACCCGAACGTGGGGGTCTGTCATCTGGATGTGGCCGCGATGCCGGGGCTGGAAGCCGTCCTCGACGTGGTCTACAATCCGGACAAAACGGAACTGATCCTGCGCGCCGAGGAGGCGGGTGTGCCGGTGGCCGTGGGCGGCCTCGAAATGCTGGTGGCCCAGGCCGTGTATGCGGCGGAATACTTCCTGGACCGCAAGTTTGACGATGCCCCGGCCGAGATCCGCGCCATCACCGCCCAGCTCCGGAAAGAGCAGCTGAACGTGGCGCTCATCGGGATGCCCTCCTGCGGCAAAACGACCATCGGCCGTGCGCTGGCCGACCGGCTGGGCAAGCGGTTCGTGGACCTGGATGAGGAGATCGTCCGGGCCGCGGGATGCAGCATCCCGGACCTCTTCGCCGCAGAGGGCGAGGATGGCTTCCGGGCACGGGAGGCCGAGCAGACCGCCCGCTTCGCCAGAGAGGGCCGTCAGGTGCTTTCCTGCGGGGGCGGAGTCGTCAAGCGGCCCGAAAACCTGCGGGCCCTGCGGCAGAACGGCGTGGTACTCTTCATCGACCGCCCGCTGGACGCTCTGACTGTGGGCGGCGGGCGTCCGCTCTCCACCAGCGCCGAGGCGCTGAAGACCATGGAAGCCCAGCGCCGCCCGCTCTATCTGGCCGCAGCCGATGCGGTCATTCCGAACGAAACGACCGTTGCAGACGCCGTTGCGGCGGCACTGGAGGCATTGGATGCGATTTTTGTTCATTAACGGGCCAAACGTCAACATCACCCGCTTTACCGAGCCCGGTGTAGAGGGCGAAGTGGACTACAACGGCCTGCTGGATTATCTGGACGTTTGCTGCCAGCAGATGGGCATCGAGCCGGATTTCTTCCAGTCCAACCACGAGGGCGATATCATTGATGAGATCCAGTCGGCCGCAGGCCGCGCCGACGGCATCATCCTCAATCCGGGCGGCTATGCCTATTACAGCGTGGCCATTCTGGAAGCACTGCAGCTCTGCGGTGTGCCCGCCGTGGAGGTGCTCATGAGCGAACCCAGCGGCCGGGAGCCGTTCCGGAACACGGACGTCGTCTCGTTCGGCTGTCAGGGCCGCTTTGCGGGCGAGGGCATCGGCGGCTATCTCCACGCATGCAGTTATCTGGTGCAGCTGCTCCGGCTGGATGGCGGCGCACAATCGCACATGGTGCAATAAAGAAAGAAACCTCTCAGCAGTGGCTGAGAGGTTGACACGTTGATAAAAGGGAAAGGAATGCAAGAAGATGATCATCTCGACGAAAAAAGGCACCCCGAAGGAAGAACTGGAAAAGATCGTGGACCGCTTTGAAAAGCAGGGCCTCGATGTCACCCTGATCACCGGCAAGGACTACAACGTCTTCGGTCTGGTGGGCGACACCACCAAGATCGACGAGCGCGATGTGCTCGCCAACCCCTGGATCGACAACGTGACCCGTGTGTCGGCCCCGTATAAGCGCGCCAACCGCCTGTTCCACCCCACCGACTCGGTCATCGACTGCGGCGGCGTCCGGATCGGCGGCCGGGAGAAGATCGCCGTCATGGCCGGTCCGTGCAGCATCGAGAATGAGGAGCAGGCCCTGCGCATCGCCCAGAGCGTCAAGGCCGGCGGTGCTGCCCTCTTCCGTGGCGGTGCCTACAAGCCCCGTACCTCTCCCTACTCCTTCCAGGGTCTGGAGACCGAAGGCATCCTCGACATGGTCAAGGCCCGCGAGGCCACCGGCCTGCCCATCGTCTCCGAGCTGATGAGCGAAGACCGCATCCCGGAATTTGAAGAGTATGTCGATGTC
>ULRQ01066968.1_pt1 | contig 15974 bp, 19 predicted proteins | sample 1955491 | NCBI WGS metagenome assembly ULRQ01 (sample SAMEA4835684, study PRJEB28245) | human gut metagenome | biome: gut microbiome; material: fecal sample | place: Denmark | collected 2008 | reverse complement strand
CTGATAGATTGCAAACACATCTGAACTCATTTTCCTGCATCTTCATAAAATGCAAAGTCAGCATTTCTAAGAAGGGACTGTGCAATTGGCCTTACGCCACCAAATCCAATCGCAATATCTGCCATTCGCGCCATTCCAGAATCATTGTCTCCATCGCCAATGACAACCATAGGCTGCACAAATTGTCTAACCATCAGCTCTTTATCCGCAACGCTGACGACCTTTGAAATTCGGTCATTTATAACATCTGCTTTGGAACAATAACAATGGTTCTCCATCTTCAGTTTTTTCATGAGTCCACTAATCCAAACATCCAAATTGCCAGTAACAACGTAGCAACGGTCTCTATTCTGTTCTATAAACTCTGCAATGTATGGATTTAACGGAATTTCTGAAACTGCTTGATTAACTTCAGCTACAGATATATCGCTCAATATCTTTACTCGATTCAGGAAACTCGTTCTGAATGGAATTTCTCCACGCATTGTAGCTTCTGTAAGTTTTCTCATTTCGTCTAGTCTTCCGATTCGCTTTGATACCTCTGGCAGTACTTCTTTCTGCGTAATTGTTGAATCCATATCAAATAAGAAAATATACTCCGACATTCTATTATTCCTCACCTATTACAATCCCAACAGTTCTACCAGCCTTTTTGAAGAGTTTGCATCATGATATTCATAAATATAGTTCCTAATCTTTTCTCTTCTTTCCTTAAAGGTATCATTTTCAGAAACAACATTAACAATAAACGATTCCAGTTGCTCGAAATTATATATTTCAGCTCCTGCAATTAACGTATGAATATCCTCAACCACAAAACCTGCGATATAATCATTCACGTCATCCAAGACATATCCAATGGGCCGATCTAATTGCAAATACTCATATGCCGCACCAGAATAATCGCTGATCAAAGCATCCGCGCACTTCATTAAGGCATAGTTATCAATTTCTAATTTCTTTACTGTCTCTCCAGTTAAGACTTTTATATTCGATTCATCCTTAATTTTCAGGTTTTCCAAATCTTGTTTTGGATGGATTTTTATAATCAAGAAAACATCATTTTCGGCCAGATAATTGTTTAATTTCAAGTACTGCTCTTGTGTTTCAATCAGCGGGATACCAAGCTTTTGTTCTTTTCTGCTGTCGTTTCTGTGATAGCCGCCACCTTTACGGAACGTGGGCATCCAGAGAATCACTTTTTTATATTTCCGTGATGTTATCTTTCGTATCTCATCCGATTTACTTTCATCAAAGAAAATATCCTGTGCAGGATAGCCGATTGCTATAATTCTCTTATCCGGATAGGTCACAGACCATTGATTCGCCTGAATCGGCGCATACGCTTTGGATTGAACCAAAATATAGTCTACATATGGAGGGACATGAAGTTTACCTTTCGCATTTTTAAGTCCACCTGCGCCATGAGAACAATAAACCATACATTGATCTTTACGCTTTTTCTGGACATTTTCGCAATCATATGTAAAATACTTTGCGGTGCAAACGTAATATGCCTTTTTCAAACTAGGACCATATAACGGCACAGTTTCAACGTTCGTAGGAAACTTAGATTTCGCTTTTTTTCGAACCAGCCAAACAATTTTATATTTCTTATTATAGCCATTTTTTATCAAATAGTTGTAAAAAGCCCCACCATTACAATCAAAATCGTTATGACTCTCTATCATAATGACGTCATTTAAATTTTTGTGTTTTGTAAAAACGAACACAATTTTTTCCAATAAAAGTTCCAGTTTATAATCATAAAGGACTTTCATTGCTCGTTTCACACCATTTTCTTGTAAATACTTTATTGGATTCATATCTTACTTCCTCAATGCCGAAATCGCTTCAAGAATCTTGTTTTTAAAAATAATCGAAACACATACAATAGCAATCAACAGGCCATATCGAATCCATGTTTGGCTGTACGTTAAAGCCATAATTATCATTATAGCTATTACAATAGCTGACAATGATACTATGAGTTTTACATCATACATGTTTTTCTCATTTCCTACTTCTTTCAAAGCCTTTTTATAAAAGATATAATGAAAAAATGCCAAACAGACATAGCATATCAATGTTGTATATCCCGCAGCATAATACCCATACATTTTGATACCAAAATAATTCAGAACCAAATTCAGTACCGCACAGACGCACGTTGCTATCGCTATAAAACCCGTTTTTTGATAATAATATTCAATCGTGCTGAAAAGGGAATATAAAAATATAAAAAATACAGACGCTGCAACTGGCGGTATAACGTAAATTGCATCCATATACTTCTTTCCAGCAAATACCCGAATAACTTCAGGTGCAAAAGCCATTGTCACAACACACAATCCTGCCACAAGAATAACAAGTGGCCGCGTTGCTTTTTTTATTTTTCCTTTTTCATCAGAAGCAATTGATTTATAAATATATGGCGTCAGTGAACTATTGATAGCATTTGTTATTAGCACCATAACTGTGGATATGGTATATGCAACACTGTAATAGGCAGCTTGTGAATTTCCGACCATCCGACCTATCATGACTCGATCCGACTGGTTCAAAATATAGTTTGACAGATAGTGCGGAATCAACGGCAGATTAAACGCAATTGAATATTTCCAATATTCTTTACTGTAAAAGCATTTTCCAGTAATAAAAATCAGTACAAAAACAATTCCTGAAAAAATGGCCTTTATTCCAACATCGGAAAACACACGAGCTTCAACTTTATAGGATGCAGTTACAACAGCAATAACACCCACAAGAATCGAAACAACACTCATGGCCATTGTTAATGCAACGAACTTCTTATATTTATAATCAAAACGTTGCTGTGCAGACCAAAGTTCCAACGCCGGCATGAGCAAAAGCTCTATAAACATTGCACACATCAAAACATGGGGCAAATCAAATACATTCGTCCAAAATGGAACATTCAAAATATACAGGGCAAAAGCGAATACTGTAATGGTCGTTGTCAATCCAAGTTGTGCTGATGTAAAACGCCGTATGTCGTTCTTGTATAAGATAAGCCCTTTCTGATATCCACTAAGAAAAACATTCAATGAAGTAAATATAATCAGAATCGAATACCACGACTGAAAAACAGAAAATGTGCCATATTGCTCCTCCGTCATAATTCTGGTAAAAATCGGCGTTGACAGCAATGCGAGTCCCTTATTTATCACATTGCACACCGTATACCATAAGGATGCCTTTACTGGTAATGATAAGGCTCCATATTTTTCTTTTATGGTCGTAATATTCATCCGTATACTAATTGCTCCTTAATGATACTTATTCTGAAGTTCCATATTTTTATAATGTTCTTCACTTCTATATTTAAATGGGATAGCTGGATGTCCACCAGCAATTGCATATGGCGGAATGTCCTTACACACAACAGAGCCCGCCTGAATTATCGCTCCATCGCCAATTTTAACCCCCCCAAGAATGATTACATTATTACCAAGCCAAACGCATTTTCCAATTTCAACATCTTTGTCAATAAATGTATCATCATACGGAATAGCATCGCCTTCATAATTATGGAATGATGTTATAATTTGACATCCTGGACCAGAGTGGAAATAGTCACCGATTTTTATAACGCCATTTCCCGACATACTCATGCCATTAAAGCAACAATGTTTTCCTAGATGCGTTTTATGTGTCACATATGATTTTCCTCCAACATAAACATTTTCCCCACATTCTGCTGCAACGCTTTTAATTCTCCATGGATAATATACTCTTGCAAACGCTGCCTTTGCTCTACTAATCAATCCCATTTTATCGTTTCCTTTCTTGTAAAAATTCAATTCTGCCACATTTTTCTTTTATTGATTTTTCTGTGCGAAGAAAAGGCACAGCGTGTATAATTGTCAAAACAACATACATATAACTGTACAATGTCGTACTATCGAAAATCATTACAAATAAGAGAGCAATTATAGACGAATTAACAAACACACGATATTTTACTTCCGGAATTTTCTTTGCAGGTTTAATAAATGCGAAGATCATTATCCAAAAGGAAATCGTTAGCATTACACCTCCATCAAGAAGATTTTGTAAAATTTGGTTATGGGCGTAGTTAAATCCTCCGCCAGACCACTCTGTCCAAAATGTATGTAGAAGTATTCCATCAATGCCATATCCAAATATTGGATGAGCTTTAATATTCAAAAGAGCATCCTGCCAAACAAATCTTCTACCAGAAAAATCTAGCCCTGGAATGATAGTCCTATTTACCGCCGTAAGATAAACAATTGCTATGTTCATAGCTATCATTCCAAACATATAGATTTCTGTTTTGAAGAAGAATACTCGGTAAAGTTTAAACTTATATACGATAAAGCCAATTATAATTATCAATGCCGAGAACACTGCTGAGTCAGCATCTGTTGTTAACATCGTAAATACCGTCAATAGAACTAAGCCACACATTTTAATTTTCTTATCTTTGTACGTCATATAGTACAGAACTGAAACGACTAATGCTGCCAGTCCATATTGTGAAACCATTTGAACATGTCCAAGAAAAATAATATGGCTATTTGGCACAAATGCAATTCGTGTTATTACGATATTTAAGGATAAATTCATTATAAAAACCGTGGCCAAAGTATCCAACAATTTTTGTGGGTGCTTTTTGATATTTTGTATCAAGAAGACGCAAAATATGGGGGTTGCAATCATCTGCTGTAGTCCACTTTGCATTCCTTTCTGAAGCACAATTGTAATAATAATTGCCATAAGGAAATACACCGCAATCATCTTGCTATTAGAACTAACTCTTTTTGAATGTTTTATAATCTTTGGAATTTCAGTAATTGTAATCAACATTACTGCAGACCATACCAATAAGGTCATGATTAGATGATAAATTTCACTGTATTCTCCATAACCTCTCGGAAACAAAAATGCTATTTCAACAAATAAATAATATAGTGTTAATAGTGATATTTTCATTTTAATTAGCCCATCTTTAATCTCTGGCAGAATTGTTTGATCTTGCTTACATTTTCCTGTCCAATAATTCTAATGATTCTACGCTTTAGTCTTGTTTTATTTCCCATCCAAGAAGCACTGTAATGGTGGATTGAGATCGTATCCTCGCAGCGGAGCAACTTCATTCCCTCACCCGGTGCAATGGGATCTAAATACTTTGGTGGCAGCACAAGCGTTCTGCCAAGGTTGACGGGTTCATTCTCATTGTAAATGTATCCAAGTTCTTCCAAAACCGCATTGTTGAGATACGGACAAGCAAATTCTTTTTTTCTTTCTTCTGAAAATACGATTTCATCGTATTTTCTCAACATCTGTTGTACCACTGGTACTCCCGAAGGGAGTCCAGATTTTTTAAAAGTTCAACATCTGTATCTAAGTAGATTCCACCGTTATCGCATACCACTTTCAATCTAGCATAGTCCGAAACGAAAGCCCATGCTTTTGCCTCGTATGCGGCTTTGGTAAATGGGTGAGCATTGACATCAAAATTGGATTCGTCCCAGCGTTTTATCTCATAATCCGGACACATCTTCTTCCATGACTCAATGCACCGCTTAACATCCGTCGGCAACGGATTGCCGCCAAACCAGCAGTAGTGAATAATTTTAGGAATCATCGCTTTTCTCCTTGTTTATCAGCTTTCCGACAAATTTCTTATTTTCTTTGCCGGAATTCCACCCCATATTTCGTGGGCAGGAATGTCATGGTTCACAACTGCTCCCGCAGCAATTATGGCTCCATCTCCAATAGAAACGCCTCTTAAAATCACCGCATTTGCGCCGATCCACACGTTTCTTCCAATATGCACAGGGGTACTTTCCAAACCATTTTCCACGCCGACTTTTCCAAGCCGATGGTCATGGTCAACGATCACAACATTGTTGGCAATGTTGCAAGCATCGCCAATCGTTATTTCTTCCGCACAGGTGATGGAACAATTATGGTTCATAAAAACCTTTTCACCAATTCTACACCGTGCTTTTTCGGTACATTTTATATAGCAGGGACCCGCACTCATCAAAAATGTTCCTACCTGTAAACTACTCTTTGGAAGAAGTTCAACGGTAAATTTCCCTTTGATTGAATTTATTGCACTCATTTCAATGTTCGTGCCATAACGGATATGCAACGTCACATAAATCCATACAGATTTTGCTGCCAGAAATGCTCTCTTACAGTTTTTCTCTACAGAGTCCCTTAATGAAGCAGAGGCGGTGCTCCAATTTTGTACCTGAGATCGTCTGTTCTTTTCCTTATGCACTTAGCGGGGACCCCCCCCAGATTTCATAAGGAGGAATATCCTTTGTAACAACCGCCCCTGCTGCTACAACAGCCCCATTGCCTATATTTACGCCTTGCAAAATCGTAGCACCCGTTCCGATCCAGCAATGATGCCCTACATGAATGGGCTTAAAGTCCGCAGTAAAGTCCGGGTCATCAATATCATGACTTCCTGTAATCATCTTCACATGGCTGGAAATATTAGTATCGTGGTCTACCGTAATACCACCACGCGCGTCCAGTTCCGCAAACCAGCCCACAGCAACGCCGTCACCCAATTTCAGTCCCTGCGGCAAAAGAATTTCCACGCGACGGCATGGAAATGTGTTTTTACCCATCTTTGCGCCAAGAAGCTGGTAAAACCACTTCCTTAGATGGCGACTTGGAATTTTATTCCAGATTGCGTTGCCAAATAATGTCACGGCATAGTAAATACACTTAACCGACTTAGACATTTGATTTCCTAAGCTTTTTGTATGCTCCATCTTATAGTCCCTCATAAAAAGCGATATATCTTTCGGACAATTTCTCAAAAGAGAATTCATCCCGATACCGTTTCATTGCTTGTATTCCCATACTCTCCCGCATTTCAGGATTTTCAATTAGCTCATTCATCTTTTCGGCCAGTTGCATCGGGTTGCGCGGTTCCACCAGATAGCCGTCTACGCCATCACGAATAATTTCCGGTGTTCCGTCTACTGCCGTTCCGATCACTGTTTTACCAACAGAATAGGCTTCAATCGGCGTAAGCGGAAGCCCTTCCCAAAGCGAACTCAGAACAACTAAATCCAGCTGGCTCATTACATTTTGAATATCATTCCTGTATCCAAGAATCAGAATCTTATTCTGCAGTTTCTTTTTTTCTATCTGTGCATGAAGCTGCTCTCTTTCTTCACCATCTCCCACGATAATAAACCGTGCCTCCGGATGCGTTCTTGTTGTAATTTCAGCCGCTTCAATAAAATAGGTCATGCCCTTTTGTTCAGACAATCTTCCAATATTTCCAATCAACACATTTCCTTTTGCGTGTTCCTTATAAAGCATTTCAACCGGAACATTTTTGCCGTCAAATGGCTTAACGGCATTATGGATAACACTAACCTGCTCTTTAGGAATTTCAAAATACTCTGTCAGGTTTTTCTTGACCATTTCTCCCACAGCAATAACTTTTGTATTTCGATATGCCAGTTGAGTCAATTTCTTCTTGTCAGTGAATGTGTTGTGTGCATTCGCAACTTTTACGACACTCTTTGGTGCAACAAGTTCAGCATAGAAAGCAGCCATCCGATGATGGGAGTGGACAATGGTAATCTGTTCCTTATCTATAATTCTTTTTATTGAACGACAGCTTTTCAGCATATCCATCGGATTTTTGCTTGCAATGTCTGGGATCAGATAATGCTTGATTCCCATTTCTTGCAACTTTTTCTCGTGGACACCGCCGGACGAACACACAACAATCTTATTCACTTTTCCTGAGAGTATCTCGCATAATTGAAGCACAACATTTTCTGTTCCGCCTAGGCCCATTGTGCGAACAATAAAGAGGATATTTTGCTTTTCAAGTTCCATTATCGTTTCCTTAAAACGTTATTTATAGCACTTAAACTCAGCTGAAAAATCGGGTATGGAAGCATAATTATAAAGTTTGCCAGCTTCACTCGCTTGTCCATCGTGTTTTTTGTATAGGGAAGCAGTTCTTTGCGGTAAAGTTTCTGTTCACTTCTTATCTGGTCGTTGTCTTTACTTTTATTCTCAGCAGAAAGTGCAAGCATATATTTTAGTTCCCATACTGCTTGAAAGTCTTTATAAATTCTCAAATTTTCTTCTGTCTGCCCAATCAAATCAAACAACATAATCTTCTTACTGACTTCGATTGCCTGCTTATACTTTTGAGCATTTGCTAAATGTGATGCCCCTTGCGGATTTTCCCTATAATAATATAAGATACTTTTTGTTGCACAGCAGCTCTGTATTTTATTTAATACCGTGCTCACAAACAAAGCATCTTCGCACATGGATATCGTTTCATCAAATTCACTATTCAAGAAAATAGATTTATCATACATTTTTGTAACGCAGTATCCTGTATTTACATTCTGCCAAATATCTGCACCAAAAAAATTTTTAAAAGTGATTTGCTCTTCTGGCTCTCTTTTTTGAGATAAACTCCTTACTTTTTCCAATCGACAAGCCGACATTAAAGTTTGATTTTCTTTGATTCCCTTATAGAGGCTTTCCACAAACTTCTCGCTAATCAGGTCATCCGCATCCACAAAGCAAATGTAGTTTCCTTTTGCACACCGCACTCCATAATTTCGCGCAGAGCTAACTCCCCCCTATTTTTATGTGCTATGACGATATTTTTTTCTTTCAGTGTATCAAGATAGCTTGCTGTTTCATGCTTACTACCATCATCCACAATAATAACCTCTATATTTTTATAGCGCTGTTTTCTTATAGATTCCAAGCACTCTTCCAAGAATTGTTTCGGCGTATCTTGTCCAATTCCTTTTCATCCTTTTCAAATCCAAGCGGCGGCGCATATGTTCCCACAATCTGGATTCCCGGCAGCTTTTCTTCTAGTTTTCGCTTTGCCTGTTCCGCGATGCCATCTTTTCCGCCAATGATAAAAATCGAATATCCTTTTTTGGCTGCGACATCACAAAGGAGTGGAACAAGATCAGACCCGGAAATCTTCGCTTTCAGCGGTTTACCATGCAGCTTTGAAATCCAAACCAAAGGTTTTCCGTCTACCAAGACCATATCTGCATTATCAACTACCTGCTTAAGATATGGGTCATTTTCGATTTTCATCACTACATCGACATTGATTGCAACAACGTAGGATTTCTTATTGTCCGCAATCATTTTTTCAATGGCCGCAATCGTTTCGGGCATCGTTACATTATTGATATAGGTGTTTAGCAACGCCTGCTTTTCCATTTCAACCGTTCTCCCCAAAAAATCTCTCTTCCAACATCAGACACAAGCAATGATACACAGGAAGGTGTAGTTCCTGAATCATATACGTTTCTATCTGCGGAACCTTGATGCAAATATCGCTCATCTGTTCAAGTTTGCCGCTTTTGGCTCCTGTAAGCCCGATAACCTTCATACCTTTTGCATGAGCTGTCGTTGCCGCATAAAGCACATTTTTACTGTTTCCGCTTGTGGAGATTCCTAAAAACACATCTCCCGTTTTGCCATAGCCATTGACTTGCTGTGCAAAGCAAAGCAACGGTTCACAATCGTTCATATATGCGGTCGAAAGAGCCGGATGCCCGTCCAAAGCAATGGCCGGAAGTGCCCCCTGCAGATTTTCTGCCAGAATAGAACCAAGTTCCTGATTTTCCGCAACCAGCTTTTCTGCGAAATCCGTGTCAGGCTTACGAGGCAACTTAAAGCCCTTCATCAGTTCTCCTACAATATGCTCCGCATCCGCAGCAGAACCACCATTTCCGGCAACCAACAGCTTTCCGCCGTGTGCATAGCAGTTTTCCAAAATCTGATATGCGTTGAAAACTTCATTTTCTATAGCTTTTAATACTGGATATCTTTCAACTAGTAATTTAATCTGTTTGTTCTTCATTCTTTCCTCACAGTTTCTTAATCGTCGCTGGAACCCCCAACGCAAGTGAGTTTGCTGGTACACTGTGTGTGACAACTGCATTTGCTCCGATAATGGAATTGTCTCCGATTGAGATGGTCCCTAAAATCACAGCTCCTGCTCCTATCATCACATTATCACCAATGCGGGGAGCTTCCCCCAAGCAGTTAGCTTTTGACCATTTGCTTCCAATCGTTACACTTTGAAAAATTTTACAATTTTTTCCTATAACAGCTTTCGGATGTACCACACATCCAATCCCTCTATGATAGAAAATCGTTCCATCGCCAATTTCGGCATCAATGGATACCGAACAGGCGCAAATCAAAGGATTCATCAATTCAAGAAGCCTTGAAATTTTGCGTGGTACCCCCCCATTTTTGACAGGCGATTTCCAAGCCTCCATAATTTATTCATTCATTTTTCTCCTTACACCAAGGAATGTGTAAATTCAGCTAATGAAGTGACTCTCACGGTCTGTCCATAACTTTCATTACCGTTGCTTAAAAGCACAGTCTTACACCCAGCATTGATTCCAGCCTGGATATCATTTTCGCCATCGCCCACCATCCACGACCTAGAAAGGTCAATGTTGAAATCCGTTGCTGCCTTTAACAGCATTCCAGGCTTAGGTTTACGACAGTCGCAGTCAATTTTTAGTTCTGGACGCTCGCCCTCGTATCCCTTATGTGGATGATGCGGACAATAATAGATTGCATCCAGATAGGCTCCTTCTTTTCCAAGAAGTGTTTCCATCTTATTATGAATTTCTTCCAACTCTTCAAAGGAAACTTCCCCACGGGCAATAACAGGCTGATTTGTCACAACAATAGCAAGATAGCCGGATTCATTGATTTTACGAATTGCTTCAGCAACACCATCAATCAATTCAAAGTCATCTATATTTCTAAGGAACCCAACATATTTATTGATCGTTCCATCCCTGTCAAGGAAGATTGCTTTTTGCTTGTTTTTCAGATTTTTAGCCGAAATTCTGCCTTCTTCGCAGTCTTTACAAACGGAATGATAGCGTTCCGGTGTTCCCATGTCTTTAACATACTCCGGGCTGTCATAGCAGAACATTTTTCCTGTTCCAGCCAATGGTTTTAACAACTGACGATCCAAATCGACCTTTACAGGCTTACCATCCACGCCAACCTTACCTACCGAATCGGCATTTATACCGACAAGTTCCAGCACTTTAGGATTGATAACATGTAAGCCTGCATTCACTCGGTTCTTATAATATGTAGGTCGTTCATCTTCCTTTGTCAGCCATTTTTCAACCACCCCATTTTTATTTGCAATAATCAATCCGCTGTCATAGGGGTGGCTGTTTGGGTGCGTAAAAAGCGTAACCAATCCGCCATGCTTCCGGTAAAAAGCAACAAAACGATTGAAATCCACATCAAACATCGCGTCTGCATTTAACAGAAGAAAATCTGATGTCAGCTTATCTTTAATTTTGAACAGTGCCCCCGCATTGCCGAGAGGCTCTTCTTCAAAATAGTAGTCAATATGTACGCCAAACGGCTCGCCCGTTACCGGAGAGTTTCCAGAGCCATCACCAAAGTAATCCATGATAATATTTCCCAGATGGCTTACCGTTAGAATAATGTCATCAAATCCTTGATTCTTCAGACACTCGATCTCTCGTTCCAGAACGGGGATGCCTTCAACTTTTATCATGGGTTTTGGAATATCACTTGCTACGGAGGAAATGCGAGTTCCCTTTCCTCCGGCCATAATCACAACTTTCATACGCTTAATCCTTTGGCACATAGTCTTCCGGTGTGTAATGTATTACCCGTGTGCCGCTATTTTCAAACTGAAACGGAATATACAAGAGATCACGCATTGCCCAGCGAACAGCATCCTGTCGTTCCGGCTGCACATAGAACACAAGGAAACCGCCGCCACCAGCACCAAGAAGTTTTCCACCCAGCGCCCCTGCTGCAATACCTTTGGCATAGAGTTCATCAATGCTGTTAGTCGAAACTGCTGAACCCGTCTGGCGTTTCAATTTCCATGTATACAGCCTTCACGTCCAGCGTTGCTATCAAGGTTAGCACTTTCTTTACACAGTACCTTCGAATGTTGATCCTTACTCCCCATGCCCCAGCAAACACACCTTGAACGTTTTAAAAATAATCTTCCAATCCACCCAGAAGCTGCGCTCCTTGACATACTTCACGTCCAGATCCATCCACTCCTCAAAGGAGAGGTCATTGCGGTGCGGGGCGATCTGCCAATAGCAGCTCAGTCCGGGAGTTACATACAGACGCTGCTTTTCGTAGTCGCCGTACTGCTCCACCTCGCGAGGAAGTGCCGGGCGGGGGCCAACGATGCTCATATCGCCCTTCAGAATGTTCCACAGCTGCGGCAACTCATCGATGCTGGTCTTGCGGATAAATTTGCCCACACGGGTAATGCGCGGGTCGTCCTTGATCTTGAACACAGGGCCATCCATCTCGTTCTTGTCCAGAAGGTCGTCCAGTTTTGCCTCTGCGTTGGGGCACATGGAGCGGAACTTATAGAACTTGAAGGGTTTTCCGTCGCGTCCAATGCGTTCCTGCGAGAAAATCGGGCCAGCCGATGGATCATCCACCACAATTGCAATGGCCGTGCCCAGCATCAACGGTGACAGCACCACCAAAGCAGCAGTGGACAAAATCACATCCTGCGCACGGCGGACGAACCAATACAGCCGATGGTCGTGCAGATTTTCTTTTCGGTCAATTTCAACTTTCTTCTCAATTCCAGTCGTATTCGTAGCCATTTTTTCCTCACATAAGTTCGTGTTCGTTTCTAAATTTCTTGTTTCAACCCGCTTTTGCCGCAACTATTTCGACTCGTACCGCTTGCTGAGATAGGTGCTTCAGATTGCTTTTCTCCCACTGCATCCCGATGGCATCCAGCTTTGCAATCCGCTCCTCTGTCAGAACAGCGCAGCTTTTTTCAGGATTCAGCCGTGCGTACCGCTGCCGCTTGACCCAATTTCCGAGGTTGTAACCGCCCGGTGACACATAATCAGCCGGGACATTCAGGTCTCCGTGGGCATCAAAATAGCGCTTTGCTTCCTGATATCCTTCGTTCCACTGGCGATCGTTGCGGTTGCCCCAGTACATCCCGATTCGGTTGAGCCGCTCGACCTGTTCGTCTGTCAGCTTTCCTTTCGGGTACGCCCATTGCTGGCTTGCAACCCATTGTCCCAGCCGTTCACCAGCTGCTGTTACATAGGAACGCGGGATATTCAGGTTGCCGTTTTCCTCGTAATAAACCGCAGCCAGCGCATAAGCCTTTTCCCACTTGGCATCAAAAACGCTCCACACCATGCCAATCTCTTCAAGCTGCGTGATGCGTTCTTCCTTCAAACGGCCATTCAGCTTCTGCTGCCGGGTCTTGATGATCCACTGTCCCAAGGGGTAACCGTCCGGGTCGGTGTATTTGCCGGGCACCATCAGATTTCCGTAGGTGTCGTGGTATTTCTTCGCAATCTCAAATCCATGCTGCCACGCAATTTCCTTCCGATTGCCCCAGACCATGCCGATGCTGTCCAGCCGTGCGATCTGCTGCTCTGTCAGATTGCCTTGAATCTGTCCCTCACGCACACGACGCTGCGTGACCAACCACACGCCGAGACTCAGACCGCCGGGCATCGTATACAGTTTCGGAACATTCAGGTTGCCGTGCTCCGCGTAGTAGATGCTGGCTTCGGAGAAGTAATGCTCCCAACTGGACGAAAGACTTGCTTGTAACTGCTCAAACAGCACCCGGCAGTCATGCACCTGCTCGATGACCTCGAACCGCTCGGTCACGATTTTATCGCCCTCGCCGTTGGCATAGAGCCGATGAACAGCCTCTTGCATCTCGCTTTGCAGACTGGAAATGCTGGTCAAGCCCTCGAAGTTGTTGACCACATCCAAAATCAGCGGGGTTGCGGTATCTCCGGCGGTCAGGGCGCGTCCGATCTGCTGCTTGTAGATGATGGGCGAAATCGTTGGTCGGAACAGAATCACCCCAGAAATGCCCTCCACATGGACGCCCTCGTTGAGCATATCGATGCAAAACAACAGCTTCAGGCGGTCGCTCGTGTCCGTCTTAAAGTCCGCAAAGGCTTTGTCGGTGTTCGGATCATCCGAGTAAGCCTCATACACCACCACATCCGGGTTCACTCCCGCGAACCACTCCGGCACATGGGACACCATCTCGTCCATGTGTTCTTTATTGGCACAGAACACAATGTACTTGCCCGATTTATTTGTGATATGATGAGCAAAGACCCTATCCAGACCGTCCGCTTGCTCCAATGCACGGCGCAGGGCGTCCAGATATTTCTGATTCACGTCCTGAATGCCCGGTGTCCGCAGGTTGTCCACCCGCGCTTGGTACTTTGCGAGGGCTTTCTGGTACTGGTAAACGGTGGTCACATACTTCGGGGTAGGCAAAATACCCCTGACGACTGCTTCGCCAAGGGTCATGTCGCTCGCAACACGGCTGTCGAAAAGCTCTTCTGCCATGTCGCGGTTATTGTCCAGATATCGTATGTTTGTCGCTGTTAAGCCCAGAAGTTTTGCATCCGGGCATAACTTTAATAGAGCCACCGCGCTTTCGCCCCAGCATTCTGCACCGGCACGGTGGAATTCATCGAGTATAATATAGGCGGGCTTCTGCGCCGCTATTGCGTCCAGCTGTGCCTGTGTACAGCACATCAGTTTGGCATAGGTGTAAAAGTGAACGTTTGTCAATGGAAAATCCGGGTCGTTCCTTTTCAGGCTTTCCAGCTGGGTTTTAAAGATGTATTCACTGGGAGAAAGCCAGATCACGATCTTCTCCGAGTTGTCCTCGATCAGCTTGAACGCAATATAGCTTTTTCCGGTACCAGTCGGGTGGATAATCGCAGCCTTGCCGTACTGCTCCATCATCCGAACTGCCGCATGATATGCTTTTTCGTTGTGCTCAAACAGACGCAACGACACTCTGTTCACCCCTTCCCGCGATAAAGGGGTATCCTCAACAGTGAAAATGAAAGACAGTGGCCGAAATCGAGCATTATTCCATCAGATTCAGCGCCTTTCTACTCTTTATAGACACCTGATGGGAGAATATCCGGTTCATCTCCCGACGCTTTCGGGTCAGGTCAGAATGCACATAGCGCTGCAAGGTGATGTTAGCATTGGCGTGTCCCAACAATTCGCTGAGGGTCTTTACATCGCACCCCGCCTGTAAACAGGTGGTAGCAAAAGTATGACGCAGCGCGTGTGGGCGTACTTGCCGGACCGCCGCCTGCTTTAGATACGCTTTGATGCTTTTCCGGTAGCAACGGGGTTCGGTGGGCTTAGACTCGTTGCCAGATAGAAACCATGTAGCATTGCTGGTGTTTTCGCGCAGCTTTTTCAGCATCATAAGTAGCTGTTTCGGGATTGGAATTTCTCGGCGGGAGGTGCGGGTTTTCGGTGCTTGGATGACCACCTTTGTATGCCCGTTTCCGCAGGAAATTCGGCAGACCGTCCGACTGATCTTCAATGTGCCGAGTTTCAGGTCAAAGTCGCCCCATTGCAAGCCGCAGATCTCACCAATACGCAGACCCAATTCCAGCCCCAGCATTAAGCCGATCTTTCGAGGTGTGGGGTTCTCCTGTACATATTGATAAAGCCGCTGCTGTTCCGTCGGGGAGAGAGGCGTAGAAATTTTGTCGATGGCTTTTGGCAGCGCTACTTCCAGTTCCATCGGACGGATCAAACGCAAATGTGTAGCATCTGCCAATGCTTTTTCCTGCAGCATATCAAGCGCCCCGCGCATCACATCACCATTTGCCGCTGCATTCCCCTCCAGAAAGCTCCTGAGCGGGTCGATGATAACCCAGTGCCGGATGCAGCTCATCAATAAGCTCAAACAAGCTTGCCCCAATAACAAGCTTTTTCTTTTTCTGCTGCCAGTACCAGCCGGGAGTCGCGTAAAACACCCTGCGCATATCCGCCTCTGCCGCGATCATGCGCGGAGCCAGAGACATGCCGGGGTCATCCTCGCTCGTAAGCACTAAAACATTCCCCTGTGCAACTGCAGC
>ULRQ01064313.1_pt1 | contig 16063 bp, 15 predicted proteins | sample 1955491 | NCBI WGS metagenome assembly ULRQ01 (sample SAMEA4835684, study PRJEB28245) | human gut metagenome | biome: gut microbiome; material: fecal sample | place: Denmark | collected 2008 | reverse complement strand
CACAAGCCGTCAGCTACGGTGTTTATATTTGGCTCTATAATAACTATTGCAAATGCAACCGCCGCAAAAACCAGTAAATATCCGCAAAGCAGCTTTACTGCTCCTGTTCGTTTTAAGACATTCCAAAACAATTTATAGCTTTTCATTTTTGCCCTCTGTTTTCTTCTTGTTATTGGCAAGAGGTACTATGCTGCCTAAAAACGCCGCCGCTAACAGCCACGGGAAAACCCTGACGGGGAAGCACAGCATTAGCAAGAGTGAAACTGCGACAGGCTTACGCATAAGCACGCCCATCATTCCGGCTGTAAGCACGCCCAGACAGAACACAGGGTTTATTCCGATAAGCATTGCTACACCGTAGCCTATACTTACTCCGCTGAAAATAACAGGGAAAAAGTGTCCGCCCTTCCAGCCCGACTTAATGCATACATTGGTTATAAACAGCTTTGCAGTGCCAATAAGAATTAACAGCCATGGGGCATAATCCTTGTAGCTCTCGTACAATATTTCAATTTGCTTTTCACCCGAAAACATTGTAAGCGGCAAATACTCACCCAGCAGTCCCAGCAGCACGCCGCCTAATAACGCTGTAAAAATAATATTGGTTTTCTGCCTTAATTTTTCAAAGAATACACTGCTGATTTTCTGAAACAAAATAAACAGGTAGCCAAATACAATTCCGATTATTATAACGAGTACACCGAATAATCTTTCGTTATTTGTTATTGTTACCTCGCCAAAGCTCTGGAAGCTCATACCTCCTCCAAAAAAATGAGTCAGCACCCAAAAAACCGTTAAGGAGGACAGCAAAGCAACCGCAATAGAAACTATTTTTGGTATTCTTGGCAGAACCGTATTTTTGCCGGAGTCGGTTTTTTCTTCTACCGGCATTACAAGTCCAAACAAGGGTGTGCCGAATATAACGCTTAGCGTTGAAACAACTCCTATATGTACCACATCTGTCAGCTTTTCCTTTGCAAATTTAAAGCTGTTGCCTGCCCAATAGCACAGCCCAACAATTACACCCGTCAGACCTGCCTCGGGGCCTATACTTCCGCCGAAAAGCAACGGCAAAAGTGCCGCACCGCAAACCACCAAAACATTATTATACGGATAAAACTTTTCCGACTTCACTTTGGAAATAACATTTTCAAGCTCGTCGGGGCTTGCACCTGTTTTATACTGATACACACCTACAAGCAGTCCGCCTATTAGGCAAACTATCGGAGTATAAAACGGACTGTCTATTTTTCCGGGAAGAAATTCCCATATAAAGCCTATGCCTATTTCCATTATTTTTAAAAACAGCCACACAATAGACGATATAACCGCACCGCTAAAAGCACAGAATACTAAATAAATAACTCTTTTAACAAATTTACTGTTCACAATAACTGTCACCAACCACTTTCTGTTACAGCAGCCAATATAATCAATATAGCCAATATATTTATTTTCATAAATCCAAAAAACGGTTCTATGTTAAAATATACATAATTATAACACAGAACCGTTTCTTTTTTCAACATATTTCTTATTATACTTTTTATTCTTTTAAAGGCATGCCAAATTCAGTATTTCGGGATAGCTTTCGGTCATAAGTCCGCTCATTACCGCAAAGCCCTCTGCCCCCTGCTTTAACACAAGGCGGTAATTGCTTTGGTTTATTCCTCCTAACGGATATACGGGAATTTGAACGCTTTTTACTACCTGTGCAATGCTGTCTGCCCCCCTAGGCGGCAAGCCCTTTTTACAGTCGGTTGCAAATATATGACCATAGGTTATATAGCTTGCCCCCAGGCTTTCAGCCCGCTTTGCCTGCTCTGCACTGTGTACAGAAGCACCGATAGTCGAAAAGCTCCTTAGCCTTTGGCTTTCATTTTCCAGCACGCTCATAGGCAGATGTATTGCCTTATGCTCAAGGTGCAGTGCCACATCTACAAAACTGTGCAGAATTACAGGCATATTGTAACAGCGGCATATGCTTATAACCTCTTTTGCAAGCTTACAGTACTGCTCACTTGTTAAATGCTTTTCCCGCAGTACAATACCGCAAAGCCTGCTCTGTGCAAGGGTTTTTATATGGCTTAAAAAATCGTATTTACAGGAGCTGCTGTTGGTTATACACAGTATTTTACACATATATGTAGTCACTCATTACAGGCTGCATACCCTTTGATTTTATCATATCATACATTTCCTTTACGGAGCGTCCGTCATCAATTTCAAACTGTTCGTCACCCTGCTGCTGACCGCTGTGTGCTCCAACGCCTACATTAACTCCGGCAGAGGTTTTAGTAGCCGCAATTTGAATAATATTATCTCTGAATTCAGCACATTCTCGGCTGGATATTGTAATATTTGCAAACGGCATAAATATTCTGTAAGCACAAATTATCTGCAAAAGCTGTCTTTGGTGTACATCCTTTGGATTAATTTTATCATTATTAATAATAGGTCTTAGCCGTGGGCAGGAAAAGGCAATTTCTGCATATGGGTACTTACGCTGTAGTAAATATGCATGGTAGCCTGTTGCAAAGGCGTCCTTTCTGAAATCGTCCAAGCCTAAAAGTGCCGCAAAGCCTACTCCCCTAATGCCGCCCTTTAAGGCTCTTTCCTGTGTATTAAAGCGGTAAGGGAATATTCTTTTATGACCTGCAAGATGAAGTGTTGCGTATTTGTCTGAATTATATGTTTCTTGGAACACGGTAACAAAATCAACGCCGCAGCTGTGCAGATAGGCGTATTCGTCACTGTTCATAGGGTATACCTCTACCCCAACCACCTTAAAATATTTAGATGCTATTTTGCAGGCCTCGCCTATATATTTAACATCGCTTTTCGCTCTGCTTTCACCTGTAAGAATTAAAATTTCCTGCAAGCCTGTTTCTGCAATGGTTTGCATTTCCTTTTCAACCTGCTCCATTGTCAGCATAGCACGCTTAATTTTGTTGTGGCAGTTAAAACCACAGTAAATGCAGTAACTTTCACAGTAATTTGCTATATACAAGGGTGTAAACATATATACCGAATTGCCAAAGTGCTTTCTGGTTTCAGCCTTTGCCCTTTGTGCAATATCCTCCAGCAAAGGTAAAGCCGCCGGTGAAAGCAACGCCTTAAAATCCTCCGGTGACAGCACATCTTTTGCAAGTGCCTTTTTAACATCTGCCTCAGTATATGCGTTATAATCAAAGCTATTCATCTGGGCTATAACCTTGTCCATAATCTCGGAGCCTATGTCCTCCATACCCTCCATATATTTCATATGGTCGGTTAGCTTTTCTGTATTTTCTGTATTCATAATATCCCCCTTAGATTAATCCTGCAAAAAGCCTGTAAGCGGTGACGAAGCAGAGGCGGAATTTTCAAGAACTCTGCCCATACCTGCCAAATACGCCTGTCTGCCGGCTGTAATAGCATTTTTAAATGCCTCTGCCATAGCTGTAATGTTTCCGGCTGTTGCTATAGCAGTATTTGCCATAACTGCATCTGCACCCAACTCCATAGCCTCACACGCCTGTGACGGTCTGCCTATGCCTGCGTCAACAATTACAGGCAGGTCGATTTCGTCAATGAGTATTCTTATAAAATCCTTTGTGCACAGTCCCTTGTTTGAGCCTATAGGAGCACCCAGCGGCATAATGCAGGCCGCACCTGCATTTGCAAGTGCTCTGGCCGCATAAAGGTCAGGGTACATATATGGCATAACCACAAAGCCATCCTTTGCAAGAATTTCTGTTGCCTTGCAGGTTTCGTAATTGTCAGGAAGCAAATATTTAGAGTCGCCTATTACCTCCACCTTTACAAAATCTCCGCAGCCCGCCTCACGGGCAATTCTTGCTATTCTTACAGCCTCATCGGCATTTCTTGCTCCCGAGGTATTTGGCAGCAGTGTAACGCCCTTTGGAATATAGTCCAAAATATTTTCAACATTGCCTGTAACCGCCCTTCTAAGAGCCAGAGTAATAATCTCTGCACCTGCGTTTTCTACAGCGGCTTTTATTAAATCCAGTGAATATTTTCCCGAGCCCAGTATAAATCTTGAATTAAACTCGTGTCCGCCTAAAATAAGCTTATCGTTGTTCATAACTATTTCTTCCTTTCAAAATTAAACATCATAATTTCCTGTAATTATTCTTAAAATCATATTTGCCATATGTCCTGCACATATACTTACCCTTGGTGCCATAAGCCCACAGCCCTGCCTTGCTGCGGTTACACCGTCGCCGCATATGTACAAGTGACTTCCTAATTTCCTTGTAGCTATGGCATTACTGCTTTCAAGCCCTGCCATACCCGAGGACGCCACAATATATTTATCGGGTAAATTCTCCAAAACCGCATTTACAGCCATAGCCTTGCACTCCGGCCTGTCAAACGCCTCGCAAATAATATCGCTGTGCCTGACATAATCAATAATATTATCCTCGGTTAGCCTTACTGCGGTAGTTTTTACCTTTACATATGGGTTCACCTGTTGAATTTGCTCCCTTAACGCCTCTGTTTTCAGCATACCTAAATGCTTAATCATATACTGCTGTCTGTTTAGGTTGCTTGGCTCTACAACATCATAATCAATTAAGTGCAGACTGCCCACACCTGTTCGTGCCAGCTGCAGTGCTATGTTAGAGCCGAGTCCGCCTAGGCCCATTACAGCAACGCTTGCCCTTTTTACCTTATCGTGAACCTTAGGAGTGTGCCGTGCCGTAAGCATTGCCTCGAGCTGTTCCTTGTTCGGAAGCGTACCCCTTGGTATTATAAACACGCTGTCGCCGTCTTTTATAGGCGTATCCTCACTAATCTGAAAGCCGTTTATAATTACCACCCACTCCGAGGTAAAAGGACTTTTCTCCGACAGCTCACTTACACAGCGGGCGTTAGTAGCATGGCTCTCTCCGTTTAAGGTTATATTCATATTAACCTCCGCCTACAAAGGACAAAACCTCAAGCACATCGCCCTCCTTTAAAGCTGTGTTTTCGTATTCGCTTTTAGGTATTATTTTACCGTTAAGCTCTGCCACAACTCTTTGGGTATTGTAGCCCTGTTCCTTTAAATATTCGTTTAAATTACACTTAGTAAGCCGCACACTTTTGCCGTTTACTGTTATCATATAGATTAATCACTCCTTGCTGTTAAACAAATATATTTCGTTAAGCATCTTTACACGAACATATATTTGTACAAAAGAAAAAAGCCCCACAAAAGTCTACACCCGTGGTGGTGTACCCCTTCATGGAACCTTCCAATCTAGCAATATTCTACATTAAAAATATCGGTTTGTCAACCAAAAAATCCGACTTAAATTTGTAACTAAAGCTAACCCTACGGCATATTTTGTAAATAGCCAAATATTAAGACTATAAAAATGTGCGGCGGCAACGCTTATGCGTTGCTTTAGGGCTTGGCTTAAACCGAAACACTGTTTTTTATATACCGCTTTAACCAATGCCCAAACACCGAAAAAGGGAGTGAGGATTGTTGGCTGAAAAAATTATAGCCCTGGCAGGCAACCCAAATGTAGGCAAAAGCACATTGTTTAATGCACTTACAGGACTAAAACAGCATACAGGCAATTGGACGGGCAAAACCGTAAGCAATGCTTTTGGCAAATATACATATAGCAATGATAAATACACCGTTGCAGACCTGCCCGGCACATACTCCTTGCTGGTAAGCTCTAAAGAGGAGGCTCAGGCAAGAAATTTCCTTTTGGAAAACAGGCCGGACGCTGTAGTGGTAGTGGTGGACGCAACCTGCTTAGAGCGTAACCTGAACCTTGTACTGCAAATTTTGGAGATTACCGACAAGGTTGTTGTATGTGTTAATTTACTTGACGAGGCGGCAAAAAAGAAAATTGAAGTAAACATAAAACAGCTGTCGCAATGCTTGGGTGTGCCTGTTGTGGGAATGTGTGCAAAAAGCGGCAAGGGCATAAAGCAGTTAAAAGAAGCGGTGGCAAATATAATACAAAGCAAGACTGAAATAAGCCCTGTAAAAATTGAATACAGCAGGGAAATAGAACACAGCATCTCAAAGCTTTTGCCGATTTTTGACAGCTTGGATATATCTTCTAAGCTCAAGCACTGCTATGCACTGCGTTTGCTTGAAAACGACGATTATATAAAAAGTAAGCTTACAGACCACAGCACCGAATTGTCCGCAGTATTAACAGAGCTTACGCAGACAGACAATAAAGAAAGTATTCGTGACAACATAGTAAATGCAATAATGAAAAAATGCGAATACATATTTAAAAAGGCTGTAACACTTCACAACCCAAGCTGCAATATGCGTGACAGAAAAATTGACAAAATATTAACCTCAAGGCTTACGGGCATACCTATAATGCTTTTGCTGCTTGCTCTGATTTTTTGGATTACTATTGTAGGTGCGAACTATCCGAGCCAATGGTTAAGCCGGCTTTTTGATTGGCTGAGCGGTGTAATAACAGGTGCTCTTAAATATATAAACACTCCCCCTGTAATTGTCAGCCTGCTTATGGACGGAATATACAAAACAACCGCTTGGGTTGTTGCCGTAATGCTGCCGCCGATGGCAATATTTTTCCCACTGTTTACCCTTTTAGAGGATTTAGGCTATCTGCCACGAATAGCCTTTAATATGGACAGTATGTTCAAGGGGGCAGGCTGTCACGGCAAGCAGTGCCTGACAATGTGTATGGGAATAGGCTGCAACGCCTGCGGAGTAACAGGCTGCAGAATAATTGACTCCCCTCGGGAAAGGCTTATTGCAATAATTACAAATTCATTTATGCCCTGCAACGGAAGATTTCCTGCTATTATAGCCATAATTACAGTATTTTTTGCCGGCACCGCTGCCGCACCCCTTAACTCACTGCTAACCGCTTTAATACTAATGCTTGTAATTTTATTGGGTGTATTTGCTACAATGGGAGTGTCTAAGCTGCTGTCGCTTACTTTATTAAAAGGCGAAGCCTCCTCCTTTACTCTGGAGCTTCCGCCCTACCGTTCACCGCAAATAGGCAAAATAATTGTTCGCAGTATACTGGACAGAACCTTGTTTGTACTGGGCAGAGCTGTTGTTGTTGCCGCACCTGCCGGTCTTATAATATGGCTGTTGGCTAATATTGAAGTAGGGAACACATCACTTATAAGCTATGCCACAAATTTTCTTGACCCATTTGCCCGTATTTTAGGAATGGACGGTATAATTTTAGCGGCCTTTATTCTGGGCTTTCCGGCAAATGAAATTGTTATACCTATAATGATAATGCTGTACACCAACACCGGCGTATTAACTGACGCCGACAGCCTTTCTCAAATGCTTTCGCTGTTTACTGCAAACGGCTGGACCGTAACCACCGCACTTTGCGTTATAGTTTTTTACCTAATGCACTTTCCCTGTTCAACCACCTGCATATCAATATACAAAGAAACAAAGAGCCTTAAATGGACGCTGGTTTCGTTTTTCACTCCGTTACTTTGCGGATTTTTACTTTGCTTTATAATCTCCACCGTAAGCAATATTTTCTTTTGATTAAACATAAAGAGCGGATATGCCAATGAGACATACCCGCTTTTAAATATTGTATTACCTATTGCTTAATCAAAATTATCGTAATACTTGCTAATATCGATTTGTTCGGTTTGTGCTTTTGAGGAATCGTAAACATACGGTGTACGCTTTACCCTTTTGTCACTGCCGGATTTTGACCTTGCAGCAGCTCTGCCCTTAGCAGCTCTTGATTTCCTGCGGTAGCTTCCGCCTGCTGCCGGAAGCTTTCTTCCCTTTATACCGGAAACAACAACATATGTCATAAGCAGCAAGGAACCAACTACAAAAATAACGCCAAATACAAACAGAAGCATAGTCATATTGCTGTCCTTATCTGAATTGTTATTTTTAATGAAGCTAAAGTCCCCTGTGCCGTCAGACGAAACCTTGCTAAGGTCAAGCTGAAGGTCATTCCAGTCATTTGAGTCTAATGTAGCATTGTCACTGCCGTTGCTGTTATACATACCAACAGTATTTTCGGTTGAGGCGGTAGCACTCTGATAGTCTGTAGCCTGCTCAAATTCATTAAAGCTAATACCCGGATCATAAATTGACTGCTCCTGAGGAATATCGCCTGCGGAGGAATCGTAATCCTGACTGTCAAAGTTGCTGTAGTAATTGTAATCATAGTCGGTACTCGAGCTGCCGGTGTCACCGTCATTATTATAAGTATTGCTGTCATCCGGTGTTATGCTGCTATCGGTATCGTTACCGACTGTATTATCTACTCCGGTATTATCTCCGCCTGTGTTATCTACTCCGTCGTCCGGAACAACTACTGCTTCGGAATCGCTCGGATCTGCATATGCTGTAATTGCCGTAAAAGAGCATATCATAGCAGCAGCCAAAAAAGCAGCCGCAATTTTATTTATAAAATTCTTCATATCTGCAAATACTCCTATCAAAATTTTATATACACTATAATAACACACAAGCTCTTCTAATTCAACATACTTGTATAATAAATTAACACCCTGTACATAAATTATCTAAATTTCAGACTGATGTATATACAGCTATTAATTTAATACAGCAAATCAATTTATGTCACAACAGCTATTACCGACAATTATTCTGTATATATCCTCTGTGGTTTTTGCAATATATGTTGCTTGGCTTTCTCTCATTTCTTCAATACTGCCGTAGCCATATAAAACTCCTATTGAATCAATTCCCGCTTCCCTGGCACCTACTGCATCATAGCACCTGTCGCCCACAATAACAGGCACAGCATTTGGCGTATTTAAACGGTTTAAGGCATATTTAATTACATCTGCCTTTTTAGTACGGCTTCCGTCTAAGTTAGCACCTGCCACTACCGAAAAGTATTTACTCATATTGTTGCTTTCTATAACAATTTTTGCAAACTTTTCGGGCTTTGAGGTAGCTACCGCCAAGGCCTTTCCGTCAGCCTTCAGCCTTTCAAGCAGACTGTAGACGCCATTGTAAACAGTATTTTCGTAAATACCCTTAACTGCGTAATATTCACGGTAATATTCAACAGCCTGCTGTGCTTTTTTTGGTGAAAAGCCGTAAAAGCTTTCAAAGGACTTATGAAGAGGAGGGCCTACAAACCTAAAAAGCTCTCGTTTGTCCTCTACCTTTATATTGTATTTATTTAGTGCATAGACAACAGAATTTATTATTCCCTCGCCTGTGTCCGACAATGTGCCGTCCAGGTCAAAAAGTATAGGATTATAATTTTTCATAGACTCACTCTCTTATTAAATATTATATGTCCATTTCGGTTATTAGCTGTACGGTGCGTTTTGGTACATACACTGCAAGAATAACCGCCAAAATCAAGAACATACCCAGCACCACAGGTATAAGAATAACATTGCTGAATATAAAATATGCCGCTGTTATTACAGCACCTGCCGCAATGGCAGCAGCCATATGCAAAAATGTACTCATATTGCCACGCAGTGCCGAAAGCTCGTCGTCCCACACCAGCTTTGGATGAAGAGCGTCAAACAAAATGCCGCTGTATACTGCAGCCGCTACAGCCAATGCCGAGCCAACAAGGCAGTAAACATACAGAAGAAAATCTGCGTTTATAGAGGCACATATAAGTACAACGCCGACTAAAGCAAACGGCATTGAAAACATAAATGAAACCGCTGTTTTTGCTTTTATCTGCTCTTTATATGGTACAGGTATGTATTTTAACAGGTCGGCGTGGTTGCCCTCACGGGTAAATGACGATGAGGAAATTCCGTTCATTGCCGTAACCAAAATTGACAGTACCATTACAGCAATTACCACCAACGCCTGAGGTGCTTTCATACCGCATAACAGCTCGTTTATATTTTTACCCAAGCCTGTACAAAGTATAACCAAGCCAACTACAGGCAAAATGGCGTTTGGTACAATGCAATTTGTAATATAGGTTTGTGTTCTGAGCAGAGTTTTTACATCTCTTTGCAGGCAGGAGGCAAAACCGCTGCGACGCTTTTTACTTTTAACATCGGCATAAATGTGCTTTTTACCCGATGACATTACTGCCGACACTCCACGGACATAAAGCTTAGAAGCAAGCAAATCAAGCACAAGCCACATAGCTATATGTACAGCCACAAAGCCGAGGAACAGTAAAATGCTTTGCTGTGACACCGCACCGCACAGAAGCGGTACCGTAAAGAATACATACTGCATAGTATTCATAAACACATTTGTGCCGTTTGCAAGGCTTATTATAAAGCTTTCGGCTGTAATATTGTCAAGCTGAAGCAGTGAGGCCATAAACAGCAGTGCAAAAGCCACGCCGCACAGAGCAGAAACAAGATGCACACCCTTGTTGGAGCCGATTTTCTTAATCAGGCTCATAACCGCCATAGAAATTAAGGCACAGTAAAACAGCGGCAAAACAGGCAGTAAAACCACACCTGCCAGTGCAAATATAACACCCAATATGCTTAAGCCCGACGCTGCCATATACCCTACCATAATACCTATAATAACCAGAAATTCCATTATGCTTTCCTGAAAATACGCTACAACAAATTTTGACATACATATTTCATTCGGCTTAAAGGGATACGGAAAAAGTCTGGACAAATCGGTTGAAAAGTATAGCCATCCGCAAATAACATTTACGCCGAAAACTGCACCGAAAATGCTTATAAAGTACATTATAAGCTGTGCCGCCTCTGTACCCTGTGCATTTACATTAATTAAACCGACAGCCTGTGTAAGCAGGTATGTAAAATAGCCTACCAAAGCGGCACAGGTAAGCATAATACTGCTGCCGATAATACCTATAGAGGCTTTTAAGCCCTTATGCTTAAAAGGATCGGCGTCTGCCGTTGAGTTTTTGGTCATAGCCATAGTAAGCAGCTTTACCTTTTTAATACTGCTAATCATTTGTATCACCTACTATATTCAGGTAGCTTTCTTCAAGAGTTGTACCGCCGTACTTTTTCTTGATGTTGTCTACTGTATCAAAGCATACTATTTTTCCCTTGCGTATAATTGCCACCTTGTCGCAAAGCTCCTGTGCTGTGTCAAGTACATGAGTAGAAAACAGCACACAGTTGCCCTTTGAGGCGTGCTCCCTTATCATTTGCTTAAGCTTGTAGGCAGACTGTGGGTCCAAGCCTGTCATAGGCTCGTCCAAAATCCATACCGGCGGGTTATGTATAAGTGCACCGGCAACCATAATTTTCTGCCTTGTGCCGTGTGAACAGGAATCCAGCCTGTTTGGCAAAACATCTTCAATTTCAAAACGCTTTGTAAGCGTTTCAATGTTTTTGTCACGGGTTTGTACATCAAGCTCGTACACATCTGCCAAAAATTCCAAATACTCTCTGCAGGTAAGCCTAAGCATAAAGTCAGGGTTATCGGCTGTGTAGCCTATGCACTTTTTTGCCTCTACCCCGTTGCCCATCGCATTTCCGCATATGCTTATGCTTCCGTCTGTCGGCTGTAAAATACCAGTTATGCATTTTATAACGGTGGTCTTGCCTGCACCGTTATCACCGGCAAAGCCTATTACCTGACCTTTTTCTGCATAAAAGCTTACATTGTCTACAGCCTTAAAATCCTTTCCGTAAATTTTTGTAAGGTGCTTTACATCAATAAGTCTTTCCTCCACAATGATACCTCCTTGCAGTATGGAGCTTACCTGCCAAAATATTATTTTACAGCAAACTCCAAAAATAAATTAATCTATATTATTCCGAAAAAATTATCGTAATCTCTGATAATATAATCGCACAAAGGGCTTTCTTTTATGTCGCCTTTCGGGTTAAACAGGCAGGTGGTTATACCCGCATTTCTTCCGCCCTGCATATCAGAGGTTAGTGAATCCCCAACAATAACAACCTTGCCTAGGTCATCAATACCAAGCTCGTTAAAAATATAGTCAAAATAATCTTTTGACGGCTTAGCACAGCCCATAAGCTGAGATATATACACACCGTCTGCCAGCCTGTCCAGTCCTGTATTTTTCAGCCGGCCTGTTTGAGAAACCGTTAGGCCGTTTGTTGTAATATACACCCTTGCAAAGGTTTTCAGCCTTTTAACAAATTCACAAGCACCGTCAATAAATGTACCGCTTTCCGACAAATGCCGTACATACATTTCATTTATCCTGTCTAAGTCCTCGTCAACGGTCAAATGTGCTTTTTCAAAAAAATTCTGAAATCTAAGCCTCCAAAGCTGCTGTCTTGTAATCTCTCCCTTTTCAAAGGCTTTCCAAAGCAGCAAATTTTCCATAAGGTAAATGTCGTTTTTTTCTTCTGTCCATTCCAGACCAAAATCGTCCATTGTCGCCTTTAACGCATATTTCTCGTCTGCGTGAAAATCAAGCAGAGTTTCATCCGCATCCAACAATACAGTTGTAAACCTGCTATTCAAAGGATTTTCCCTCCTCGTCAAAAACATCCAGTCTGGTTATATCTGCATAAACCTCTGTATTATTTGAATTTTCAAGTGCAGCTACAAGCAACGATGGGTTTACATTGTTTACACTTCCTGCCGGCAATGTTATAACAAGCTGTACACAATCCTCAAGCTTTTCCAAAGTATAGTCGCCTAACTGAGGCTTAATATCTATAAGCTTTACGCCCTTTTTGCCGTGCTTTTCTACCTCTATGGTATCCTGTGCAAGCAAGCTGCGAAGCATAAAAAACAGCTCCTCAGGGGTTTTAGCGTCACTGCTTAGTTTTATGTCAAATTTTCCGTAAGCAATTTTACCCGGCTTCATAACAGGCTCTGTTACCTTGTAAACCTCTATGCCCTGCGGCAAGCCTTGGTTAAGCTTGCTTATAAGCTCCTGTTCCGGAACTTCTTCCAAAAGACGCATATCCATACTTTCCTTTACGCCCCTAAAGCCCAACGACAGCGGCAGAGCAAAGGTTATAAAAGGGTGAGGATTAAAGCCCTCTGTATGCCATATTGGCAGCTTGCTGTGCTGCAGTGCCCTTGTCATTACCCTGTTTACATCAAGGTGGGAAATATACCTGGCAGCGCCGTCCTTTTTATACCATACTCTTACGCTTTTCAAAGCAAACACCGCCCTTCCATTTGTTAGCACCACAGTTACTGCACTTTTGGCGGCAGTTTAATGTAGTTTCCGAATTGTACGCCTTTTTACATTCGTTAATTAAAAACTCCTTGGTAACACCATAGTCAATATGATCCCACGGCAAAACCTCGTCAAAGCTTCGTTTGCGGTTAGCGTAAAACTCCGGCTCTATGCCGCACTCCTTAAACAGCTCAAGCCATTTTTCCAGGCTAAAGCAGTCGCTCCAGCCGTCAAAGTGGAAGCCCCTTTCACAGGCAAGCTCCATAACCCTGCACAGTCGCCTGTCACCTCGTGCAAATACAGCCTCTAAAAAGCTTGTGCTTGAATCGTGATAGTTGTAGGTAATTTTTCTTGTTTTAATGCTTTCCTTAACAAGCTGCTGCTTAGCCTTTAGCTGTTCCTCAGTAGCCTGTGGTTCCCACTGAAAAGGTGTAAAGGGCTTTGGTACAAAGCTTGATGTGCTTAGGGTAACGCTTACTGCTTTGCCCTTTGGTCTGCCCTCGCATTTATAATATTGGTCTACCACCTTATGTCCAAGCTCTGCAATGCCGCATACATCCTCGTCTGTTTCCGTAGGCAAGCCTATCATAAAGTACAGCTTAACCTTTGTCCAGCCGCCGTTAAACGCCTTTGAGCAGGTTTCCATAAGCTCGTCCTCAAGCACATTTTTATTTATAACATTTCTCATACGCTGTGTACCTGCTTCAGGTGCAAAGGTAAGTCCGCTTTTTCTTACGGTTTTAATTTTATCAATAATCTCATCGTTAAAGCCGTCTACACGAAGTGAGGGCAGTGAAATACTAACCTTTTCGTCCTTCGACCACTCGGTAAGCCTTGTTAAAAGCTCCTCTATTTTTGTGTAGTCGCTGGAGCTTAACGACGAAAGCGAAACCTCGTCGTAGCCCGTATTACTGCACAGTGTATGGCACTGCCTGTCTATAACCTCTGCCGACTTTTCACGAACAGGTCTGTACAAAAAGCCTGCCTGACAAAATCTGCAGCCCCTTATACAGCCTCTGAATATTTCCTCCATTGCCCTGTCGTGGACAATTTCTATCATAGGCACTACAAAATTTTCCGGATAGTAGCAGTCGTCCATATTCATCATTAACCGCTTTTCCACCTTTGGCGGTGCATTATGTGTGGCGGTAACGGACTTAACCGTGTTGTCCTTATTGTATTCAACATTATAAAGCGACGGTACATACACACCCTTAATTTGTGCCGCCTTAATAAGGAAATCCTCCTTGCTGTCACCGTTTTCTCTGCACTGACGGTAAAGCTCCATAACCTCCAAATCTACCTCTTCGCCCTCGCCTATAAAAAACAGGTCGATAAAATCGGCAATAGGCTCAGGGTTACAGGCACAGGGTCCGCCGGCACAAACTATATTTTTAAGCTCTGTTCTGTCCTTGGATTTTATAGGAATACCCGACAGCTTGAGCATATTCAGTATATTTGTAAAGCTAAGCTCATATTGCAGTGTAAAGCCGATAAAATCAAATTCCGTAAGCGGGTCGCCGCTTTCAAGAGCAAACAGAGGAATATTGTTTTTAACCATAAGCTCCTCCATGTCTATCCATGGGGCAAAAACACGCTCACACCATATATTTTCCTTGCTGTTAAACAGACTGTAGAGTATTTTCATACCCAAGTGGGACATACCCACCTCGTAAACATCGGGAAAGCAAAAGGCAAAGCGTAGGTCTACCTTGCTTTTGTCCTTTATTACGCTGTTTTTTTCTCCGCCTACATATCTGCCGGGCTTTTGAACCTTTAACAGCAGCTTTTCAACATTCTTATTTATCACGGTAATTATCCTCCGGTAATATGCTTTTTTCTCTTGAATATTATCACACTTATCAGGTATAAAACAGCAAACAGCATTGTGAAGTTATACGGTGACTTAAGCAGTGCCATAAAGCTGAAAAGGCCCAGCGGAATTACTACGGCAAGCGATACTGTCAATGTAATAAAGTAAACGGCTTTGTCCGAAAAATTCCTTTGCAGTATAAGCTCCAGTGCATTTCCGCCGTCTAAGGATTCTACAGGAAGTGCGTTAAATATACACAAGGATAAATTTGACAGTGCGAAATATCTAAATATATATAAATTATACCAACTATATATTGCAATAGTCAACAAAAACAAAACAAAATTTACAAAAACTCCTGCCAGACAAATTACAAGCTCTGCCTTTAGTCCTCTTTTACGCTGTTGTACATCGGTAATATTAACATCAAAGGCGGACATTCGTATTTTTTCCACACCTGTTCCGTAATGCCTCATAGCTAATATATGCCCCAGCTCGTGACATACGGCTGCCGCCAAACAGCACGCCGCCATTCCCGTAGGGTCAAAAATAAGCAGCAGTGCTATTCCTGCTGCCAAAGGGTACGAAAGGCACAGCCTTACTCCAAACAGCTTAAATTTCATTACTGCTCCTCCCGAGTTGCCGCTTCTGTAGGTACAGCCGACGCATGGGTAAGTGCTTCGGTACTCTGCGTTTCTGTTGGATTTTGGCTTTTCTGACCGGCCTCTTCAGCCTGCAGCTGTGCTGTCGGCTTTTGCTGTGTCTTTTCTTCCTGAAGCGTTGCTTTTTCTGTAGGTGCCTCTGTAAAATCACCACCATTTGTAATGTCCGAAAGGGTTACTATAAGGGAATTATTTAAATTGTCAAAATACCATTTGTTTACCGACGCATATATGTCGCCGCCAAGGCTTTTTAGTATAAACGCTGCCGCTACCGCTATTATTGCCAATAAAAATTGCAGCTTTATAACCGTCTGAGGGTTTTGCACAGACCTTCTCTCTTTAAAAAATTCTGTATATGTGCCTTTTTGATGCCCCGAGTCTTCGTTCTCCCGAAAATCCTCCTCCGCATCCTCCTCATACTCCTGCACAGGCTCGGCACGCACTACAGGCACGCTCTCCCAGCTGTCGTTATACTCTATATTGTCATATCTGTCTTCTTTCATTAAAATCACATCCCGACT
>ULRQ01002645.1_pt1 | contig 16087 bp, 19 predicted proteins | sample 1955491 | NCBI WGS metagenome assembly ULRQ01 (sample SAMEA4835684, study PRJEB28245) | human gut metagenome | biome: gut microbiome; material: fecal sample | place: Denmark | collected 2008 | reverse complement strand
TGTAGCCGTAAAGGAGCTGCCAAAGGGAGTGCTGGTTGAGGTTGAGGTTATTGCCGAGGTTTAATTTTTGACATAATTAGATTATATAGTAAAGCAGAGGTGCTCTGAAAATTTTAGAGTACCTCTGCTTTTTATATTATTTTTATTAAATTTCCCTGTATTAAAAAAACAGACAGACCAACATAAGTCAGCCTGTCTGAAAAAGAATGAAATCAAATTATGCTTTTTCAAATACACTCGTTAATCCTGTGTTCTCGTCTGTTATTGTCAAAATATCATTGTCAGCGTCGTATGTAAATACTGATGTTGTAGTTACATCTTCACCTGTTGAAGGATCTTTTGTTGTTACAGAAGATGTTATCTGGTTGCCGTCTGCCGTATATGTGAATTCCATCTTAACTCCGTTTAGTGTGGCAACTAAAGTGCCGTCCTCAGCAAACTCATATGTTGTTTCCAAGCTTCCTTCTTTTAGACCATTGGCAACACAGTACTCGTCAATAGTTTGAGTATTACCCTCGGCATCAATAATATTAGTCAATTTCCAAGTTACACCTGTATAAGGAGCTGCAGCTTCTGAAGCTTCTTCTTCGGTTGCATCCTCTGTCTCAGCTTCTGTTGCTTCCTCTGCCTCAGCTTCTGTTTCTTCCTCACTTGTATCAGAGCTGCTTGAGTCCTTGTCCTGGCTTGAAGCACTGCTTGTCTGAGATGAGCTGCCTGACGATGAGCTATTGCCATTGGAACCGCCGCAACCGCACAGTGTAGCTGCTGCAACCATACAAACTGCAATAATAACCGCTAATTTCTTCATAATAAATTACCTCTTTCTGTTTCTGTAAGTAGATTTAACTTTGCCGATTATACAGCTGTATTGTTTACGCAGCTGTAAACCAACTATAGGTAACATTTTACCTGTTTATTATAATTATTCAAGTCTTTTGTGACGAAAGGGCAAAATGTGGGGCGAATGTTTATTGCACAAAATGCAGTGGAAAATTTTGTTGAAATGCTGTATAATGATTTTGAGGGGATAATATGAAAATTGCTATTGTTGATGACACAGATTCCGAAAGAGAGTTTGTTAAACGCTATATATTAAACTGGGCTGAAATTAATAAGTGCCCGGTAGAGGTGACTGAATATACTGCGGGGGGAGATTTTCTTATAAATATTGCTAAATATCCTGTGGATATTGTTTTGATGGATATTTTTATGGATGGACTCAACGGCATAGAAACGGCCCAAAAAATGAGAGAGCTTTCTATGACGACTATTCTTATTTTTATAACTACAAGTATAGAGTATATGCAGGACGCTTTTTCCTGCCGTTCCTTTGATTATATTATAAAGCCCGTTGACGAGGCGAAGCTGGGTAAGGTTATGAATGACGCAGTAAGCTTGTTATCAAAATTGCCAAAGTATCAGCCATATATTAAGATAAATTCTCATAAAAAGGAGATACCTATTTTATACGCAAAAATTGAATATGTTGTATCCGATTCTAATTATATATATATTTGTGTAGATGGCATTGAGTATAAATACAGAATGTCCTTTAAGTCTATTTCAGCTTCACTTTTGAATGACAATCGTTTTTGTGTTATAAATAGGGGAGTGCTTGTAAACTTTGATTATGTTATTAAAATGGAAAAAAGCACCTGCAATATGAGGTCAGGCAAGCTTCTTGCTGTAAATATCAGAAACAGCTCTAAGCTCCGACAGGCACTTACAGCGTATCGCTTTAACAACAAAAGAGATTTAATTAAAAGGAGGCAAGTATGAATAATACCTTGCATAGCTTTGTTTTGTCTGTGCTGAGCTACAGCGTTGTAATTCCGGGTGCGGCTATGTGCATTGTGCCTGTTGCAAAGTATCTTAAATTTTCTAAGGCGATTTTTATGCCTTTGCTGGCAGGACTGTTGGTTTTACTGTCTGTAGCAATGGCGTTAATTGACAGCCTGTTTCCGAAATTTGACGCAAATTACCTATTAGTACCTGTAATGCTGTTGCTGCTGGTTTTATATTTTCTTTTTGTGAATGTAGATAAAATTAAGCTGCTGTTTATTTTTTTATCAAACACAGCCTTACTGTCTTTTCCCGGGCTTATAAACCATTTTGTTGAAAGCCAAATAACCCCAAACGGACACCCTTATGACAGCTCCGTTTGCGGCCTTTTTGTACAGCTGGCAATATCCACAGCTCTTGCGGTCTTATCCATTATAATTGCAAGCAAGCCACTGTGTTGGCTTATTGATAATTTTAATGTTTACGCAATATGGTATATTGTATGCATTGTTCCGATAATTGTAACCGCAAATAATATTGTTATGATACCGGTTAATTATTCTACAATGAGTGTAGGCAGGGTTGCCGGAGTAGGGGCGTTTATGGTTTGCGTAGTGTTTTTGCTTTTTATGATGTTTCAGCTTGTATTTTATTTTACGGCAAAAACTATTGTTGAAAAAAATAAAGCTGAAAGAATTTCGCACATTTATAAAGCACAGGCCGAGCAGTATGAGGCTATGAAAAATTATATGGAATCAACCCGAAAATTGCGTCATGATTTTAAGCATACGGCAACAACTGCTATAGGGCTTGCTCGTGAAGGAAAAACAACCCAGCTTGTAGAATATTTAAACAGCTACAGTAAATTGCTGGACAACACAGGTAAACAATTTTTCTTTTGTAAAAATTCAGTTGTAAATGCAATTCTTGGTTATTATGCAGAATTAGCTTTTCAGCATGATATAAAGACGGATTGGAGAGTGAATATGCCGGAGGTGCTTTCAATTGACGATGTTGTGCTTTCTGCAATAATCGGCAATGTTTTGGAAAACGCACTAGAGGGCTGTTTGACTATATCCGAGGGTAAACGATATATAAAGCTACAAATAGATGTTGAAGGCGGTTGTCAGCTTTACATTATAGTTGTAAACAATTTTGACGGTAAGGTGAAAAAGAGGGGAGATGTTTACCTTACCAACAAAGCAAACGGAAGCGGCTTAGGCATAATGTCGGTAAAGGTTATGGCTGAAAAATATAACGGTCAAGCTAGGTTTTCCCACATAGATAATGAATTTTATTCTGAAATTATGCTTAATTTTTAACAACGGAATATTCCCAAAAGGTTACATATACAATATAAAGCACTGCCTGTGCAAATCTTCTAAGGATTTTTGCACAGGCAGTGCTTTTATAAATTTTAAATAAGCTTGTATATAATTTGTGCTACTCCGTTATCATTATTGCTGCTCGTAATTATATCAGCACACTGCTTTACTTCTTTTCTGGCGTTAGCCATTGCTATGCCTGTTCCGGCATACCTTATCAGACTTACATCGTTTAGCTCATCACCAAATGCAATAATCTCGCTTTTTTTAATATTAAGTGCTGTATTGAGCATATCCAGTGCCAATGCCTTTGAGGCCTTGATATTAAAAAACTCCAAAAACCACGGCTTTGAGGTACAGCAGCAAACGCTTTTTGACACAGTGCTTGACATCTCTTTTAAATATTTTGCAATTTTTTCCTCAGAGTCATGCCATAGCACCTTGGTAATAATTTTGTTTTCAAAATCCGCAAGGGAGTTGAATTTCTCAGGGGCTATACCGCTTATTTTGCTGTAGCTTAGGGTGTAGTCATTTATAACATTGCAGTATAGTTTATTGCTGCTCCAAATGCATATGTTGGTATCATATGCAATGCCACGGTTGATGATATAAAATGCGTCCTTTTTATCCATTGGGCAGTGGTAAATAATTTCGTTGCTTTTTAGATTTATTATCATAGCACCGTTGTAGGCTATTGCATATGTGCTTAATTGTGCAAGGCGGTGGTATTTTGTGATGCCGTTTACGGCACGACCGGTACACGGAACAAGAATTATCCCTTTGTTAGCTGCGTACTCAAGTGCCTCGTAATTGAAAAGGGAAATTTCTTTGTTGTCGTTTAGCAAAGTGCCGTCAAGGTCGATTGCAAGTAGTTTGAAATTCATATATAACTCACCAAATAAATATGTAAATATAACACAGAGAGGTTTGGTTTAAATTGTTAAAGCTGTAAACAGCTTAGTCTTTTACCATTGCACCGAATGCCTCTCTAATATTTCTTACGCCAACCAGCTCTATGTTGTCCGGAAGCTGGCTCTGTTTAATATTTTTTAAATTTTGATAAGGCAATACTATTTTTGTAAAGCCAAGTCTTGCAGATTCAGAAATTCTAGCCTGTGCCTGAGAAACACCCCTGATTTCACCCGCCAAACCTATTTCGCCAAACGCCAGTGCGTTTTCCGATATTGCGGTATCCTTTAAGCTGCTTATTAAAGACATTGCTACCGCCAAATCTACTGCCGGTTCATCAAGCCTTAAACCGCCTACTACATTTATGTAGGTGTCTGCACTTGAGAAAAAATATCCGGCTCTTTTTTCAAGCACAGCCAAAATAAGACTCATTCTGTTATAGTCAAAGCCGGTGGACATTCTGCGTGGGTTTCCGTATCCTGAGCCGGTAACCAAGCCCTGTATTTCTGCAAGAATAGGTCTGGTACCCTCCATTGCACAGGCAACACAGGTTCCCGAAACATTTCTGGGCCTGCCCGAAAGCAACATCATCGACGGGTTTTCTACTTCACTTAGACCGTCATTTGTCATTTGAAACACACCAATTTCGTTGGTAGAGCCATAACGGTTTTTAACTGCTCTTAGTATTCTGTAGGACATTTGCTTGTCGCCCTCAAAATGAAGAACAGCGTCTACAATATGCTCTAAAACCTTTGGGCCGGCTATAGCACCGTCCTTATTAACATGACCTACAATCATTACGGGAATTTCAAGTGCCTTTGCGGCACGCATTAAAATATTTGTACATTCTCTTACCTGGGTTACACTTCCCGGTGATGATGAAAGCTCTGTAAAATTCATTGTTTGTATTGAATCTATCATTACTAAGTCCGGCTTTTCGCTTTGGATTATTTGCGACACAATCTCAATATCTGTTTCGGTAACGACAAAAAGATTATCGCAGTCAACACCAAGTCGATTTGCCCTAAGCTTTATTTGCCTTTTTGATTCCTCACCGGATACATACAGAATTTTTAAATCATTTCCAAGTCTGCTGCAAACCTGTAAAAGAATTGTAGACTTACCTATACCGGGGTCACCGCCAAGCAGTACCAAAGAGCCTTTTACTATGCCGCCGCCAAGCACACGGTCAAACTCCTTTAAACCTGTTTTGTAGCGTTCTTCGTTGGTTGTGTCAATTTCTCTCATTGATATTGGGGGTGTGTACGAGTATGCTTTTTCCGCTTTTGATGTATATCCAAAAGAGGCAGTAGGTTTTGCTGTGTTTTTTAGCTCCTCCTGCATAGTGTTCCACTGACCGCAGCCCTGGCACTTGCCAACCCATTTTGATGACTCCCAGCCACATTCGGAGCAAACAAAAACACTTTTTACCTTTGACGCCATTTAATCACTTCCTATTTAATATAAACCGATTTATTATAGTACACTGTAGTGCTTGCAGCAATTTAATCTGAGGCAATAGCTTCTATCAAGTATTGCCATAAATAGATGCGGTTTTATTATCACGGTTTTTATTTTATCATACTCAAATTGCAATTACTACAAATTTTGTGAAATAATTAAATACTTAATACAGAAAAACGCCTGCATTATGTAAAAACGCAGGCGTTTATTTTTGACGCTTTTTTAAATATGTACTTTAGCTTGCCGACAGGAATTATACTAATCAGCTTGTTATTAAAATAATGACCTGTGCAGGGAGAAAAAATGGACAGTCTAAAATAAATAAAAAAAGTAAATATCAGTATTATTTTAACCCTTTTTGAATATAAATTACCGTATTGGTTAGAGCATTTCACTCATCTCTTTTAAGCAGTTCTTGCAAATTATATTGTCTCTAAAAACCGTTAAATCGTGTATATTGTTACAGAAAATACAGCCTGGCTTGTATTTCCTCATTAAAATTCCTTCGTCCATCATAATTAATTCAACCGGTTCGTTTTTTTCCATATTGTAGGTTTTTCTCATTAAGGATGGTACAACAATTCTGCCAAGGCTGTCAATAGTGCAAACTTGCCCCATTTTTCCGTTTTTCTTTTTTGTTTGTGACATAATAGGAACGCTCCTTTACTTTGATTTACTATGTTTATTTTACCAATTATTGGTTATTTTGTCAATGAGATACCAAAAAATATTTATCCTGTCTAATAATTAATATTGGGTGTTATTTTATGATGAATTTTGTTTGGGCTATACTTACATTAATTGCAATACTTTTCGGTGTTTTGCTGGGTAATGGCGACTTAGTTGCCGCCTCTGTGCTAAGTGGGGGAGAAGCTGCTGTAAAGCTGCTGCTTACATTGGCAGGTACTATAAGCGTCTGGAGTGGCATTATGGCTATAGCGGATAAATGTGGTATTACAAACGGTTTAAGTATATTGTTTAAACCCGTACTTAAATTTTTGTTTCCCGACCATAAAAATAATAAAGAAGCTATGAATGCCATAAGCACAAATATTACTGCCAATCTTATCGGTCTGGGCAATGCCGCCACTCCGGCAGGACTAAAGGCGGTGGCGGCTATGCACAATGGGGGAAATACGGCTAACCGTGGTATGTCGGTTTTTGTTGTTATGAATACTTCATCAATACAGCTTGTTCCTACTACAATAGCAGCACTAAGGCTGTCAAACGGAAGCAGCTCACCCATGGAAATAGCACCTTGTATTTGGATTTCTTCGGTTGCTGCGTTAGCTGTAGGAATTATGGCAACAAAAATATGCACTGGATTTACAAGGTGATTTTATGGAGTATATTGCGTCGATATCGGTTGTGGTTATAATTGCCGCTATAATACTTACCGGCCTTATTAAAAAGCAAGAGGTATTTATGCTTTTTACTGCCGGTGCACTGGAGGGACTAAAAACAACCTTAAGCATAGCTCCGTCAATTATCGGTTTGGTTATGATGGTAACAATGCTTGAAAGCAGCGGCTTGTTTATGTGGCTGGCAAAGGTATTGGAGCCTGTTTGCAGTGCTGTGGGATTTCCGCCGGAGGTTATACCAATGGCTCTTATAAGACCTGTAAGCGGAAGCGGAGCTTTGGCAGTTCTTGACAACATACTTGCACAAAATGGGGCAGACAGCTTTGCCGGCAGGGTGGCAAGCGTGGTTATGGGCTCAACAGAAACCACATTTTACACTGTTGCAATGTATTTTGGCAGTGTAAATATAACCAAAACCGGTTGTACAGTGCCTTGTGCATTACTTGCAGATTTTACGGGGCTGGTTGTTTCGGTGGTAACAGTTTCGCTATTCTTTTGTTGAGTAAGTACCGCTGTATGAATTTTACCAAGACAGGGAGAGGTTAGAGTGCTTTTTGAAATATTAAACGGTATGTATATGTTTTTTATACTTCACCTAACATCGGGAAATGTGTATCCAAAGCCATTGTCAGCCGCAGACGAAAAAAAATATCTGGCAAGAGTGGCACAGGGTGACAAAGAGGCAAGAAATATTTTAGTAGAGCATAACTTGCGTTTAGTTGCACATATAGTAAAAAAATATTATACAGGCACCAATGATTATGATGACCTGCTTTCGGTAGGCGTGGTAGGATTAATAAAGGCGATTAATACCTTTGATGCAGCCAAAACTCGCCGTTTAAGCTCGTATGCCTCAATATGTATCCAAAATGAAATATTGATGATGTTTAGAAATAATAAGAAGACACAGCAGGAAATTTCACTTAGTGAATCGGTAGACAGCGACAAAGACGGAAATAATTTGGTGCTAATGGATGTAATAGCGGTAGATGATGATATTGTTGAAAGGATAGATACCAAGTTTAAGAGCGAAAAACTGCAGCAGTATATAAATGAAGAATTGGACGAAAGAGAAAAAACAGTAATAGAATTAAGATACGGACTAAACGGTCATAAGGAAAAAACCCAAAGGGAAATAGCTGCAATGCTGAATATATCACGCTCATACATATCAAGAATCGAAACAAAGGCCTTAAAAAAATTACGGCAGAGATATGACAAGGGCTAAAAATATACAGAATGTAATATTACATTCTGTATATTTTTTACTGCTTTGCAATAAAATGGAGACGACATAAAAAGTAAATCAAAGCGGCACTGCCTTGCAAAGAATATGCATAAATATTCATACCCTAAAAATTGCGGTTATGCACAGTATTCAAAATGAATAAATATACACAGCTTCCTTTTTTAAAATTATTGGCAATTGAATAATATGCAAATCATAATTATAGCCGTATTTATTGACAATAACCGCTATAAAAACACTTGCTATCAACGGATTTAATCACTTGTTAGTAGTCAAACAGAGCAGTTTTAAACATTTTTTTAGACTTGTTGACATTTCAGATGTTGAATGTTTAATATTTATTCACATTTATAATTTATGAAATTTTTATTATGCAGTACATAAAATTTCAGATGGAAGTTCAAACAGCGATAGAATTTCAAAAATTGCAGATAATAAACTTGATAATACAAAGCAAAGTGGTATGATAAAATTTGAAAAGGGTGTTACAAAAGAAGTTCAAAACGCTTTTAATACCGGGTTTGAAGCAATGCAAGAAAAGTTCGGTAAGTTCGGTAAGTTCGGTAAGATAACAACGATTTCAAGAGTTGGCATACTTAATTCTAAAAATTCAACAGACTATGGTGTGTTTTATGATAATTCCGGAGAACTTTTATTAAAGTTTGCGAATAAGAAAATGCTTTGTCTGAACACGCACAAAAAGCCCAAAAAAATGAAAAAATCAGGTGAATGGTCATCATCGCACCCGTTGCATATTTTCAGACACGAATTAGGTCACAAATACTATTATGACAGTATTAAAAATCTTGCAAAAGCTAAAAATATAGAGTATAATAAAGCAAAGAAAATTATTGATGATAGAATTTATGATTATATTCACGAGAGGAACAGTGACGGAAAGTTTTTGTTGAATAATCTAAGCGTTTATTCAAACAATGGTTATTTAAAAGGTCAATATACAGAGGTTATTGCTGAAGCTTTTTCTGTTGTAGAAAATAATTCTATTGCTGATGAATTAACAAAATTAACGAGGTGATTGCTATGATGAGGCATTTAACAGATGAAGAAATTAAATTGTCACAAAAGTATAGTGACCCAAACACAACCGAAGATGAGAAAAAGCAAATTTCTCAAAGACTAAGAGAAATTGACAAGGAAATGACAAAGAAAAGCCCATTTCGATATGATTAATCTACCATCCGCATTAACTTGTGTTGAAAATCAGACACGAAAAGCTCAATGCATTGCTTTACAAAATAGAAAACAGCGATTTGAATTTTAAGCACTTAGCAAAAGCTAGGTGTTTTTTTATTGCCGATTTGAAAGGTGGTGACGGAATGAAAATCAGAGTGACAACAACATTTAACGACCGGCGGAACGGCTGCGTTACCCGTCCTGTTAATGAAGCTTTTGAATGCCCGCACGAAAGAGCAAGGGAGCTTATGTCCTTAGGCTATGCCGAAGAGATTAAAAATGAACAGCCTAAGGGCAAGCTTACAAAACCAAAAGCAGCAAAAAAGCATTTGTGCAATTAACTTCACAAATGCTTTTTTGCTGCTCTAAGTACGGCGTAAACTGCTATTTTACAGAATGAAAGGTAATAATTATGCAAGAACACGGCATAATGCTGTATAAGTTGGGCTATGATTTTACAAAAATCAAGGTAATAATTTTATGCCAACAGACTATGAAAAGAAAGCCCCTGAAAGTGAGCCTAAGGGTGCGAGTAGGCCGAGGACGGCTGCAGGCGAGAAAAAAGACGGCTGCATTTATTCTGAAAAGGCTTTGCTGTCTAAATAGCCTATAGTAAATTCTCCCCAGCTATAGTTCATCATATATTCGCCTGTGTATGAATTAATTGCATCCTTGTCACCGTCTAAAAACTTATAATAATCACAATCAATTTTACTTGTATCAACCGATAAATGATTATAACGCTTGTTTATAACATCACCGACACCCTCGCTGTTTAGTGCTTTCATCATAGTTGCTATTATTGTTTGCAGCTGATGCTGTAATGAAGAGGTATATTCTTTGTCTTCATACAGCACAGAAGCAAGCTCCCTTAGCGAACAGCCTGTACCGTTTTTATGTATTAAATAGGCGAAAAGCTCTTTTGATTTTGCTCTTGGAAAATGTAAAGGCTTGCCGTTTACATAAACCTCAAAGTTGCTGAATGTTTTAACCCTTAGTTTAGGCTGATTAATTGTGTCAATTGGATAGCGTAAATTTGAAAGAGCTTTTAAAACAGATCTTTTCTCTGCCGGCTTCAGTATGTAACCGCTTGCGTAAACAGAAAAGGCGTCCAAGGCATATTCTGAATAGCCTGTTACAAATATAATATTGGTTTTTTCGTTAATCTGAGTAAGCTGTGCAGCAAGCTGCAAGCCGGACATACTGTCCATTTCAATGTCCAGAAACGCAATGTCTATACTATTTGCCCTGGCATAATCAAGTGCATCATCAGCTTTAGAAAAGCCGATTATTTTTGTATCTGCTATGCATTCCTCCAAAACCTCTGTAAGGTCATTAAGTGCAAATGTTTCGTCGTCCACCGCTATTACATTCATATGCTTTCTCCTATGCAATTAATTCAGTTTAGGAATTGTAATCAGCACTGTTGTTCCTATGCTTGGCGTGCTGTCTATAGTTAATGTGCCAAAGCACATAGATTCAATTCTTTTTTTGGCATTTTCAATACCTATATGACTTCTGCCATCTTTATTGCTTTCTGGCGTCCGTGTTAAATCAACTCCAACACCATTGTCATATATTTCGATATAATAATTATTTTCACTTTCCTTTGTTGATATTGTAACAGTACCGCCGCTTTTCCTTTTGGAAATTCCATGGCGAATTGCGTTTTCGACTACAGTCTGAATTGTTAAGGACGGAACCTCAAAGTCAATGCAGTCAATATCGTATTCAATATTAATTTTATCACCGAATCTCTTTTTTTCAAGTGAAATATAGTTTTCTACATGCTCCATTTCTTTTTCAAAGGGTATGGTTGTATTAAGCGTAAGTGAATCAAGGTTGCCCCTTAGGTAGTTTGCAAATTCCGTAACGGCTTCTTTTGCCATTTTAGGGTTAATGTCACAAAGCTGCCTTATTACTACCAGTGTGTTATAAAGAAAATGCGGCTGTATTTGACTTAGCATTATTGATATTTTACCTTGAATAAGCTCGTTTTCCATTTCGTTGGTTCTAATAGCCTGTTCGTAATTTCTCTTGGAAAAAATCATCAAAACCACAAATTGGAGTATTGCAAACAACAGCAAGCCGCATTCAAATATATATATATAAAATTCACCGCTGCTTATTTTGAATATTAACTCTATCGTTATGCATAGGTTAAATACAAGTGACGCAATAAGAAGAATTTTTTTATCTTTATTTTTGTTCTTTTTATAGTCCGCAATAAAAAACAGAGCATTGGCGGTCATAAGTATAACGGCAGCTGCTGTTATGTATTTTGAAAAGGTATAGTAGTCCAGCAAACCGGAGGATTGACCTATAAAAAACGCCACAATACAAGATGACCAAATAATCATCAGCAGGCTTATAGTGCTGTCTATGTGCTTGTTGTGCACAAATTTTTCTGTATACATCAGCAGTAAAAATGGAATAAACAGTAAAATAACATACCTTGTCATTGTTACAAGAAATGCGTTGTTGAATATCAGGCTGATACAACTGCAATTCAAAAATAAAAGCAAAGCACTGCTCATTATAAGCAGGCAGCAGGATATACCGTTAATGCTGTATGGCGTTTTCATTAATTTAAAGGCAAGGTTCATAATTAACAGTATAAAGCCTGCAATAAAGGAAAGCACAGCTCCCAGAATAATAAAGAGGTTTGTTTCAATTTCAGATTTTAATAAATTATCATAAGAGCCTACAGACAGACTGGAAAGAAATTTATTTATATAATTTGGATTAATATGACCGTACGGACTTGTTATTTTAAATTTAACAGTATCGGTGTTATTAATACCGACCGAATTAAAATATGTCCAGCAGTTGCCTACAGAGCTGACAATGTCGGGCAGATTTGCTTTGTCACCAAAGGCAAGCACCTGATGGCCGTTGTAGAATGCTTCTATAGCTACCATATCTGCATATATGTTAATCCTTTCTCCACGAAAAATAGGTCTGTTAAATTGTAAATCAAATTCAATCTCATAGGCGTTGTTTACTGTTATTTTTTTGTAATCGTTTGTAGGCAGCTTATAATAAATATCAGAATTATTTATTGAGTAGCTTCCGGTAAAATTAAGATACGAAATGCCGCCCTCCGGCGTTTTATAGTCTCTTGAAAATAAAATACAAAACAGAGAGAAGGCGCTCAAAAGCGTTACCAATATCGTAATTAAAATAATTGTTCGTATTTTTTTATTGTAAATTATATTCATAAATTGCTCCGATTGTTTTAAAAATACTTAGCTCTATAGAGCTAATATAACACATATTGGTATAGCTTGTAAACAATATAGACATAAATGTGCAATTACCATTGTAAATTTTTTGCTTTTATAGTAAAATAATTATTGGTATGGATATAGTGATTAAGGAGGTGGATCGATGGCGAGCAACAAAATCATCGGCGGTGATAATTTAAGCGGCTATGACAGCAGATATTACGGAAGCTTTTTTAACAGAGATGAAGCCAAAACAGCAGAAGCATATAAAAATACCGCTAAGCTTATTCGCCAAAATAATAAACAGGTTGTTTTTGTAAAGAAGCTTATAACCGAATATAGATCCGACTTCCTTAATAATTTGCTTAACAAAGAATCAAACAGCTCTCTTATAAATACATTGGAGCATTATTTGACAGATAATGAAAATCTGCCTATTGTTGACAGGTTTAATATTTATGAGAGGATAGTTAAGGGCAAAGCATATACAGTTGCAGAAAAACTGGTTTTGCTTAACGAGATTAACAGTCAGCAGCGGCTTGACCTTAGCAGCAAAATAAGTATACTTGATAATATTATTAAAAGGAATATTTTAGAAAACAAAGAGCTGTATAAGCATATAAATAATAAAATCATTTTGTTAAAAAAACTTAAAGAGAGTGGCTACAAGCACCAAACACTGTCTGCTGAATACAAGAAGAGGTCTTTAGCAGCTGAGTATAATTTAAAGGTCGCTGCTGATGATGAATTGGCAGATAATGGCTTAACTAAAGCTGCAGATAATACAGAGCTTGGCACTGATAATCCTATAAGCGGCGAAAATACCTCCAAAACTAAGAAAAAAGAGCTTATCTGTAAGGAAAATCCGCAATTAAATAATATTGATACAATAACAAGAATGACGGTAAATTCTAAGGAGTATTTTAAATTCGGTGCAGGTGTTAGGTGCTATGGGAACGGTTTTTCGTTAATCGCTCCCAGCGGTTACGCAATAAAGCATATTTCAAACAGAGATGTTGTTTATTTGAAAAATATATTTTCAGATAAGCTTGATGAAATCTATGTTAAGTCGCCGTTAGTTGTTGCTGTTTATACGCAAAAAGAAAAAAGAATAAAAAGCCTGTTTCAATTTTTTAATTATTATATAGAACGCTCCGTTAAAAACAAGGAGCAATACATACGAACTGTTGTAGACGGAAGTGCTTGTGTGTTGTCACATAAAAAAGGCAGCAGCATTTATGAAGCTGCTGTCTTTAATGATAAAGAATGCTGCTGTGTGAGCATTAAATTTTACTTTAATTGTAAAATTGATAATAAATACAGCGTTGTACAGAGAATGCTGTGGGGCGTTGATCTTGGAGGTGCAGTGTAATGCCGTTTGATTTTCCTGTACTTTATTTTATGCAGGATTATATAGTATCGCCTATTTTAAATGATGTTATGATTATTGCCTCGGCACTGGGTGAATATGGAACTATATGGCTTTTGTCGGCGATTCCGCTGTTGTTTTTTAAGAAAACAAGAATATGCGGTATATTAATGATATGTGCTATGACGCTGGCATTCCTGGTGGGAGAGCTGTGTATTAAAAATATTGTTTGCAGACCAAGGCCGTGTCACATAGATACAGCTGTACAAATGCTGGTGAATTTGCCAAGAAGCTATTCTTTTCCGTCCGGACACACTTCGTCATCTTTTGCCGCTGCAGCGGTTATAATGTATTTTAACAAAAAGCTTGGTGTTTTGGCCCTTGTGTGTGCCGGTACCATTGCTTTTTCCAGAATGTATCTGTTTGTACACTTTCCGTCAGATGTTTTTGCAGGAATACTGCTTGGCGTTTTAAGTGCTTTGCTTGTAATTTACATATATAGAAAAATTTCTCTGAATAAGACAAATAGTTTAAGTAAATAAGAGGTGATTATTATGAAAAATTATTCTTATTTAGGAAGCAGTAAAAATGAAAAATTCTGTATAAAAGGTATAGATGTATTCAAATATAATTGGATAACTATAGGGGCTGTAGTTGTGGTTTTAGATCCAAATACAAAACAGCCAAGGAATTTTTCCGCATACAAGGTGCAGATTACCGAAAATAAAGAAATAAAATTTGTTGCCGGAAAAACACAAGACGGCAACTGGGCGTTTTATGACTATGAATAAACTTAGGAGGATTACTAATGAGCTCTAAATTAGAAACAAAGGCGTTGCTTGACTGTACGCATACTATTGCGGCACCGCTTTTTGAGGGTACTAAATATCCATGGGAGGTCTTGGATAAGATTGAAAAATTTATAATGGAAATAGGGCCTACACTTTCACCGGAAAAATATGACCAAATAGGTGATAACATATGGATAGCCAAAACTGCAAATGTCGCTCCTTCTGCAATGCTTAACGGCCCTCTTATAATCTGTGAGCGTGCCGAGGTAAGGCACTGTGCTTTTATCAGAGGCAAGGCGATTATCGGCGAAGGCTCGGTAGTGGGCAACTCTACCGAGGTTAAAAATTCAATTTTGTTTGATAATGTACAGGCTCCGCATTTTAATTATGTAGGTGATTCTATATATGGCTATAAGTCACATACAGGTGCCGGTGTAATTGCTTCAAATTTAAAATCTGATAAAACAAATGTTGTTATTAATGTTGATAATCAAAAAATTGATACCGGCTTAAAAAAGCTTGGTGCTATTATAGGCGACTATGTGGAGGTAGGGTGTAATTCTGTACTTAATCCGGGTACGGTAGTTGGCAGACACACAACTGTTTACCCTGTTTCAAGAGTTCGTGGTTATGTAGCAGAGGACAGCATATATAAGCAGGCGGATGATATAGTTGAAAAGTTTTTGCCGGATGTGGAATAAGGTCTTACTTAATCTAAGCCGTTTAGTATTATAGTCTATGCGGGAGTTAAGCGGAATTATATAACATAACAGCCTTGTGTTGGAGGTGTTTTTTATGGCTTTTGATATTTTGTATAACGAAAGTGAAAATAAGAACCAGGGGGTTTTGCCCGGAGGACTTCACGACAACGAACAAATAAAGGTGCTTATATGTTATTTGCTGAGTGATGTAAGCGAGGGAGTAACATCTGACTTTATGTGCGGTGTTCTTCAAAAGTGTGGTTCGGCTAATTATTTTGAGGCATCCCACAGCTTTGCAGAGCTTGTATCGGGCGGGCAGATTGCCGAGATAAAAGAGGGCAGTAATCTGTATCAGCTTACCGATACCGGCAGATATATTGTAACAAATCTTGCCGATGAGCTGCCTGCCTCCGTTAAAGAGAGTACCCTAAAGAATTTTAAAATGTATCTTCACCAGTATGATGTCAAGCAGGAAAACAGCGTAAAGCTTATTAGCAAGCAGGACAGAACTTATATTGAGTGTATGGTGAATGATGGTGATAACCAGCTGTTAAGCGTTAAGATGTATATACCGGATGCCGAGCAGGCCATCCTTGTCAGAAATGTTTTTTATAATAATACAGATGTTGTCTATCAGGCAATTGTTGCACTTATGACAGGTGACAAAAGCACAGCCCTACAGGTTATAAATTCAGCTGAAATCAATACGGAAAAC
>ULRQ01008926.1_pt1 | contig 16176 bp, 17 predicted proteins | sample 1955491 | NCBI WGS metagenome assembly ULRQ01 (sample SAMEA4835684, study PRJEB28245) | human gut metagenome | biome: gut microbiome; material: fecal sample | place: Denmark | collected 2008 | reverse complement strand
TTTCCTGAATGATGATGATTTACGAAGGATGTCGCTCCATCTGGCTGAGTTTATTATGCCCAGGAGGGACATAAAAATGCCACAGGTCAACGGAGATAACCTGCTGCACCAGCAGATCGTCAAACGCACCATCGAGGCCCTGCAAGCGCAGGACGAGGCTTTTGCGATAGAATATGAAACCGCCAGCGACGCCGACCTCATCGCCTATGTACGTCAGTGCGTCGATGTGTCCTATACGCCCGCACCCTGCGAGGTCGTGGGTGGTGCGTACATCGCCCAGCGCTTCGGTAACTGGTCTGCGGCGCTGAAGGCCGCAGAGCTGCCTTCACAGTACAAGCCGCCGCGGGAGCATCACTATCCCCGCTACGAGCAGGAGTACCAGCAGCAGGAGGTGCAGCTCTTGCAGGAACGAAAAGCGAAACGGCAGGCCAAGGCCGATCTCGTCGCTCAACGCAAGAACCGCGACAAGGCCCGTGCCGCTGCCAACGCCGCGAAAAAGAATGAGAAAAAATGACGGGTGTATCGACTGATACACCCGTCATTTTTCGTTGTCACTTAGTGAGCAGACCGCCCACCAACACAAAGTAGTCCGGCGCTTTGCCATCCCTGCCCCACAGCATGGGCAGGTGGAAGTAGTGCTGCAAACAGCCCTCCACATCGCCGCCCAGCGCCTCGATGGAGTAGCGCAGCAACTCCGGTCTGCCGCAGGGATGTCCCTGTACCTTTTCGCATACCTCGCACTGGTCGCAGGTGCCCGCCAGCAGCATTTGGCTCCCCGGCGTTTCCCTCTCCCACCGCTGAAGCTCTTGCCGGTACAGACGCTTTTCCTGCTTCAACGCCGCCACCGCTTCATCCAACGGCTGCTCCGGCACATCCGCCTGTAAGATGCGGGCATACAGCCGTAGTCCCCTGTAGCTCCGCCAAATGGTCATGGGGTCAAAATCGAAGGGCGGGCACGTCCAGCGGGTATTGTAGCTGCCGCACTGCTGGCAGAAAGGCAAGAACTTTTCCACACGGACAAAGCGTGTCACGAATTCTTCTGCGCTTGTCTCCGCCGTCATTTCACGGACATGGTATTGGAACGGCATCTCAGACACCTCCTTGGCTCAATGCCACAGCACATGGCAGTGCTTCGTCGCGTCAAGGGTCTATTTCATTGCGCTCTCCGCGCCAGTGTCTGCGTATGCAGGAGGGCATCTATCAGCATCCGCCCGTCCTCGCGGTCATTCCACCAATATGGGCGGAGGAATAGCAGGGCGTCCTCCAGCCAAACGTAATCGTCCCTGGTCAGTGCATGGCTTTGGAGTCCTTCGCTAATCCGGGTATACGATTCTCTGACCTTTTCACTGGCGTGTTCCCGCACCAAATAGGCGTTGAGCAGACCAGTAATTACAGACACTTCTTCGTCGGTATAAAACATGACTTTCCTCCCTGTAGACAAACACACAGGTCAGAGTATAGCACATTCACTCTACATCTACAAGGGTCGTATCCAGCCTGCCTTACCCGTGCAGCGTTTATCGGAGGCTATCATCTCGCGTCATGGGCAGCGGAGATCTGTTTTGTGGTCAGTTCTGTCGGATGCAGCAGCACCAGCGACTTGTTCTGCCCCTCTGCGTAGGCCAACGCTCTATCCTCCGCACTGCTTGTGGCCGGTATGTCCGTATCGTAGACGCACAGCACCACATCGGCGAGGTCGATGATCTTCTTGTAGGCTTGGAGCTGCGCGTCCGGCGCGCCGACCTCGCACACGGCGGAAATGTAGGTGCATTTCTCCAACACATCAAAGTAACGCTCTCGCAAGTAAGGAGCCCACTTGGTAGCCCGCTCCTCGTGGGGTGTATAGCACAGCAGCATCAGATCGCGGTCAGTCGTCCGCAGACCGTTGACGATCTCAGCGGCGTACAGTCCCACACCGCAGTCACAGGCCACAAGGAACTGCGACACACCATTCTGGCGCAGCACCATGATCTGCTGCGCCAGTTCCATCTTCATTTTGCCGCAGGAATCATCTTCTTCATCGAAGCCCCACGGAAAGCGCATAGGATGCTGCCCGATGATGGCACAGCGTATCGGTTTGTCCATTTCCATCGTTCACCTTGTCTGCAACAATATATCTTTGTCTTATTAGGAAAGCATTTGATTGTTTTAGATTATACTATTGTCACCATATCGTGTCAAACGCTTTCTATTTCAGACAGAAAGTGGCGTGGAGAAACAGTATAATTTACCCATACCACGAAAGGCAAGGACATTCCGCATGAGTAAAACTGTTTCGTTCAAAAACAATGACCGCTTTATCCAAATCGGCATTGCCATCGTCACCCTCCGCAAGCTGCGTGGAATGTCGCAGGAAAAGCTGGCGGAGAAAGCTGGTATCAGCCGTTCACTGCTGAGCGTCATCGAAGCGCCCGGAACGGCACACAACTTCACGCTGGATGTGTTCTTCGATATTGCGGATGCACTGGAAGTTGATCCCGCAGACCTTATCAGCGCATCTATGATCCCTGACAAGATGCTGAAAGGCCGGAAGTCTTAAACATGAAAAATAGAGGGCAGAGGAAATCCTCTGCCCTCTATTCATCTGTGTACCACACCGGTCTTGTGGCTGTCTCGAAGCCGGTTCGACGAGAGATCGCCACACCGTTCGTGCCGGAGGCGCAATGCACCACCAACAGGCGTCCCAGCCAGTCGCGGCCAGCGGCGATGCCGACGTGTTCATCCTCCGGATAGAACAGCAGATCCCCCGGCTGCACCTCGTCCCACTCTATGTCCGCGCAGTTGGCGTGCTGTTCCATAGCCCCGCCGCCCTGCCCAATCACATATTCGCCGCCGCTGGCGTTGTAGAACGCCCAGTCCACAAAGCCGGAACAGTCCAAACCGTAGGGCTGCTCCATACCGGTAGTTTCGCTGCCCTCGGCTGTAACCTCCGTCAGCTCGCCCCACTGGTCATCCCAGCCCAGCACCAGCGATTTGCCGCCCCAAAAGTAGTCCACCTTGTCCACCAGTGCCAGCGCGTAAGTAACGACCATGCGCCGCTCCATAGAGAGATCGTCCAGCAGGCGCTCCCACACCTCCATGGCCTCGCCGGTGGGCTCCATGGTGTGACTGTCCGCGAGAACACCAGCCGGTGACAGCGCCGCCGCAACCGCGATTACCGGCAAGGCCAGCAGCAGGAATAACACCACACCGCCGCCCGCTGCGGCTATCGCCTTGATACCGGCGCGGACGACCTTGCCCACCACCTGCGCCATCTGCTCCAGCCGCTGTCCTGCTTTGCGGGCGGCGGCTTTCGTCTGCTGGAGCATCTGCCGCTGGGTGGCGCGCTGGGCGTGTTGCTTCGCCCGCTGTTGGGCGGCGGTCATGGTTGGTGCAGGCGGTTTTTGTGCCGGTTGGCGCGGCACTGTGGCAATACGTGGCGTCTCCGCCGCTGTGGTACTCTGCGCTGCGGCAGTCTGCTCCGTTGACCGCCACATATCCCGCTGCTGCACCTGCGCCGCCGTTGACTCCCGCCGCTGCCGCACCTTTTGGGCACGGTATTTGTGCAGGGCGTACTTCCGCTGAAGCTGCCGTGTGGCACGGAGGGTCAGACGGGCGGCGTCCGCCGTCTCCTGCTGTGCCTGCTCCGTGGCATACTCCACCGGCTGACGCTGGTGCTGGGTCTGCCGTTCCTGCTTCTGCTGGACGTAGTGCCGCTGCAAGATACGCACCGCCGTGCGGGGTATGGCGTTTTGCTGCCGCGTTTTCGGTTGCTCCATAGTGGCACGGGTCTTGACATTACGCATTTTGCTCCCCCGGCTTGGTGGTCATCAGGCGGTACAGCTCCGTGTCGCGGGGCAGCTCATTGATGAAAGGCACAAGGCAGGAGCCCACCTTGATCAGCCCGTGGCCTGCCGGGGCGTCGCTGACGTAATCCATCTGCGCGTCGCTGGCATCCAGCAGCTTGGCCAGCTCCGCACGGTCGGTAGGTGCCTGGTTCAGCAGTACCAAGAACTCGCTGTTGGCGAACATCAGCCGCGCCGTGTCGGATAGCAGGCACTCCTCCACGTTCTGCGTAATGCCGGTGAGGGTGGCGTAGTATTTACGGAACCGCTTCCAGCATTTATACAGGAACTCGCTGGAATAGTTGTTGATGGCACTCTTACCTCCCACACCGGGGCTGGCAAAAAACAGATAGATCTCGTCAATATAGACGTGGGTATACCTCCCCTGCTGCCGGTTGCGAATGACGCGGTTGAGGATGCTGTCCAGCATCACCAGCAGGCCGATGGGCTTGAGGTTTTCGCCCAAGTCCTGAATGTCGTAGCAGATGATACGGTTGCGGGTGTCGATATTGGTCTGATGGGCAAACACGTTTAGGCTGCCAGTAGTGAACAGCTCCAGTGCCAGCGCAATTTCATGGGCAACAGGCTCCTTCTGCCGCATAAGGTCGTCATAGAGGTCTTTCAGCGTGGGCGGTTCGCCCTCGTATTTGCGGATGTACTTGCGGTAGATGTTGGCAGTGCAGCGGTCGATGATGGATTTCTCCTTTGCGCCGATCTCGCCCGCGCCCATGAGCTGTTCACACAGGCTCATGATGAACTCGCTTTTCAGCACCAGCGGATTGCGCCCGTCGCCGTACTCCTTGGAAATGTCCAGCGCGTTGACATAGCTGCCGTTGGAGGCGGAGATGGTAATCACCTCGCCGCCCAGGGCGCGGATCAGCGGGCCATACTCCCGCTCGGGGTCTACCACAATAATATCGTGGTTGGTATTCAGCCCCACGAAGCCGATCTCCTGCTTGGCCATCATGGACTTACCGCTGCCGGACACGCCCATATAAAGGCCGTGTCCGTTGAGCATCGCGTCGCGGTTGCAGATGATAAGGTTGCGGGACACGGCATTGACGCCGTAGTACAGGCCGCCGGTGTCCATGATCTCCTGCGTCTTGAAGGGCAGCAGCACGGCGGTGCTCTCCGTGGTCAGCGTCCGCATGGCGTCAATACGCCGCAGGCCGTAGGGCAGCACCGTATTCAGCGCGTCCTCCTGCTGGTGCTTCATAGTGGCAAACTGGCAGCCGTGGGAACGGCCAATGGCGGACAGAGCCTCCGTGTCCTGCTCCAACTGTTCCTCATTGTCGGCAAGGTGGGTCAGCGTCACCAGCGCGTACATCATCCGCTGGTCGCGGGCGGTGAGGTCGTCTAAGAACTCCCGTGTCTCCTTCCGCATTTGCTCCAGATCGTAGGGGATGTTGGCGGAGAAATTGTTGTGGTGGTTCTGCCGCTGCTGCCAGCGGGTGATGTCGCTCTCCACCGCCATAATGCGCCGGTGCATCTCCGACACAGCCTCGTCGGTAGCCACCGGCACGATGTCGATGGACAGCATCATGTTCCGGGGGTAGTCCATCAGCTCGGTGATCATGGTGTCCTTGATGAAGCTGGCGTACTCCCGCAGGAACAGGGTTCGGCCCACGCGCTCGTCCACGGCGTAGTGGTCGTGGAAGAATTGCAGCGTCTCCGGCGCGATGGCGTCGCGGAAGTCGTGGCCGCGCCGCTGGGCGGTTTGCAGGTCGAAGGCGAAGGCAGATTCCTGCCCTACGCGGAAGAAGTCATGGAACAGGCGCAGACGCTCGTTGAGGGCGATTTCCCGTATGCCGGAATCCATACGACCGAGGCCAGCGGTCAGGTCAGTTCCCACGCGGGCGAAGAAGGTGCGAGCCTCCTCGATGCTGCGCTTGGCCACGGACACGGTGATGTACTTCTCCTGCACCAGATTGTTGCTGCCGCTGGCCTTGTCCAGCAGAATGTCGTTGTATTCGCGGCGCATATAGTCGCGGCCATCCTGCCGGTAGGCCATCAGGAGGTTTCGGCTGAACTCCTGCCGGTTGAGCTGGCGGTTCACCAGCGTCAGCTTGATGCCCGCGTCGATAGGCAGGCTGTTGAGGATGCCGCAGTAGCCCAAGAACAGTTCCATTTGCTTTTCCGGCGAGGCCACGGCATAATTGATGTCAAAAAAGCGCCAGGTCTTGGAAAACCTGCCGCTTACCTGAAAAACGCCGTCCTTATAGATGCGCTTGATGGGAATGGACTGCTGCACGCTGCGGGGGATGCGGAAAGCGTCCCGTTCTGTGCTGCGGCCCTTGAATAGTTTTCTCACTTCTTGTCCTCCTTTTCCCAAAGGTCGTATAGGTAATTCTCGCTGTGCCACAGCCGGCGACCGGCCAGCAGAAAATTGGTCTTGCACCACGCCCACAGGAATTGCTCCAGCGTCAGGCCGTTGTAGTGGAAGAAGCCAGCCGCCGCCATAGGTGCAGCACCCACGACGCACAGCCAGCCCAGCGTCTCGCGGTCTAATACGCCCCGCAGGGCGAAGTACAGCCCCACCGCCGTACCCACGGCCAGCAGCGAACAAATGAGCTGCCGCGCTGTCAGACCGAAGTAGACAGTCTCCTTGTAGCTGCGTATCTCTTTGTTGATTTTGATTTCCATGTGTTTTCTCCTTTTGGGCAAAAGAAAAGCACCGGAACCCGGTGCTTTTCTTCGATGTTACCCTAATGCATAAGATATTGTCAGAGTGCAAACTCATATAAAAGGAACTTCATCGGTATTCCGATGTCCACATATGTGATTTCGACAGTATCTACATAGGCAAATCCAAACGACATATACATTTTCTGTGGAATATCATTTCCCTCTATGCAGTCAAGGCGAATGGATTTCAGCCCTCTTTCTCTTGCGGTATCGATTGCGTGCTGCACCAATTGCTTGGAATACCCGCGACCGCCATATTCGGGAAGCACTCGCAGAGCATGGAGAACGACCATCTCTTTGTCTTGCGCATCTGTCAGCCATCGAACTGTGTGGTAAGCCTCGTCGCAGTCATGATTCATGATATACGCGGCAACGATTTGGCCATCTTCTATGCCGATAAACTGATCCTTCTCTGCAATCGCATTTTTGACCATTTCGTCCGAGGGAAAGCCTCCCTTATCGCCTTCCGGCAGAAAGTCCTTTTCTCCCAGAACCTCACACATACGGTCATAAAACTGCCGTAGTTCCCGAAAATCTTTTTCCTCCGCACATCTGATTAACACGATGACAAACCCTTTCGTATATCAATTTGCTTCCCTCTAATTGTACTACTCAGCAGAATCGTTTGCAACCCAAAGATACGGTGCCTTTCCTGCTAATACCAAGGCAGAAATTAGCAAGAAAGTATAGGGCGATATTTTCTCACATTCCAAACATCTCCCGTACCACGTGGTCGGCACCTTTGACCAGTCCTACTAACACCAGCATATTAAAGATGACCTCGCCCAGATAGCCCCACACCTGCGTGACCACCGAGCCGCCGCCCAGCACTACCGTGTCGCTGGCGGCGAAGGCCGAGAACACGATACAGGCCAGCACGATCACTGCGCCCTCCAGACACACGCCCATGTAGCTTTTGAGGAAGGCACGTCCCATCTGGGACGTGCCCTCTCCCGCAAAGGACGCCAGCGCCACCGGCGACAGCGCGGCATATAAATAGAGCTTAAAAAACCGGCCATACACGGTGAGGATCATCAAAAACGCCAGCACCGTAATGACTAGACAGCCCAGCAGCGTTACCAGCCACAGAGGGATACTGGCGAGAAAACCCACGTCCTCGATGGCTGATGCCATTTCCGCAGGCAGCGACACGGCTGCTCCGTCAATGCCGCCCACGCTGCTGGCAGCGGCGGAGATGATACCGGCGCAGACCGCAAAGATGTCCACCATCAGGTCGATACCATAGGTGACAGCCAGCTTCGCCATGACGAAGTAGATAAAGTGCCGCAGGACGTGTTCGGGTCGCTGGAAATCCCGAAAGCTGGCACTGCTGCGAAAGATGCCAATGGCCAGAAACAGCACCAACAGGCCGTAGCCGATGCCCTGCATGACTCCGTTGACGGTCTGGATCGTCTGCCAGATGGTGCCGCCCTTGAACGATTGCGGCGACTGGGTCAGCAGCGACCACATCTCCGTCAGCTTATCGTTCCACACGCCAAAGGCATAGTTGAGATTGTCAATGATCCAGTTGTTGTCCATACCTTACACCGCGCCGATCAGCGTCAAGATCTCCTTGGCGAAGGTAATAAGCAAGCCACCAAACAGACACAGCAGCCCCTGCGTCCGCTGACTGGCGTCGTGACTCTGGATGCTCATGCCCACCTGCACGATACCCCAGCCAAGGATAATAATACCGATGGCCTTGATAATGGAGAAAATAAAATCAGACAGATTGTTGACGATGGTCAGCGGATCACCGCCAGTTGCGTAGACCGGCACAAGACAGCAGAGAGTAAGTCCTGCGCCTGCACATACGGCTCTTGTGATGGTGTTAGGTTTTTTCAATTTCATAGTCGTCCTCCAAAAATGTATATTCGTCCAATGTATGGAATTCGTAAGGCAGGTCGGGCAGCGTGTAGTCCGGCACAGGCGGGTTGTGGATGTAAGGCTTCGCCCGACCGTCCGCCGTGCGGCGCACATTGGGGTGCTTCTTGATGTTATACTTCTTATCCCGCACCGGCTTTTCGCCGCGAATGAACAGCAGCGCATCATTGGTGGGCAGCATCCGTATTTCGTCAGGGGTCATCAGGTCACGCCCGGTCTGCTGATAATTGACGGAGCTTGACCCACTGCGTCCCTTCGTCTGCCCGCGTGTGCGGGTATGCACCGTTTCCTTTCCCAGCAGCTTCGACACAAATTCCAGTGATGTGGGCTCGTTGCCGCCGCCGAGAAACAGGAGGGTATCACAGTTGCCGATGATACCCTCCCACTCGTCCTTATACAGTGCCTTTATGCTCTGAATATTCTGCACGATGATGTTGATGCCGATATTATAGCTGCGGCAGGTAGCCAACACCTTGGGATAGCTGTCCGGCTGGGCAACGTTGGCCCACTCATCCTGTATCACGCGGACAGGCACAGGCAGCCGCCCGTTATACCGCTCGTCCGCCCGCAGATAGAGTTGTTGAAAGCACTGGGTCATCAGCATACTGACCAGATAGTTCATGCTGCCGTCGTTGACGGGAATGACGCAAAAGATTGCGCGCTTACGCTCACCCAGTGAAGCAAAATCCATCTCATCGGTCTGCATCATAGCGGCATACTGCGGAAAGATAAACGCTGCCAGACGCACCGATGCCGTCACAAGAATGCTTTTTGCGGTCTTGCCTGCCGCCAGCTTGTAAACCTTATATTCCCGCACGGCGATATGTGACGGGTCGCGCTCCTCCAAAGTTTGGAACAGCAGATCCAGTGGACTTTGGTACTGTTCGTCCTCCTCCATGACCCGCGCACATTCCAGCATGAACATCAGCATTTCAAAGTTCTGTTCCTCCGCAGGTGCCTCATAGAGCAGATATAGCATCAGCGCAGAGTCCAGCGCGATCTCCGCCTTTTCCCAAAACGGATCGTTGGATGCACCCTTGGGCGGTGTGGTGTTTTTCACCAGATTGTCCATGAGCTTCAGCACATCCGGGTCGTCCCGAATGTAGGTGAAGGGGTTATAGCCGTCCGATTGCCGGGGATGGATGAGGTCAAATACCTTAATGTCGTATCCCTCGTCCTTCAGAAGATACCCGGTGCTGCGAAGCATCTCGCCCTTGGGGTCAACGATCAGATAGGAGCAGTTGACGCTCATAATGCCGGGTTTGCAGAAAAATCGCGTCTTGCCGGAGCCGCTGCCGCCCACCACAAGGATGTTGAGGTTGCGCCGATGCTTGTAGCCATCCAGTCCAATGGAAACGCGCTTTGTGAGGATGACATTTTTCCCGTCTTGGTCTGCGTACCGCTTGTTTAGTTCGCGGGCATTGCCCCATTTGGCTGATCCGTATTCCTCGCCGGGGCGGCGGTTTTCATGATCAGCGTAGTATAAAAGAACACCGCCGCCGTAGAGCAGCAGAAACACCAGCAAAAAACGCGGCGTATACGCTGTCCATCGCAGCAGATCGGGACGCCTCACCATAGTGCTGATGCGCTCCAAGAGTGCAAAAATATTCTCTCCGGGGATATAGACGCTGGCGGCCACCATTGCGAAGTACACAACCGGAAGGCAGAGAATTGCCCACGCAATGGGATGTATCTTCTTCATGGCAACGCCCTCTCACAGTATACCACATACCGCTGTCGCCCGCCGCTGGCGTAGGGATGGCAGGTCAGCAGCGTCAGCAGATCGCGGTCTGGCTGAATTTTAATCATGTTCACCTCGTGGGGCTGGATGATCTGAATGTCAGCCACCGTGTAGGTCAGCGTCTCCCATAAGTTTGTCAGCGTAACGGTATCGCCCATCTGCAAGCGGTCGATATGCCGGAAGTAGTCCGCACCGCGCCAGCCCCGGTGTCCGGCGATGACGCAGTTGGAGTTGTCGCCGCCGATGGGCGCGGATGTGTTTCCCAACACCGCCGCACCTGCGGCAAGGTGGTCATCGGACGCGCCCAGATAGACGGGCATGGTCAATTCCATAGCGGGTATCTCCAACACACCGATGATCTCATCTTCGATACCGTAGACAGTCAAGTCGGCGGCGGGCTCCTCGCAGGCTTCAAGGTCGGTGAGGTTGCACTGCTTTTCTGCGTAAAGCTGTCGGTTGTACTCCTGTAGAGCCGCCAGCAGTTCGGGGTATTGCTGCTCTGGCTCATTACGCTCGGCTAAAAACTCCTGCACAGCAGTTGCGGCACTGCTTTGGAGTCTGTTCCCCGTGAACACCGGCCATAGCATCACATAGATGCCCGCCACGGCCAACAGTACCGCCAGTACAAGGGATGTCTTACGCATGGCGCATCCTCCTTACCAAAAAGTAAGCACCACCGATTACCGCCACCGCGCCAAGGCCGACACCCAGGCCGGTGAGGTAATGCTGCGTCCAGGAGGATGCCACAGGTTTTTCTGCGGCGGCAGGCGCTTCCTGTTCCGGCACATAAGGCACCCGATGGCCTCGCACCAGCAAGCGATGTGTGTTGACCCCAAACGGGGTACACGTCACCAGCGTGACCAAGTCCTTGCCGTCTTCAATTTGGAGCCGCGATGTGTCCGTAGGCAATACCGTGTGGACGGCGTCCACTTTGTATGCCAGCGTATCGCCCAGCACATGGATGTAAAACGTGTCGCCCTCTGTAAGCTGGTCGATGTCCGAAAACAGCTTGGAACTCGCCATGCCGCTGTGGGCCGACAGTACCGCGTGGGTGCTGCTGCCGCCCACTGGCAGGGAAGTCCCTACCACATGGCCGACTGACTTTTCAAGCGTTTCCGCGCCCGTTCCGTGCTGCACCGGCAGATATACGTTGATCTTGGGGATGTCGATGTAGCAAATGACGCCTCCCTCCGTGAGTTGTTCCGCATACGGCAAGGGAGGGGCAGAAGCCCCTCCCTTGGTAATGGTTGCCGCGCCGGACAGCATGGCATTGTACTGCTGCGCTGCTTGCCGCTGTTGTTCTAATTCGTCAGCGTTGCTGTCCTCGATGGCGGCGGTGTAGGCGGTCTCAATGTCAGAGTGGTATTTACTGTTGATGATCGTGCTGACCAATGGATAGGCCAGCAAAACTCCCGCCACAGCAAACAGCACGAAAGAAATAAGTATCCATTTATGTCTCAAAAAATACCTCCCCTTCAATTTTGATTTTTCTTATAGCTACTACGTTCGGGCATAAAACAGTCCGACTGCAATTTTGCAGTCGGACTGTTCATGATTATTCAGTTGTCTTTTTCAAGCAGCCAATCCACAAGATTTTTCACGCGGATGCCGTTGTAATTGCCAACTGTCAGATGGTCGGCAGTCAGGATGATCTTTTCGTAATTGTCGCGGATCAGTGTCAGTGGACGCATTTCACGTTCGAAGGTCTCCTGCGCCGTCATATCCGCCGTTACCTGATAATAGGTGTACTCACCCTGCTTTTCTGCGACAAAATCGACCTCCGTGTTGCCCAGCTTACCGATCATCACCTTATAGCCCCGGCGCAGCAGTTCAAAATAGACCACGTTTTCAAGAGAAAAACCGAGGTCATAATTTCTGCGCGGCAGAATGTGATTTCGCAAACCGAGATCTACGACATAGAACTTCTTGTTGATCTTCAGAAGCTGCTTGCCCACAATGTCAAAGCGCTCTGCGGGATAGAAGATAAAGGACTCTGTCAGGGCATCCACATAATCATCCACCGTATTGGGCGACACCTTTCTGCCGGAAGAAATCAGATAGTCTGTGATGCTACGAACAGAAACCGGGCTGCCCACCACGCTGGCGAGGTACTTTGCAATGGATTTCAGCAGCGCAATATCTGTTACCTTCCGCTTGGATGGCTCACTCTCCTTGCGGGCTTGCCGGTCTTCGATGTCCTTCACAATGACCGTGTTGTAGATGCCCTCTAAGTAGGTCTCCACTTTTTCCGTGGTGCGATCCATCCTGGCAACATAGGGCAGTCCGCCGCATTGCAGGTACTCCGCAAAACCGCGGTCAGCGTCCAACTCTGTGATCGTCAAGAACTCTTTCAGCGAAAGTGGGAGCATCTTAATCTCCACATAGCGGCCTGTCAAAAGCGTTGCAAGATCGCCTGAGAGCATATACGCATTGGAACCTGTGATGTAGATGTCCACATCTGGTTTGACATACAGACTGTCCACGACCTTTTCAAAGTCCGCAACCTTCTGGATCTCGTCCAGGAAGATGTAGGTCGTTCTCCCGGCCACCAAGCGTTCTTTCAGATAGGCGTACAGCTTTTTGTAGTCCAGCAGTTCCTCGTATTCCAGTTCCTCGAAGTTCACCGATACGATCTGCGCGTCTGTGACGCCGTTTACCCTCAGCCAATCCTGATACTGCGCCAGCAGCGTGGACTTTCCGCAGCGGCGAATGCCGGTCACAACTTTGATGACCTGCTCGTCCTTCCAGCCGACCAGTTCAGCAAGATATTCTTTTCGTTCTACCAAGGGAGCCACCTCCTAAAAAGAAGTATTCTCATTATAGAACGAAATATGCCATCCGTCAACTAAATATTCCGAAACTGGAATAAATTTTCTTATTCATAAAAATTTATTCCGAAAATGCGCTTTTGTTTTTCTGCTTCACTGCTCGTCCTTGTGCTTGCGGCTACGGATCACGATAAATGCTGCCGCGCCCAGCAGAGCCGCGCCGCCGACAGTGAACATCCACGTGCCGTAGCCGCCGGTTTTGGGCAGGTCGAAGCCGGGGTTGTTGACCACAGTCAGCGGCACAATGGCGTTGCCATCCGTCATGGTGACATCCTTGCCGTTGACGGTGGCGGAGGCGGTCAGCAGCTTGGCACCGCACTTCTCACACTGGCCGTTCTCGCTGGTCTTGATAACGATCTTGACAGTGTCCTTCAGCAGCACATAGCCCTTGTCGGTAGCAATTTCGGTCAGGCTGTAAGCATCGTCCTCCAGCCCTTTGACCACGATGTGACCCTGTGCATTGGGAATGAACGTAGTAGCGTCAGATTTCTTGGCGGTAAGACCCTTGGCGTGGTACACACCGTCCTTCTGCTCCGCGATGATATAGCAGTCGTCAGTATCATTATGCAGCCGGAACTTCACGTTCCGCACGTTGCCGCCGTTGTCAGAGAACTGCTTAAGGACGTCGATACCGTAGGTATAGACATGGCAGCAATCCTTGAGGGTATCAAAGTAGGTAGTGTTGGTGCGCTTCCAAGTCAGCACGACCTCGTTGGGATTGTCGGTATCGCCCATCTTGGCGTCGGCAGTCAAGGTGGCAGCGTAAGTAATACGCATGGTGCAGTCGGAATAGCCGCGCTTGACGCTGTCGGTATACACGGTGGCCGCCTCATTGATCTCGCTCAGGCCGGTATCGGTCATGCGGATGGTCATGGTGTTGGCGGTATCATCATAGGCCACGGTGAACTTGCCGGAATTTTCATCCCATGTATTGATCTTGTCGGCGCAGACGGGATCCCGGAAGAACTCGATGACCACGTCGTTCTTGTTGTAGCGGATGCCCTTGGACATGGTATCGACGTAGGTGTATTCACTCAGGGAAGAAGCCTTGGAGGTGATGGTGGGCAGTGTGCTGATGACCTGGTAGTCCACGGTGTCGCCCACGGAGGCGGTAGCGATATGCTCAAAGCCATCGGTGATGTCGGTCAGGCTGCCGGTATTCTTGCCGGTGGAGTTCTTGGCCTCACGCACGGTCTTTTCGAGGTCAGGATTTCCGGTCTGATTCTTGGGGTAAACGGTGACATCGTAGCTCCATGCCGCGCCGTCGATGGTGGTCATGGGCAAGGACACGAAGAAAGGGTTGCAGGTGGAGGTCACGTTTTCAGGGACGCGAGTCTCCACAACGAGATACAAGCCCTGCTCCATATTGGAAGCAGAAGTGTGGCCGGTGGCATCCGTCTCGGTCATAGCCACGCCGCCATTCTTGACGGCGGCCTCCAGCGCGTTTTTCACGGTGGTGGCGTTGGCAGTCAGCGCGGTGGCCAGCTTGTTGTTCAGAGCATCGCTGGTGAAGTAATTGACATCGCCCTTAGTCTTGTGAGCATCGGAAGCGGTCAGGCCGATGGCAGACAGCACGGCATTAGAGCGTTCAGAGCCATCAAAGCCATACAGCACACCGACATGACGCTGACCATCCAGCAGTTCATTGTTCATGGCGATGTCGGCAACACGGAGGTAGGTGAACTCCACGCCTTGGATGGCGTACTTTGCCAGCTTGTCCACAACGGCGTCATCATGTAGGCCGGTAGAAACGTAGGACTCGGCATCCCACGCGCCGTCATTGCTGGCCTTGGTGATATCGTACTTATAGATGCTCAGTGATGCTTTCTTGCCGGGGTCGATGGTAGGTTCTGCGAACGCTGTGGTGATGAGGCTCAGAGCCATGATAGCGGCCATGAGCATGGCCAATACGCGATGGATCTTTTTCATGTTCAGTTGTTCTCCTTGTTCATAATTTTTGAGTTGAGTTTTTCACTTTTTACGGGTATACTGGTGGTATCAATCCGAAGGAGGTGATTGCAGATGGTCTATACCGTGGAGCAAATCGCGCAGCGTATTTTGCCTATTGCACAGAAGTACGGACTGAAGGCGGTTTATCTGTTCGGTTCCTATGCCCGCGGCACGGCGACCGAATCCAGTGACATAGACCTTTTGATTGACACCTCGGGGACAAACATCAAGAGTCTCCTCTCGCTTTCCGCTGTGTACTGCGACTTGGAAGATGCGCTCCGAAAAAGCATTGACCTGATTACGGTAAGTTCGCTGGAGCAGCGGCCCCAGATGGAAAACGATGTACGCTTCCGTGATACGGTGCTGAAAGAAAGGGTGAATCTCTATGTTGCCGCCTGATGCCCAGAGATTGGCGCACGGAGGCTCTATGCGAGTTCTGCGAACAGCAGCTACAAGTCTTTCAGAATTGAACCATCAGCCTGCCGTTTTGCGGTGGGCTAATTTTTCGCAGAAATAAACACCCATGCAAAGCATGAGTGCTGCAAACAGGAAATAGGTTGTAAATCCCGTGCCGCCCGTGAAGGGCAGCACGAGGCCTGCATTGTTACAGGCAGTGATGGTAACATCTCGGTTATTGCTGTCCAGCGTTCCCGCGAACAGCAGCGCGGTCAACAGAGCATACCCCGCGGGAGCTTTGGTCTCCGTCACACGGTACTGCACACCGGTTTTAAGATTCTCCCACTTGGCAATGCCGGTCTTGTCGGTGGTAATCCGACTGACCTCCGTCCACGTCTTACCGTCTGTGGAAGTCTCCAGCAGCAGCTCCGCACCGGTGAGCGGGCTGCCCGTCACGTCTACCTTACGGACGGTGATGCTGCCCTTCTCCTCCACAATGTTGACCTTGAAGTGAATGTACGCCCACACAGGGTCAGGCAGTGAGGTCAGCGCGGCGCAAGCCTGATAATTGCTGCCGTTGCTGGGCTCTAACAGCACGGACTCTGTGCCCTCCACATCCAGCGAGTAGCCGTAGTCGCTGCTGATATAGCCGTTCAGCTGCGCCGCTGCGTCCTTTGTGGCCGTCACGGTCAGTACATTACGCCGCTGGCTGACGGTTACGCCGCTGATATTGGTGCTGAAGTAATACTGCGGCAGCACACCATTGGTGTCGGTGGCCGTACCGGTGTACTGACTGCCGTCCCATGTCAGCGTAATGGCATTAGCGCCCGAAAGCTGATTGCGGTACTTCACCGCGAAGCTGGGGATC
>ULRQ01069131.1_pt1 | contig 16214 bp, 17 predicted proteins | sample 1955491 | NCBI WGS metagenome assembly ULRQ01 (sample SAMEA4835684, study PRJEB28245) | human gut metagenome | biome: gut microbiome; material: fecal sample | place: Denmark | collected 2008 | reverse complement strand
TTTATCATGCAACCATTACGGACGCACTCATGGCGATGTACACGCTTATTGCGCCCACGATGGCCACGACGCCGGCAATGGCGTAACAGAGTTTGACCATAATAGGCACGTACTTGGCAATCTCCTCCGCAACGGTGGACAATGCACTTGTACCGGCGGAGTAATCGCCGGCGGAGTTCTGTGCCATTGCAGTCGTGCCGGACAGTAGCATGATAGCGAGCATCTTTACCTTGGTGGAGATTCCGTTGATGAATCCCATTGCCTTTCGGCACATTCGTTTGGTTCTTTGAAACATACGTTTACTGTTTTTAGTGAATACTTTTATTTATCTGTGACCGTCATACGGTCGGTGTTATATGCGGTAGCCGAAGAAGGCCGGGAAGACGACGAACGCACCGATAAGGAACAGGCACGCACCCACGAGTGTCAGTATCGACTTGGTGATGCCGTCCTCGCCCGTGTTCATCTTGACATAAATCTGGAAACAGGATACGATTACATAAACTCCGGCTATGGCGCAACAGATGTACTGGACGTAGAGCATCATCGTCACCACGTAGTCGTGCATCGTAGCCAGCGCGTCCGCACCCCAACTGTAGTTCACGCTGCCGCTCTTGGCGGAAACCGTGTAGGGGAGCGTGAGGCACACCGCACATAGTATCTTCTTAGCTTTCGACATTTCACAACCGGTCTTGAATTGGGTTCCACATTATTTCAGGCCGGTTGTCCACCCGTCCTTTGGCAATCATCGCCTTGTACATCTCTTCCGAAGTGCGTGCGTCCGACAGGTAAGGCACGGTGTCTTCCATCCGTTCCTCCGCCTCGGCTTTCAACCGCTCCAATTTTTCCTGCGCCGCAGTCGGGTTGTTTGCACTTTCTTCCTGCGATACTTCCGGAACGGTAGCTGCGCTTTCAGTGTCGTAGCTATCGCTGCCGATACTGAAGCCCGTTTCACTCTCCATGACAGCGACGCTTTCTTCCTCGTCCTCCGGTGCGCCGATGTCGAAAACTTCCTCGTCCTTTTTATCCGTTCCCTTTTTTCCATAAAGGTCATGCGTGATGATAGCGGCGTAGTAGATGACGTAAGCGACCGTCAGGACAAGGGCAAAAATGAAATATGCGTTCATATCTTTTAGTATGGATATTGAAATTTATATTAGTATGATTTTGCAAAGGAATACACGAAATATCGAACTATAAAATAATTGAACAATAAACAGATATTCCGTTAGTAAGATTTGTGTAAATTCTCAAAATCGAACCATTAAATCGTACTATATGCCTATTTCAACAGAGAAAAAAGGAGGAATGGGAGGGCATAAAAAAAGCCCTCACGATGGAGAGCTTTGAATGGCAAATGGCAACAAGGCATCAACGTTTCTTTCCGCGCAGATAATCGTTCAGGTCTTTGTATTCCGCATAACGGCCGGATTCGTCACTGGCACGTCCGCCATACATGCCGGCAATGGTCTCGGCGGTTTTCTGCCCGGCAAGGTCATTGTCGAGGTAACAGTGAATGCACGAATATTCCTGCAAGTGTATCAGTGCCTTTCTCAGGTTGTTTACCGAGTTCATCACGAGGTAGTCGCACGGCATGTCAATACACACCGTATTGTCTCCTGTCTGCTTCAGCGTCAGATAGGAAAGGAAATCCATGAACCCCTCGAAGACACAGACCCTTTCCTGCGCTTCTTCGTTCCGGTGTCTTATCAAAGAAATATCCTTGTTGTTCAGGCATCCCTTGTAATATGCGTTACGCACCTCGTAGCCGCCGGAGATATTGCCGAACGCGAGAGCGAAATAGTGCCTTTGGCGCAGTTCATAATGCACCTCACGGCAGAACATCCGACCGATGTCCGCATCAATCAGCCGGGACTGGAGGTAAGAAAACAATGCGTGGTGGCGCAGGGGAACCACGATTATATCTTTCATTTCTGTCTCCACCGGTCGGGGCGGAGCGGTCGGCACACGGATGAACGGTAACGGTGCGGCCTTTGCGTGCCTGTCGATGAATGCCAGCACCTCGCTCACGTTATTCGTTTGATACAGGTGCTTTCCCAGTTCCACCAGGTCGCCGCCGGTAGCCTCGCCGAAATCATACCATTCATTTATCCGGTCATTCACTTTGAATGACGGGGTACGTTCCTCCCGCAATGGCGAGAGATACCAGTGCTGTCCTGATTTTACATATAGCGCACGGTGGCCGAGTTGTACCAAGAAATCCACGATGCGTATTTGTTTTGCTTCTGCTATGGTCATGTCTTTTTCCTTGCATTATATCCGGTATGTATGTGCATACGGTCTCATTCTTCATCGAAAAGCATGACCTCGGTAGGTGTCATGTCATTATAAAACAGCTTGTCCCGTTTGATGATGAGTTTGAGATTATCGGTCAGGTATTGCAATAGCTTCACCATGACACTGCGTCCCCGTTTGAATCCGATGGCAGCATAGGAATCCATAAGAGCCTGCAACATATTCTCGAAACCTTTGATGGGTTTGTCTCCAAAAGCGACGGAAAGGGCTTCCCGGTGCTGTTCTATGGACAAATCCATAAAACTCATCCGGGATTTCTGTTTGATGTCGCCATTGAACGAATGGTGTTCCGCGATGACAGGCAGCCCGTTGTCATCAACGGTAAAAGCAAAGGGTTTGAACTCTTTTTCACGGATATGTAGCGCATGGACTTCGCTGACACTCGGATTGTCATTGCTTTTGCTGATGACCAGTACGGTTTCCGCCTTGTTGCTCATCTCCGTGCCTATATGTCCCCGGACATTATTATCCCCTTTGTTCAAATGGAGCACGCAGTGGATATGCAGGTCGTATCGGGAAGACCACTCCATCATCTTGTTGATGACTTCCACCGATTCGCCGGTGCTGTTGATGTCGAGCATCAGGTCGCGGATGCCGTCGATAATGACCAGCCCGTAGCCTTTGTTCTGACGCAAAGCATAGTCTATGACCTCAATGCGCACTGCCGGCGTGTATTCTCTTAGGCAGATAAAGTCGAGATTCTCGTTGTCAGTCTTCGCAGGCAGCCCTGCCAGCCGTAAGATACGTGCCAGGACAGTGTGACAGTGAAAACGGCTCTGCTCCGTATCTACATATAAGATCCTGCGCTTGCCCTCCGGCAGATGCGCCCGGTAATTCAGAACCTGTCGTCCGGCGAGCGATGCGGCAACAAGAGCTGAAACATTGAATGTCTTTTTTGACTTGGCTTTACCGGTAGATGCGCTGAAATTGCCGAGGGTGGCTATTGTCGAATTATCTATCCAAATGATCTGTGGGGGCGTTTCGTAGGTGTCGGTAGCCCTGATTTGAGAAGCGGCAAGAATATCCAGCAGTTTATGCTCCCCAAGCCCTGCACCTATGCTGTAATCAGTCCTTCTTTCGTTTTCCATAGCGTCTTTGCTTTAAGAATGGTTGTGTTACTACGGCTTCGGTAGCCATACGCATGGCATCATCTGCTGCCAATTCATGATTTTGCAGAAGCCATTCGTCCAGTTCTTCCTTGGCGAAGTAGATCATCTTGCCGCGCGGTTTGTAATGCGGAATCTCTTTGTTCGCCGTGAGCTTGTACAGCATACTGTCGGAAACTCCGATATACATGCAGGCATCCTGAAACGTAAAGACCTGCTTTGTCGAGTAAATGCTTTTCTCCAACAAATCCATCCGTTCCAATATGTTTTCAACCGGTTCCAATTTTTTGAGAACCGATTCAAGGGCGGTAATCCGTTCGTTCATCCGCTCCATGAAAGTTAGTCTGTTCGACATATGTTTTTGATTAAAATTTGACAATAGAATTGTACCTCCGTTATCAGTGCGTCGATAACGGAGGACAAAGGTATGATATACCGATAAAGGAGTGGAAATTATCAGCATGATACTATGCAAGTATCACGCTAACTCTCATTCTTTTATCTTTCACATAGTAGATTTATTCGCACTTGCTTTCAGCAGTCCGATGGCTCGCCGGATGCTGTAAGCGACCGCTGTCTTGTTGTTCCTGACGGCGGAAAGCGCAGATGAAAGATTAGAAGCGGTAATAAACCGTGAGCCGTCCTTGGATTGCAAGAACCGTCCTTTGTCGAGAACGGACTGCCAACGGGATTGGATGAACGAATTTTCGAGAAGCGCATCGAATAGGATAACCACATGGCGGAGATTGTTCACGCGGATATGAAAGCCCTCTTTGCAGGAAAAGAGAGCCTCCATATCTTCGACACCAAGCGTAGAAACGCAAAACAGATGATAAGTATTGGCACAAGACACAATACCTGTCATCTGTTCTTGAGTGAAGTTGCAGCCGAAAGAAAGCGGCGGGGCATCTGTCACCTTATCAGTACGATGCACGACCGGTATCGGCAACGGCTCCGAACTGTCATACCGCCTTCGCAATTCCATGCACTCCTTGAAAGAGAAATCTGATGCGGTAAAAAGAGGATGGATAAGGTGGGTGCATTCTGTCAGTAGCCCTTTGACGATGTGGATGTTCATTTCGTGGCAGTTCCGGCAAACCGCATTATCGCAGTTGATGTACCGGTGACTGTTGATGAAGTCATCCACATAGCGGCTGTACCGTTTGCCATCCGCAATCACATTTTGAAGATAGAGTTCTCTCGCTTCGGAGAGTAACTCGAATAGTTCTTCTGCTACATCCTGTTCAGTAGCGAAGTGGGTCAGGTGTTGCTTCCCTTCAAAAAAAGAGAAGACTTCTTGATTTGTTCTTTCATGTCAATTTACTTGTTATGAATTTATATTTGAGTAAGTTTTTCCCATATTACAAAATGGAGCATCGGAAAATTTTATTTCTTCCCTTATTTAGATTCACGAAATTTGTTTTTAGCCCTATTTACCAACAAGGTACAGTTTTCATATCACCAAACTATTAATGGTGTATAAATATAGAAACACAGATAGCACACTCTATCGAGTATGAATAAACTTTATATATTGGAGAGTTAATCTATGTAGGTTTAGCTCCGTTTTCAATCATGTTTTATACTATTTTTGACTAAATTATCATTTAGCCATTCATTAAGAAGTTTGGCTAATTCGGTGTTATTCAAATCCTGCATCAAGAAATGCGTATTTCCATAAATGCCAATTTTAGGAAGTTCCACCAATGTGGCATTTCCTCCGTGCCGGTTGATTGTCTCCACAAACCTGCGGGCCATTTGCAGGCGCACGCGCCAGTTCTCGTCGCCCAAATTCTCAGACGGTGTTTCGGGGATATAGTCGCCGAAATAGAGCACGATAGGAATCTCCGTAAGCTCTTTGAATTGCTCCATAGAAATGGGCGTTCCGGCTACGCCTCCCGTCAGCCCGTCGATGCGATCTGGCACTTCACTTTCCGGAAACACGAAACCGCCCGGTTCATACGCAACGACAGCCTTGACCTCAGGGTTCTGCATGGCAGCTATCCAACCCGGAAATCCGCCGGCCGAATGGGTAACGAGGATATGGTCGCCGATACGGTCGGCTAATGCGCCGAGAGCGGAAACATCTTGTCTATGGTCGCTCAGATCGGGTGTCATTTCACGGAAAAACTGCGAAAGCGATACAGAATCTTTCGGGAACTGCACACCCTGGTTGTAGTTCGGCCAGATGCCGATACGCCAGATATCAAACCAGAACATCTCGTCGGCCACGGGTTTAACCGTTGCGGTTGCCGATGTTCTGCCTGCGCGTCCTCGCCCCGGCAGATCCATGACATAGTTGCTCCACCCGCGGCGCAGCATCAAGGTGGCGAATCCGTCGCGACCGTCAGGCGTCATCTGCCAGCAGACGCCCGAACCGCCGTAACCGTGTACATATACCAATGGCAGTCGATGAGCGTCTGCGGGTATCTGAAAGTCCACGAACGCATGATCGGCACGGTAGCTTTGTCCCGTCTCCTCCTGCTCCGCCCAGCCGACGAATTTGCTGTTGTCGTATTCGCCCTCTCGCTGTATGGCCCGGCCGCCCACCGAAAAATGTCCTTGTTTGGCAATCGTTATATTTTGCGCCCCGGCTATAACTGTAACGGACAGCAGCAATGCCGATATAATCATCTTCTTCATCTCTTTTCTGTCAGTTGATTCAACACTCCTCGCAACGGATCCGAATAGGTTTTACCGAGGTTTGTCTCCATGATGTTCAATAATGCCGAAAGCTGTTCGGCAGTGATGCCCAGATGCAGGCAGATTGCCATGTGTCCGGATGCCATCGGCTCCACACCACCGACGCCAGCAAGAACGGATACCGTTGCAAGTTCCCGCTCCCGATAGGTCAGTAGGTCGCGCTCGAAAATATCCGCAAAAAGATGTTCTTTCAAAAAACGTTCGATGGTGGGTGCAAACACGGCGTATCCTGCTTTTGGGGCATCAGCCGATATGCCCGATATTTCGGCAAGAACGTCACGTCCGCGTTCGTAACGGCTGCGGCTGCCATCGATAGCCGTTGCTTCCCGACCTACTGGATCGTCAAAGCCTTTCGCTTTGCGCTCATTCACCACCTGCATAAAGGTTTGGATAGCCCGCAGGCTGCGCGGAAATCCGCAATAGGCGTAGGAGTGAACCAGCACCTCGTTTATTTCGTTGATGGTCATCCCGGCCTCCAATGCTCCGACGAGTGCCGGTTCCAAATGTTCCAAATCGCCTTTGCCTGTATAGGATGCCACCGCTACAATGGCTCGTTCACGAGCCGTCAGCACCTTGTTTGCTCCGGCATAACGGCTTCCCGCTTCGGTCGTGGCTTCATGGTACTGCTCATCGCTTACCGGAGAGAGCCATACCGCCGCATTGTTCTGCGGATTGGTGGTAATGGCGATATGCGCAAACCAACTGTCCGATGCTGCTCCATGCCAATGCTCCACATCGGGAGTGATTTCCACAATGTCACCCGGAAACAACCGGCGGGCAGGCTGCCCTTTCTCCTGATAGTAGCCTATGCCTGCGGTAGCAATCAGTATCTGCCCGCCCTTGTGCGAATGCCAACTGTTGCGACAACCCGGAGCGAACGTGACGTTGAACATCGGAACGTTCAGTTCCCGATGTTCGCTCAACGGTGCGAGCCAAACTTCACCCGTAAAATTGGGATTGGGAGATATCTTCTCACCCAGCGGATAAGGCTGGCGGAATGCTTCTGCGGTCTGGGCCGTTGCAACAACAGATGATAAAAACGACATAATCGTTATAAATAAATGACTGATTTTCATATCTGATTCTTTCTCAATTGTTACCTTGTGATAATTGTTTCTTTAGTTTCTTCACTGCATTATCCAATGTCTCGGTCGGTTCTATGATGTTATATTCCTTCCAATAGTCCTCGTTCCAGTACTCTTCTACTACATCATAAAATATCTGCTTCGGACTAAAGGCATTTCGTCGAGCAATGATACGATCCGGTTGTTCGTCTTGTTCCACGACAACCATTTCGGAACGAGCGGTATAAGGGGAAGAAAATAAACGTCGCTTCCAGTCGCATTTGAAACGCATTTCATTACAGATGTAATGCAGATAGGTCAGACCGTTTCGTTCGTGGTAGGTCACAAGGAAATTAACTTCCTGTGGACGAAAGCGCAATCCGACAGGCTTCTTACGAAGAATAGCCCGAGTGGCTTTTTCGCGGTCAGACAAATCGAGCGAAAATTCAGCCCGTGTGATAGCCAGCTTTTCTCGGTCGATGAATAACTTACCGGTAAACAACGCATAGCTCAATTTTACGCGAGGTGCGAAGCGGATAACGTATTGTGGGCGGTTGTCTAATAAAACGGAAGGTTCTTGTGTAAATGTGTAATACTCCATAGACTGCTGATCTAACAGGGCATCTTCATTCTTTGCAATATCCAAGAAAATAGATTGGTTGGGGCCGCCTTCCATTTTGACAGCCAATGTGTCACTTTGCTTTTGGCTTACTAAACGGCGTGCTTTGATGAGCTGTACCTTGTCATGATTGGTATTCCGATTCGTGTAAGCTGTTTTATACACATCCATCATAGCTTCGGAAACACCGATATAGCGATGCCTTTTTTGAATAGTTTCTCGATAAAAAGTATTCAACATACTTTCATGGGCTGGATAATTGACAGGTATTTTTTTCAAAGCCTCTTTAACGATACGGCGTGCGTCACCGCCATATACCACAACTTCGTCCAGTTGCTGTGTGACAGGAGTCATCCAGATTGTAGCCGACAATTGAGAGGAATTGTCGGGAACTGTCATTGCGAATTGGGTGTTCTGATAACCGATATGCGATAGTTCAAGTTTGGAGTTAGATAGCTGTTGAGATAATTTTAACGAGAATACCCCTTCGGCATTCGTTACGGTTCCAATAGATGAACCTGCAACGGAGACGGTAACATTCTCCAGTTTGTTTTTGTTAATTCGATCTCTGACAATGCCATTAATAACAATTTCATTCTGTGCATATACATTGATAATGCTACATAGCAAAGCTATGAGCAGAGAGGTAAATTTATATTTCATCTGTTACTATTTTTATTCGATTTAATCTTTTATTTGTCATCGCTTAATTTCGGAAAGAAAAACGGCAGAGCGTTGTAGCAAAACTCCCAAACGGAATTGAAATCGTGCTGCCCGCCCTCTTTCTGGTGATAGGAGAAATTCTTCGCGTTGAATGTTTCGGGCAACGCTATCATGGCCGACGCCTGATTGTGCGTCTGATAGAATCGGGAATCACGTGTGCCGACCGCATACCAAACGTAGAAATTGTCTTTATAATCGGACGCAGTGACGACTTCCGACAGGAATGCAGCGGTGGCTTCCGGCTCATACTGGCCTCCGAACATTTGGATATGCCAGTTGTCGCCGCTCATAGGCAGAAACCACTTTTGCAGGTCGAAGCAGTGCTCAAAAATATACCAGGTGGTAATCGAACCGAGCGAAAATCCTCCGAAAGCCCTGTGGTCGCGCGACGCCAGAATACCGGCTTTATCGAACGTCTCGGCATAGGTGGAATATCGGCTTTCGACGGCCGGGATCAACTCGTTTTGGTATTCGTTGTGAAATACGGCAACTTCTCTTGTCGATTCTCCCCAGTCTTTGCTGCGGTTATCCTTATCCCAAGTGGGCGAAACGGCTATGAATGGTTTGCAATCTCCGTTTTGAATCATATTGTCGAACAAGTTCTTCATCTGCGGCCAGGACGCGAGACCGAAATACTGCTCGGCCGTTCCCGTCCAGCCGTGTATCAGATAGATGATATCGTACTTCTCGGTATCGTCATATTCGTAAGGCAGATACACATAAGCGGGCTTGGTCGTGGGAGCCATCGAACCGGTGTAATCTTTCGATTCATATTCGACGACTTCTACTATTCCCTGTTGTTCGGCCGCCCTGAAATAAGCCTCCGGCACGGCTGTCGTCATCTGAATCGTTGTCGCCTCAGGCGGCGTATCAGGAGGCGTTTCGGGCTTCTCTACGGGTGTTTCGGGTTGCTCGGCAGGCTGCCTCGGCCCCTCTTCCGTACAGGCATAACAACTCAACGTTGAGAATACAATAGCAAATACTGCAAATTTTATCTTTTTCATTTTCAATTGAATTTATTATTTCTTTCATTATCGAAACATCCGGCATAAACCAAATTGCCCATTATTCACCCAACGTTCGCGTAAAGGCAAGCACGGAGAGCTGCCATCGGCCGTTTTCCATCACATAGACTTCCGTCACTATAAAAGGGAAACGGACGGAGTTACCCCCGACCTCGGAGTTCAGATGAATACGGCTGTAAACCGTTGCCGTACCTGCGGCAAACTTGACCTGCACGTCATGTATCTCGGCTTTCTTGTACCAGATGGCCCCAGAACGAATCGTGTTCAGTTCCTGCTCCTTGCCCCAATAACCGCCCATGTGGACGAACTGTGCACTTTCGTGAAACAGCTCCGCCAGCTTATCGACGTTCTTTTCCGCCATCCAGTCCCATTTGTTGTTCGACAAATCGATGACGGCTTGCTCCTCGGGGGTAAATGTTTTTGCGTTCTCCTGTGCCTTTGCTCCGACCGATAAAGTCAGAAAAAGCAATACCGTAATAACCAATGATTTCATATCGCTCTGATTTTTAATTGTTACCTTGCAAAGGTAGCGGGATGGCAGAGAAACGGCGATACAAAAAAATCGGTAAAAACTGCGATTTTTACCGATTATACAAGAATTGATAGATGATTATTTCCGGTAATCCGTCGGATTAAGCCCGAGGTTCTGTTGCACGTAACGGCTGAAATAGGCGGGTGACGAGAAACCGAACATATCGGAAATCTGGACGAACGTCAGCGACTTGTCCCGCAACAGCCGCGAAATATCGAGAATCGTGTAACGGTTAATCCAATAGTTGGCGGCATATCCGCTGACCTTTTTCGACACCTCCGACAGATATTTAGACGTGACGCACAAACAATCGGCGTAATAGGAAACCTCCCGGTGTTCACGATAGGTTCCCTCTTCCAGCATTTTCAGAAAACGGTTCATGATGGAGGCGTTCTGCGTCGAAATATCGCTCTGACCGTAGAGGGTGGCGTGAAAGTCGAAGAAATCGAGGATAGCTGCCTGCATGGCGTTGATGAGCGTTTCCTGATAAAAACGGTGTTCCTTATTCCGGATGCGCAGTTCCAACAAATCGAAATCCCGGCGGCAGACGATTTGCTGCTCCGGCGTAAGGTGCATTACGGGATTGAGGAACAGAGCCAGCGATCCTTTCATACCGTAATTGCTTTGCGGCGTGCACAACTCGATAAAGCCGGGCGTGGCATAAATTATCTTGCATCGGAAGTCATCCGAAGGCTCGACCTTCTCGACCATTTTTCGTTTGCGGATAATTGACAAATCCCCGGCGTGCAACTCGAAGTCCCGCTCGTTAAAACGGTAACGGCACGTTCCGCCCAAGCAGAGCAAATGAGCCAGATATTCCTTCTCGGAATCCGTTCTCACAACGCCCAACTTGTCAGCGACGATGATATCTTTGGGGTATTCCATGCCGTAACCGCTTGATTTCCGCTTGTAAAATTACAAATAAATTCACAAAAAACTCACAATCAATGTCAATGCGATTGTGAGTTTTACTGTTTTTAACGATATTTTGGCTGTTTATCGTATAACCTGAATCGTTCTCAGCCAATTTTCCACTCCATTTGTATTTCTTCCGGTTGTTCCGAATCCTTGCAGATGAAGGGAATTGGGAGTGAGTTCTACGATTTTGGCAAGTGTTTCCTCCCGATAGGTCGAAGCATAGGTACAGAACGGTACGATAATCTTGTCTGAAAAGTCATGTTCCGAATTTTCAAGAAACGACCATATAGCCATAGGGGCAGTATGCCACCAAACAGGACATCCTACGAAAACTACATCATAGTCATCAAGGTTTTCCACTGTGTCGCTTAATTCTGGACGAATACCATTATCCAGTTCTTCTCGGGCAACTACAGTACATTCGTTGTAATCCGTCGGATAGGGATTGACAGTCTCGATACGGAAAAGATCGGCTCCGGTAATATCAGCTATGGTTTGGGCAAGGTGCTGGGTATTACCGCCCCAACTGAAATAAGCAACAAGAATTTTACGACTTGCATCGTACTCGATAGTGTCATTCCTGTATAATGGAGTATCGGAGTCGTTATCCTTCGAACAAGCTACTATCAGACCACAAATGAACGACAGCAATATCACTTGATAAAACCATTTTTTCATATTCTCCATTTTTTTATTATTCAATTATTCAGTAGATGACAAAAATTAAATTTATACTGTTAAACATTTAATTTTCAAGTGATTAAATTTGCAAAAGTCCTTGAAATTTAGTAATTTAAAGGAAAAGTTTGGACGCTTTTTCTCATGAAAACTACTAATTTCAAGGACTCGGTCAAAGTTAACCAAATCCTCCCGATGCAAGAGCATTTTGGACAAAATATGAATCTGGCACGCATAAAACTTATGGCGTTGCTGCTCCACGCACTCTGTGTGGTGCAGACTGTCAGCCTCCACAAACTGGCTGATGCGATGCCTACGGCTGTCGACAAGGATTCCAACCTCAGACGTCTCCAAAGATTCTTTGCCAAGTATGTTCTTGACCTTGACATCATAGCCCGTATGATTTTCTCGCTGCTTCCTGTCAAGACCGGTCTTGTGCTCAGCATGGATCGCACCAACTGGAAGTTCGGAGAGTTCAATATCAACATTCTCATGTTGGGCATCACCTATAAAGGGATTGCCTTCCCTTTGATATTCAACCTTCTCCCTAAACGTGGCAACTCCAACTGGGAGGAACGCAAGAAGATTATGGAACGCTTTATCCGTCTTTTCGGAGCGGAATGTATCGACTGCCTTGTGGCAGACCGCGAATTCATCGGGAAGGAATGGACAGGATGGCTCAACAGCTGTCGCATACGGTATTACATCCGAATACGTCAGGACTTCTGGATTGTCAAGCCCTCCACCGTTGAGAGAATCCGTGCATGGTGGCTGTTCAATGATTTGAAGGTCGGTCAAGAGAAATTCTTCCATAAGCTCTTTCTTCACAAAGGTGAGTATGTCTATCTTGCCGGCAGTCGAATCAAAAACTCCAAAGGAGTTCCGGAATTGCAGATTCTCATATGCTTCAACCGCCCCGAGGACGCGATTTTGACATACAAAAAGCGATGGGAGATAGAAACGGCTTTCAGAGCCATGAAATCTTCCGGCTTTAACATCGAGGACACCCATATGCGTGATATGGAGCGCATCGCAAGACTTCTCGCGATGCTCTGCATGGCTCTTGTATGGACATATCTCGTTGGCGAACATAAAGATATAAATATTAAACCGATAAAGATTCTAAAACATGGAAGAAAGGCAAAGTCGCTTGTCAAGTATGGTTTAGAGGAGATTTCGACCATACTTCTGCGTCCGGCTTATATCCCAAAATTCGATGTTTTCAAATTTTTGTCATGTACTTAACTCGTGCAAGAATTGTGTCATTTTCTTTTTCATGGGTCGAAAATTTATAAATGAATATTAGTTGCTTATATTTTGTGTTTATCTACTCGAAATTATCACTCGCCAGCTTCAACGCCTTCGGCAAGCACTCCTGCCAGAAAGCCCAGTCGTGCCTTCCGGGGCGGGTGGTATAGATATAGTCGAGTGTTGTTTGCTCCAATATGCTGTTCAGTGTATTATTCATCGGATAGGCTGCAAAGTCTTCCGTACCACATTCCATGACGAAAGCGGGAAAGTCGGCCAGTTCCGCCTCCGTTCTTTCCGTTACAAGCGGCGCAATGGGCGGTCTGTTCGACCCTGTAACGGTGAATGCCGCGCTCATCGCAAAACAACTACTGAACATTTCCGGGCGTTTGAACGCATGGAAAGCACAACCGTAACCTCCCATCGACAGTCCGGAAATGGATCGTCCGCCTTTGGTTGCCTTTACTCTGTAAGTAGATTCTATTGCCGGAATAAACTCATTCACAAAATAGTCTTCGTAATTCATATTCTGAGAATAACCGTTGCAATAAAACGAGCCGTATGCTTCGGGAGAGACGATAATCATCTCTTCGCATATCCCATTAGCGATAGCATCGTCGGCAATGGCTTTCAGGTTGCCGTTGGTTTCCCACGATCTGTAATTCTGCCCAAGTCCATGCAGGAGATAGAGAATGGGGTATTCTTTGTTAGGGTGAGTCTGATAACTCGGCGGCAGGTAAATGGTATAGTTTTGCTGCCCGCCTAATATCTCGCTCGCTATGGTCTGCGACATATCTAAGGTTCCTTCGGTCGGAACGTCCGGTTCCGGTTCGGGAACAATCGCTAAAAAAACAGCCCGGAGCGTTAAATCCCTTTCCGGCATGGAGAAAGAATAGGCGGCAACGCCGGAGAGTCTATTCTCTTCTTCATACCATGCGCTGAAAGTGAAGTCTTCATTGGGTATTGCCGTTACGAGTACGGCTTCCCCTGCCGGATAAGCCGATTTTTCGGATTCGGCTGCTCCGCCGCCTTCGGTTATAAGTGTTAATGAATAGGTAGTTTGTTCCGGCTCCACAGTCGTATTATCCTCCGAACAGGCCACTGTTAAGAAGAGAAAACTGATTACCGCAAACAAATTCAATCTGGTACTCATTTTTAGTTGCTATTTTTTAGTAGATGACAAAAATTAAATTTAAGCTGTTAAACATTTAATTTTTAGTCGATTAAGTTTGCAAAAATCCTTAAAATTTAGTAATTCAGGTTCGATGCGGAAGAGCGTGCCGCCTGTCAGCGAGGCGATATGTTCCGCCACGTGCTGCGTGTTACCTCCCCAACTAAAGTAAGCGATAAGGATTTTATTTCCGGATTGCTCCTTTACGGAATCTGTTTGTGCGCTCGCTGTCATACAGCATAGCAAGACGGCAAGCAAGGTTATCAATCTTATTTTCATATCTTTCATCGTTAATTATTAGACATTATTTTAGTCATCCAACTGTCAAAACCGACCATCCACGCTTCATGCGTATATCCGAAACCGTGCGGCATACCCTCGTATTCGTGTTCTTCCACTTCTACGCCCGCTTCACGCACGGCATCGGCACAGGCTTGGAACTGACGATAGAACGGATCGCGTGTACCGTAGGCGAAGAATGTAGGCGGAATTTTCGATGCACGGAATTTCTCCACATCGGTAGATGCTACACTTAACCGTCCATAGAAAGCGTAAATCATTCCGATGGTACAAACATTGGCAGATACCTCGTCGAGCGCATCGGGACGATAGTTGGAAGTAAGTGCCGTACCGTTCACCAACTCATCGAAATTGAGCGCCTCGTCGCCACAGAGAATACCTCCGGCAGAGAACCCTACGGAGGCTATGTCGTTCGGATTTATCCCGTAATCGGCAGCGTGCCGACGGACAAAACGGATAGCACGAGCCAAGTCAAGGCTTCCTTCCTCCATCCGATAGGGCTGCACGCGGTAATTCACCACAAAAGCCTGATAACCATGACGGGCAAACCATTGGGCAACCGGAGTACCTTCCATACGGTCGCTGCGGAACTGAAACGCACCGCCAGCACAGACGAGAACAGCACCCTTTACCGTCGTGCCTTCCGCAACCGGAAAGTAGTTCATATAAGGGCGGAACGACGGCGGATCTTGGTAAGAGCCTTGACTGCCCGTGTAGTTCGTTACTTTCGCCATATTGCCCTCCGGCCACAGATAGATGGTCGAAGCCAACGGATTCTGCTCGTCATCCCCATCGGCAGGAGGCGTATCGTCATCCGAACCGGCAAGCGTCGTAAATTGGCGGGACTGACCGTAAACCGTTCCGGCCGAAGTCGTGGCATACGCCCTGACATAATAAGTCGTACTCGCCGAAAGTCCCGTGACGTAACAAGCGAACGAGTTTGCATCGCCGGCTCCGGTATTATGACTATCGGACATAGTAGGATTGTCGGTCGTTGCCCAGCAGATACCGAACTCCGTGACTGTTTCCGTTTCGCCGATTACACGACCGCCCGAAAGGGCATTATCGGAAGTAATGGCCGTTACTTCTGCTGTTTCGACGCGGATACTGCTATTCGGTTCCGCACCGTCGCTATCGGTGCAGCCTGTGGCAGACGCACCGATGAAGAGCGATAAAATAAGCGATATAATTATCGGTTTCATATCCTATTCTTTTACCGGACGCACCGAATAGCCCATATAACGACGGTTGTTGCGGGTGGGCTGTTGGTTGCCCTCGTAGAAGTAGAAATAATAGGCGTAGCGGGCATCGTTGCCGGGATAGAGAGTACCGCTCCAGTAGCATCCGCGCTGTCCGACCTGATTCGATACGGTCTCGCCGTCGCGTGATGCGGCGGCAGGAAAGAATATCGAATTGCCGTTGGTAGCGGTTGCACGGCGTCCCGCAACGCCGTTCATCTCCGTCCATTCCCAGGTGCAGTTATCGACTAACTCCTGAAATTCGGCCTGCGAGGGCAGCCGCCATCCGTCGCCCCATTGTGCACGGGCGATGTCGTACTCCGTACCGCAGATGTTCTCGGGCGGCGTTGCGCTCGGATAGTCGTCGAGTTCGGTCGTCCGCTTTTCGCCCGACGGGTCGGCCCAACCGTAGCGGCCGCCGAACTCTTCGGGAGCCGATGCCCCGACATTCCACGAAGCCCACTTTACGCTCAATCCCAAATCGACGGCTTCCGCCGTGGCGGGTGCAACTGCTTCTTGCTCGAAGCGTGCTTGCAACACGACGTTTCTCGCCGGCATGACGAACGTATGAAC
>ULRQ01038094.1_pt1 | contig 16327 bp, 9 predicted proteins | sample 1955491 | NCBI WGS metagenome assembly ULRQ01 (sample SAMEA4835684, study PRJEB28245) | human gut metagenome | biome: gut microbiome; material: fecal sample | place: Denmark | collected 2008 | reverse complement strand
GTCCGGCTACGGAGTTCGCCGAGTTCGTCAAGCAACATCCCGGTCATACGGTAATCTCTTACGTGAATACGACCGCCGCCGTGAAAGCGGTCACGGATGTGGTGGTTACTTCCACGAACGCCCGCCAGATCGTGGAGAGCTTCCCGGAAGGTACACCGATGATTTTCGGCCCGGATCGTAACTTAGGTAATTATATCAATAGCATCACAGGACGTAATATGTTGCTCTGGGATGGCGCTTGCCACGTGCATGAGCAATTCTCATTGGAGAAGATCTTATCTTTGAAGAAACAGTACCCGAACGCGGAAGTGATCACCCATCCGGAATGCAAGCAGCCGGTTATACAGGTCTCAGACTTCGTAGGATCGACCGCGGCTTTGCTGAAGCATACCATTAAGTCCGACGCGAAACAATTCATTGTAGCGACGGAAAGTGGCGTTATTCACGAGATGCGCAAGCAGAGTCCGGATAAGGAATTCATCCCGGCTCCTCCGAACGACAGTACTTGCGCTTGCAACGAATGTAATTTCATGCGCTTGAACACGATGGAGAAGCTATATAATTGCTTGAAGTTCGAGATGCCGGAGATATTCGTGGACGAGGAGGTACAGAAGAAGGCCATCAAACCGATCAAGAAGATGTTGGAGATCTCTGAGAAGCTGGGACTCTGATCCAAACAAATGCGGGATAGGTCTCAACCGATAGGCCGGACTTGAGTGATATAAAAGCTAAGCCCGGTCTATTATATGTAAATAATCAAAATTATATACAATATCTACAACTATCCTTATAATCATTTGAATTTAAAATATTTATCCTATTGTTGTAGATAGGAAAACATCTACAATAGTAAGTCTTTATCTACCATCATTTCCCGCTTTTAGTAAGTGTCTTTGCCATGCTGTCGAAGGAATTTTCTACACTCTACGTATATAATCAGTCTGTTTTTCTTCCTTTCTTTATATAGATAAAACATTAATATATAAGTATTTGTGGTTTTTTATGGTATAAAACAAAAGTTTTACACATAGGAAACATTTGTTTTCATAGAAGAAAACTAAAGTTTTGTACTGAAGAAACTTCTGTTTTCCCATATAGAAACTTTTGTTTCCTTAGGAAGAAACCATTTGCTTCGCTACTCGAACTCGGACGATCCCGGGAAAGAATATATCAAGAATGATCGCTATTAATTACCGTAACATTCTGAATTTAGTTACTTTTGCGTAGAAATCTAATTGTAATTCTCAATATCATGAAAAAGATAGGACTAATGTTGGCCTTATTATGGGTGATTTGTGCGCTCTCGTGGGCTTCTTCTCCGGATTCCCGTATTAAGGGGCAGTTAATAGATGCCTCTTCGAATCAAGTGATTAATTATGCGGATATCTTTCTGTTTGCGATGGGAAGTGAAAAACCTTTGCAACAGACTTTTCCGGACGATCAAGGACGTTTCTCGTTTACTAAGGTGGCTCCGGGTAATTATGTGGTCATGGTCCGTCTGATGGGATATGATGTGTTTACAAAGAATGATATCATCTTGGATGCCTCGTCTCCGGTGGATTTAGGTAAGTTGATGATGAGTCCCTTGGAGGTAGGTATCGCCGAAGTGGAGGTAGTGGCCGAGAAACGCCAATTGGTTTATAAGTTGGATAAGAAAGTGGTCGAGGCCTCTTCCAATATGATGGGAGGAGGCGGTTCCGCCGTGGATATATTAGAGAATACGCCTTCCATACGGGTAGACGCGGAAGGCGATGTTACTTTTCGTGGAAGCAGCGGCTTTTTGGTTTACATAGATGGTAAGCCGAGTGTCTTCTCGGGTACACAGGCTTTGGAGCAAGTCCCGGCCGGGCATATAGAGAATATAGAGATTATCACGACACCTTCCGCCAAGCATGATACGGAAGGCGACGTGGGTATCATTAATATTATCACGAAGAAGCATTCCCAGCGGGGATTGAGCGGGATGGTGAATCTCTCGGGAAGTACGTGGCTTTCCCGCCATGTCGATTTCTTGTTGGCACAGCAACATCAACGTTCCCGTTGGTACATCGGCGGACAGTGGACGGATCGTATGCGTAAGAGTAATTTCGACCAAGAGAAGAAGACGGTGGTTGGCGATCAAACAACAACCTCGCATTCCGTCGGGCCTCGTACGGGAGACAGTTACCATTATACGCTGAAAGGCGGTTGGAGCCTGAATCTTCCCAAGACAACCATCGCGTTGGATCTGGAGGGCGGCTATGGCGGAAATAAGCGTAAGGGAGAAATGAACTATAAGGAAACCCGTTCGGTAGCGGGCGGCTCTCCGGTGACGGAAGATTATCGAAGCATAGATGATTATGATAATGATGAGAATATAGGTTTGGGAAGTCTGGCGGTACAGCATAAGTTCAACGATAAGGGACACGAGCTTTCCGGTAGTGCCTATTACAAATATGGCGGTCATGCGTTGGAATATTTCTTTAACGACTTGATGTCTTTGGAAGGGCAACGCCAACAGGGGCACCGTGCTTATGAGGCCGAGCATCGGGAAACGATGCGTATCAATCTGGATTACGCCTTGCCTTTCGGGAAAGGAGGTAAGCTAGAGGCGGGTTACCAATATTATTCTTATCTGGAAGACGGCGATTACAATATGGAATGGTGGGACCCCAAGGGACAAACGTTCTTTTGGCGTGACGATATCTACAACACGTTTTATTTTCAAGAAGGGGTGAATTCAATTTATACGATTCTTTCCCATACGTGGAAGAATTTAGAGGCGCAAGCCGGCGTTCGGGGAGAGCATACGCATACGGTCTTGCGAAGTTCCGTGGAGGGAGCGGATCGTACGAAGAATCGTTTTGAGTTTTTCCCATCGGTGCATTTGGGCTATACGTTCCCGAATGAGCATCGCTTGTTGGCTTCCTATTCCCGTCGTACCACACGTCCGCAGCTTTTCTATATGGAGCCTTATATTACGTATCGTGACTTTTATACGGCCGAGATCGGTAATCCGGATATACGTCCGGAGTACATCAACTCCTTTGAATTGAACTACCGGAAGAGTTTCGGGGAAAATACGGTATCCGCTACCGCCTTTCATCGGTATCGAAAAGATAAGATCGAGCGGTTGCGCGTACCTTATTCAGCCGGTGTAACCTTAGACTCGATGTCAAACGTAGGACATGATTATTCAACAGGTATCGAGCTAAGTGTCAGCCTGCATCCGGTACGTTGGTGGAATACCACGGTCAACGGAAACGTTTATCATTATAAGGTGAAGAACGAACAGGCCGCCGGTGGAAATACGACCTCAAGCACCAATTACGATATCCTATGGAATAACCTGTTTAATCTGGGGAAATATACCCGTATCCAATTGGATGGTAGTTTTGTAGGCCCTTCCGTAACGACGCAGGGCCGTACGGACGCTTATTGGTACGCGAACGTAGCCGTCCGCCAGCAACTATGTAACCGAAAACTAACCGCCACCTTAGCTTTCCGGGATATTTTCCGTTCCGCCAAATATATCAGCGATATCCAAACGGCAGATTTACGTTCCCTGACACGTATCAAACCCAAATATCCACAAATCACGTTGACGTTGAGTTGGACATTTAATAGTTTCAAGGCCAAATCCACCCAAGCGAAAGAAGATCGCTCGGAGATGTTCGAGGGTATAAAGCATTAGTATTATATCTTCGCGGTTATTATGCTATTTAATTCGATTGAATATTTGATTTATTTGCCAATCGTATTTTTATTGTATTGGCTTGTCTTCGGAAAGCGACTACGACTACAGAATTTATTTGTAGTCGTAGTTAGTTATCTTTTTTACGGGTGGTGGGATTACCGGTTCTTGGCATTGATAGCCCTTACCTCTTTCTGTAGTTGGCTGAGTGGGATAGGAATAGAGGAAGTACGTGCGAGGGCCGGGAAGATACCTCGCTGGTTCGATAAAGGTATCGTGGTTGCGAATGTCATATTTAACTTACTGATACTCTCTTTCTTCAAGTATTACGACTTTTTTGTGGATAGTTTGGTAGATGCTTTCTCTTATATAGGGATTTCATTGCACATCTCTACGCTTTCTCTCTTATTACCGGTCGGGATTAGTTTTTATACATTCCAAGCCTTAAGTTATACGATTGACGTGTATAGAGGTAAATTGCCGGTGACAAGAGATATCGTTTCCTTTTTCGCGTTTGTTAGTTTTTTCCCACAGTTGGTGGCTGGCCCTATCGAACGGGCTACTAACCTGTTGATACAATTTGAGAGACCTCGCAGCTTCGAGTATAACGACGCTGTAGATGGGATACGACAAATGATGTGGGGGTTTTTCAAAAAAATCCTGATAGCCGATAATTGTGCCTTGGTCGTAGATGACATATTCGGGAACTATGGAAATTACCCGGCTAGTACTTTGCTATTGGGAGCCGTTTTGTTCTCATTCCAGATTTATGGAGATTTTTCCGGATATTCAGATATAGCTATAGGTACAGCCAAGTTGTTTGGGATACAGTTGAGGCAAAATTTCCGGTATCCCTATTTTTCTTTAGATATAGCCGAGTTTTGGAGACGTTGGCATATCTCGTTGAATACTTGGTTTGTAGATTATGTATATATTCCCTTAGGAGGTAGCCATAATGGTTTCTTTAGACATATTCGGAATATCTTGATCATATTTTTCTTGAGCGGTCTTTGGCATGGAGCGAACTGGACATTTGTGGCTTGGGGTGTTTACCATGGTTTGCTATGTATAGCATTGTTGATACTAAAGAAATATGTAAAGATAAGGTTGATACCATCAAACGTTGTGTCTATGTTGGTTACATTTGGCTTCGTGGTGATCGGATGGATTCTATTTAGGGCTGAGAATATATCAATGGCATTCGATTATATATATGATCTGTTCTCCTCTTCTTTATTCCGTGTGCCTAAGGTAAGTGGGGCCAATAATGTTTCTGCTTTATTATCGCTTATTTTTATTGCTTGTATGCTGGTGGTCGAATGGATGAACCGGGAACGACCGTTTGGATTTGATATTAAGAAAATACGAAGTATATATATACGATATACTTTATATGCGATCCTCTTATTTTGTATATATTTCTTCGGAAATAACGCTTCTAGCTTTATTTATTTTCAATTCTAGCAAGTATGAAACCAACGCATAAACAAATAAAGAGTATGATAAGATTCCTGTTGTTTCTGGGGATCTTGTTGTTTTTGTTCAATCAGATCACTCCCTATCTCTATCGATTATTGCCTAACGACTACGTACGAACACGACTTATATGGAGTACGTTAAATAATCCGGAAGAGCGTCCGGATCTTGTCATTTTAGGTAATAGCCGCGGTATGAGTGGTGTGAACGGATACAAGTTAGAAGCAGAGTTGCGAGGAAATCCCTGTGTATATAATCTTACCTCTACCGGTCAGAGATTGAGTGAGAGTGCCTTGTATTATTCCTATTTACCATCTTCTGTTCAAGTAGTTGTACAGTGTGTGGATTTAGATCAATTACGTGGCCCGATCGAATTGGATGATCCCAACCGGGTAGCTCTACATATGTATGGATATAAAATGGATGGTTTTACCCGTGAATTACTTCCTGCTTTAGAGAAACCTCTAAGTGAACCGAATTTATACTATAATTATGTGGCTCGAAATTGTTTATTCTCCGGCTTGACTACTTATCTGCGTAATAAGTTGGATGATGATGTTATCCCCGGAATTATAGCCTCTGATTTACGTTATCCAAACTCTACGATGTCTGATAGAAATGAATCTGTCTATAAACGGAAAGTAGAAGAACAGAATGAAGAAAATAAATTCGAGGCATATCAGATTACTCCTGAATGGAAAAGGTTGATAGAGCGTTCTTCCGTTTATTTTAGGGATAGGGGTATTATTTATTGTCTGGTTGTCATGCCGTATAACCCGGATATAACAGCTTTTACAGTAGCGGAGAAACAACGAGCTTTGCGAATGTTTACTCAAATGTTTGATTCTATCCTTATCGTCGACTGTATGGATCTATTGGATACGTCGGATTTTTATGATGCTATCCATCCGAACCGGAAAGGAGCGGAGAAGATAACAGATCAGATCATCCGAGCATTGCGTTCGTCTGGTTTTTCTTTTTAGGATGATATAAACAAGGTTTCTCTATGTATTTCCAGGATAACATACCCAATCCGGTGCTAAGGATAGTGGTAAGAGCCAATGTCAATATAAAGCTATACCGATCAAGTCCGTAATGAATGAATATTTGGATGATCGGGAAATGAATCAAGAAGATACCATACGAGAAATTTCCCATCCGGTTGAATACATGTAACCACTTGAATCCGTAAGCTACCGTGATAATGATAGAGGCTAGAGCGATAGGCTCGAAAATACTCAGCAACATATACTCTCTACCCAATAAAAGAAATAGGCTGACAGGGAACAAATATCTCATATATTTTCGAAAAACAGGGAAATAGGCAAGTATGATAATACCGGAACAAAAGTACATCATTTGTCCGGGGAATTGTCTTTTCATGAATTCATAAATAGGGTTGTGTGTCATATCATCTAAATAATTACACGTTGTCGAGTAGATGAAAGATAAGATATAAATAAGAAGTAGGCATACCAATTTATTGTATCTTTTCAGTAACCAATAGATAATGGGTATGGTGATATATAGCATGAATTCAACCTTGATAGTCCATAAAGACCCATTCATCGCTTGTAAAGGATTGGTATCGAATACGCCGGGTAAATCCGGCGATAAAAAGTTAAATGTAAGTAAATTACAGATAAGATAGGTGTATAAGCTAGAAGAGGTGAGGTATTCCCTGCAGGATAAAGAGGTAAGGAATAATCCGATTAAGGCACATAATAAAATAGTCAAGCTGTAGGCGGGCATAATACGTTGAATACGTTTACGGAAAAAAATCCGGGTATTAGGCGTACGTAAGAAGCTAAACATAACAAGAAATCCACTAATAATAAAGAAACCTTTCACTCGAAATCCTCCGCTAACAAACCAAAAAGGATCTGTCTCTGTCAGTGTGCTGAAATGGTTGAACATGACAGAATACGCAAGAAAGAAGCGAATAAAATCAAAATTATTCGCTTCTTTTACTTGATTTATTAATCTGGAGTTGAGTAAAACTTTCTCTGATTGATTCATTGTTCTATTTGACTACAATGATTTTTGTTACGACGCTCTCTGAGGCTTCCTCTGTGGAAGCTAGTACAAGATATACGCCTGTCGCTACACGTGATCCGTTTGCGCTCCGGCAATTCCAGATAGCTTGTCCCCCCAAGGATTTAGTTTGATAAATAATATTTCCGTTTAAATCCGTGATTTTTACATTCGAATTATCCATTAATCCTACAATCGTTACTTTATCCATATGTTCGGGACGTACCGGATTAGGATATGCATAGATCTCCGAGTAATCAGATTTACCTTCCGAAGCTTCTCCTTGATAGGAATTTAGTCCTTTATCGGTACCGATAAAAACCTCACCGGTCTTATCGTTTATCTCTATATCGTATATGTTATCGGAAAGGAGCGGGCTATTGGTCGTATTAAATTGATAAACGATTGTCTCATTATCATTATCTAGAACATAGACGCCATTTCCTTTGGTTCCAATCCATTTTCGATTACCTGCGTCTACTTTTAGGGTCGTGACGACAACGTTATCTAAGAAATAAGCGAGATTGCCAGTTTCCTCATTGGTATATTTTACCCTTGTACAACGTGTAGCGGCTTTATCCTCAGCGGAAGAGATCCTAGGTTTAGTGAAATATACGGCCCCCCGATTCGTACCAACCCAGATATATCCATCCTTATCCTCGGCTACGCATGTATAATTACTAGGAGTCAATTCTTTTCCGTCGGTATCAATAAGTGTAGTAAACTCATACGAGGAAACTTCGTCTAAAGACTCGCTATTCGGTATCATTACAAGTTTAGGGGTGTTACGAGGCACATAAATCCATTTGTCGTTAGTGGAGGTTATAAGTATATCGTTTATTGTATAAACTCCTCTAAGTTGCTCGATATCCAAACGATGCCATGCTCCTGCTTTGTCAAGAACAAGTACCGCATGGTTAACCTCTGAGCTTGTCATCCACAAATTTCCATTTTTATCAAAGGCCAGTCCATCTATATAACAATAACCGGACCCATAGCCTCCCGCGGTTTCTTTAAAGGCATTCTTTTCATTGTATGACTGGACGGGAGTTCCATTCTTATATTGGATAACGCCATCACCCATAGAAGAGGCGTATACGATCTCATCATTAGAATCGTCGGTCGTTACGGCTATACTTGTATAGTCTCGTGGATTTCTTGGTAAATTGAGTTTCTTTTGGGCTTCTTTAGGATCGATAAAAGACCATTTATCATAATCGTATGTAAGAATATAACCTCCTTTGTCGAAGCGCTTACCATTTAGGAGGTCTTTACCTCCTATGATCATATATACTTTATCATTTTTACAAACAATATCGAATGCGCTATTGCTGTAAGGTCCGTCTAAAATGATAGGTTCATTAAGAGCCTCAAAACTATTTGAGCCTTTCCGTTGGATGGAACGTAGCCCTTTGCTTCCTTCCGCTATCCAATATTTGTCTGTTTGATAGGTACTGATGTCATTGATACTTAAGTTTATTTGGTCAAACTTTTGTGTATCGGATACGATGAAAACCCTTGAGTTATCTATACATGCTAATTTTTCGCCTATTACTTTCATGTATTTTAGGGTTGAGCTATTTATTATTCGGGAAAGCTCTCCATTGTTTTCATAGAAGATACCTTGCTGACTGACCAAGTAGAACAAGGTATTCTTGAATGAAGCGATAGCTGAGATCGTATGACTATCGGAAAGGTTTGATAATCCATAGGGCTTCCAGTTTGCCTTATCCAGTAGGTTCTCTTTTAATGAGGCGTATATAATCCCCGAAGATACTTCTGCTTTATTGGTTGTAGAGGCATATATATTGCCATTCTGTATGGCACACGATGTTATATTTAAGGAAAGCTTGTAGGTATCCTTTATTTCCTTTTTGGCCATATTGACCACGACGATACCAAATGCTGTCGATAAATAGGCATATTCATCATGTACCAATACTGAATTGATTTGTTTGTCTCTTATGGACGTACTGGTTGACAGATAAGGTAGATTTGTCGCCACTCCTCCCTCAAGTATATCTATATTTGAATTATCATAGATAATAAGGAGTGATTTTGTTTGTTTATTATAGCGGATCAAAGAAATCGTATTATCATTTAATCCGTTTCCTTTATAATATTGCTTAATACTATTATCATCTTTTCCATACGTATAAAGAGATCCTTCCGCTACCACAAATACTTGGTCGTTCGATTCCTCTACGCTGTTTGTGTTATTGTAAGAAAGATACGTTTTCCATCCGGTTGTATTAAAATTCGCGGCTAATACAGTGAATGAAAAGAATGAAAATAGAATGATAGTAAGTATATGTCTCATATTAACAATTGTAATCAGATAAAAATGATGTTAACTTCATGACGGCTTTCGCACGATGGCTGATCTGGTTTTTTGTATCGTTACCCATCTCGGCGAAAGTTTGTGTATAGGTATCAGGCATGAATATAGGATCGTATCCAAATCCGCTATCTCCGCGTTTTTCGGTAGTGATAGAGCCATTCACGATACCGTCGAAGGTATATTCTTTTCCGTCAAGGACTAGAGCTATGACCGTGCGGAAACGTGCTTTTCTGTTTTCTTTATGATTCATTTCGGACAACAGCTTGTTCATATTAGCTTCCGAGTCGTGCTCCGTTCCTGCGTAACGAGCCGAATAGACTCCCGGAGCATTATTTAATACCTCGACTTCTAATCCCGTGTCGTCAGCGAAACAATCATATCCGAATTTCTCCTTGATATAGCGGGCTTTTAGCAAAGCATTTCCCTCTAAGGTATCTGCCGTCTCGGGGATATCGTCATGGCAATCTATATCGGATAAACTTATGATTTCCGCGTATCCGGCGGTTATCTTGCGGACCTCGTCCAGTTTGTGTTGATTATTTGTCGCGAATACAAGTTTCATATTTCGTAATCTATTAAATAAGAAAGCATTTCTATACGGTAGATATATAACGTATGGAAATGCTTTAAATTGTTTGTATATTCTTTTTTAAGTCTTTATCTGATCGAACCCCTCACCATATACCCCTCGGACAATGCTTTGGGAGATGAACGCTTGGTGGTCTATCCGTTTCACGATCCGGAAGATGGAGACGGATTCGGATTTCTTGGCGAGTAGTACGACTACCTTGACGGGTTTGCGGGAATAACCGCCCTCGCCGTCCAGTATCGTGCAGCCACGGCCTAAGTCATGGATGATGCGATCCGCTATCTCGTCGTACTTCTGGGAGAAGATGAGGAATTGTACGGATTGGCGGTTACCGTTCAATACCATGTCGAGAACGTAATTGCTTATGACCATCTCCACGAAACCGAAAACGATCTTGTCCACGTTATGGAACAGGAAGAAAGAGGAACTGATGATGAAGAAATCGCAAAACAGAAGGATACGTCCGATCGATATATTCTTATATTTATTGATTACCGCACCGATAATATCCGTACCTCCGGTACTACCGTTCGCCGAGAATACCAATCCTAGTCCGGCACCACACATGAACGCTCCGATTATGATAGCCATAAACGGCTGGTCGTGCAGTATAGGTTGTCCTTTCAGCAGCCACTCGAAGAGAGAGAGAGAAGCCGAGAGTGAGAAAACTCCGAAAATAGTTTTTATCAAGAATTTTAGACCAAGGATCTTTAAGGCTACCACCAACAAGGCTACGTTGATGACAAAATAAGATACGGATACCGGGATCAATCCATTGGAGGCAAAGAAGATCAACGCGCAGATACCACTTACCCCACCTGTCACGATCTCGTTGGAAAGGATAAAGGCGTTGAATCCGAATCCGTATAATAGAGTTCCGAACAGGATCATTAGATAATCCTGTACGGAAAAATAGATTTTTGTGAGTTTTAAGTTCATCCCACTACGATATTAACGATTTTGCCGGGAACGACAATAACCTTCTTAACGGCCTTGCCTTCCATCCACTTCGCTGAGTTCTCATGGCTCAAGGCCGCCTTCTCAGCGTCTTCACGGGAGATATCTGCCGGAAGTTCGAGGTTGAAACGGGCTTTACCATTGAATGAGATGACGTAGGTAACTGATTTTTCTACCAGATACTCTTCGTTATGTTCCGGCCACTGGGCATCGCAGATGGTCGTATCATGTCCTAATTGATGCCATAGCTCTTCCGTGATGTGGGGAGCGAACGGAGCCAATAAGATGATCAGCGGCTCCAAGATGGCGCGCTTGCTGCATTTTAAGCTCGTTAACTCGTTCACGCAAATCATGAAAGCGCTAATGGACGTGTTGTATGAGAAATGCTCGATGTCGAACGTTACTTTCTTGATCAGCTTATGCAAGGATTTCAATTCGTCGGCCGTAGGCTCGGCATCGGTAACTTGCAGGGTATCCGTATTGCCGAAGAACAAGCCCCAAAGCTTCTTTAAGAAACGGTGTACGCCGTCGATACCGTTCGTATCCCAAGGCTTGGATTGCTCCAGCGGGCCTAGGAACATCTCGTACAAACGTAGGGTATCGGCACCATATTTCTCAACGATCATATCCGGGTTCACTACGTTGAACATGGATTTGGACATCTTCTCGACTGCCCATCCGCAGATATATTTACCATCTTCCAATACGAACTCCGCGTCGTTGTATTCCGGACGCCAGTTCTTGAAAGCCTCTATATCCAACAGATCGTTAGATACGATATTTACGTCTACGTGGATAGGGGTGACCTCGTATTGGTCTTTCAAGTTCAAGGAAACGAATTTATTGGTTCCGTTGATGCGGTACACGAAGTTCGAGCGTCCTTGGATCATACCTTGGTTGATCAATTTCTTGAACGGCTCTTCCTCGCAAACGATACCCAAGTCGAACAAGAACTTATTCCAGAAACGGCTGTAGATCAAGTGGCCGGTAGCGTGTTCCGTACCACCGATATATAAATCCACGTTTCTCCAATATTCATCCACGTCTTTAGCTACCAAGGCTTTATCATTACGCGGATCCATATAGCGCAAATAATAAGCGGAAGAACCGGCGAAGCCCGGCATCGTACAAAGCTCCAGCGGGAAGATCGTCTGGTTATCGATCTTCGATACCTCGGTGACTTTTTGGTTTACCGTGTCCCAAGCCCATTTAACGGCGTGTCCTAATGGAGGCTCGCCCGTCTCGGTAGGCAAGAATTTATCTACTTCCGGCAGCAACAAGGGCAGACATTCTTCCGGCAACATCTGAGGCATGCCATCGGCGTCGTAATATACCGGGAACGGTTCGCCCCAATAACGCTGGCGGCTGAAAATAGCGTCGCGCAAGCGGTAGTTTATCTTCACACGTCCCAGATCGTGATCTTTTACGTATTTCTTGGTAGCGGCTATCGCTTCCTTGATCGTCAGTCCGTTCAAGGAAAGATCGCAATAAGGAGTAACGCCGGCTCTCGGAGAATTGCATACGATACCTTCCTTGGCATCGAAACTTTCCTCGCTTACGTCGCAACCTTCTACCAACGGACGGATTTCCAGTCCGAAATGCTTCGCGAAAGCGTAGTCGCGGCTATCGTGCGCCGGAACCGCCATGATCGCTCCCGTACCATAGCCGGCCAATACATAGTCGCTGATCCAGATGGGAACCGCCTCGCCCGTAAACGGGTTAATAGCGTAGGAACCACTGAATACACCGGTTACCTGACGGTCGGCGATGCGCTCGCGCTCGGTACGTTTCTTGGTACGATCTAGGTAAGCGTCTACTTCCGCTTTTTGGTCTGCCGTAGTTAATTGTTGAACCAATTCGCTTTCCGGAGCTAATACCATGAAGGTAACACCAAACATCGTATCGGCACGGGTCGTAAAGATCGTGAATTCCCTGTCGCTGTCTTTTACCTTGAAGCGAACCTCGGCACCTTCGCTGCGTCCGATCCAGTTCTTTTGGGTCTCTTTCAAGGAATCCGTCCAGTCGATCGTATCCAATCCGTCCAACAGGCGTTGCGCGTAAGCGGATACACGTAAGCACCATTGGCGCATGATCTTTTGTTCCACCGGATAGCCTCCACGCTCGGAAACACCGTTCACGACCTCATCGTTCGCTAATACGGTACCCAAGGCGGCGCACCAGTTTACCATGGTCTCGCCACGATAAGCGATCCGGTAGTTGAGTAATATCTCTTGTTTTTCTTTATCGCTCTTGGCTTTCCATTCATCGGCGGTGAAACTAAGTTCCTCTCCGCAAGCTACGTTCAGACCTTCCGTACCACTGGTCTCGAAAGCCTGTATCAACTCGCTGATCGGGCGGGCTTGCTTCTCGTCGTTGCAGTAGTAGCTGTTGAACATCCGGATGAAGGCCCATTGCGTCCATTTGTAATATTCGGGATCGCAGGTACGGATCTCACGGCTCCAATCGTAGCAGAAACCGATCTTTTCCAATTGCTCCCGATAACGGGCTATATTATTCTTTGTCGTGATCTCCGGATGTTGGCCGGTCTGGATGGCGTATTGCTCCGCGGGCAATCCGTAAGCGTCGTAACCCATCGGGTGCAATACGTTAAAACCTTGCAAACGTTTGAAACGCGAATAAATATCAGAAGCTATATAACCGAGCGGGTGGCCAACGTGCAATCCCGCACCGGAAGGATAGGGGAACATGTCCAATACATAGTATTTAGGCTTATTCGTGTCCTTTTCGACTTTATAAACCTTTTCGGCAATCCAGTAGTCGTGCCACTTCTTCTCAATCTCTCTGAAATTGTACTCCATGATCGTTTATCGTTTTTGTATCGTTTTCTATTTAAGGCCACAAAGTTAGTGAATTTATTTATTTTATATGAGTTATTTACATGAACTGTTTATTTCACGTAACCAATCCGGGGGCGAGATTGATTCTCGGTTCTTTTCACTTGTAACTCAGCGAGTGACAGATTGATTAGCTCAAGTTGCGTGCGGGTATCTTCGTTGATGTTGTTGTAATCGGCAAATGCTTCTTCGATATACGCTTTGAGTTCCTTTACTTCTTGTTGGAGTTCAAGCAAAGGGGAGGAAGAACTTATTATTTGTCGTATGCCGACGAAAGCACGCATGATAGAGATATTGACTTTAATGGCTGTATCGGATCTGAGTACAGAAGAAAGCATTGCTATACCTTGCTCCGTGAAAGCGAATGGAGCATATTGGTTACCTCCTTTCTTTGAGATGCCAATTTGGCATACCATATTGTTTTTCAAGTTGTTAAATTCTTGAATTGTTAATGTGAACATAAAATCATCAGGAAAGCGTTCTATGTTTCGTCTGACCGCACGTTTCAATTGGGCGGTTTCCGTTCCATACATTTCCGCCAGATCAAAATCCAGCATGACTTTCATACCTCTGATCTCGTGAATCTTGTTTTGTATCGCTTGTAATTCCATAGTATAAGAACTTATTAGTTTACTTTATTTGATATAACCAATTTTAGGCTTTTTAGCATTGTTCTTTTTCTTTGTAGCCAGTTCGGAAAGAGCTATGTAAATATCATCCAAAGACTTTTGGGTGTCTTCACTGAGATCATTGATAGCGCAAAGGGTTTCCTCATTAGCCATTTCAAGAGATTTGATACGTTCTTGTAGTTCTTTAATTTCGATGGAACTAGTGATAGTTTGTAAGGTATAATTCCGGATAGCGACAAAGGCTCTCATAATGTTTCTGTTGATTTCTATGGCAGTTTTAGAATTTAGCACACTACTAAGCATAGCCACCCCTAATTCCGTGAAAGCAAAAGGCTTATATTTGAAATTACTACCTCTTCCTTTATTCAAGATACCAAATTGGCATCTTGAAAGTTCCTCCTTGGTTAACTCAAACATGAAATCATCTCCTTCAAAGCGTTCTATATTACGTCTGACCGCACGTTTCAATTGGGCAGTTTCCGTTCCATACATTTCCGCCAGATCAAAATCCAGCATGACTTTCATACCTCTGATCTCGTGAATCTTGTTTTGTATCGTTTGTAATTCCATAGTAAAGATTTTAGTTTAATATTATGGTCGCAAAGGTTTGTAAAATAATTGAGATAAGCAATAAGCTAGTTGGATATTTATGATTGGTTGTATTTGTAAGTTGTACAATGAATTATTGCTGATCCGGCTTATTGTCTATTTTTTATGTGTTTTTATTTTCCTTATAAGATTTCCGGGAAAAACACGTACGTGATTTATGAAAAACACGTACGACTTTTCGGAAAAACATGTACGTGTTTTCCGGAAAACATGATGATGTTTTTATATCACTGATATTCATGTATATATAACTTGATACCTTTGCATGGACTTATTGTGTTTTTTTTCTTCTTGTATTTGTTATTTTGTTGTTCTATCGTTTGTTTATGAATTAAAAATATTTAATTTTGCTTATCTATAATAAAGGATGAAGTCATTTATATATATACTATTAACTTCCTTGACTTTCCTTGTGGTAGGATGCCAAAATGAATCTGAGGAAATCCGTTTGATCAATCAGGCGGAACGCCTGTTTGATGCTTATCCGGATAGTGTAATCACTACATTGGATTCCATTCCGCTCCCAGAAGAGATGAGTCCCCGTCTGATAGCCCGTTGGTGTATGTTATACGCACGTGCCGCCGATAAAATAGAGGACGAGATGCCTTATACGAACCAGCTTGAGATCGCCTTGAAATACTATCAAAAGAAAAAGATGCGGGAAGAGGAGGCTGAGATCGGTCTTTATCTGGGGCGTTCGTACGTGGAGGATAAGGAGTACGAGAAGGCAATGAGGACTTACTCCGATGCGCTGAAAGTAGCGTTGGCGATTAAGGATTATAATCGTGCCGGGTATATTTGTAGTTATATGGGAGATTTGTATGAGGTAGATCTTCGTTATATATTAGCCGCCGAGAAGTATAAAGAAAGCGGAAAGTATTTCCATTTAGCTAATAATACTACGAGCTATGTACGTGCGTTCGTGAATGAGGGAAGAAGCTATATGAGTGTTGATTCTAATTATTTGGCTTTAGCTTCATTGAAGCAAGCAGAAGTGATTATGGATTCGTTAAATGTCGAAAATGTTAAAACTTATGTATATAATGGCTTGGGTAATATATATAATGATTTGGGAGATTATGATTTAGCGGAATATTATATTTTACGATGTATAGAATTAGATCCAGAAGAAGTAGCTTCAGATTATTTATCATTGGTTGATAT
>ULRQ01044094.1_pt1 | contig 16412 bp, 23 predicted proteins | sample 1955491 | NCBI WGS metagenome assembly ULRQ01 (sample SAMEA4835684, study PRJEB28245) | human gut metagenome | biome: gut microbiome; material: fecal sample | place: Denmark | collected 2008 | reverse complement strand
ACTCGCCCAGAGATCCCGCTGCTGTCCGCAAGCGGCTGACCGCCATACTGGAGCGAGCCGGCTGCAAGCGTGTCCGCTTCCATGACCTTCGCCACACCTTCGCAACACTGGCGCTGGAAAACGGCATGGACGTGAAAACCCTCTCCACCATTATCGGTCATGTCTCCACCGCAACAACTCTGAATGTTTACGCTCATGTCACAGATGAGATGCGCAAAACCGCAGCGGCAAAAATCGACCGAGGGATCGCCAAATCAGAAATCAGCCAGGATATAGACACAGCGCCAAGGAAACCGGCTCCATCCACCTTCCGGCCCTACAAAGGTCAGCGCCGTAAACCCGGCACCGGCTGCGTCAGCCAGATCAACGAAAACCTGTGGGAAGGACGGTACTCCCCTCGGCTCCCCAATGGATGCCGCCTCGCACGAAATGTCTACGCCCACAGCGAGAAAGAATGCGAACAGAAACTGGCAGAACTGATCGTCCAAATGAAAGCAGAAATTGCCGCCCAGCGGCAGCAGCCCCAAGCCCCGGCATGAAGCAAGCAAAGAAGAAACGCAGAGTTCCCGATGCCATGTCGGGAACTCCGCTTCGTTCTGTCTGTGGTATTTTATGTGGTCAACGAAAATTTGCAAAACCGTATTCGTTCAAAAAGTTGCAAAAAGCAAAAGAAAACACCTGAAACCGTTGGATTTCAGGTGTTGTTCTGGAGCTACTGGGCGGATTCGAACCGCCGACCTCATCCTTACCAAAGGCGAATGACAAAAATATCAAAAAATTATAGTTATTAGAGGAAATGCGTGTAATCCGCTCTTTTGCGGTTGCTCGGGTATCAAAAACGAACTTTTTTGACGCTCTATTTTTGCTGCGTTTTTCCAACTTTGAAACTACACTTTCAAAACTACTCAAAATAACCATAGCCCATTTTGACATTATACAGGCCGTACATTTCCAGTGTTTCCGGCTGACCCTCCAACGCATAGCGTCCCGGCCACCAGCTCAAAAATTCCTCGTCTAATCCATCTATCGGCGTGTCCGGCAGATATAAGATAAATTCGTCCCCGTCCTCCATGCCATACGGCTCGGAGGATATATTTTTTGTCCCGTTTTCTATCCATTCTTTTCCGGCTTCATAATCGCTGTCCAGCTCCGCCAGCCTCAGAGAATAACTGTATTCGTCCACTTTTTCAATGTCCGAAAATCGCCCCGAAAAATCGCAGATATAAACCGTTCCGTTCGGATAATCTTCGTCATAGACACCCATATCAGCGTCGTAATACTCCCCCGAAAATGCCCCGTCCTGTTCCAGCGTCATAGAGGTCGCCCACGCGCCCACGCCGCTGCTGAATACAAAATCTATCGGGAAATCCTCCGGCAAAGCATCCTTGTCCTTTTGGCCGCAGCCAGTCAATAACGCGGTGCAGAGCAACAGCACCGCCACCTTATACACAAAATATTTTTTCATCGTCTGTCCCTCCCGGCTTTAGTATACGTTTTCCCGTTGGCAGAAGCAAGACCCCCTTTCGGGGGTCTTACCCGCCGCGATCAGACTTCATTCATCTGCTGCATACAGTCCATACACATGATACGCACGCTTTTTGTTGCCCTCACGCTGTTGCCGCAGCACGGACATATCAGCTTTCTTGTGCTGCTGGGTCTGCGTTCACCGCCAGCGTTCGCAGCCCCCGTGTGGCTCGTTCCCGCAGCCCCTACACGAACCCCCGGAACAACGCTGCTTCGTCCGATGCGGATTTCGTTCCAGCCTTTTGAAAGTGCATATTCAACGAGGTTTTCTCCCGGCGTGGTGTTCCATCCGTATTGACCGCAGGGAACACACGTCAGCCCGTGGGCTTCGGCTATCGCCTTAAATCTTCCGTTGTGATACTTCCCGCCCCGGCTCACCTCTTTAATACCGTTCTCCCGGCAGTAGAGATGTACCATCTCATGCAGCATCGTGTCCAGCGTTTCTTCAATCGGATAGTTCAAAACCTCGGCGGCAATATTCAGCTCATACGCGCCGCCGTTTTTACGCTGCCAAACCTTGGCCGTGGTGCAATGGCCGTATGTCCCCGGCTTGCTCTGCACGGTGATAATAGGCACGGGCAGCTCCGCAGAAAAGAAGTCCGTGTTCAGGCTGTTATAGATATGCTCTAACTGGCTGACGGCTCGGCTCATTTTGGTAGTCTCTTTCATGGTACATTCCTCCATCATGTGTAGTGTTGTGTCAGCAAAGCTGCTTGCTTGCTTTGCTTGATTTCGCCACACACGACAGGGGACAGGCGCGGTCAAGGTTGGCCGTAGGCCACGCGCAAACAAAATTTTGAAACAAAAATTTGTGCAGACCTTGACGGGACAGTACCCGTCGTGTTACTCGTCCCCACAAAAAAACAGAGCTGATAAATCAGCCCTGCTCGGTGTCCTCGTCAACGTATTCTAAAATATCCTCTACTTTGCATTGCAGCAGTTTACAGAGTTGATTAAGCGTGTGCGTGGAGATGTTGTCACCCCGCCGCATGGCGTAATAGGTAGACATGGGAAACCCCAGCTTTCCCAAACGGTATGTGGAAATACCCCGGTTTTTCATCGTTTGAAATAAGGGAGCATAGCTAATCATCCGTCAACACCTCCGCAGCATCAGTATAAAAATGATGTGCGAAGTTTAGTATCTGCGATAACTCACATATATAAGCGGTTGCTATTTGCAAGGGATTGTGGTACACTCTACCTACCTTTATAGAAACGAGGGCATAAGGATATGAAAATAAAGAAGCTATTGCTTGTCCTGCTGGCTGTGCTGCTGGTGTTCTCTCTGTTTGGCTGCGGGAAAAAAGAACCCGTCGAGGACGTAGAACCACAGGACACCACGGAACAGCTCGACAAAAATATAAAGAATGATATTAGCGGTACTTACGAGCTATCGAATGAAGAGATTTCGAAGTATTATGAATATGGCTATCTTGATGCCAAGGGAACGATAATGCAGAGCATTCAATCGCTGAAATCTAAGGCTAAAGCATGTGCAGAAAAGCTCGGACTTACCTATTCTGACGCTCAAGCATTTAACCTATTTGCCTATGGCACTGCTATTGAGCAAACAAAAAAAACTATCCGTTCAGCAACCGACTTCATTTACCCCTCGGATGGACTTCAACAGTTTATTTCATGGCGTGAGCAGTATGAGGCTGGTAAGACAGATGCTGACTTTGATAAAGAGCTCGAGGAACTGTTGAAAGGCATTGAAGATGGAACCTATGGCGACAGCAATTCTACTGGTAATACTGGTAATACTGGTAATACTGGCTCAACTGGTAACACTGGTTCGACTGGTGAAGTCTCGAACGAGCCTGACACTTCCGATCCTGGAGCCTATGAAGGTGGGCAGCCAGACGATACTGTTTATGACCCTGCTACTGGAGAGGACAAGGCTTGGTACCCTGACGACTATGAAGATGTGCCTACTGAGGTAGTTAAGCCTGGGTCTGGTATGAGTGATGAAAATGACTTCTCAGGTTTAGGCTACGGCATTTCCGGTTAATCTTATAAACACTTAAAGAAAGGAGGGCACTGAGAAATGGCATCCCCCTTTCCCCGTCGCTCGTCGCCGTTTGATTTTCTGAAATAACCGCACTTTTTCCCAATACCGTTTTTGAAAGTGTATATTCAATCCCCAAGACCGAGGGCAAATCGCCCTCGGTCTTTTTTTGTACATTTTTCCGATATTGACAACGCTTCAAAACAGAGCATTCCATTTCTGCGCGACATCATTACGAAAATTTTGATAGACGTGGATGTCAAATGCTCATCGACGTGTCCAAAAAAACGCGAAAAGTCGATTTGGTATAATGTGGATGTCGACAAGAAAAACAGGTGAGCAAGGCCTTGCTCCGAAAGGAGCAAATGATGAGCAACAAGAAAAATTGCTGCGATGAGGTGGAAAAGTACAAGGTGGATGCCAAAAGAGAGGTGGGAAATCGGCTGACCGAAATCCGCGAGAAGCGCAATCTGACACAACTTGAATTGATTTGCCAGTTCACAACTTCTCCGCAGACCATCTCCGGCTACAGCAGATGGGAAAATGGCACGTCAGAGCCCAGTGTCGCCTTTCTGAAGCAGCTGCACGAAAGCTGGGGGATTGACCTTAATTGGCTAATTGCTGGCGACGATGCCTTTGTACCCAATCTTCCCATCGATGTGCGGAACGCAATCGCTGTGCTTGATGACTTCCGCCGAGATTGCATTTTTCGCAAGTAGGTTTGCCGAAGATAGCTGTCTCGACGGCAAATTGGGGTGTACCATATGCTCAGAGGCTGCGAGCGCGCCGCAGCTTCCGCCCCCCCGCCGGGGACGTTATAAGGAAAGGAGATACAGCTATTATGAGTAAAATCATCGGCATCGAAGAAATCCGCTTCATGGGCAAGGACGGCAAGGAGGTTGTTGGAAAGCGCATTCACTTCACCGACCCCATCGACGCTGGCCGTGGTATCGGAGACGCCGGAGACAAGATTTTTCTTTCGGCTGCCAAGCTCGCAGTTTTTGATTTTGCCCCTGCTGTCGGTATGACTGTCGATATTTTGTACGATAAAGGCGGTCATGTTAAGGCTGTCGCAGTCGTGGACGACGACGTTATATGATAGCACAAACGGCAGTAGCCGCGCTTCTTGAGGCGTGGAGCGCCTGCGGATACGACCCAGCCCTCGCGGCGCTCCACTTCCCCCGCTACGCTTTCCGCGAACTTTGCCCCCGCAAACTGCCGGACGGCGCGGTGGAGCTGACGGTCGCAAAGCAGGGCTTCGGGTATAAACAGCGCGGCCGCCGTCCCTGTGTTCCGCCCCGCGTTGACCTGCGTGGTGTGCAGGAACGGCTCAGTGTCCATCTGCCGCCCAGCATCACTATCCGCAGCGTCGCAGACACGGGAACATCGATTATTATTACAATAATGGAGGAAAAAAATGACCATATCTGAATTTCTTGCAAAAATTGCGGCGGCGTATAAAGCCTATGTCGCGCGGGAAAACGACAAGCTCCGCGCCGCTGCCACGGCCAAAGCCGCAGCTATGGCCGAGCAGCAGATGAGGCACTATTACACAACGGTCGCGGAGATCGTTATGCAGGCCGCGAACAACGTCGCAAATGCCGACCCGCGCACACTTAGGCCGGTTCTTGATTTCTCGCAAATCTGCTGTGCCGTTCCGGTTTTACCTCGCCGCAGCCGCGCCACTGGTCAAACGGTTTTCGGGTGGTGCTTTCGATTGCATCGCTCGCGTGCATTCGTGCAACCCGCGATTGCCATGCAACGACTACTGCAAAATGAGGTCGCCGCGATATGCGTTATGTATGGTTTCCCTGCGTTGCGCGTTTTTCTCCAATTCGCGGCTGACAATGTCGTTAACGTCGGGGTGACACCATTAGAATACCTGACCGGGGGTAGCGGCGATGAACAGTCGTGATGCCGCCGTCGGGCTACTCTTGTTGGTGCTGGCCGATGTCGGTTTGTCGCCGGAGGAAATTTTGGTAGCAGAGGGGTATCCGCATTTTCAAGCGACGGCAACTCTGTTACTGCGTGACGATTTCGAGTTACCCATAGAACGCATCGTCCAACTTTTGGATAGTTACGCAAAAGTTAGCCGCCATATTTTTCATCTGTCGGATGTGGACGAGATGCCAGCACCGCAAAACAACTTCCACTTTGTTACATTGACGGTTTCAACGTAAGACGGGATGTATGCGCTCGACGGCACAGAGGAGCAGCAAGCCAAAGCGTCAGCGGAGGCTGCTGCCCTCGCCGTCGGGCAACCCCCACGCGGGGCGTCCTATATCTAGTAGGACGCTTTTCCAGTACTTTAGTACAAAAGGAGATGACAGCCCACGCTGCAATACCACAACTTCATAACAGGCAAGAACGGTTTGACCCTCTCCGTGGACAACATCGTGCTTGACCTCTACATATCCGCACCCGCCGCTCGCACAGCCCTTATGAAACTGCTGGACGCGCTGCCGATGCACTATGCTGTTTCCGTCACACATTGGAACAGCTTCCGCATCGGAGCTTTTCGGGAGCAGTTCACCATAGCCCATCAGGACGGCACTTCGTTTTGGCTGGGCGCTGCGCTCAACGGAAAAACAACCGAATGGGGGAGAGTCCGGCTGGACTTCAATCCCAACAAGGTTGCCCAGCACACAGCTTTTCAAACGCTCCTGCTGTTCCTTGTTAAAAACACCCGTCCCATGCACCGAATAATCAAGCGGTTTGACCTTGCGATAGATATTCCTGTTGACCGCTTCGATTGCTTTTTAGTCAAGGACAGCCGCGCCTATTCTGAACGCCGTCACGGGCAGGAGTGGACACAGTACCTCGGCGCAAAGTCCTCTACGGTGGGGCGTGTCAAGCTCTATAATAAAACGGTAGAAGCCCGCCTCAATTATCCGCTGACCCGTTTGGAGCTGACATTAGACCCAGCCACGGCCTACGACGATATATCGTTCCCGCTGGTCTATGCCATTCACGCAACACAAGTCAGCGTGGACGAGTTCAAGGCCACCGACACCGAGCGTTTTATCCTCGGCGCATTATTGAACGGCTACGGTTCGCTCAATATGCTGGGACGCAAGACACGCGCCAAAATGGAACATCTTTTGGAGCTGTATGTGCAGCGCGTAGAAATATCAAAGTCGGAATACGCCGCTATACTGTCACAGCTCTACCGATACACCCAAGGCCGCATAGACGCGGCCACCGATGGCGACCAACCACCGCCCAAGCGGTCAGAGCTGCCCGCATGGGTGCAAGAAATAATTGATGAAGAAAAAGGAGACATATCAATATGAATGACAATTTTGATTTAACCACCGCCGCATCTGCCACCGAGCAGACCCCCGCCGCAAACGCCCCCACCGTGGATACCACCACCGCAGACACCCCCGCCCCGGCCACGCTGCCGAAAAACTATCTCGTAGGCGGCTACTATGCCACCACCGACAAGGGCGCGAAATATCTTCGCCCGGAATTCGTGGACGAATACGCCCGTAATATCGCTGCCAGTCTAAACGAGATGAAGCCCGCAGAGTTCGCGGCTATGCTGCGTGATCTAAAGCGGGCAAAGAAATCCACGCTCCCGTTTGAGGCTCGAAAGACGGCGGCTGCCGAATTGTTCCCCCGTGCAATCGGCCTTGTCCACAAGAAAAAAGCCCCGTCCATTTTGACGGAGTTCATCAAGGTAAATCTTGCCGCTATCAAGACGGATGATGACTGGTCGGCGTTCTATCGGCACATGAACGCCATCAATGGGTACCTTGTTCTGAATACCGCCGATAAATAACCCGCTCACAAATTTACCGCGAAAGGAGGTGATGCCTCATGCCATCCCCAGAGGACTTGAAAAGAATCAGCGGCGCAATCAGCAGCGACCCCGCAGCGTTTCTCCCGCAGCTTCTTTCCTATATTGAAAAGAGCGTCAAAGAGTGCTATGATAAAAACAACGAAGTAAGCCCATGTCAGGCCACGCTTCCGCACCTTGACAATCGCATAGAGTCGGATTGCACGCCATCCTCGGAAAGTGATACGGAGATGGCAAAAACGAAAATAAATCAGCCCGTTATGATAGCGGGAGAAAAACGATGGATCACCGCAAGCTCCATGCAGGAGTTCGCTGACAAGGTAGCAAAGCTGCTCAGTACGCCGCAAAGCGCGGATAGGCATCCGTTTGGTGACTATGCGTGGAACTGGTTTCATACCTATTCCAAGCCCAATATAGAAACGGTCACGGCGACTACCTACGAACGGCAAATCAGGCTGTACCTGATTCCCGCCTTTGACGGGATGGATGTCGAGGAAATAACCCCCGATGATGTGCAGCGGCTATTCAATCATATGTCAGGAGCAAAGGCGACCAAGGACAAGGCGAAAATCGTGCTGAACCAAATCCTTGACGCAGCCGTTGAGGATGGCTTGCTGCTGAAAAACCCCTTAAAATCCAAGCGTATAAAAATCAAGGGTGTGGCCAGCAAGGAAACGCCGCCGTATAGCGTGGAGCAAATGCGTTATCTTGTGCAGCACATTCCCGAGATTGAAAATCCGATTGACCGAATGTACTTGGCAATACAGGCCATGCACCCGCTCCGGCTTGAAGAAGTGTTAGGACTTCAACCAGAGGATATTGATATTGACCGCATGGAAATCCACGTCCGACGAGCCGTTACACACCCCAACCGCAACCAGCCGGAAATCAAGGACACGAAAACGGGCGGCAGCAAACGCACCATTGCCCTGTCCGCCGCTGCACTGCCGTATCTCTGCATGGATGGCGGACGCTTTTTGTTCGGCGGTGATAAGCCGCTTTCCTACACGCAGGTACGGCGGATGTGTAACCGCATAAAAAAGGACTTGAAATTTGAAGAAAATATAACCCCTATTCGCTTCCGTACAACTGTCCTCACCGATTTGTATGAGCAAACGGGAGACATAAAATTAGCGCAAGCGGAAGCCGGACATACGACTCCTGCCATGACGCTGAAATATTACGTCAAGGGACGCAAAACCTCAGAACAAGCAGTCGCAGCAATCCAGCGGATATACACCGCCAGTTGATAGAAAGTTGGAAAGGTAAAAACCCGCAACCCCTTGTGCCGCAAGGGATAGCGGGCTTTCCATTTGCCAAAAAGTTGGTCGGTTAGTTGGTAAAACGCTGTTTTTTGGTAACGAGGCCGTTTTTCGAGGTTGCAAAAACACGCGAAAAGTTGCAAAAACATAACAAAATCCGCCCAAACCTTTCGATTTAGGCGGAAAATGTTGGAGCTGCTGGGCGGATTCGAACCGCCGACCTCATCCTTACCAAGGATGCGCTCTACCTACTGAGCTACAGCAGCATATTGGCGACCAAGAAGGGGCTCGAACCCTCGACCTCCAGCGTGACAGGCTGGCGTTCTAACCAACTGAACTACTTGGCCTTATCGCGCTCTCGCGAACTCAAGCTTGCTTATTATAGCAAGAGCGGTGGCAAATGTCAACACCCATTTCCCGATTTTCTTGCAAAAATTTCGGTGCCGGGCGGCAGGCAGGTCTGCCGCCCGGCTTTTCTCACAGCTCCCGCCCTTCGAACCACTTCACGGACAGCGCCCAGCTGCCGATGAACACCGCCAGCGAGATGGCCGTAGTCGCCAGCGGAGACAGCGTGGCCGGCGCGCCGGACTCCTTGGACAGGTTTACCAGCAGCGCACAGACCCCCGCCACGACCATCAGCATGACGATATACACCACGCGCCCCTTGGTGGCGCCCAACTTGTAGGTGGTGGGCAGCATGACCGAGGGGACGATCAGTCCCACCGGAGCCATCATCGCCAGAAACGGCATGGCCGCCACGGTATCGTGCCGCAGCAGCACCACCGGCACCGCCAGCAGGCAGACTGCCGCCGCCGTGACAAGGCAGGTGATGTACTTGACCGTCACGATCTGCCGCCGGGTCACGGGCAGCGTATCGCAGTAGGTCAGCCAGCCGCTCTTTTCATCGTCGCCGATCAGCGACGCCGGCAGCGTCCCGGCGAAGAATATGGGATACAGCATCCACACCGCGCCACCGCTGCTGTCCGTGGACTGGTACAGGGCGAGCCCCAGAAAAATCACCAGCATCAGCAGATACGTCTTGCCGAAGTGCCACAGGCTCCGCGCCTCCTTATAAAACAGCCCCTTCATCTCACGCCTCCTTTGCCATGAACACGAACAGATCCTCGATGTTCACCTGTCCCAGCGTCATACCGGCGGGCACGGCGCTGCGCCGCACCAGATACTCCGTGCCATAGGGCGTGGCGTGCCGTCCGCACACCGCCGCCGGATCGATACCGTCCGTACCGCCCCGCAGGATGCCGTATTCCTCCGTCAGCCGATCCTTCTCTTCGCACAGCAGCAGCCGCCCTTTGTGCAGAAACGCGATGTAGTCGCAGATCTTCTCCAGATCGCTGACGATGTGGCTGGAGATCAGCACGGCGTGCTCCTCGTCCCGGGTGAAGTCCGCGAAGATGGTCAGTATCTCGTCCCGCACCACCGGGTCAAGGCCGCTGGTGGCCTCGTCCAGCAGCAGCAGCTTCGGCTGATGGCTCAGCGCCGCCGCCAGCCCCAGCTTCATCTTCATGCCCCGTGAAAAGTCTCTGAAGGGCTTATCCTCCGGCAGCGCCAGCCGCCGCAGATAGCCCCGGTACACCTCCGGCTGCCAGCGGGTGAAAATGCCCGCCATCATGCGGCCGATCTGCCGGGCGGTCATGTACTCCGGCAGCCCTACCTCGTCCAGCACCGCGCCGATGTTCTCCCGCTCCAACGGGGTCAGCGCCCGGTTGTCCTTGCCGTAAACGGCGACGGTGCCCCCGTCCCGGCTGAGAGCGTTTAGCACCAGCCGTATGGTGGTGGACTTGCCCGCGCCGTTCTCGCCGATCAGTCCCATGATGCAGCCGGCGGGCAGCGTCAGGTCAAGCCCCTGCAAGGCAAAATCGCCCCGCCGCTTCGTCAGGCCGCGTATCTCCAATGCGTTCATTCTGCTTCCTCCTTCTGCAAGCGCCACATGTCGTCCAGCTCCTGCTCCGTCAGGCGGCAGGCGTTGGCCAGCCGCCGTATCTCCTGCATGTGGCTCTCTATTTTCCTGAGATTTTCCTCCCGCAGCAGCTCCGTGCTGCGCTCCGCCACGAAGCAGCCCTTGCCGGGCAGGGTGTAGATAAATCCCTCGTTTTCCAGTTCGTCATAGGCGCGTTTGGTGGTGATGACGCTGATGCGCAGATCCTTGGCCAGCGCCCGTATGCTGGGCAGCGCCTCGCCCTCGGCCACCTGTCCGGACAGGATGGCGTCCTTGATCTGGCTGTAGATCTGGTCGTAGATGGGCGCGCCGCTGCGGTTGTCGATGTATAGCTGCATAAGAGGCCTCCTTGTGCAAACTGTATATGAACAGTATACACAGTTGATTCGGATTGTCAACAGAAATTTTTTGTGGTAAAATAGCCGGCAGAAACGCAGTACACGCAAAGGAGTCTTTCATGCACATCGGAAACGTAGAGATCAACTCCCAGCTGTATCTGGCGCCTATGGCCGGCGTCACCGACATGGCCTTCCGCCAGATATGCCGCGAGCTGGGCGCCGGTATGAGCTGCACGGAGCTGGTCAGCGCCAAGGCGCTGTGCTATCAGGATAAAAAGAGCCGCGGTCTGCTGAAGCTGGCGCCCAACGAGCGTCCCGCCGCCGCTCAGATCTTCGGCAGCGATATCCCCTGCATGGCCGAGGCCGCCGTCATCGCGGCGGAGGTGTCCGGCGCGGACATCATCGACATCAACATGGGCTGCCCGGTGGGAAAGGTGGTGGCCAACGGCGACGGCTCCGCCCTGATGCGCGACCCGGAGAAGGCGGCGCGCCTGGCCGAGGCCGTGGTCAAGGCCAGCCCCGTGCCCGTGACGGTGAAAATGCGCCGGGGCTGGGACAAGGGCAGCATCAACGCAGTGGAGCTGGCAAAAATGCTGGAGCAGGCAGGCGTCAGCGCCATCGCCGTCCATGGCCGTACCCGTGCCCAGATGTACAGCGGGCAGGCGGACTGGGTCACCATCCGGCAGGTGAAGGAGGCGGTGTCCGTGCCGGTCATCGCCAACGGCGACATCTTCGCCCCGGAGGACGCGGTACGCATCCTGCAATTCACCGGCGCGGACATGGCCATGATCGGCCGGGGCTGCTTCGGCAACCCGTGGCTGTTCCAACAGGCGCAGGCCGCGCTGGAGGGGCAGCCCATCCCGCCCCTGCCGCCGCTGCGTGAGCGGTGGGACACCGCCGTGCGGCAGATCCAACTGGCGGTGGAGGACAAGGGCGAGCATATCGCCCTGCTGGAGGCCCGCAAGCAGCTGTGCTGGTATCTCAAGGGCGTGAGCCACGCCAACTACTACAAAGAACAGATCGTCCGCCTCACCACGCTGGAGGAGCTGTACCGGGTGGCGGAGGGAGTAAAGAGGGATCTTACATGAACAACGAACAGGAACTGATCCGCTGCACCCAGCGGGGCGATGGCGAGGCCTTCCGCCAGCTGGTGGAGGCCTACCAGACGCAGGTGTACCGGCTGGCGCTGCGCATGTGCGGCGAGTCCGCCGCCGACGACGTGACGCAGGAGGCGTTTCTGGCGGCGTGGCGCGCCCTGCCGGATTTCCGCGGCGACTGCCGCTTCTCCACATGGCTGTACCGCCTGACCACCAACGCCGGCATCGACTGGCTCCGCCGGGAGAAGCGCTACCGCAGCACCGACGATGTCACCGAGCTGGAGCTGCCGGACGACGCGCCGTCGCCTCAGGAGCAGGCCGAGCAGTCGGAGACGCAGTCCGCCGTCCGCCGGGCGCTGTCCCGGCTGTCGGAGGAGCACCGGCAGGTGCTGCTGCTGCGCTATATGCAGGAGCTGGATTACGGCGAGATCGCCGCGGCGCTGGACGTCAGCGAGGGCACGGTGAAATCCCGCATCAACCGCGCCAAGGGGCGGCTGCGTGAATTGCTGGCTCCCGGCGGGAACCTTTCCGCCGCCGGCTTCGTCTTACCATCAGAGGATAACGAGAGGAGGGAGCAGCCGTGACACAGCAGCCCTTTGACCCCATGGATAAACTGCTTCGTGAAGCGCTGGAGAGCGACGCGCTGCCGCCCGCCGATCTCACCGACCGCATCATGGCGCAGGTGGCGGCCACGCCCCAGAACGCCGCCAGGCGCAAAAAGAACCCCTATTGGAAGTGGATGGTATCCGCCGCCGCCTGCCTGGTGGTGGCCGCAGCCGCCATTCCGCTGGCGCTGAACAGCCGCTCCCGGCAGGACGCTATGAGCGACATGGCCTCCGCGGATGCCGCCGTGGATGACAGCCGCGAGGAGGATATGGTCACATCCGCAGTCCCCGGCAGCGATACCTGCGACATGCAGGAAAACCGCGCCGGCGAGGAGGCCAAGAAGGAAAGCGCCCACGACCAGCCCTACGACCCCATGGACACCGCGCTGGACAGCGCCGCCCGGCTGCTCCATCAGCAGGGCTACGTGCTGGAGGTGACGGTGCGGGGCGATACCGCCGTGCAGGTGACCGCCAGCGATGGCAGCGGCCATCCCTGCGAGGATAACAGCATCATAGAAAACGCCATGACCGCCGCCGGCTTCACCGCCTCCGACGACTGGTATGTACTGACACAGGAGGAAAACCAGTGAAGATTCGCACCAGACAACTGACACTGGCGGCGCTGACCGCCGCCGCATACGCCGTCCTCAGCTATTTCGGCTCCATTTTCGGCATCACCTACGGCCCCATCCAGTGCCGCTTTTCCGAGGCGCTGTGCGTCCTGCCCTTCTTCCTGCCGGAGACGGCGTGGGGTCTGGGCGTGGGCTGCCTGATCGCCAACCTGCTCAGCCCCTACGGGGTGCTGGACATCGTGGTCGGCTCCGCCGCCACGCTGCTGGCCGCCCTGCTGACCGCCCGGTGCAAAAAAATGTGGCTGGCGCCCCTGCCGCCGGTGCTGGCCAACACCGTCCTCATCGGGCTGGTGCTGGCCTATGAGCAGGCGGGCACCTCCGCCGCCTTCTGGCCTACCTACGGCTTCAACGCCCTGACCGTGGGTCTGGGCGAGGTGGTGGCCTGCTACGGGCTGGGCATGCTGCTTCTGTGGCGGCTGAGCAAGAGCACCGCCCTGCAGAACTATCTGAAGAACCGCTGACGCGGACACGAGCGCCCTCCGGCATCCGCCGGAGGGCGCTTTGGCTGCGAAACGCCTCGTGCAGCCATCCCCGTTTTCCGCTCTTTACAAACAGCCGTTTTTTGGTATAATAGAAAGGCTAAGGAAATTTGCAGACGCAAGGAGAGACGATATATGGCAGTCATCGAATACGACGAGTATAAGCAGAAGCTGCTGGCGCTGGAGCCGACGCTGGGCGAGCTGGAAAAGGCGCTGGGCATCCCCAAGGCGCGGGAGGAGCTGGCGCAGCTGCAAAAGGAGACGGAGCAGGAGGGCTTCTGGAACGATCTGGAGCGGAGCCAGCAGGTGAGCCGTCAGGTGAAGCGGCTGGAGAACAAGATCAAGAAGCACGACAAGCTGGTCAGCGAGTGGGAGGACACCCTGACCCTGTGCGAGATGGCGCAGGAGGAGGACGACCCCAGCCAGCTGGAGGAGGTCACCAACGGCTACGAGACGCTGGAAAAGGAGATCAGCGAGCGCCGTCTGGCGGCGCTGCTCAGCGGCGAATATGACGCCAACAACGCCATCCTCACCTTCCACGCCGGCGCCGGCGGTACCGAGGCGCAGGACTGGACGGAGATGCTCTACCGTATGTACACCCGCTGGGCGGAGCGCCACGGCTACACCTATCAGCTGATGGACTACGAGGCCGGCGACGAGGCGGGCATCAAGTCCGCCACCATCCTCATCGAGGGCGAGAACGCCTACGGCTACCTCAAGAGCGAGAACGGCGTACACCGGCTGGTGCGCGTCAGCCCCTTTGACGCCAACGCCCGGCGGCAGACCAGCTTCGCCGCGCTGGAGGTCATGCCGGAGCTGGACGACGACAGCGAGATCGAGATCCGTCCGGAGGACATCGAAATGCAGGCCTGCCGTTCCAGCGGCGCCGGCGGCCAGCACATCAACAAGACGTCCTCCGCCGTCCGCCTGACCCACCTGCCCACGGGCATCGTGGTGTTCTGCCAGACGGAGCGCAGCCAGTTCCAGAACCGCGACAACGCCATGAAGATGCTGCGGGCGAAGCTGGCGGAGCTGAAGCTGCAGCAGCACGCAGAGAAGATCAGCGACCTGAAGGGCGTGCAGATGAAGATCGAGTGGGGCAGCCAGATCCGCTCCTATGTGTTCATGCCCTACACGCTGGCCAAGGACACCCGCACCGGCTACGAGATGGGCAACATCCAGGCGGTGATGGACGGCGACATCGACGGGTTCATCAACGCATACCTCACCGCTGCCGCCAACGGCGAGATCAAAAAGTAAACGAAAAGAAGCACCGCAAGGTGCTTCTTTTTTTCCTCCCCCGTCTCCCCTGTCGGTCATCAGCAGAGTGTATCCAGATTTTCGGTGAACAGCTTGTCGTTGACCTCGAAAAGTGTCATGTGGTGGCTGAGGGCGAAGATGATGATGGCGTCCCGCCGGTCGCGGGAGTACAGCGGCGCGTGACGCGCCTGCTGCAAAAGGGCCTGCGCCTCGTCCACCGTGGCGCCCAGCCCGAAGCACAGGCACAGCAGGCGGCTGCGGGACGGAAAGCGGCGGCCGGAGAACAGCTGGTGCAGATAGACCTCGCTGATGCCGGACTGCTTGGCCAGCTGCGCCTTGGACATGCCCTTTTCGTCAAAAATGCGCTGGATGGCCTCCTGCAGAGGGACATCACGAAAGCTGGCGTCGTTTTCCGTCAGGAAACGATCCAGATTGTTGGTGCTCATCAGTTCCTGCTGGAGGGTATCTGTGTTTTTCTCGTTCATTCCGTAATTACACCTTTACAACAATATGCGATATCATGTAATATAATAGTAAATTTTTAAGAGAAAAACAATATGCTGGCTGCATAGCTTTTGGGGAAAATCGCTATCGGGAAAGGGGAAAGTTTCTGTGTACGACACTTTTTTGCGGGATGTGGAGACATATTTTGAGGAAGTACGGCTGCTGAAGCGGGGCGCGCGGGGCAGCGTGACGCTGCTGCGGCACCGCAGCACCGGCAAGCGCTACATATTCCGCCGCTTCACCGGCAGCGCCGAGGTGTACCGCAAGCTGCTGACGGTGGACTGCCCGTATCTGCCCCGCATCGAGGAGGTGGCGGAGCGGGACGGGCAGGTGGCCGTGCTGGAGGAATATGTGCAGGGCGACACCCTGACGTTCCTGCTGGAGGGCGGCGTGCTCTCGTGGCCGGAGGCCAGACGGGTGACGGAGGACGTGTGCGCGGCGCTGTGGGTACTGCACTCGCTGGGCGCGGTGCATCGGGACGTGAAGGACAGCAACGTGATCCTGCGGGGCGATCAGGCGGTGCTCATCGACTTTGACGCCAGCCGGATCATCAAACCCGAGGGCACGGCGGACACGGTGGTGCTGGGCACCACCGGCTACGCCGCGCCGGAGCAGTTCGGCCTGTCCCAGACGGACGGCCGGGCGGACATCTATTCGCTGGGTGTGCTGCTGAATGTGATGCTCACCGGGCAGCATCCCTCCCGGCAGCTGGCGGCCGGTCACGCCGGACGGGTGGTGCAGCGCTGCACCATGACCAGCCCGGAGCAGCGGTATCACTCGGTGCAGGAGCTGCGGGAGGCGCTGTGACGGACATGACGAAAACGGATAAGAAATGCCCCCACTGCGGCGCGCCGCTGGCGCAGGACGCATCCTTCTGCCCCCGCTGCACCGCTACGCTGGCGCAGCGGCGGGTCATCGCCCTGCCCCGCGCCGGACACCGGCGG
>ULRQ01025188.1_pt1 | contig 16668 bp, 7 predicted proteins | sample 1955491 | NCBI WGS metagenome assembly ULRQ01 (sample SAMEA4835684, study PRJEB28245) | human gut metagenome | biome: gut microbiome; material: fecal sample | place: Denmark | collected 2008 | reverse complement strand
GACAGCACCGACAACTGGTATCTGTCCTGGACCATCAACCGTCAGCCGCAGTTCAAGTCGCAGGACAAGAACACGGTGCTCGTGTGGCTGTATTCACTGAACACCAACAGGGACGGCAACTACGTGAAGAAGGCCATGCGGGACTGCACCGGCGAGGAGGTCTGCCGCGAGTGGCTGTACCACATCGGCGTGCCCACCGAAAAGATCGACGCGCTGGCGCATGATGCCTGCAATACCACCACCTGCTTCATGCCCTATATCAACGCCTTCTTCCAGCCCCGCAAGGAGTCTGACCGCCCCAAGGTCGTGCCCGACGGCGCCGTGAACTTCGCCTTCATCGGCCAGTTTGCCGAGACGCCCCGCGACACCATCTTCACCACCGAGTATTCCATGCGCACCGGTATGGAGTCGGTATACACCCTGCTGGATATCGACCGCGGCGTGCCGGAGGTGTGGGGCAGCAAGTACGATGTGCGTGAGCTGCTGCGTGCCTGCTACTATGCCATCGACAAGAAGCCCATCAGCGAGGCACCGCTGTCCTTCGCGGAGAAGGAAATGCTCAAGATCGCCATCAAGAAGATCAAGGGCACCGATATTGAGATCCTGCTGAAGGAAAGCGGGCTCATCGAGTAAAGCGCGCAGAAATGACAGGGCTTTTCAACAGACAAGGAGCGCACCCCGTAAGGGTGCGCTCCTTTAGTTTATGCCGTTTTGATGTCCTGATATATCTTCTGGTAATCCAGAATGTTTACTTCGCCGTCGCCGTTGCAGTCGGCCAGCAGGCGGAAGTCGTCCTTGTCCGCCAGCTTTTCCGTGGTGCGGCCGGTGGACAGATTTTCATACAGCGCCTGCATATCCAGCGTGTCCACCGCGCCGTCGCCGTTCAGGTCGCCCACGGTGCAGCCGTTGGCGTCAATGAGGAACGGGCTGAAGCTGCGGGTGACGATGCGCACACCGGCTGCGGTGTACTCACCCAGCAGGGATTCCTTCTCCGTGCAGTTCTCGTTGAGATAGTGGCGGATCAGCGGGCGGACACCCTTGGCCGCCAGCGCCATACCCTCCTCCGCCGTCAGATCGAAGTAGCTGTACGGCAGGTAGATCTCGGCGCCGTCCTCGCCCAGCTGTCCCTCGCCGGTGACGTTGAACAGCAGGAACAGGCGCTTGCTGTCCTCCGTCTGGGGATTCCGGTCGCACAGCAGCTTCAGATCAGTGCCCACCAGCGTGGGAACGCTGACCGCCTTTGTGGGAGCGGTGTCCACGGTGTCGGTGTCCACGGTGGTGGAGATGTCGCCGTTGCGCCCGTACAGGCAGGTATAGCCGATGACGTTCTTGCCCTCATCCAGCCACTGGACGATGAGGGAGTTGTACGACTGGGATTCGGAGTAGTACACGGTCTTGCCGTCCAGTTTAATTTCCTCGGTATGCATCAGCGGCATCCGGATAGGCTTGTCAGGATCAACGGTGTGCAGTTTTGTACCCGGGCTGCTGAACTGCTCCGTGAACCGGTTGACGTCCTCGTTGATATTGTGGGAGGCAGGGTTCTCGCTGCCGCCCTCGCCGGTGAATTTGAAGTACACGGCGTTTTCCGGCGCATTGAGTGTGACGCACTGGTGCAGCAGGGACAGGTCAGTGAGCTTGGAGGCATCCACGCTGGTGGTGAAGTAGCCCAATTTCTCGTCGTAGGTCACAGTGATGCCGTTGTCGCTGAGCGTCTTCTGCTCCGCCGCACTCAGGAATTCGGCGGCGCTGGGGGCACGGGAGGGCGCGTTTTCATCGCCCAGGGAGTAGAATCCGGGCAGATAGTTCATGGGCTCCACCCGCACATACTCCACCAGATCGGAGGCGTTGTCCTTCTGCCAGATCAGCGTGATGACCTGATCGTCCCAGAACAGCGGCACGGGGAATTGCCCGCCGCTGCCGCCGGTGCAGTTGTTGCGCCACTCTCTGAGGGTATAGCCCTCCGGTGCGTCCACGGTCAGCTCACCGAGCAAGCCGTACTGACCGCTGCCGGCGTCGTTGAGGGTCTTGCCCTCCACCGTGCGCAGGAATACGGAGCCGTCCGCCGGCACCGTGGCCATCCAGTCTTGGTGGGTGTCGGTGGGATGGAGACGGGCTGCGGGTACCGCGGTGCCGTTGTCGGCGGGCAGGGAGAAGGAGATGTCCTCACAGGGCAGGATCTCCAGCTGGAAGGCGTATTTGGCCTCGGCACCGGCCACCGTGCCCTCGCTGTTGCTCATGGCGAGGATAATACGCCAGTCCTCGCCCTTTTTGTTCAGCGTCAGGACGCTGTTGTGGGCGTTCTGGCGGTTCACAGTGGCCAGATGCAGGCTGTTGTTGTGGTGATAGCCCCGATACAGCGTATTGTCCGCCAGGGACGTCCCACCGTAATCGCCGTACCAGTCGAAGCCGTAGGTCATGGGGAGCTGGTTATCAGAGTTGCCGAAGTAGTAGCGGAAGAACACGCCGTCGTCCAGCCCGCCCGTCTCGATGTTGCGGACGGCGTCCTCCCAGCGCTCCCGGCTGCCCATGTTCACCTCGATGGCAACGCGCCCCTTGCTCTCGTCCGCGGTGAAGCGGTAATCCCAGTCATCGCCGCAGCCCTCCGCCCACTCCTTCAGCTGCTCTGGGAAGACGAAATGGATGTCCTTGCCGATGACGGGGAACTTGAAGCCGCTGGCGTACAGGGACTGCAGCTCCGGCACCTCACTGTCGGGAGTCGTGGCGTCGGGGCTGGGCGTCCACGGCGGCGTGGGTACGCCCCACCACGGCCAGCTCTGCTGCATCTGATAGCCCTTCGGATGGATGACGAACATGCCGTCATGGTCGGCGGTGAAGCTGCATTGCCGCCAGCTGTGGCCGTCGTCATTGTGACCGTCGACACAGGAAAGGGGGTTGGCCTGTTTGACCAGCTCACTGGAGGCGTCCTCCGGGTCGGCGGGGCAGTACAGCTCGTAGGCTGTAACGTCGTTGCAGTCGAAGTATACGGAGAAAGCATACGTCTCGCCGTCGGGCAGCCGGTAGCGGGTGTTGCCCAGATAAACGGTGATCATAAAGGCGAAGGCCTGACCGTTTTCACCGTCCCGGTTGCCGTACTCGTAGCGGAACCACAGGAGGGCTTCGTTGTCCTCCGCGCCCCTGTTGGCATTCAGGACGTTCAGCTTTTGCAGCATATCCGACAGGGTAGCCGGGGACAGGGTCAGTTCTTTTTCGTTGTAGATGATGAGGGGCTTGTTGGCGTTAACGATCTGGGTCAGCACCTCCGGCGTGATGCCCACATTATAAATGCTGCCGACCTTGTCATAGCGCCAGTCCACGCCCAGCTCCAGCCTGTCGCGGCCGTCCATATTGCGCAGGCTCTTGATGACCATGTACTGCAGGGGATCGCCATTCCATGCGCGGCCCTCGCCCCAGCGGTCGTAGTCGCCGATGTTATCGCCGTAGCCGTCCGCGTCATCGCCGCTCTGCCCGCCGCCCACGGATACGGTGAAGGGGGAGAAGCTGTCCGTCTCGAACACGATGCCCTGGGGCTCGTAGCGCCCGATGATCTCGTTGCGGAAGTTGTAGTTGGCGTCAAAGTGTCTGACGAGGATGGTAGGCAGCTCGTCGGCACTCTTGCCCTGCACGTCGTTGGCATAGCTCATACCGAAGCAGTGGTAGGGGATGTACACGGTCTTGGTGCCGCCCTGATCGTTCAGAAGGTGCAGGTCGAAGAACTGGGTCATGCCGTTGCCAGTCTGGGGATAGCGGTCGCAGACCAGCTCCATGCCCTCTGCACCCACCAGAGCGGGGGCGTTGACCTCGCCGCGGGTATTGAGGTCATCCAGCTTATCCGCCGTTTCGACGCTGGTCAGCCGGGTGCGGTTCATGAAGTCGTCGTTCTGACCGTACACATAGCTCATGCCGATCAGGTTCTTGTCCGCGTCCCACCAGGCGACGGTCAGGCCGCGGTGGTTGCTGGAACCGGACAGGCAGACGTCAATGCCGGGCAGGTGAACCACCTGCGTCCGCACCAGCTCCAGCGACCGCTCGTTGACGCGGTTGCTGTCAACCACGGAGTACTTTTCGAAGCTCTCCAGAGAAGCCAGAATATCGGAAGCCTCGCTCTTTCCCATGATACGGGGGTCGCGGTTGCCGTCGTCATGATTGGCGGAGAAATACACCGCGTCCTCCGGCGGGGTGGGGGTGATGCGGGTGTCCAGCAGCGTGGACGCATCGGGCAGCTCCCAGCCGCTGTGGGACACATGGAAGCAGCCCGTTGTCTCGTCATAGGTGACGCCGATGCCGCTGCTGCTGAGCTGCGCCGTGTCCAGACCCAGAGAGGTCACGGGCGCGGCCGTGACACCGCCCTTGGAGATATAGCGGTAATACGGCATTTTGTCGTACTGGTATACCGCCAGATTCTGGAGAAGGCTTGTGTTGTCCGTATCGTTATACCATGTGACCTCGTACAGCTCATCAACGCCTCGGCCATTGGCGTTCGGCCATGTCCACACCCGGATGCCGGAATATGTCTCCTCGCCGTTGCCGCTGTTCAGGCGGACATAGCTCTTAAAGTGATACCCGTCGGGTGCCATATCGTCCCAGCGGATGCGGCCAAGCTCGATGGGGTCGCCGGAGGTGGGTATGCCGTTATCGGGGAACAGCTCGATCTTGCCGTCGCTGAAGCTGGCCTCCCAGTCGGTAACGCCGTCCATAAAGGTGAAGCCGCTTCTCAGCTTGTCGGCGGGGATGGGCTTGGCCACATCGTAGAAGGTGTTTACCACAAACTCCTCCCGCACCTCGACGGTCAGGATGACCAGCTCCTTGCGGAGAACGGTGCCACTGTCGTCGCCCCAGACGACGGCGATGAAATGCTTGTTGAAGGCATCCGTGGGCGCGATGGCCGCCTGACCATCGATCCGGTTCACCGTGCCCACCGGCACACTGCCGCCCAGCCAGCGGACGCCGTTATCCATGTTGAAATAGGACGCGTCTACATGATCGCTCTCGTTGATGACAGACGCGGGGCTGCCGTTGAAGCTGAAATCCTTCGCGCGGGTGTATTCGCCCTTGGCGGTCATTCTGATCTGCAGATTCAGCGAGTTGCTGTCCGCTGACATGTTGTAGAACGCGTCTGCCCAGTGGTTGCCCTTGTCGAACTGGGGCAGCAGCACCACGTGCAGCTCACCGGTGGCATTGTTATATGTGTAGGTGTAGTCCTCACCCTCCACCAGACCGGCAGGGAACACAAAATTCGGGTTCTCAGGTGCCTGAAAACCGCTGTCCCACAGCGCCTGACACGAGTTGGTGAAGCTGTTGCCGCCGGACGTTTCAAGATTACGCTCCGTGCGGAACAGCAGCTGTGTAAAATTGTAGATCGCACCGCTGTCATTATGTTTGCCGCCCATCGTTTTTTGCAGTGCAGCGCGAACGCCCTCGGGCAGATCATAGTACTGCTTAAGCATGGTTGGCGTGTCCGCTCCCTGAGGCGGCACCAATGTGCCTGTTCTGCCATCAACGCCGATTTTCCCCTCGTAAAACGCACGGGCGGACGATTTATCATCCGATGTGTAAGCGACCGTTTCCAAGCTCAGCATGTAGACTAACCACCAAATGTCACGCCGGTTATTATAGACAGATTCGACGGTATTTTGGTCAAGCGCCAGAAATGCCGATCGCATGGCGCAGGCCGCCGCGTATGCCAGCGTGCCCTCCGTCAGGTGCTCGAAGGGCGTGGCCTCCGCGCCGCAGTCCGTCCAGCCGTCCGCGCTGTCGGCGGACGTGCCCTCCGGCGCGGCGTACAGGTGCCATTCGCCCCGGCTCTTATCCGGGCCGTTCCATCCGAAGCGCCAGACGTAGCTCCCGTCGTTCCACGTGAACGGATGGGAACTGTCAAAGAAGCCTTCGGAGACCTCCTCCGCCGGGGCGGCGGCGTCCTCGCCCTCTGCCCACACCGCTGTGGGCAGCAGGCTCAGCGCCATGACCAGCGCCAGCAGAAGACTGATCACTTTCTTCATGCTTACTCCCTCTCTTTCCGTGTGCTGAAATGCACATATATATTGGTACATCGTCATCATAAACCAGACGAAATGCAAAAACAATTAGCTGGCTGCATAGTGTTTTGGCTTTATTTGTACGAATGAGCAAAAGCGAGGAGAAAAAGTCGGAGGAAATGACAGGGATTTTCTGCTTGCTATTGGCATGCTGGCGGGCTATAATGAACATAAGACTGGGTACAGTGGGCTTTGCTGCGCCCGCAGGGAGGGAGAAAGATGCAAAAGAGAGTTATAAGTGGGATACTGGCCTTGGCGCTGGTGCTGACGCTGACCTTGGCGCAGGCGGATGTCCGCGTGGAGGTGGACGGCATCGACGGCGGCAGCGCCTCCGTGACCGCATCGGAGGACGACAGCGCCGCCCTGCTGGAGGGGTATCTCTATCAGGTGAACGGGCTGGATGTGCCGGAGGTCGTCAAGGCGGAGAGCAGCGGGAACACCGCGTCCCGCCCGGCGACGTACGCCGTGGCACTGAATGATGTCACGAACAATATTTACCGCCGACTTGTTCCGGAGATAAAGAAGATCGCGGCGGGCGAGAGTGCATCCGCAACAATTGTGATCACGGATATGCCGATCACCTATACGCAGGAAGTCTTGGGACATATTACCATTATAGAGGGCGGTGCACTTTCCAAAGCAGCCAGTGCAAAGATAGACGAACTGTTTGGCGCTGATGTCAATCACGACGCGTTGCTGAGTAAGTTGCTGGCGAATATGCCCTATGAGCTGTACTGGTTCGATAAGACCAATGGAATGGCGATAAGCTACGGCATCGAAGCAGACGAAAATACTGTGACGATACCGTATATTGCGGTCGGATTCTGTGTGGCGGACGCCTACCGTGATACCACAAAGTATGCGGTAAACGAGAAAGGCGAGACGATTTTAGATGAGGCCAATAATCCTGTGCCTGACTATACGGCGGTAGACACCGCCAAGACCGGCGCAGCCACCGCAGCGGCGGCCAAAGCCGCTGAAGTGGTGGCGAAGAACCAGGGCAAGGGCGCCTACAGCAAGCTGGTGGCCTACGCGGATTACATCAAGAACGCCGTTTCCTATAACTACGCGGCGGCGGATAAGAACAACTACGGCGACCCGTGGCAGCTGATTTATGTGTTTGATGAGAACCCCGACACCAACGTGGTGTGCGAGGGTTATTCCAAGGCGTTCAAGTACCTGTGCGACCTGACGTGGACGGGCAGCGACCCGGAGGTGGCCTGCTATCTGCCCACGGGCACCATGAACGGCGGCACGGGCGCTGGCCTGCACATGTGGAACATCGTGTCCATCGGCGGTGCCAACTACCTGACGGACATCACCAACTGTGACAGCGGTACCATCGGCGCGCCGGATCAGCTGTTCCTCTGCGGCGCAGAGGGCAGCGTGGATGCGAGCTATGCGGCCGCTACGACCAATGGTACAGTGACGTATGTGTACGACCAGAACACGAAGGACATCTACGATCAGGAGCTTGTCCTGTCCGAAACCAAGTATTCGCCGCTGGCCTTCGACCTGAACCAGCTGATAGCGCTGGCGCGCTACGCGGCGGGCATCACCACGGACAAATCCGCCGCCATCGACGTGAACAAAGACGGCATCATCAGCGCCGCCGACCTGACGGCCATGGCGCAGAGCCTCGTCTCATAACTGGGATGAATCAATTGGCGTTTAGCGGTACATTTTGCGCCGCTGTTGACGCATTTGCGGCAGGTGTGGTTGACACAGCCGCCGCAATGGGATATGATGTGAGAAAGAAAGGGGGATGTGTGTGCGCAAGCTGATTTGCGCCATTCTGAGCGTGATACTGCTGCTGGGCACTGCGGCTACGGCGTGGGCAGAGGATACGGCCACGCTGACCATCACACCGGACAAGACCGAGGTGACGGCCAACGGCAGCGCTGTGCAGGTGAAATTCACCATAACGGTGACGCCGCCGGAGGGCAGGGAGCTGGGCGTGTTCAGCTTCCGGCTGAAGCCGTCCGGTGGCATGACGCTGCCGGGGAGCTTCAAGGAAAACGGCGAAGCGGTCATCACATACGCGGTCAACGACCTGCCATACGATGTGACCACCGGCAAGGGTGTGTTCCGGACGTATGAGTACACGCCGGGCAGCTGCTTCTTTGCCGCTGTCGGCTCCACGGAGGGCAACCGCATGACGGCCAGCGCGGAGATCCTGACCATCACCGCTACGATCCCGGCGGGCAGCACCGGAACCTTCACGCTGGACGCGGAATTTGTGGCTGCGCCTGACGGCTCCGGCGCGACCTATACGCCCAAGGTGGACAGCACGCCGGTGACGGTGAAGGGAACCGGCGGCACGGGTACCTCCGGCAGCTCCGGCGACACGGAGAAGCCGGAAACCGGCGGCACCGCATCCGGCGAAACGCCGGATGTGACCGACAAGCCGGACGTGCCGCAGGGGAATTTGCCTGCGGCGGCAGACGACCCGCAGCCGGTCATCAGCCCGGCGCCCGGCGCGGCTGACGCGCCTGTGCCGGATACGGCACAGACGGGCGGCGCCGGTACGAGGATCGCGGCCATCGTGCTGGGCGTGCTGGCGGCAGCGGGCGCTGTGTGCCAGCTGGTCATACCCGGCGGGCTGGGACGGCTGTTCCGCAGGGACGGCCGCAGCAAATGAGTGTCTATGATAGTACACATAGGAGAGTAAGGAGGAGTTGCATGAAAAAAGTACTGTCACTGGTTTTGTCGCTGGTGATGCTGCTGAGCCTGGTGGTGCCCGTTTCCGCAGAGGACACCATATTCGAAGGCAACGGCACGCTGAAAGACAAGACCGCCGCCTTTACCATAGAGGCGGACAAGACGACCCTCTATGGCGGGGGAGAGCAGATCGTCAAGTTCCGCATCTATGCGGAGAGCGTGGACGGCGTGCCCATCCGGGCGTTCCAGTTCACGCTGGTGCCGTCGGCAAACCTGACGCTGGCTGACAAAACAATGGCGGAGGACGAGACGTTCTATTATGCGTGCCAGAGTAGGCTAAGCACAAATGGCAACCCGGGCGGCATGTACAGCCAGATCGAGTACACACCCAGCAGCCGCTATTTCGGCGCTGCGGGCACGGATGAGGGCAAAGGCATTACCAAAAAGACCGAGATCATGACCATCATGGGCAAGGTCAACGGCATGGGAGACCACACGCTGTCCATGTCCGGCGTGGTGGCCGGCAACGGCGACGCACCGAACAGTGTGACCCAGAGTTTCACTAGCACGGTGGTGGGCGCCACGGTGACGGTGAAGCCCGAGAACGAGCGGCCGCAGCCGAACCTGTCTCTGGCGCTGAGCGCGAGAAAGGTCAACGTGGGCGACACGTTCACCGCCACACTGTCCAATAAGAAAATGAGCATCATCAGCTTTATCTCGCAGATACGATTCAATAAGGACGTTCTGGAGGTCGTGAGCATCACCGAGAGCGAGGGCTATACGAACCTTGCCAGCGGTGCAAAGACAGCGGTAATAACCACTGTTGCTGATGCCAACGATAGGGGTGTGGTGGGCATAAGCGTCGCTAAAACCGAGGAAACCACATATCCGGTGAAGGACATCGTGACGGTGACGTTCAAAGCCAAGGCCGCCGGTGAAGGTTGGTTTAAGGTAGACGAAAGCACGGACGGCAAAGACGGCACGAATGGATACCTCAGCGATGCTATCGTCAAGAGTGTCGTCATCGAGAAGCCCGCGTATGTGTTGGGAGATGTGAATGAAGACGGGAAGGTCAATATGACCGATGTGAACAGGTTGTTTCGGTATACGACGAGAAAAGAAATCTCCTTGACTGAGGCACAGTTGGCAGCTGCGGATGTTACGGGAGATGGGAAAGTGAATATTACAGATGTCAATCGGTTATTTAAATTTGTGACAAAGCAAATTACAACACTTTGAGAGGATGATTCGGATGAAGAGAATTGTTTCAACTATACTTGCCCTTGCGATGTTGTGCTCTATGTGCTTTACAACTGCTTTTGCAGCAGAAAAAGTGTCATTGAAAGCAACAGCATCAAAGACAACCGTGCAGGCTGGGGAAAATATAACCTTTACAATCTCCTTGGAGGGTACTACCCAAAAGAGGGCGATGGCTGTTGGTTTCAACATTGAAGTGCCTGATGACTTCGAGTATGTGTCTCATACGATTGCAGATGGACTTCCGGAGAATGCAACGTATACGAGTAAGACGGGTACATTTGGGTTTTATGCAGGTACGAAAAGTGCACCCTTCAAACTGCTGGAGGTTACTTTTAAGGTCAAGGATACAGCCTCTTTTGGAAAAAGGATCATTACATTTAAGAATGATGACGATTTGGCAATCAGTGATGAAGACGATGAGTCTTTTGATGTTAGTCTTGGTAAGCAGGAGATTGTCATCCTCAAAGCGCCCCTGACTACTGTCTCCGCTACCGTGAAAGCGCCTGTAAAGGGGACGGATCTGGCTACTACTGGTACGACCGGTAATACGGACGCTTATACTGTTACCAAGGTCGAGTGGTTCAAGGGCACGTCTGCAACCGGCACCGCGGTGACTGGCAAGGCTGCGGCGAAGCAGATTTACACGGCAAAGCTGACTGTGACTGCCAAAGATGCTGAGAATTTTGCGGAATCTCTGAACAATAAAAAGACGGCTGACGGCTACACGATTATCCGCGTCAGTGACACTGTCCTGACAATGACCAAGACATTCCCCGCCACAGCCGAGAAGACCCTGACCGGCATTACCATTAAGACCTGCCCGTATACGACTTATACCGCGGGTGAGCAGTTCAACAAGGCGGGAATGGTGATCACTGCTGCGTACGATGATGGTAGCACTAAAGATGTGCAGCCCACCTACTTCCAGTTTACCCCGGTTGATTCCCTGACTGTAAATGACAAAGAGGTCACGATCACCTATACCGAGGGTAATGTCACCAAAATAGCCAAGCAAAAAATTACCGTGAATCCCAAGGCTCTGACTGCCAATATGGTACAGAGTATCGCTTCCCAGCCCTACACCGGCAGCGCCATCGAGCCGACTGTTACTGTGAATGTCGGGAAGAAGACCCTGACCGCTGGAACCGATTACACGGTGACCTATAAAGACAATACCAATGTGGGTACAGCCACCGCGACCGTGACCGGTACGGGCAACTACACGGGGTCTGTTGAGACAAAGTTCAACATCACCGCTAAAGCTCTGACCGCCAGCATGGTACAGGATATCGCTGCCCAGACTTATACCGGCAGCCCCATTGTTCCGAAACTGACAGTGAAAGATGGCGAGACTGCGCTGTCCAAAGACACGGACTACACAGTGAAGTACCGGAATAACCTTAATGCTGGCACAGCCACCGTGACCTTGACCGGTAAGGGCAACTATGCGGGTTCTGTTGAGATCAAGTTCAACATCACCGCCAAGGCTCTGACCGCCAGCATGGTACGGGATATCGCTGCCCAGACTTATACCGGCAGCCCCATTGTTCCGAAACTGACAGTGAAAGATGGCGAGACTGCGCTGTCCAAAGACACGGACTATACAGTGAAGTACCAGAATAACCTTAATGCTGGCACAGCCACCGTGACCTTGACCGGTAAGGGCAATTACTCCGACTCCGTGAGCAAGACCTTTACCATTGAGCAGAAAGATGTGACTGCCCAACGCGATGCGACCGACATTCAGGTCGTGGTGGACAAGGGCACCTTTGATGCACCGACTTTCGGTGATGTGACGGGAACGCTGACTTACAGCTATGATGGCGCGACCAGTTATGACGCTATCGTGGAAAAGCTGAAGACGCTGCAGCTGGGTGCCACGGGTGACATCGGATACACCTATACCGCAGACGGCAACTACACCGGTATCATCACCGGTAAGCTGCATTTTACGGTTGTAAATCTGCCTGCCGCAACGATCGCAACTGCACCCGCCGCCAAGACCGGCCTGACCTTCAATGGCACGGAGCAGGTGCTGGTCAATGCCGGCAGCGGCATCACCGGCGGCACGCTGCAGTATAAGCTGGATGGCGGTTCTTACAATGCGGAACTGCCCAAGGCCACCAACGCCGGCAGCTACACCGTATACTACAAGGTCAAGGGCAACAACACCACTCACAGCGACTCCTCCGAGCAGAGCTTTACTGTGACCATTGCACCCAAGACGGTTACCGCCGCTGTGAGTGTTGAACCGACTTCCTACACTTACACGGGCGAGGCTATTGTGCCGACGACTGTGACAGTGAAGGATGGTACGACTGTCATTCCTGCCAGTGAGTACACTGTGACGTATGGCAACAATACTAATGCAGGTAAGGCAACTGTGACGGTGAAGGATCAGGATGGCGGCAACTACGTTGTCAGCGGCACCGCTACCTTTACCATCACCAAGGCGGAGCTTTCCGGTGTGACCGTGTCTCTGAAAGGCTGGACGTACGGCGATACCGCCAAGACACCCACCGTCTCCGGCAATCTGGGCGGCGGCAATGTCACATACCAGTACAAAGCCGATAACGCCAGCACCTACACCAGCACGGTTCCCACCAATGCGGGTGCCTACACAGTGAAGGTGACCGTGACGGAGAGCGCGAACTACAAGGCGGCAACAGCAACCGGATCCTTCACTATTGCACCCAAGACCGTCACCAATGCAGCAGTCACGCTTTCCCAGACCAGCTATGCCTATACTGGCAGAGCGTTCCAGCCCTCTGTGACAGTGAAGGACGGTACGACTGTCATTCCTGCCAGTGAGTATACCGTGGTGTACACCGACAACATCAATGTGGGCACGGCCACCGTGACCGTGAGTGACAGAGCCGGTGGTAACTACGTTGTCAGCGGCACCGCGACCTTCACCATCACCAAGGCGGCACTTTCTGGTGTGTCCGTGTCTTTGGGCGGCTGGACGTACGGCGATACAGCCAAGACACCCACTGTCTCCGGCAATCTGGGCAATGCCAATGTGACCTACCAGTATAAGGCTGCCGATGCAGCTGATGAGACCTATACTAACGTCGTTCCCACCAATGCGGGCACCTACACAGTGAAGGCGACCGTGGCGGAGAGTGCGAACTATGCTGCTGCAACGGCAACTCGCAACTTCACCATCGTGCCCAAGGCCATCAGCAAGGCGACCGTGGAGAATATCGGCGAGCAAGAATTTACTGGTCGCACCATCACGCCGACCGTCACCGTAAAGGACGGTACAGTTGTGCTGACGGATGCGGATTATAGCGTGGCATACGCCAACAACATTGATGCCGGTACCGCAAACGTGACCATCACCGGCAAGGGCAACTATACCGGCAGCACGAGTGTGAAATTCACTATCGCCCAGGCTGCTGCGCCTGTAGTGGTGGATGACAGCGGCGCGACAGTGACTGCTCCTGATACAACGAAGGAAAATGTGGCAGGAAAGTTGAACGAAACCGGCAAGACCAAGTACAACAAGGACAGCAAGGGCGAAGTAACCACTGATAAGGAGATTATTCTCGGTAATGTGAAAAAGGCTATGGGTGTCACTGGTACCAATAGCACGATGATCACGGCTCAAGTGACCACCAGCGGCAGTGCGACCAAGGCGATGACAGTGTTGCCCTATGCTCAGGGTGCTGACAGCCGCAAGAATTTTACAGTAAAGAAGCTGAATGCCGACGGTACGATCGAAACGATCGACAGTAGAAACGTTGTAAAGATGGCAGCCGGCCTGAAGCTGGAACTGGAGGATGGTGCCATATATGCCATCAGCTGGAGAACGCCCAGCAGCTCCGGCTCCGGCAGTTCCTACACCTCCGGGCAGTCCTTCACCACCGATCTGCCCGCCGACAGCATCAACAGGGTGACTGTTAATGGCAAGAAGCTGAACAGCAAGTACTACACCGTCAGCAGCAATGGCAGCGGCAGCATCGTGACGCTGACCGATGCGTATCTGGCCACCCTGAAGGCTGGCAAGTACACGGTGAAGATCGAGAACAAGACCCATGTGAGCACGGGTACATTCACTATCAAGGCGGATGGCACCCTGTCCTCCCCCAGGACGTCGGACGCCGGTATCGCGCTGTACGCGATGTTGGCCGTCAGCTCCCTGATGGGCACCGCTGTGGTCAGCAAGAAGCGCCGCAAGGCATAAAGCAATAACGCACAATACCAAACCTTGAGCAGAGGGACGGTTCGGGTCAGTCCCGAACCGTCCCTTTTTTGACAATTTCCAGATTCTGCCTGATTTTCGCCCCGTGGGGCGCTGAACGGCAGAGCGACTGACTTCACACGGGCAATCGAAAATATCCGTAACACAAGTAAAAAAGAGCAAAGAGCGGCATAGCCGTTAAGCTACACCGTTCCTTGCTTCCACGTTTTCCTAAATCACCGCCGTATCCCAAGCGGTGATTTTTTCAGCCTCTGCCCGCCGCGAAGTCCCCTCACTCCTGCGGCGTTAGCTCTCCGGTCTCCGTGTTGATGACGTAGCCGCGGATGGTCACGTCGGCGGGCATAAGCGGGTGGTTCCGCAGCAGCTCCACCGTCTCCGCCACGGACTTCTCCACGCAGTCGAACCCTCGCAGCCACGCCTCGAAATCGACGCCGCAGTAGCGCATCATGTCAATGTGGTCTTGGGAGATCCCCCGCTGGATGAGGTGGCGGATCATCATATCGGCGTTGATATGCGCCACGCCGCAGTCGTTGTGCCCGATGACCATGACCTCCTCCACGCCCAGCTCCACGATACCCACCAGCAGGCTCCGCACCGCGCTGTCAAAGGGCCCGGTGATCATGCCGCCGGCGTTCTTGATAAGCTTCACATCGCCGTTGCGTATGCCCAACGCCGCCGGCAGCAACTCCACCAGCCGCGTGTCCATGCAGGTGAGAATGGCGATCTTCTTGTCGGGGTACCTGCTGGTCTGGAACTTTTCATAACCCTTGGCGCGGACAAACTCGCGGTTATATGCCAGCATTTCTTCGATCATGGCGGTTCTCCTTTTCGCGTTTTCTCTATCATACCGGATTTCCCTCCCCCACGCAACCGGAATCTTCCGCCATAGCCTCCCTCCACCCAAAAATCCCGTGTGACGCCGTCACACGGGATTTTTCTTTCACACCAGCTCCCGCGGCAGCCACCGTTTGCGCCACAGGAAGAATAAAAACAGTGAACCGCGGAAGCACAGCTCGATGCACATGGCGATCCACGCTCCCCGCAGCCCCCAGTGGGGCACCAACAGCAGCGTCAGCGTGATACGCACGCCCCACATACTGACAAAGTTCAGCACGGAGCTGAGCAGTGAGCTGCCCGCCCCCTGAAAAACACCGGCCGTCACAATAGACGCGCCGAACAGCGGCTCGGAAAACACAACGATCCGCAGCACCTGCGTGCCCAGCAGCACCACCTGCCGGTCGGGACTCAGCATCCCGATGATCCACGGGGCCAGCGCGTACATCAGCGCGGAGGCCACCAGCATCACGCCCATGCCCAGCAGCACCGTCACCCAGCCCAGCCGCGTCACCAGATCCTTCCGCTTGGCACCGACGCTCTGCCCGATCAGCGTAACGGCGGCACTCTGCACGCCGTATCCGGGCATATAGCACAACGCCTCCGCCGTCACCGCAAAGGAGTTGGCGGCGATGGCGACGGTGCCCAGCGGCGCGATGATCCGCGTTGTCACCACCTGCGCGCTGGACATGACCGCCTGCTCAATGGCGACCGGTGCGCCCAGCCGGACGGCACGCCGCAGCTGCACCGGCACGAACCGCAGCCTCTCCCCCTTCCGCAGCCCCAGCATGGGGGAGCGCAGCAGGCAGATGCACAAAATGATCGCCACCACCGTCTCCGACAACGCTGTGCCCAACGCCGCGCCGGTCACGCCCAGATTCGCCCCCGGCAGCGTAAACGCGCCCAGCTGCCGCGTGGGGAAGATCAGCAGGGAGTTGAACACCACGTCCAGCCCGCACATGAGCACCAGCAGTATGCTGGGCGTCCGCATATTTCCGCCCGCCTGCAGCAGACCCACCGCCAGCCGGTTCAGCTGCACAAAGGGCAGCGACAGTGCGAAGATCAGGAAATACGAGGACGCGCCCGGACAGATAGAGCTGTCCGCGTGGAGCCAGTGGGGAAGCCCACTGGCGATGGCACCGCCCACGGCGGCAATAAGCAGCCCGAAGGCGAACCCGGCGCACAGCCCCTGCTTCACCAGATTCCGCGCGTCCTTTTCCTCGCCTGCGCCGATGCGCTGCGCCACCATGACGGAAAATCCCACCACCAACGCTCTGCACAGTCCGCCGAACAGCCACGTGCTGGAGGCCACCAGTCCAATGGCAGCGGAGGCGTCCCGCCCCAACTGTCCCACCATGGCGGCGTCGATGTACTGCATGACGATCGACGAAATTTGCGCCAAGATTGCGGGGAAGCTCAGCTGTAATGTCAGCGCGGTCTGCTGCCGCAGAGCCAGCGGACGCCCCTCGCGCAATTCAAGAAGAAGATCCTGCTTCGCCATGTGCTTTCTCCCTTTACCATGTGTTTGCTCCCCCTATTATACAGACCCCGCCCCACAGGGTCAAGCGGGATGTTTCCCAGGCTATCCAAAGTCTTGTGTGGGATTTTTATTTTCAAGCCCAATTTCGACCGATCCCGTCAAGATTTATGCGCAAAATTGTTTGCAGGCTCCGG
>ULRQ01034237.1_pt1 | contig 17112 bp, 8 predicted proteins | sample 1955491 | NCBI WGS metagenome assembly ULRQ01 (sample SAMEA4835684, study PRJEB28245) | human gut metagenome | biome: gut microbiome; material: fecal sample | place: Denmark | collected 2008 | reverse complement strand
ATGATAACCCAACCGCAATGATAGTCTCCGGGTAAACCGTGAGTGCCATCGGTCAGTTTCTTTGAATCATTTTTATTTAGTTTAGGGGTTGCGGAAGGATGCATTCCCAGAAACAAACTTTTCTTTATGTCGGAAGCAAGTATATATTGTTCCCATTCCTTTATATAATAGTCAATCTCATAAGCTGACTCATTATAATATTCCATTCCGGCAAATGCTTGATGCTCTTTGAGCTGGGTGACCCATTTACGAGCTTGGGGAAGCGGTTGAATATCCTTTCCATTCCGCTTGGCATATCCGTAAGCGTCGAAACTGTGGTCACGTGCTAATTCCATGCGCGTGAAAGACAAGGCGGTCTGGAGCTCGTGCAGCTTTTTGCGCTCTTTCCCTTTTGCTTCGGATACAAAATCTCCCATTTCATCATAGAATTTGATAAACTTCTCCGGATAGAGGAATCCTTTTTCCGATTCTCTGATACCGGCGTAAAGTCCGAGCCGCTTTCCAGATTGGGCGTTGTTTTCTAGCTCTGTGTAGTAATCGTACAGCCATTTTTTGGATACCGGGTATTCCTGATTGAAATAGCTTTTAATTAACTCATCAACCGGAAGTTCCGGGTTGATAAGAAGGGCTGATAATACAAAAGTCCTCATTTCATCGAAAGAAGAATAGCTGTAGCCGCTTCCGTTGAAAAATATGCCGCTGGCTCCGTGTTGTTTGAAAAGTTGGAGTCTTTGCTGGGCTATCTTTAATATGGGGAAAGGAGTGAGGTAGTCGTCGAAGTTGTTGATATAGTCCCATATATAGATGTTGTTCGTTACTTTCTTCCAGTTGTCGAGTTGTTCCGCAAATTTCTTGTCTTGCTCGTCCTTGCCGTCTGTCCGGCGGAGCGGGTAGTCGATAGCGCTGACAATTACCCCGACGTTAGGCGGGAGCTGCTTGTTTGTGACTTGTTGCGTAGTCAGGTAGGAAGTCGTAAAGAACGTGTGTTTGGGAAAACGCTGCGACAGGCGGAGGATCAGTTCCGTAACGGTGGGAGTTGCGTTCTTCTCTGTATTTCCCAATGCGGTACAGGTGGCACACGTACAGGCGTACGGAGTATCATCCGGTGCGATTACAAAACGGAAATTCCCCTTTTCACCGAAGTTATCTACGATGTAACTTTCTATCTGGCGATACATATCCTCGGAAGAAAAACACAGTTGTGAGTCATCTGTCTTCCCGTGAATGGTGGCATATACTTTCTCTGCATCTTTTCCCAAGACTTTTCGCAGGTTGTGTCCCCATATTCCCCAGCTGTCGTCAAAGTTGTCCAGGCCGATAACGCCTGTATGATCGGCGTTCAGGCCGTATGGAGAATAAATACTTTGATAGTCAAATGCAAAAGCTCCGCAAGTATCGTTGAGATTGATAAGGGCGGGAGGAAGATCCGAACCGTCTATACGCGGGTCTTCTTTGCTGATCTTCTTTATCAGTTGGTATTGCAGCCATAACATTTGTTTGTCGTCACTTGCGGTCAGTCTGATATCAGAGCCTTTGCAGGCTACTTTGAATCCTCTCTGCAATGTTGGGTCTATCTGTATGATGATGCGCCACATGTCCATTTCGGAAACGCCAAAAGCTACTATTTCATCGTCGTTTGCACGCTTCTTGAGATGTTCGTACAGGTATTTCGCCCACCGGGTGTCTCTGTCGGTCGGATCCTCACCAATGGTGACGAGATACCCTTCTTTAGATGGGAACATCTCCGTGCGTGCCTGCATACGGCAGCCGGATAAAAGGCAGCAAATACATATCATTCCTGCCAATACAGGGCCAAGCGTATCAGAATGAAATATAAACTTGTGCATAAATGTTATATAAGTTTTTATAGCGTGTCGATATGGATTCTATCTGGTTGGACGGACTTGTCCCTCGCACCGTATTGGTTTGGTTATAATAGGTGTTCCAGGTACCCATCAAGCCTATGGTAATGTTAGGACTGACCATATACTGGCCTCCCAATCCCACCATGGTATTGGTGTGGGAGAAAGAGCCGGGTAGTGCATAGTCCAGTACGGCCGTTTCCGGTGCCGATCCGATGCTTGCCATAGCGTTGATATTCGTCTTTCCGTCATTAGCCGGGAAGTATTTGGCGCCAATCTGAGCATTGTAATAGAAGTTGGAGTTGAAGAAATGCATGTCCAGCTTCGTGTTGAGGCGAACGACTTCGATGGTTTTGGCTAATTCTCCGCCTACAGTGAGCAGATTGGTCTTTGATTCATTCCAACCGGTAAATAGATAACCGTTATCTCCGGTGCCCCCTGCAAAGAATTCATCGTTCCATTCATAACGCTTTGTGTAAGCGGCTACGCGTCTATAGCCTACGTGTGCGCCTATTTCCCAATCATTCTTGAGATAATGCCGAACGGCAACATCGGCGGTAATGTCCGGGAAGTATTTGGTCGCAAAGGCTGCATTGGCCGTGAGGCTCCACTTCGGTGAGAAGTGATGCGTCCACTCACCTTGTACCTGAATGCCAACCCCTCCTGGTGTCTGTTCTTCAGCCTCCATGCTGTCGCTTGCCGAGCCACTTCGCCCTGCATAGTTGAGGCGTCCTGTGTAGCTGTTCTTCTGGCCTTTTCGGGTATATTCGGCTGTTGCAACAGAGGTAATGATATCTTCTTCTCCGTAGCGTGCACGGAGATAGGTCAAAGCAATCTCATTCTTGAGCATCATGCTTCTAAGGCCCGATAAATGTCGTTGGAAAGAGCGATATTCCATGATGGATGGCTCGTAGTACTTTTGGTAATAATAGGCTGAATCCGCTTGACGGTTGGCTTCATATACCACTCCCTTAGTGTACTTCAATGATTTGTTCTGACTGTCATAAAGCAAAGCTGTATCAAGAACAGCGAGAGCCTTTTCCGGTTCTTTGGCCTTTGTCAGTTGCAGGGCACGGTATTCACTGCTCTGTGAGAATGCGCCTATAATCTCTTTGTTGCTCGGGTATTTGTTGAGTATCGGCTTCAGGAATTCCAAAGAAGCTTCGTATCTCTTGTCACGTTCAAGCACGGTAGCTCTTTTAGCCTGATAGAATGGTTCTTCAGGATAATAATTGATTCCTTGTACTGTATATTTCTCGAATTCATCGTATTTTCCGAGTAAACCGGACGAATTGATGGCATACCGTAATCCGAGATCGCTTGATGGATTCAGGCTAATTAGCTTAACAGATTCCTCGTATGCTTTCTTCGTAGCTCCGGCTTCCATACATTTCTTGATGTACGGCACTGCTAGTTCCTCGTATCCGATAACATAGAAAATGCGCATATCCTCATCACTCTGCTCGATGGCAGATAGATACAGTTGCAAAGCCTCTTCGGTTTTATCCATTTTATCGAGAATAAATGCCCTTTTCAACGTGCCGTTTTCGTAATCAGGGAAGTGAAGAGTGATGGTGTCCAATGTTGCAAGTGCTTCATTGTAACGTTTCATATTGATATAGCAACTCAAGGCTTTTTCCCATGCGGCACCGTTCACTTCATTGTCGTCTACATGTTTTTGAGAAACGAACAATACGTGCGGCAATGCTTCTGCGTACAGACCAAGTTCCATCAGTTTTTCAGCTTTCTTCATGTGTTGTGCGCTCATGGCAAGCGTAATATCATAATCATCAGGATACATCTCATACATCTTTTTCAGCGTTGAATAGGCAAGATCATCCTCATTCATCTGGCGATAAAGCATATATTCTTTATAAAGAATTCCTTTATCATTGTTGCCATATTGTTTTTTAGCTTCTCTGATATAGAAGAGTGCGTCATCGGTATATCCCCGGGTGACGGAAGTGTTCAGCAGGTAGTCTAATGCTTCCTTGTTCTTATTACCTCCTTCGTAGGCCATGCCATATAATACATAAGGATCCCGCTGCTTCTCTGCTCGGGCAGCCTCCATTAACAGGTCGTTATACATACGCCGTATGGCAGGGCTGTTGTTTCTTCGCATTTGCTCGCGTATAAACACCAGAGCTTCCGGATAACGTGCCAATTCACTAAGGATACTCGCCCTTTTGACGATAAGCGCACCGCTTCCCGGTATGGCAGCCAAACCGTTGGATGACCAGCCTAGAGCAGCTTCCCGGTTTCCTTCCTGTAAATGCAGGTTAATGATGTCCAGATAATATTCTTCGTTTTGAGGAGATACTTTGATGAGCTCCGTCAACTTTTCGATAGCCTCTTTTCGGTTACCGCCTTTTTTCATTTGCTGGTAGCCTACCTCCATGCTGTAGATATAATCCTTCCTTAGAATCGTATCGTTCGGGTAAATCTGATTGATTCGTTTCAACAGACGGTCTGCTTCCACATCGTTGTTCTGCTTGCGGTACAGTTCAATCTTTCTTCGCCATAAACCTCTCCAATACGGATTCACTTCCAGCAACTCATTAACGTAACAAATAGCACTGGAGTAATTTTCGGTGATATCTTCTACGTCTACCAGCAGATGTTTGGCATTGACGTTGTTGTAATTGTCATCTATCGCTTTGACAAGATGATAACGCGACTGATCATAGTTCTTTTCGTGGAACCAGTATTTTCCCATGAGCCATTCAAGGTCAGAAACATTCGGGTATTTCTGAAGGCCCTCCTCCAACAGCTCTTTCCCTGCTTCCCATTCCTCGTTCGCAAAATGCTCCTGTACAATCTGGGCATATTGCTCCGGTGTCTGGAATCCGTTGTCGGTCCCGGAGGAAGAGGTTATCAGTAAAAACAGACAACCTAATATGGTGATCTTATGGAGAAATTCTCTGTTCATTCTATCTTGTCTTTAATCTTTCTTTCTTGTTTAAATCGTAGCAGGTTCGGGCTTCATTGCCGTTATATCAGTACCGTCTGCACTTTCTTCTTTCTGCTTGAATCCCTTACGTTCCATGTTTTTCCACTTGAAGTCTCTATTGGTCAGATAACTGAGGTATCCTCTCAATGAACAGAAAGTGATGATGGGATGATAGAAGATAGGCTCTAATATGGACGCAATGATAATCCACAGATATTCATATCCTCTTTTATATAGCATCCCGACATAGTAGTCGTAGGTAATAACAACGATGGAAAGGAACTGGCAGAACGTATAGATCGTCAGGTAAATCATCCATGCCGTGTTCCAGTTGACTGCTCCTGTAAAGGCCAGATAGATAAATACTATCAAACCGACGAGCTCGATGATCGGCGCCAGAAACTCAAAAACGAACATATAAGGCAGAGTTAACAGTCCCATCTGTTTATACGTCTTTTTGAAAATCATCTTACGATGGATATTAAGTGTCTGGAACAATCCCCGTGCCCAACGGGTACGTTGCCGGTAAAGCATTGCCAGGTTGGGAGGTCCTTCCGTCCAACAACAAGTATCAGGAATCTGTACGATCTTATAAGGACGGGAGAAGTCGCACATATATCCTACCATGCGGGTGATGAGGTCCATGTCTTCGGCAAAAGAGGGAGCATCGTATCCTCCGGCTGCAATCGCTACCGAACGATCGAAAAGACCGAATCCACCGGAAACATTCGGCATACCATTGATAGCGGACCATCCCATCTTACCAATCAGATAAGAGCGCATATATTCCAGATTCTGGAAAAGTGGAATCGGTGTACGGGGAGTTCTAACGTCTATGATTTGTCCGTCTTTCACGACGCATCCGTTAGCCATCAACATCGTTCCGCTGACTGCAATTACTTGTTTTTCTGAAGATATAATGGGCGAGATACAACGATAAAGAGCATACTTTTCCAAAATGCAATCCACATCCGTGCAGATAAAATAAGGATGAGAAGCAACGTTGATACCCGCATTGGATGCATCCGCTTTAGTTCCTCCATTTTCTTTGTCTACAACGATGAGTCGGCTGTATTTCGGGTTGGAGGATTTGAGGAGTCTTCGGAACGGTCTGGTTTTGATTCGCTCGATATAAGCATAGGGCACTTCTACCAGTTCATAATATTCGGTCATCTTTTCCAATGTACTGTCCGTACTTCCATCATTTACAATAACCACCTCGAAAAGCGGATATTCCAATGCAAGCATGGAGTTCACATTATCAATGATTGTCTTTTCTTCATTGAAGGCAGGAGCAATTACCGAAATGCCCGGTGTATAGGGGGATTCCTTGATTGTTTTCCGCATATAGCTTTCCACATAGTAATCCTTTCTCCGTTTTAGAGAAATGAAAGAGAGGAAGGCGAATGTGACGAAGAATATCGCCAGCATGCTCGTATAAAAGAATACGAAATAATTGAAGAATGTAAATATTATATCTCTCATGTTCTCTAGTTTTACTGGTTGATTAACGGATGCTTGGTGTGGGCAAACAATATAGCTGTGTGGGAATCTGCTTTTCTTTCCAATTGATCGAATGTTTTCCTTCCCATTGCACTATACTCATAGAGGGCTTTGAGTATGACTCTCTTGGTTCCCCAGTTATCTGCTTCATCATAAGCATTGTAAAGAAATCCTAAAGCCTTATCGGTCTTTAGATCCGCAATAGCCGAAATGATTTGTCGTTTGACTTCTTCCGGTTGTACATTATACATTTCAATCAGCTTAGGTTCAACCTCTTTGTATTTTAGTTTACCTAAAGTCTTGATCGCTTCACCTCGTATTTCCACAGAACGAGCATTGAGTTGCTTCGCGAGAATTGGGGCACTTTCGGTTTCATTATATAGCCGGATTTCGTTGATAAAGAATATCTTAACGTTTTCTTCAGCTGAAGTATTCACCCATTTAATAAAGGTGGGTGTGTTATATCCCACTTTCTTACGGTGCTCCAAGATAGCGTGTAACTCCATCATGTCCCATTGCCTTAACTTCATGCCGATGTCTTCGTCGAAGAAGCGGAACGGGTCACCCTGGCTTAACCACATATAAGTATAGCGTGCCGAGTTTCTTAGTTCTAGTTCACGATGATAGAGGAAACGCACCAATACCGCTTCAGAGGCATAGCCATTGATGGACTGAATAAGTTTCAGAGCTTGTATCTTTGATCTTTTGGAACCGAATTGAAGTTCGCGTTCAAGGAAACGTGTGATTTGGAATACGGTTTGAATCGTTTGATAGTTTAGTTCATTGATCTCATCTTCATGCACACTCTTGATTTCTGTTAATAGTTGAGTGATAATGCGTAACTCGTTAGGTTTCGGGCGCTTTTTCGTATCATATTCTAATCTGTCAGCTATCTCTTCTTCACTCAATGTGTTGGAATCTAGTGAGATAGATTTCATTTCTTCATAATACTTATCAAATGCTTTATTGTATTTCCGTTTCTCTTTTCGCCTTTTAAATATACCATATATAATATGGAATAGGAGAAATAAGTACGCAATAATACAAAACATTACAGCAATTGAGCATATTCTTATGATTAAAGGATAGCCAATAAACTTGTAATATATCCAATAGAAATAATATTCTATGTAATCTATACCATACAGTACTTGATCCATTTCCCTTGATATATTTATATATAGAACTTGTATATTCGGAATAAAAGCTCTATATTTGTTGTATTGAATGTTCTGTCTAATGCAAATATACGAAATAACTTGTATATATTATCCATTGTTCATGAACAGGCTTTTTGAGCCCTATTTTAGCTCTTGTGATTATTCTCGATGGAAAGGATTGAAATTACAAATAAAAGCAAGCAAAAAGCTATTAGGAGTTAAATATATTTTTGATAAGTTAACAAATGGAGCCTGAAAATAAGTGTGATAAGCCAGGTTCTCATGCGAAACAAAAACAAACAATAAATTTAAAAATTAAATTAAGATGAAAATTAAAAGTTTGGTGTATGTCCTTATGGGGACAATGTTGGTTACTACTTCCTGCTCTGATAATGAGTTGGAAAAAGGTAACGATGGTTCGGGAACTGTTGACCCGGTAAATGCTTCTGCACTTGTGAATGTATATTCCGATAAAAGTGGTTCTGAAGCGAGTCTGCTTGTGGGAGATGTATTAGTGAAAGATTCCCGTACTCTTACGTTGAATGTTCCTGCTGCTTGCGAGAAAGTGTATATGAAATACAATACAGTTTCGGGAACAGAAGCTACAAAAGAATTTGCTTTGTCTCCTGTTAGTCGTGGTGTAGATCAGAGTACTGGTTTCAATTTTGAAACAAACCGTCTGGCATCGGTAACTCTTGCGCTTCCTGAAGATGCAGTGCAGCCGACAAATGAAACGGACCAAGGCTATCTTTTCTATCATAACACAGGTGTGGTGATGTTCGAAGATGGTTGGCCTATTCAACTGGATTCATGGTATGATGAAGATTTCAACGATGTTGTATTCGAGTATGACTTGAAGGTGACTGAATGTCATAGTCAACAGATGATGGAGACTGTAGGAGGTAAAGAAGAATTGTTGTTGACTTTGGATGTTCGTGCTGTAGGTGGTATATACCCGACTGTGTTAGGTGTTGTACTGGATGGTTTGAAAAGCGAGTATGTTGATCGGATTACTGCAAGCCTTGTACTAAAAGGTGGTCAGGGAACAATGACAGACTTAGCTAAAGAGGAACTTTCTACAAAAAATATAGTGAAAGTTGAAAATAAAAATTGGAATTGGAGTAATGATACTCGCAAAGAACCGCGTTTCGCAATATTGACAGTGGATAAAGCACAAGGAACTGTTATTACACTGGATGGTTTAACTTCTTTGATGGATAATAATCAGGATATGTTTCAGGTAACACAAGGAAAAGTAAGAGAAGGACTACCTATGTTGCGTGCTGAAGTTAGACTGATTGGTAAAGAAGGATTAACTGGAGCTGAAAGAGATGCTCAGCTTGCAGCATTTAGAGAGTTGATTTTAGATACTAATAGACAGAATTTCTTTATTAAGGTGAACGGTGGTAAAGAAATACACATGAGGGGTTATGCACCGACTTCTGCTTACAAAGCAGAATATGAAGCATTGGTTGCGGGTGACACTACACTGGATGCAAATGTTTATTATTCAAATACCAAAGGTTCCACTTGGGGAGTTAAACTTCCGGTTGGCACACGTCATGCTTATGAACGTGTACCATTTAGAGAAGCATATCCTGATTTTACTAAATGGGTAGATAGTAAGGGTGCTTCAAACCAGAAATGGTATGAGAATTTTGTTGATGAAAAAACTATAAGATATTGGTAATGCAAATTATCAGTCAATACGTTATTTGAGATATTTTGTACAATTTGAACCCCTCTTTTTTCGAAAAGAGGGGTTTCTTTGTATTCGGAAGAATAATCTTTAAACTAATACCGTAATGACGAAGCGATTTTTTATAGGCTACAGTTTGATTACTTTTTTTCTCTTAAATAGTGTGGTGCTTTTGGCACAACACAAAGCTTCCTTTGTGCAGCAATGGAAAATAGAAGATGCATCCCATGCTTTGCAGATAATAGAACGTGCAGATACATTAGAATTGATAGTTCCGGACGGACTGACTATGTGGTATCGGCAACGATTGACGGGCGATTATGAAATAAGTTATCGTATTTGTATGGTGATGCAAGGTGGAAAGTATGACCGCTTGAGTGATCTGAACTGCTTCTGGGCTGCCAATGATCCTAAATACCCTGATGATCTTTTTGCTCGTAGTCAGTGGCGTGACGGCATCTTTAAAAACTATAACACATTAAACTTTTTCTACGTTGGATACGGAGGAAATGATAATTCAACGACCCGTTTCCGTCGATACAAAGGAGAATATTATGGAGTGGCAGATGACAAGGTGAAACCTTTATTGAAAGAATATACCGATGCCTCTCATTTACTCGTCCCCAATCAGTGGTATGAGATTCGGATTCGAGTGGAAAAGGGAATCACAACTTATTCTGTGAATGATGAAGAGTTGTTCCGCTATACCCTTGCGGGTAGTGAAGGTGACGGACACTTCGGTTTACGTCTTTTGCAGAATCACGTACTCTTTACAGATTTTAAAGCGACTATACTTTGACTTATATACTGAAAACCTAATAAGACTATATTTCCATGATGAAACAACCTTTTACTAAATTTGGAGTGACAACTCTGTTTTCTCTTTTGTGTTCAGCATTCTTTCATGCGCAAGTTGTAACAGATGAACGGATGTTTTCTTTTGAAGAACCGCAAATACCGGATTGTATCACCGCTACTCATTCCCGCCTGTCGGTATCTGATCTGCATTATAAAGATGGAAAACATTCGTTGGAATGGACATTTGAACCGGGTGGAATATTGGAACTCAAGAAAGACCTGAAGTTTGAGAAGAAAGATCCGACCGGCAAGGATTTATATCTTTCGGCTTTTATTGTGTGGGTTTATAATGAAGTTCCCCAAGATGCGACCATTGAGTTTCAGTTTCTGAAAGACGGCAAACGATGCACATCTTTCCCTTTTGGTATTAATTTCAGTGGTTGGCGTGCCGCATGGGTTTGCTATGAACGTGATATGCAAGGCACACCGGAAGAAGGCATGAATGAACTCCGGATTATTGCTCCAAATTCAAAAGGAAGCCTTTTCATCGATCATTTGATTACGGCTACTAAGGTTGATGCACGTCAACAGACGGCCGATCTGCAAGTTCCTTTTGTCAATGCCGGGACCACCAACCATTGGCTGGTTGTCTATCAACACTCGCTTTTGAAACCTGATATTGAATTGACTCCTGTAGACGATAAGCAAAGAGCAGAAATGCAACTGTTGGAAAAGCGTTTTCGTGATATGATCTACACGAAAGGGAAAACGGCAGATAAAGAAGTAGAAACCATCCGCAAGAAATATGATTTCTATCAGATAACTTACAAGAACGGCCAAGTATCGGGAGTACCTATCTACATGGTACGTGCTTCAGAAGCTTATGAACGGATCATACCGAACTGGGATAAAGATATGCTGACTAAAATGGGAGTGGAAATGCGTGCTTATTTCGACCTGATGAAAAGAATTGCCGTTGCATATAATAATGCGGCAAATCCGGTGATTCGGGAAGAAATGAAGAAGAAGTTCTTAGCAATGTACGATCACATAACCGATCAGGGGGTAGCTTATGGTAGTTGTTGGGGAAATATCCATCATTATGGCTATAGTGTTCGCGGTCTGTACCTGGCATATTTTCTGATGAAAGATGTGCTTAGGGAAACCGGGAAACTTCAGGAAGCCGAACGGACATTACGCTGGTATGCGATTACTAACGAAGTATACCCTAAACCGGAAGTCAATGGAATTGATATGGACTCTTTCAATACACAGACCACCGGACGCATTGCCAGCATTTTAATGATGGAAGATACACCGGAAAAACTACAATATCTCCGGTCTTTCTCCCGTTGGATTGATTTTGGTTGCCGTCCTGCATTGGGATTATCCGGTTCGTTTAAAGTAGACGGAGGTGCTTTCCATCATCGAAATAACTATCCGGCTTATGCTGTGGGCGGACTCGATGGAGCAACCAATATGATTTATCTTTTCAGCCGGACGGAATTTGCTGTTTCCGAGTTAGCTCATGAAACAGTGAAAAATGTACTGTTGACCATGCGTTTCTATTGCAATAAGCTGAACTTCCCTCTTTCCATGTCCGGTCGTCATCCGGATGGAAAAGGTAAACTGGTTCCTATGCATTTTGCTATGATGGCTTTAGCCGGTTCTCCCGATGGAAAGGAGGAATATGATAGTGAAATGGCTTCTTCTTACCTCCGTCTGATTTCAGACCCAAGTATTGCAAATGACTCTCCCGAATATATGCCTAAGGTTTCAAATGCTGAAGAACGTAAGGTGGCAAAACTTCTTATAGAGAAAGGTTTCCGTCTGGAACCGGACCCGCAGGGAAATATAGCGATGGGATATGGTTGCGTCTCTGTTCAACGTCGTAGCAATTGGTCGGCTGTGGCACGTGGACATTCCCGTTATCTATGGGCGGCAGAACATTATCTGGGAGCAAATCTATACGGTCGCTACCTGGCACACGGCAGTTTGCAAATATTGACTGCTGCACCGGGACAGACAGTAACTCCCGCCACTAGCGGCTGGCAGCAGGAAGGTTTTGACTGGAACCGTATTCCGGGAGTGACATCTATTCATTTGCCATTGGAGCAATTGCAGGCTAAGGTGCTCAATGTGGATAGTTACTCTGGAATGGAAGAGATGCTTTACTCCGACGAGGCTTTTGCCGGTGGTTTGTCTCAACAGAAGATGAATGGTAATTTCGGAATGAAGTTACATGAGCATGATAAGTACAACGGATCACATCGGGCACGTAAATCTTACCATTTCATCGATGGAATGATTGTCTGTCTTGGTTCGGATATTGAAAATACAAATACGGAGTTCCCGACAGAAACGACTATCTTCCAATTGGCAGTTACTGATAAAGCAGGGCATGATTATTGGAAAAATTATCAAGGAGATAAGAAAGTATGGGTGGACCATTTGGGAACGGGTTATTATGTTCCAACTCCCATCCGGTTTGAGAAGAACTTTCCTCAATACTCGCGAATGCAAAATACAGGAAAGGAAACAAAGGGTGATTGGGTTTCTTTGGTTGTAGATCATGGAAAGGCACCGAAAAACGGAAGTTATGAATACGCTGTTCTGCCTCAGACGAATGAAACTCTGATGAAGAAATTTGCAAAGAAGCCCACTTATAAGGTATTACAGCAAGACCGGAATGCACATATTGTAGAGTCCGTTTCCGAACAGATCATTTCTTATGTGTTGTTTGAAACTCCTGAAACGACATTGCCGGGTGGTTTATTACAACGTGTGGATACTTCCTGTCTGGTTATGATTCATAAAGGATCTGCTGATAAGATTAAGTTGACGGTGGCACAACCGGATTTAGCTTTGTATCGCGGTCCAAGCGATGAAGCGTTTGATAAAGATGGGAAACGCATCGAACGTAGTATCTATTCACGACCATGGATTGAAAATGCCAGTAGTGAAATACCTGTGACTGTAACGATAAAAGGGCAATGGAATGTAGAAGAAACTCCGTTTTGCAAGGTGATTTCTTCTGATAAGAAGCAAACAGTTTTGCAGTTCAGTTGTAAAGATGGTGCTAGCTTTGAAGTGGAGTTAAGGAGATAAAAGTCAGACAATAGGAGTACATTTCCTGATAAGGGAACACTAGTTTCTCTTGGAGAAACCATAGTTTCCATGCCGTTGAAACTATTGTTTCTCGGTGCTGAAACTACAGTTTCCCAATGCTGAAACTTTAGTTTCCCGGTACGAAACCTTTGGTTTCAAGCCTTGAAACTAAAAGTTTCCCCACGAGAAACAAAGGTAATGCATTCATGAAATAAATAGGATTGCCTGGAGCTTCCAGAGTGAATACCTCCGCGTTGTGAAATGTAGTTTATCTGTTTCTGGTGACAGCATTATTGTTGTCACACTGCTGTCACCTATTGCTGTCACGGTGTTAATTGTTAATAATCAAACCGTTAAGCAGCAATCGGTGACAGGTGACAGATATATAATTAAAATAATTGTATAGAGAGGTTAGAACATAAACATGGCAACGGCAACAATACGGTTGTTACATACGGCATGGGTATCTTGAATTTTCCCATTGGACGTATTGAGCGAACCATACCATGCAGAGCTTAATGTATATTCCAACCCGAATTTCCAGTGGGGGACATTGTAGGTCAGTTCTGCTCCTGCCGTAACTAATTGGTTAAGGTCTGTTCCTGTTCCATAAAGTTTTGCATCATTTCCTTTGGGGGCATATAGTGCATCACTTGTTCCCAGATTCTTGGCATAGCCTACGAAGATTCCCGGCTTCCATTTCTGTCCGTAGACAACGTTGAACCAAGAGCTGGAGAAACGTATCGGAGTATATTCTTGTTCTCCCGTTTGTTCGTTGACAGACTTGATCCCGAATCCACCCAAACCGGAAGCTTGTGTCAGATTGGATCCTAATACACTCTTCGCAGCGATGAACCAGTCTTTGTTGGTGTATTTCACATGAGCTTCGTATGAAAGAGTTGTGATGCGTTCGTCTACCTTGTATTTATCTGTATTTACTATAGACTCCGTACGTGGTTTCAATGATAACAACTCAATGCCTACGCCGGCCAGCAAACCGCCATTCTTATAATCAGCTCCGACATAAAATTCGGGAATACAGCTTTGCTTCAGATACTTATGCGTTTTCCCTTCCGGTCCTTGTGAAGTATATTGTGATTGCCACACTGCGGCTCCGGTAAGTTGGACATTCTTGTTTGTATAGCGATAACGAATTTGTGGCGCACGGCTGAAGGGCTGAAACGGTGCTCCTACGGAGAGATTAAGAATCTGCGGAGACACATCTCCGAATAAGGGATGCCAGTTCTGTCCGAGTAATAAAGCTGATTTTCCCCAATCCAGATTCAAATAAGCATGACGAAGGCGAATGACCGAATAAGAAGTGCCTGTGCCGCGGAAGTCGACTTCTACTTTGGCAGATGTCTTGGCTGTTCCCAGTTTTGGACCGGCAACGTCTACTCCAAGGCGCGAATATAAAGTATAGAAGTTACTGTTGGGTGTTGAGTTCAAATCGTTCCCCTCCGGATCACGCACTTTGTCTTTTGGATACATATAAAACAATCCGTCTACGGTTTCTTCGTTAGCACGACTATTATAATAGAAGTCAGTACGAATCTGTCCATAGAATTTGAACTTGAAATCCTGCATTTGTGCGAAACTGCCTGATACGGTTATCAGACAAAGAAAGATTAGAATGTATTTTTTCATAATGTGCATGTTTGTAAACGGGCGCAAAATTACGTAAAATTACTGGTTATCAGTTCATCGTTGATTAAAAAAGGCAAGGATTGCCTGATTATATTTGTTGAGACTTGTGCTTTTATGAATTGCTTTCAGTAATTTTCTGTCTGCTTGCGGCATTAAATATTCCCAGAAAGTTTTCATTTTGTTCAGAAGTTGTTCGTCTCCTCCTTCCAACTGTTCTGCATATTGATTGTATACGCATTTGTGCATAGATTGCAATTTTTCTCTCATTTCATCGAACTCGAGTGCACGGTTTTGTCTATACTCCAAAGCTAATGCCGGGTTGGCAAGTAATCCCCGTCCTATCATCATTCCGGCTAGTCCGGGAAACTGTTCCTGAATGCGGTGAATATCTTCTACACTATTGATATCTCCATTATAGATGAGCGGATGCTTGCAGGCATTCTGAAAAGCCTCAAACGCTTTAAGGTCAACTTCTCCTTTGTATTGCTGTTTTCCCAAGCGGGGGTGCATAACCACTTGTCGCAAGGGTAGCTCATTGATAATCGGAGCCAGTTTCAGACATTCTTCCGGATCTTCCCAGCCCAACCTCATTTTGATGGAGAAACTTATTTGCGGATATTCTGTAATCAGGCTAAGTAACGCCTGAACTTCTTCGGGATAAGGAAGAATGCCGGAACCATTGTGGCGTTTAGCCAGCATGGGAAAAGGACATCCTATATTGATGTCGACTTCCTTATATCCCTTTTCAATGAATAGGGATAAGATTTTTTCTGCTTTCTCAAAAGAAGGGGCTATCAGTTGGGGAATCAGATGGGCTACCTGATTATTCCCGGGTTCGATTCCGCGGACATCTCTATGGCGGAATCCGCCTTTTTCGAGTCGTACAAATGGGGTATAATAAGTATCTATACCTCCGAAGCAGGCAGCATGAGCATTACGGTAAAACACTTCGGTGTAACCTTGTAATGGGGCAAAATGAATAGGAAGAGTCTTTGGCATTATTTTTATTTTTGTGCAAAGATACAGAAAAAGTAAAAGAGAGGAACCTCGCGGTCCCTCTCTTTCTGATGTTAAATTGATTAAAGTCTGATTTTTATAAACGTTTTCTATGATTGAAGGTTAGAAAAATTGGGGGATATATTTTTATTCTACAACGTTTATAGTCAGTTCACGTACTACTTGACCACCTTGATGGACGTAGTTTGCATTGTTGGCTACGAAAGTAGCGGTATATGTACCGGCCTCTTCATAGGTATGTGAGTATATCTCCAACGATTGCGAGATATTCTTGATAGCTACACCAGCGTCAGGATCGCAGGAACCGTTAAGGAGGATGGGATTGGAGATAAGCCAAGTATCTCCTTTTGTATACCCTGCTGCTCCGCCACTGGTTACGAAATCGCTTGGCTGGCTAATTCTCCAGAAATAAGGAATATTACCGTCTACAGTAGCATATGCTATTTTATCTGCATATTCTGCGCTTTTCATCTCTTCAAGTGTGAGGTTTTTATTTCCTAATGCTTCCTTCAATTTGGTAAGATGAGTGTTGTTTTTTGAAAGATCATCTAAATTATAGGTTACATTTAAAGCCGAGAATTCGAAGTTCTTTGCATTAATTGTGGTTGATTTTCCATTGTTGAACTCCAGATTAAGCTGTAAGCCTTTAATATGTATTACAGGCATTGTGCTGCTATTATCAAGAGGGTTGAGGCGGAAAGCAATGTTGATTTCTTTACCCAAGTAAGATATTAAAGGACAAGAATAGTCTTTAGTATCTTTGGTTGCTTTAGGAAGCTCATTTTGACTGACAAGTTCCGTCCATTCACAATTGGTAACTGCTTCTTTGTCTTTTTCCACATTGTTGCCACTAATTCCTTCGAATTGATCAGATATTAATATGTGAGTAGAACCTTCGATGGTTTTCGCACTACCATAGTCATATACTACGGAGAAGTTGATTTCACATTTTTCTACGTCTTCCGGTTGCATTTCAATTCTGTTCCGGTGTTTGTATTCGTGCCCTATCTCACCGCTGAAGAAACTGATAAAATCAGGGTCACCATCGAAGCTGAACGTTACAGGGTTTCCTTTCTTTACAGTCACAGTTTTGCCATCGAAGCTGACATTGCTGTCTGTCACCACACCCACTTCCATTGCTGTTTCTTCTTTTAATTCCTTGTCGCCTGAAGCCAGGGATAGTCCGGCAAAAGCGATAGTCATCAAACTTTTATATATTATTTTCATGTCCTTTTCTTTTTAAAGTTATTAAGAGAATTACCAACCCGGATTATTCGTCTTGATAGCACCGTTTGATCCTATTTCATTGGCAGGAATCGGGAAATAATTGTAAGACTTCGGAATATTGAAGTAAGTATATACATTGAT